>Ga0210123_1000204_pt1 | contig 39120 bp, 33 predicted proteins | sample Muzzi_PWB_D2_FD_185535 | JGI IMG/M metagenome (GOLD analysis project Ga0210123, IMG submission 185535) | Wetland microbial communities from San Francisco Bay, California, USA, that impact long-term carbon sequestration - Muzzi_PWB_D2 (SPAdes) | ecosystem: Environmental > Aquatic > Marine >... | reverse complement strand
GACACAAAGACGAGAACGAGGCCAATGCCGGAGATCGCCCGAACACCTGTTTGTTTGAAGGACCTGAAGTCGTCGTTTCCGTGAACCGTTCCGAGCGCGCCTTCGGTGCTCAAGGAATTGCAGGTCGGCATAGGCTGGCTTCGCCTTGCGGCCGACGTGGAGACCGGTGTCCGGATGCCGGCGGAGAACATCGAGGCATTGTTTGGGCTGAGTCATGCTGTCTTGCCCGAGCGGCGTGGCCAACGCCGGGGACGACGATCAATGTGGTTGCCTACCAAGACAGCAATATCAGGGTGTTCCGCCGTGAATGAGTGGGCCGGTTGTTCAGGAGACGAATTTCGCGAACCGGGAGTCGCCTTCCGGTTGGAGTCTATTGTGCACATAAGCGAAGACCTGGTTGTGCCGAATGTTTAGACCTGCAAGTACCGGCGCGACGCGCGTCTGTTCAAGGGCCAAATTCCGCCGCGTTTGATCGCGAGCATGCATCGTGTGGTAAAACCGTTGGTTGCGACACCGGGAAGCGAGATCCTGAATTGCCAATCCAGCGCTTCTGTCGGTGGTGTCAATGCTTCCCTCATAACCGTGTGATCGCGTGCGGAAATAGCTTCTTAGTCGTCTGCACATTTTGCGGGTCGGTCGATCAGGTTCTTCGAATCTTAGCGTTTTCGAAAAAAAATTCTTGACCTGGAAAATTCCTGGTGCTTGCCTCTGGGGAATAGGGAGAGCCGAAGATGGCCTTTGATCCTGGCCAGTTGGGCGGTCGTATCAAGGCGATTCGCAAGGAAAGAGGTCTGCCACTGGCCCAAGTGAGCAAGCGCAGCGGCGTCGCCGTCTCCACGCTCAGCAAGATCGAAAATGGGCAGACCAGTGGCTCGGTCGACACGATCTTCAAGATCGCCCGTGGGCTCGGAGTTCTTTTCGACAATCTTTTCGAAGTTGACTGCGGTACGCAGGCGGGTGCGCGGCGGATCATCACGCGCGGGGACGAGGCCAGTCAGCTCAGTACTGAAATCTATGACTACCTCGTGCACGCAGCGGATCTGACCCACAAGCAGATGCTCCCTCTCGTCATGAAGTTGAAAGCCCGAAGCGTGCCTGCGCGCGAAGATTGGTCGGAACATGAAGGCGAGGAATTCGTCTATGTGCTAGACGGGGCGGTTGAACTTCACACCGAGTTCTACGCTGCCACGCGACTTGAAGTCGGTGACAGTGCCTATTTCGACAGCAAGATGCGACATGCTTTCGTTGCGGCCAGTCGCAAGCAGCCGACGCTTCTGTCGATCTGTCTCAGCGACCGGCCAATGCCTCGCGCGGGCGCCAAGGAGCCCGACGACGTCGCCGTCGAATCCTTCGCGGGAGTTAGTGAGGGAACGCCGGCAGCGACCCAAGTGAAACGATAAATGAAAGGAAGAACGATGATCATACAACGGTTCACGGCCTCACACAGCCGTTCCAGGAAGTGCTCGTCTCGCCTCGGGTTCTTGGCTGGCGCCGGACTCCTCTCGGTGGCGGGCATCGCAATTCCTGCCGCGCAGGCCGCCGACAATATTTTCATCGGTGGCGCGCTCTGCAGCACCGGCATTCAGGCCCCGCTCGATGAGCCAGGTCTGCGCGGTGCGGAGCTTGCCGTCAAGGTCATCAACGATCACGGTGGCGTGCTTGGCAAGAAGATCAAGTTCGTCAATCTCGACGGCAAGAGCGATCCGGTCACAGTCGGCAATAATGCCGCGCAATTGATCGCGGAAGGGGCCCAACTCATGGTCGCGCCCTGCGATTTCGACATGGGCGGACCGGCCGACCGCGAGGCACAGAAAGCCGGAATCGTGGGCATTTCCACTTGTGCGTCCTCGCCTTTGCACGGATCGATCACGCTTGGCGACAAGCAATTCACGCTCTCCATGTGGAATACCACCATGGGCGCGGCTGCCGCGGAATTCGCCTACAATGAAAAGGGCTGGAAGAACGCCTATGTCGTGACCGATACCTTCATCGATTACACGACCAGTCTCAGCGATTACTTCATCAAGCATTTCAAGGCGCTGGGTGGAAACGTGATCTTCGAGGACAAGTACACTCAGGGGGCTCAGGACTTCTCTGCGCAGTTGGCCAGGCTGCAACGCTCCGCCAAGAAGCCCGACGTCTTGTTTATCTCCTCCTACATGCCCGATCTCGGAACTATCATTCGCGCCATCCGGCAGGCCGGCATCGACGTGCCGATCGTCGGCGGCGACTCATATGACGACACCGGGCTATTCGAGGCACTCGGTGCGAAGTACGGGAGCAATGTCTATTTCGTGACCCACAGCTTCATGGCCCCTGGAGCGACGCCGGAAATGGCGGAATTTCTGAAGCTCTACGAGAAAGAATATGGGCAAGCCCCCGATACCTCCATGGTGGCGACCGGCTGGGATACGATCAATGTCATGGCGGAGGCCGTCAAGAAGGCCGGAAGTACCGACGGCGACAAGGTTGCCAAGGTAATGGAGAACACGACCTTCCAACTCTTGACCGGCAAACTGAAATGGTCGGATGCCGCCCATGGACACGAGCCCGACATAGAGGCGGCCCTTGTCGAACTCAAGGACGGCAAGCCGCACTTTCTTGGCTGGCGCCACCCAACCAATGTCGAGAAACCGCCGTATCTTGTAAAGTACATCGACGAGCACAAGAGCTGATGCTCGAGGATCGACCGGGGGCCGCAGTGCCCTCGGTCGACATTTCAGAGATCCTGGAGCAAAGGCGGGGTTGAAGTCGTGAGCCCTGAACCGGTAGAGAGCGAGGACGGCCGTACGCTCGTTGTCGATTCGATCTCCAAACACTTCTACGAGCTGAGAGCCGTCGACAACGTAACCCTCCGACTTTCTTGCGGCGAGATCCTGGGCCTCATCGGGCCGAACGGATCCGGCAAGACGACGCTCGTCAACGTGGTCACCGGGGTGCTGCCGCCGACCGCCGGGCGGGTCCTGTTCGGAGGTGTGGATATCACCGGCAAGAAATCCTTCGAAATCGCGCGCACCGGCCTGGCCCGGACTTTCCAGCGCGTGCGGCTCTTCGGCGGCTTGAGCGTTCTCGAGAACGTCATGGTGGCCGCGATGAGCGTGGGCGCTCGCCGTAGGGACGCGGCCGACCGCGCCCGCGAGGCCTTGGGCCGCATGGGCATGGACCGATGGCTCGATGCGCCGGCGACCGCATTGCCGTACGGCCACGAGCGCATGGTCGAGGTCGCCCGCGCTTTGGCGATGCGCCCACGTTTCCTGTTTCTCGACGAGCCGGCGGCGGGCCTCAACGAGGACGAAAGTGACGAGCTCCTCTCGCGACTCGCGCCGATCCCCGAGGAATTGGACCTCGGTCTGCTCATCATCGACCACGACATGCACCTGATTATGCGGCTCTGCCACCGGCTACAGGTCCTTAACTACGGACGATCCATTGCCGAAGGGAATCCAGAGGAGGTCCGTGCGATTCCCGAAGTGATCGAAGCCTACCTAGGCGCGCCCTTGGAGGAAGGGCATGCTTGAGCTTAAAGAGGTCTACGCCCAGTACGGCGCGGTAACCATCCTGCGCGGCATAACGGTCGAGGTAAACGAGGGCGAGCTGGTTGCTCTCATCGGCTCCAACGGGGCCGGCAAGACCACGAGCCTTGCCACAGTCGCCGGTATCCTGCGGCCCAGCGCGGGCTCCGTCGTCTTTCGCGGCGAAAACATCGCTGGCCTGCCGCCAGAGACAATCGTACGGAAAGGTATCGCCATGGTGCCGGAGGACCGCGAGATCTTCCCGGCACTCACCGTCGAGCAGAATCTCCGGCTTGGCGCGTTCATTCTGAGGGACCGAGAACAGTATCGCCACGACCTGAAGGAGATGTTTGACTTGTTCCCGATCCTGAGCGAGCGGCTCGATCAAGCAGCCGGCACCTTGTCCGGCGGCGAACAGCAGCAGCTGGCCATCGCCAGAGCCCTGATGTCACATCCCAAGCTGCTGATGTTGGACGAGCCGTCCCTAGGCCTGGCGCCGCGCCTGGTAAAGCAGGTGTTCGATCTCATCCAGAGGCTCCATCGAGAGGGCATGACGATTCTCATGGTCGAACAGAACGTCGCCCAGTCGCTGCGCATTGCCGACCGGGCCTATGTGATCCGTACGGGGCAGGTGGAAGCCAGTGGGACACCCGAGGAGTTGCGTCGGCACGTCGACGTCGAGACCGCCTATCTCGGTGCGACACGCAGCGGGCGCCAGAGCGGGATTAACGGGAAATGACCGAATCCGCCTACTTTGTCATGGATGTCCTCAGTCTTGGCAGCCTCTACGCCCTGATGGCTCTCGGGCTAGTGCTCGTCTATGGCATCCTCCGGCTGGTCAACTTCGCATATGGCGAACTGATCATGGTGGCTGGCTATTCGCTTTATCTCATGGACGGTTCGCCATTGCCGTGGATCATCATGGCGATTCTGGCGATCTTAGCCGCCGTAGCGACAAGCGTCTTGACCGAGCGCATCGCTTTCCGACCCGTGCGAGAAAAATCGTTAACGGCGATGCTGATCACGTCCTTTGCCGTCAGCACGCTTCTCCAGAACGCAGCGCTTCTCTTTATCTCGCCGCGCTCGCGCGTGGTCCCGCTTCCGGATATTTTCACGCACAATTTCATGCTTGGCGGCGTGTTGATTCAGGTGCGCGATCTTCTGGGCATCGTCGTCAGCATCGCCATGCTCATTATCTTCACGCTGCTATTGAATCGCACTGTGCTCGGTATAGCGCTCAGGGCCGCCGCAGACAATTTCCGCATGACGCGCATGCTGGGCGTCCCGGCCAATCTTGTCATCAGCGTCGCCTTTGCCATCAGCGGTCTTCTGGCCGGCGTCGTCGCGCTCTTCTGGCTTGGCAGGACCGCTTCGGTGACGCCTGGCATCGGCCTCGAGCCGTTGATCATCGCTTTCGTGGCGACGGTCCTGGGCGGACTCCAGAGTCTGCTCGGCGCGGTTGTCGGAGGGTACGTGCTGGCCCTGATGACGGTGGGGATCAACACGTTCCTGTCGCAAGATCTGGTTGATTATCGACAGGCATTCACCTTCGGTCTCGTCATCCTGATTCTGCTGTTCCGGCCGGAAGGCTTAATCCGGGCGAAGTGAGGGAAAGAACCGCCATGCCAACGTCGCCGCACCGCTCGTACCTGACCGGCGTCGGTACGATCCTCATTCTTGTCGGCCTGCTGATCGCGTTGGCGGTGCTCACTCATCTGACAGGATCAGTCGTTCTGACGCGCTTTGCCACGCAGATGTTCATTGACGTGGTGCTCGTGCTGGGGCTGCAGATCTTCATGGGGAACACCAATGTTCTTTGGTTCCCGCATGCGGGTTTCATGGGAATCGGCGCCTATGCCTCGGCCATCCTGTCAATGGCGCCGATGCAGAAGTCGCTGACGCTGGCCCATCTCTATCCATTTCTGGCGGATATCCATCTCCCTTTTCTGCCGGCACTGATCGGCGGCGCGCTGGTCGCAGCCGCGGTGGCCGGGGTGATCGCGTCACCGCTCATGCGCCTTTCCGATTTTCCGTTGGTGATTACCAGCTTTGCGCTGCTGGTCATTATTCACGTCGTATTGACGCACTGGCACACGTTGACCAACGGACCCCAGACGTTGTTCGGCGTCGATAACTATACGTCTATGGAGAACGCGGCCGTCTGGGCCTGCATTTTCGTGGTCGTCGCCTATGTTTTCAAAGAATCGAAGGTGGGGCTCCAGTTGCGCGCCTCGCGCGACGATCTGGTCTCGGCCGGTTCGATCGGCGTCAACGTTGTGGCCGTGCGCTGGATAGCGATGGTGGTAAGCGCCTTCGCGGCCGGTATAGGCGGCGGTCTGTTTGCTCATTTCATCACGTCCTTTACCCCCAAGGCCTTCTACCTCACCGACACCTTCGTCGTACTGGTTATGCTGGTGATCGGGGGCCCGGCGACCGTCACCGGTGCGGTCTTCGGTACCGTCGTCATAACTTTCATCTACCAGGGTCTGCGCTGGATCGAGAACACGATCAACGTCGATCAGGTATTTTCCACCAACATTGCGGGGCTGAGCGATGTTGCGCTGGCGATAATGCTGATCGTCATGCTGATTCTGCGACCAGCCGGCATTTTCGAGCGCAACGAGATCAGCTGGCAATCCATTAAACGGTTCTTCGGCCGGGCCCCATCGGGGGCAGCGGTCATGCCGAAAATCGGCAAGGAGGTTAACTGAATGCGCGTTTCCTGAATTTCTCCACGAATTTATGCAGAGGTATGTTGATGCCTCCATACGATTCAAGATGTTCAAGGTGCTTTGTGCGGAAACTGATGTCGAACCCAACGAGCGACTCTAAAATGAGCCTGTGCAGCTTGAATTCGACCGCTGCCTTAAGTTTGGCATAGTCAGACTAAACTGATCTGGTAGTCTCATTTGGTGAGTTTTCGCCGTTGTGAGCCGCGCCCTGCTTGGTCGATGCCAAGCAAACTGCCATTTAATGCCTAAACCCAACGAGGTAAGGGCAGCGGAAGCTGGCATGAGCGGTTTACGCTGACAATGCCCAATAGCCACGTAAAAATGGTCGCTAGCCAGCCACGCCGCGACTGCCATTCCTAACCAGGCGGCCGCGGTATGGTTCGCCAATGTCGCCAACAAAATGCCAAGAATGATAGCGACCGGGCGTCTCAACTGCGTCGCTAGCATGAGGGTGAGTAACTGGGTCTTATCGCCAATTTCCGCGAGCGCGACCACCCCGGTCGAGACGAGCAAAGTTTCCATGAGATTCCTCTGGGTCGAACTCCGGACCATGACTTGACGGGCCGCTCGACCCAGATCAAACCGTCAAGCCAATGGTCTCGCCAACCCCGAAGGGCCGAACGCACCATGGCATGACGCCAAGTGTGTTGATGCGCTCCCGGCTTTTGTGCCGGCGGCTACTCCCCAGTGGACACGGCGAAACTATGCATGGAGTTCTTGCCTTGCAAGAGAAGTCTTGTGATGGGCGGGCGAGCTATCAAGGACATGCTGAGAGGCCCTGCGGATATAGATGTGGGAATTTTCGGGACGCATCCCTTTACGGACGGTGTTCTTTGAGTTGAGCCGTCTTACCGGACGGTTCGCAAGGATAGAAGCTGGCTGGTCCGGACGGGATCGATCCGGTCCAAGAGCGTGTCATCGAATCAAAGGGAGCACGATCATGAGAACACGGTTCACCCGGATAATGGCCACGTCCGCCTTTGGGCTTTTGCTCACGGTCGCGGGCGCAGGAACCACGCTGGCGGGCGACGCCACCGTTTCGACCGCCGAGCATGAGCCCTACGGCGACCATCTGGTCGATGGCAAGGGCATGAGTCTCTACCTGTTCGAGGCCGACGAAGGCGGCATGAGCAGCTGCTATGACGCCTGCGCCACCGCCTGGCCGCCGCTCATGACGAGTGGGGCGCCCCAAGCGGCCGGAAAAGCCAAGCATTCCTTACTCGGGACGGTGAAGCGTAAGGACGGCTCCATGCAGGTCACTTATGGCGGCTGGCCGGTTTACTACTTCATCAAGGATAAGGCGGCGGGCGATACCAAGGGCCAGGGAATCGATGGCTTTGGCGCCGAATGGTATCTCGTCGGCCCCGACGGCAAGACTGTCGAAAAGGAGAAGCAAGAGAAAAAGAGCACATACTAGGCGGGTCGGGCGTGCGGGCCGGCCGCGGCGACCGGGTGCGCGTCTGGCGTCGCACGGGACGGACTCGACGCCGAAGGCCGGCCGAGAACCGCCCAGATGCGTCCGGTCCGCCCTCCGATTCTTCGGCCTGGCGTCGGCGCGCCGGTCAGCCCGCCGGCTCGACGACCACCCGGCCCAGCATATCGAGGCCCTCGTGCGGCTCGCAGAAGTAGCGATAGGTGCCGGGGACGGTGAAGGTGTGGCGATAGATCTGGCCCAGGCCGACCTCGGCGCTGAACGGCTGCGCGCCGGGCGGCAAACTCGAGTCGGCCGGATCCTTGGCCTTTGCCGGGTCGTCGGTCACGGTGTGCGCGAACAACGAGCGATTGCGCCATTCCACGGCCTGGCCGACCGTAATATGAACCTCGGACGGATAGAAGCGGAGCGTACTCGTCATCTCGACGACCTGGGCCGTGTTGATTTCTGTCGGCGCATAGGCCGGACCGCCGAGGCCGCAGCCGGTCAACTGGAAAAGGGCGACGATTGCAATGGCGGCGGTTATTGCCCGCGTCTGCCGCGGTATTCGATAACGATTTGAAAACATTAACACCTCTCAGGGGATGTCTTGTTACCCTTGTTATTGAGAAACACCGTTGGAGGGAACGCGCGTCCCTCTGCGCGTGAAGATATCTTGGACGCAAACGGGTCTTCGCGGTGTTTTATTCAACAGTGTGCATGATTTCGCATGATAGGACCTTGGCGGGCGTACCGGAGGCGGGACCGCAGTGACATCCTTCGAGGAACGCCTGATTGCGGAACTTCCGGCACTGCGGCGATACGGGCGGGTGCTCTGCCGCGAGCGAGAGGCGGCCGAAGACCTGTTGCAGGACTGCGTGGAGCGGGCGCTGCGGCGCCGGCACCTGTGGCGCCGGCCGGGGAATTTCAGGGCCTGGCTGTTTCGCATCATGCACAACATCCATGCCAATGACGTGCGGTGGCGGGCCCGCCGGCCGCGATCCGTTGCGCTCGAGGAGGGCCACACCGGCGCCGCCGCACCCGTCCAGGAATTGCGCGCCGAAGTGGGCCAAACGCTCGCGGCGTTCGAGCAGCTCGGCGACGACCAGCGCCAGCTTCTCGTCCTGATTGCGGTCGAGGGGTTCAGCTACCGTGAGGCGGCCCGCATCCTGGCCCTGCCCGAAGGCACGGTCATGTCGCGCATGGCGCGGGCGCGCGAGCGGCTGCTGGACATCAGGGACGGGCAGGCCCGGGATCGGGTCAGGAGGATCAAGTGAAGGATCGCCAAGCGTCACCCATCGGCCTCGAGGAACTGAGTGCCTACGTGGACGGCGAGCTCGACTCGGGCCGGCGCGCCGTGGTCGAGCGCCATCTGTCGAACCATGGCGAAGCCGCGGGCCGGGTATCGGCCTACCGCCGACAGGACGATTATCTTCGACAGGCCCTGGCGCCGCTGGCGGACGAGGGCGTGACCGAACCGCTTGCGATCGCCCAGCAGCGCCGCGCCCGTGACGACCGTGCCTCGCGTTGGCGGATGGCTGCCGCGGCCGCGCTGCTGCTTCTCGTCGTCGGTGCTGGTAGCTGGTGGTACCAGACCGAGCGCGCCGGGGAGCGCCGGATGGCCGAGCTCGTACACGAGGCTGTCACGGCCCATGTGGCCTATCTGTCCAGCAGCGGAGCCGTGAACCTCCGCTCCGAGCGGTCGAAGCTGGCCGAGGCGCTCCGGCAAGTCGCCGGCGCCCGCGCCGTGCTGCCCGATCTGACCCCTCTCGGCTACGAACTGACGGGCGGAATGCCCCTCGACGAGGCGGCCGGCCCGGCGGTTCTGCTCGTCTACCGGAACCGCTCGGGCGAGGTCGTCACCTGCTACTTCGGGCGCAACGGACCCAAAGAAGAGACGCCGTATGCCATCAAGGAATCGCACGGAATAAACGTCGTGTCCCGCCTGGAGGGGGGACTCGGCTACGCCGTCACCGGCTCGGTAACGTCCGACGAGCTAATGAAGATCGCCGAGCTGGGATACCGGGCGATCTCCGGATAGCTCAGCAGCATACAGTGCTCGTAGCCTGTAATGCGCTTTGCTTGGAGCGGAAGGGCAACGTGAGATGTCCGGTTCTGGCTATTTCCGGACCTTCTAGAGAATCGCTTGGGACTGCCGCATTGCCCCAAAGCCGGACGCCGGAGACACTCCAAACGAACGATCGGATTTGACCCGATCCGGACGTTCACACGATTGCCGTGCCGGGTTGCTTTGTTGTGGACCATTATAGCTTGTCCACGACCGATTGCCCATTCTACCGTTCATCGTATGCCCGCCGCCCTCTGCAGGTCGCGAACATAGGCAATGATCTGCCCCACCTCGGCGTCCGAGACACCGGGAACGGGTGGCATGTCGCCGAATGACCAGTGATGCCGGCGAACGCCCTGATGGACAGCGCGATAGAACGAGCCGTCATTGTGGTGGCTCGGCTCGTAGATCTTGTGAACCAGGGGTGGCCCCTTGTCGCTGCCCGCAGCATCCGACCCATGACACGCGGCACAGTTCATGGCGAACAGGGCGGCGCCTTCTTGGGTGGTAGTGGCCGACCCCCCAGTGGACAGCGCGGCCTGTGATGCGGCGGTGCGAAGCCTCTCGATCGAGTTGCGGTGGGCTTCGTACTCGGGTCTTCGTTTTGCGATCTCAGCATCATAGGCAGCGGTGAACGCCGCGAGGACGCGCGAAGCAGTGGCGCGATCGCGGGCTCGCTCGGCCATGCGGTATTCCAGCACCAGCGCCAGCAGATGGTTTGGCGCACTCTCCCTCAGGGCAGCGATCTGCCGGTCAATCTCGGCATCGTCGCCGGCCACGTCGTGGATCAGGCCAAGATGATAATGCGCGTCGGCGTCCAGCGCCGGGAGACCGTCATAGGCCTGGATGGCCATCGGCACAAAGCGAAGCGCCTCGGCGCGGTCACCCTGTTCGCTGGCCGTCATGATGCGGTTGAACAGGCGATCTGCCGCCTCACGTGGTGTCAACTGGGAAAGATCGGGCGGCCCGTCCAAAGATGTGACGGGTGCTGCATCGAACTTGGGTGCTGGCAAAGCCAATGAAGACGGCGGGGCGCTGTCAGGGCCGGAATAAATCACCACGATGACCACGGCAGCAGCGATCAAACCGATGACCGCACCCAACCCCGCCAGAGTGCCGGCTGACAATTTTCGACTGCCTGGTTCTCCTTTCAACGAGGCGCCGCAGGCATGACAGAAGCGACCTTGCGATACGGTGGCGGCGCCGCACGACGGACACGCCGTCCCCTTGGGAGGCTTGGCCCGGTCGCGGGATTTTCGACGGTCTCTCGACATCACGGGTACGGACCTGCGGAGAACATAGGAGCAGAAAGTGGGGGTGGGGCTAACCAGCTTCGGCAATGCAAAATCATGGGGCGGTCTATGTAATCAAATAAAAGATGATTCGCCATGTGGAATCGTCCGAGCCTAGTGCGCGTGCCTCGCAAATTTTGTCACGGCAATGCACCTGAGTTGGGCATTTGAAAACCCAAGCCAATGGGGCCGGGGGTCTCCGAACTCCTGCCAATGACTGGTTCATCGACAGCTTTGACGCCGCCGACTTGAGGGACGCGAAGTCGCCGTTAGAAATGTCGCGCCAGCGGCTAAGTGAGCGTGGCCGCTTGGCCTATATCCAGACCTGTATGGCCCTCCTCGCCAACGGCCTGGATTGACTCTAACTAGCCATTAGCGAATTGGGCAACCTTCTACCTTCGAGGCGGACTGGGAGCAGCGGTATGCACTTCTCGGCCCACGGTTACTGGCCCATCCCATCCATCATACCGTCATGATTTTCGTCGTCGTGGTCCTCGTCTTCATCCGCCTGTCCCTACCGAAAACTCCATCTGGCGCAGAAAACCTGTTAATTTGGTGCACGAGCAAAAATCGAGATACTCGTGTACGTGTACGCTTAGCCACTGGGCGTGCGGGCCCAAAACCCTGCGGATCTAGTTTTCGATAGCCACAGCCGTCCACCAGCGCCCGAGGTCACCCTGCCACACGCGGCCGATCTGCCCTCCGCTGACCGCCGGCTCCGGGCAGGTCGCCGCTTACACCACGACCAAAGCAGTCTAAACTAGCGAGTGGTACTAAACCGGGGGGCGGGTCAGACCGAGTCCAAGCGTAACTCCCGCGCTGGCTCGGCCCCGTTCTTTCTTCCTTTGAGCCCATCAACGACAAACGAGGCCCCAGACACCATGCCCAGAGACCCACGATACGACATCCTGTTCGAGCCAGTCCGGATTGGCCCAGTCACTGCGCCCAACCGCTTCTACCAGGTGCCTCAATGTAACGGCATGGGCCGCCTGTACCCCGACAGCATGATCGCCATGCGCGGCATGAAGGCGGAAGGCGGCTGGGGAATCGTCGCTACGGAACAATGCGATTTCCATCCCACCGGCGACGTCACAGCGTACTGCGAAACCAAGTTGTGGGACGATACGGACGTCCCCTATCTGGCCGGCATGTGCAACGCCGTCCACGAACACGGGGGTCTTGCGGCCGTCGAGCTCGTGCACAATGGACACGACACCGGCAACCTCTACAGTCGCGAGGTGCCTATTGGGCCGATGCATCGCCCGGTCACCTGGCTCAGTCATCCCGTACAAGCCCGCGCCATGGATCTGGATGATATCCGGGCCTACCGCCGCTGGCACCGCAAGGGCGCCCTGCGCGCCCGCCAGGCCGGCTTCGACATCGTCGTGGTCTATGCCGGTCACGATGGCGCCATGCCGTCGCATTTCCTGGCGCGCCGCCACAATCAGCGCACCGACGAATACGGCGGCAGCCTGGAGAACCGCCTGCGCTTCTACCGAGAGTTGCTGGAAGACACCCTCGAGGCCGTGGGCGACACCATGGGCGTGGTCGCGCGCTTCGCCGTCGACGAGATGATGGGCCCCGACGGCCTGGAGTGGGAGAACGAAGGTCGCGACGCCATCGAGATGATGGCCGAGCTGCCCCACATGTGGGACGTCAACGTCAGCGACTGGGACAACGACTCCATGACCTCGCGCTTCGCGCCCGAGGGCTATCAGGAAGACTACGTCGCCTTCGTCAAGCAAATGACATCCAAGCCCGTCGCCACCGTGGGCCGTTACACCTCGCCCGACGCCATGGTTTCGGCAATCCGGCGCGGTATCGTCGACATGATCGGTGCGGCACGACCCTCCATCGCCGACCCGTTTCTGCCAAAAAAGATCGAGGAAGGCAGGCCCGAAGACATCCGCGAATGCATCGGCTGCAACATCTGTGCTGCGTGGAACAACCTCTCGGCGCCAAGCCGTTGCACCCAAAATCCCACGTTCGGTGAAGAATGGCGCAAGGACTGGCACCCCGAGCAAATCGCGCCCAAGGGCTCCAACGCCCACATACTGGTGGTCGGTGCAGGGCCGGCCGGGCTGGAGGCCGCCCATGCACTGGGCAAGCGCGGCTATAGGGTCACACTGGCCGAAGCACGGACCGAAGCCGGTGGTCGGGTGACCCGCGAAAGCGCCCTGCCGAACCTGAACGCCTGGGCCCGCGTGCGCGATTATCGTCTGGGGCAGATCGCACCCATGACCAATGTGGAGATGTATCTGGAAAGCGCGCTCAACGCCGAGCAGATCCTGGAGTTCGGCGCCGACCACGTGGCGATCGCCACCGGCTCGACCTGGCGGCGCGACGGGGTGGGGCGTGCTGTGCGCAACCCCATTGCGGGCGCGGACGCCGACCGGTCATTCAGCCCAGACGACATCATGGACGGCAAACGGCCTCCGAAGGGGCCGGTCATCGTGTTCGATGACGATCATTATTATATGGGCAATATGATGGCAGATCTGTTGGCCGGCGAAGGGCATCAAGTGACCCTCGCCACCCCAGGCCTGTGCGTGGCCAGTTGGACTGAATACACCCTGGAACAGCGGCACATCGAAAAGCGGCTGGTGGCCTTGGGCGTGGAAATCCTGTCGCGCCATTGCGTGGAATCCGTCGGCGACGGCGTGGTGGAAATCGTCAACATGGTCACCGGCGAGCGAATCGAGGCCGCCGGGATGCTTGTACCCGTGACCATGCGCCTGCCAAACGACCGTTTGTACGATGCGCTGATGGCCGAGCCGGCAAAGCTTGAGGCCGCAGGCATCAAATCCGTGCGCCGCATCGGCGACTGTTATGGCCCGGCCACCATCGCCGCGGCAGTGTACGAAGGCCACCGATACGCCCGCGAACTCGACACTGAGATCGACCCGGACGGCGTGCCGTTCAAGACGGTAAAATACGAATTGGAACTGGGCGGCTAAACGCAAGCTCGTCGGGCGCAGGATGATTCAGGGCGCCAACGAACGCAGGGCATCCTCGTTCATCTCCACGCCGAGTCCGGGTTTTTGGGGCAAGCGGGCATAACCGTCTTCGATGATGTAATCGCATTCGGCGAATTCGGCGCCCAGCTCCAAGTAATCGTAGTAGAGCTCCGCATAGATCGCGTTCCGCATCACCGCGCAGGTGTGGAGCATGGCGAGAAAGGCCACGGTCGTGCTGTTCCAGCTGTGAGGTGAAATCTTGACGGAATGGGCATCCGCCATGGCGCCGATCTCCAGCATCTCCAGGATACCACCAGCTCCCGCGATATCGGGGTTGAGCACATCGGCCGCTCTTTTAACCACGACGTTGCGGTAATGGCGTATGCCCGACTGCCGCTCGCCGGTGGTGATACGTCTGTCCGTGTTGGCGCGAAATTCCGCGAGAGCATCAAGATCATCGCCCGCCAGCGGCTCTTCGATCCAGTAGGGGTCATAGGGCTCGAACAGACGCGCGGCCTGAAGTGCATGGCGCGGATCCTTCTGGACGGAAAAATCAAGCATAATGTCCACATCCGGGCCGACCGCCTCCCGGGTCAACCGGACGCAGGCCTCGGCGTCCGCCAATGTCGGCCGGCGCAAGGGATAGATCTTGACCGCGCGATAGCCCTGCGAACGCATCATGGCGCACCTGCGTGCGACGGCCTCCGGCGTTTGGACCGGCTCATCCCAGGCGTTGGCATAGACCGGTATCTTGTTGACGATTGCGCCACCGAGCAGAGCGTGCACGGGCTGGCCCATCGACTTGCCAAGCAAGTCCCAAAGCGCGATTTCGATGGAGCTCACCGCCGATGCATAGTCGATGCCCGGATGCTTGCTGTCCATGGGTTTCGCGACGTGGTGCAGGAAAGACCGCGGCGTGGCCTCCGACATCTGCTTCAAGGCTTCGCCCAACGCGAAGATGATCTCCCGGATCGCCCGCTGCCTATGTTCCAATGCGTAGGCTTCGCCCCAGCCGATGAGGCCTGTGTCCGTCTCAAGTTTTACGAAAATGACGATTTGCCCCTCGGACCAGCCATCCGTGGTCGGTTTTGGACCGACAAGATAGGGCGTGACGCTAACGATCTTCATTCGTCTCTCTCCAAATGATCCAACACTCGGCACACAAAATATCCCGACGCGCTATCGCTCTCTTGCTTTACACCGGGAGCGTCACACCGGCAGGCCGACTGGGTCCGGGTCGTTCTGACACTGCCGCGGGCGGGTCGCGACGGCGGGTGCGGGTTGTGAAAGCTAGGCGCTTCAGGTTCCGATCAGAGTATCAACGATTCTAATTGTTTGCGGGTGGTAAATTTTCACCTATGGGACCCGCGGCACCCAGTTTCGTGCGAGCTGCAAATAACGCTGGTTGCGAGCCCCCGCATCCAACAAAAACAGGGATTTAGCGGCAAATTCGCTGTGGCCTTTTCTGCGTTCGGGCGCTATTGGAAGCAGGTGGCCTGCTTCCCGTTTTCCCGGCCTAGAGGTAGAGCCCGATCTGGTCCTGGCCCGTGTGGGCACGGTTTGAAACGGAACTGGCACAGAGCCCCTAGCGAGCTCGAGCGATCCGGCTCGTTGCGATGCAAACGCCACCGGCGTGAGGCGCTCCTGGCTGATGCGCCAACGCGCTGAACAGACCCGAATGAGAAAAAGATTCTCCTTATCCCTGGAGGAGAAATGGGGTCCAGGTCACGCGCAGGAGACCCAAGTCCATCGTCGCCGAGCCGGGACACGGCCACCTCGCACCGTGACCCACAGGCGCCGTGAGCGGTTTGCCACATTTACTGATTGTTAGGTCCGTACCAAGGAACGGCGCAGATCGCCCGATGAGGCGCTCGAACCTTCTGACCTTGCAAAGTCCGGATACGCGCCAAGCTACGCTCGCTCTGAGCTCCTAATCATCAGGCTCATTTTCTTATCGACTTTGAGGATATGATCGACGATCCATTCCCGAAGCACGTCTTCCAAGGCATTCTGATCACTAGAATTCGGCCTTCTTTCGAATTTCGTCATGCGTTCGGCATATTCGTCAAGGAGCCGCTCGTGTTCCCGCTTGTGCTCCGCATAGTGGGCGTACTTGTGGGAAACCATGACCCGTTCCTCGAGGGCGAAGTGCGCTTGAATGCGAGAATATATGTTCCCTAGTGTGATCCGGATCGCGACCATATCCGTATGATCGCGCAGCTCTAAGTGCAATTGATTGATGTCATCGATCAGACATCTGTGCTCATAGTCGAGCTCCCTGATGCCGATCAAAAAATCGTCTGACCAGACAATGTCCGGACCTTCCGACAGGCTAGGCATCCTTCAAATCCTTCGGGCGATCTCTGGGAAAATCATGGCTCAAATGACCGCAGTCTTGCGGGTTCCGGCCGAGTCGGCATGCATTCATTGATCGGCAATGTTCCAAGGCCAATGGATGCCTCGATCTAACCATGAGTCTCTTGCCATCTGAGAATGTGATCGCGCAGCATGGCAAAATGCTCTTCTACTTTCGGCGCAAAAAGTGGATCTTCTCTCTGGAAGATCTCTGACTCCAGCTCTTCAAGATCTGCCTCGCTCAGCACATGCTCCGCTAGTGGGAGAAAGCTTGCCTCCTCCATATCGATATGCTGACGTTGAGAGTTGATAAACTCCTCGACCGCTCGACTCACGTCTTCACGAGGAAGTTCGGCCTCGTTCAAGACTCTACGTATAACCTTCGCCATATTTTGGGTCAGTGCGCCAAGTTCTTCATGAAGTTCAGGCAGCTGGCGCAGGAACTCTGCCCCCTTCGGCGACAGGTCCAGTAATTTTTGGGCAAGCAAATTCTCCTTGGGATGATGGCACTGATCTGGGAAATCGAGGAAATACAGGATGATATCTTGCGCGGTCGTATAGTCAGGCTGTCCAGCTATCCCGAAGATCCCGATTTGATCTTCCAGGATCTTCAGCAATTGTTTCATGTTCGTGTGTTCGATGCGTAGCTCTTGTATGATGTTCGTCATTGCGGTGCCTCCCATGCTCGCCGGCGTTCGTCATCCGGTGGGGAGCGTCAGAGGAATGGTTCTGCGCGCGCGATGAGAGCCTCCAAGTTGGGCTCTTTGGGATTTTGCGGTTTGCCGGGATGTATAATACTTACCTGGCAGCTTTCGGCGGCTTCGACCATCTGCAAGTAGCTCCCTGCATCTGGGTCGACGATATAGGCCTGCATGTTCTCGTTATAGGCGAACATCCTGTTGTTGATCTGTGTACACTCGTTGCAGGTCGTGCAGCGGACCGTCTCGATCCAGGGATCATCGGCACTGGCTGCCTCGAGTCCCTCTTCGCCAACCGACTCGGTCTCCGCGACAGGCCCGGCGGGCTCGGCCATGCCGGCGGGTGGTGGCGTCTCCAATTCGGATCGTGCGACCGTTTCTAGCTTGGACGGTGCCTGCGCCTCCTGCTCCTGCCTGGCGGATCGCTCGCGCGCGAGGAGGCGGCTGGCATGAGAGTTGTTGATGCCACCCAACTCCTGTAAGCGCCGCCAAGCGTCCACACAGTGGCGCGCCGCGTCGATCAGCTTGGCGTCGACGACGGTCCGGTAGAGCGCATCATTGGCGTCGATCGTCAGGATATAGGGGCGGTGTTCCGCACGCAGTTCCGGGGCAAGCGTCAGGTAGCCGCTCGCCGGCGTCATATCATCGTGCCAGCTTTCCTGCAGACTCGGCTCACAATATCGGGCGTAGCGTGTATCGCAGGCCAAGAAATCGACGTGGGTAAAGGGGACATCGTCGTCGATGCGCTGAAGCGCCTGGTCCTCGTAGCAGATCCCATACGCAGGCCAGTCGAGGGTCGCCTGCGGGTTGTCGAAGATGTCGAAGCGGTCGGCCAGGTTGAGGCCGGCGGCAGGGTCGTAGACGAAGGTTGGAAAGGCGCGCGACTCGGTTGCCGCAGCGGACAGAAGATAAGGCGGTAGGCCAAGTACACTGGGCGTTGCGCCCGAGTAGACGCCAAACAGAGCGGGGCCGTCGTAGCGCATTCCCGTAACAAGACGGTCGTGCATGCGGCAGAGATTTGCGCTTGCCGTCTGAAAGACGTAAGCGTCGTTGAGGCCGACAGCCATGGCGGCGAGGCGCGCACTCCCGGCGCCGAAGGAGGATCGAGGTGGCTCGGGCGAGGTCGCGCCCAGAATGTCATCGGTCTGGACCAGTACCTTGACCGGTAGCCGCGAGGCCAAAGTTTCAAAAGCCCGGAGCGTTTCGGCAGGGTCGGTCTGCCCGTCGCGCAAGCACACAAGATAGGACGGGAAGAGCGCCAATTGCTCGTCGCTCAAATCGCTTTTGTCGAAGTGCCTGAACTCGGCATCGTGCAGAGCGGCGCGATACTTGTTCTGAATCTCCAACTCGGCGATCGTGAATGCCTTGACGAAGGCGAGCATCTCTGGAAGGCGGTCCCGGAAGGCGTCGAGAGCCGCCGCGCAGCTATCGAAAACAAACCTATATGGTATCGGCTGGTTGGTCTTGCGCTCCGAGGCCCGACCCGGACCGTAGAAGCGTTGTGACTGCAGGACGTCTAGCACGGCCGCAATCCGCTGTCGGCGCTCGGGTGAGATCTGGTTCGCGCTCGGACCACCGCTGAGCACCCGCGACATGGCGGCGAAATCGAAATCCGGTTCAAAGGACGTGCCGACGGCCGACCGTAGAGCGTCCGGAGTACGGGCCTCGTCGGACTTCATGAAATCGGCCTTGAGGATGTCCAGGAGCCTCATGATCAGGCCGTCCACCTTCTTCCGGAATGCTTTGGCCTTGGATTCCTGGACCGCTGTCCAGATGTGGACGAGGAGCCTGTGCGGCGTGCTCTCGTCGCAGTCGATGACCAAACCGTCGACCAGAAGCGCCTCCCGAGCGCGGTCTAGATTGGTCGCGAGCGGGCCGAAGACCGACTCGCCGCTATCGCTGAGCAGGTCGGCCGCAGCCTGCTTCCAGAGTTTCGACAGGGTGCCGGTCTGGCCGTTCGAGGCGCGACCGCGAATCTCGCGCTCCAGCCGTAGCACTTGCCGGCGAAGTGGTTCAGCGCTGGTGCCGGGCGGGGCGATTTCGCGCAGGATATTGTCGATGATCGAAGTAAGGGACTGTACGAATGGCCCGCGCCCCGCGCCATCCACCAAGATCACGGGGTAATCGTAGCGTAGCTTTGAGAGGTCCCGGTAGCGCGCAAACAGCGCTGGACGCAACGCTGGTGTCGTCGCAGATGGGGCGTCAGGGCTCTTGCCCGCCTGCGCCGTAGCTCGCCCAGTATATTGCGGCGCTATCTCGTTCATTTCGTCGTCCGGCCCTCCTCTAAGTTGCCTGACGTCGTCACATCAGCATGCGGTTGCCACACGCTTCGCGGTCATGGCACCGTTACTCCGTCGTCGGGAGGCAGCGCGCCGCCGTCGTCCGGCCAGATCGTAATCTTGTCGAATTCCTCGTCGAGCACTCTCCGGATTAGGCCTGGTGTGTTGGGCCGCTCCCCCTCGCGCAGGTCTTCGTAGCAGGGCACCGCGCTGTTTCGGTAAAGCACGCCGACCGGGAGTTCCTCTGTCAGGGACGCGATCTCGCGGGCCCGCTGCAGGTCGTTCGGGTCGTGCGTCTCCTGGTTCCGGTAAATTCGCGAGATGTCGGGTTTGATCTGCATACCGTCAGCATGCACCAGGAGGCGCATCTTGGACGGGTCATGGACCCAGGGATCGAAAAGATGATCCATGAACTCGGGGCAACGCTGAAGCACGCGCACGAAAGAGAAGCCTCTATGATGGTAGGCCCGGGTAACTATGTCGAATAGCGTCTCGGGGATCCAGTCGGCCGCTTGGGCCACGAAAGAGACGTTCGACACGCCGAGGGTCACGGTCAGGGGATTGAGCGGGTCCAGATATGCGCCGCGCGGCGTCGTATTGCTTTTCAGACCGCGGGGGGAGGTGGGCGAGGCTTGCATCTTGGTAAGGCCATAAACCTGATTGTCGTGCAGCAGCACGGTCATGTCCATGTTGTACCGAATGGCATGAATCCAGTGCGCGGCACCGATACTGCAGCAATCGCCATCGCCGGTGGTGACGAAGACACGGAGATCCGGACGGCGCAGCTTGATTCCCTCGGCCACCGGGAGCGCGCGCCCATGCAAGCCATGGAATCCGTAGGCGTTCATGTAATGCGGCAAGCGGCTCGAGCAGCCGATACCAGACACAAAGACCGTCTTCTCGGGTGCCAGCTTCTCGTCGCGGCATAGGCGTTGCAACGCCGTTAGAATGCTATTATCGCCACAGCCGGTGCACCAACGTGGCGGAATGTCGCTCTGGTAATCGGCGAGCGTGTAGTTTTCGTCGATAAGGCGCAACAGGCATTGGGTTAAGGGTGCGGTCATGGTGGCTGCCTACTGTTGCTTGAGTTTGCGCCGGGCGGCATTCGCGATCGCGCCGGGCTTTAGGGGTTGGCCGCGGGCCTCTCCCCAGCAGTCGATGTCGACGAGGTAGCGCGCACGCAGAAGCCAAGCTAAGTTCGAATAGCGCCGGTTGTCCTCGTCGATCAACTCGTCATCGAGCGAATCGCTCCAGGCATTTTCGATTGCCATCACCTGACCGAAACGCTGCAAGATCTCGCGGATCCCCGACGCCGTGGGCTGGAGAAACTTGAGGTGCAGGGATGAGACTCGCAGACCCTCTGCCCTAAGCGTTTCGACGGCCTCCTCGATGGCGCCGCGGGTGCTGCCCCAGCCGATCAGCAAGAGATCGCCCTCTTCCCCGCCGAACAGGAGTGGTGCCTTGAGGGTCTTTTGGAAGGCGGCGAGCTTTAGGCTTCTATGGCGTATACCCTCTTGGTTCACATCGGGATCGTAGGCGACGTGGCTTCCGCGGTCATGCGCCAGGCCGGTCAGGCAGTGCATTCCATTCGGCTGCCCAGGGATGAAGCGCGAGGCAAGACCGGTTCGAGGGTCCCAGTCATAGGGCCTTTCGCCGGCCGGGACAGCGCTCTGGTTGATCGGTGGTGCGAGCCAGTCATCGTGAAAGCGGGGCCTCGGAAAAGGCTGCTGAGCGGTCGCGAGGCTCGCGTCAGATAATATCACGACAACCATGTTAAAAGTCTCGGCGATCTTCCGTGCTGCAATAATGGAATAGAAGCAGTCCTCGATAGTCGAAGGCGCCATGACGACCTTCGGTGCGTCCCCATGGCTGCCGAAACAGGCGGATAGGAGATCGCCTTGTTCCGCCTTCGTCGGTTGGCCAGTGCTCGGCCCGCCGCGTTGCACGTCGACCACGACGAGCGGAATTTCGCTCATGACGGCTAAACCGAGCCCTTCCTGCTTCAACGACAGGCCCGGTCCCGAAGTGATCGTGACCGCGCACTTGCCCGCGTAGGATGCGCCAATGGCAAAGGCGCAAGCGGCGATTTCATCCTCGGCCTGATGTACCGCGCAGCCGACTTTCTCGAAGATATCGCTCAGATAGTGCGACGCCGAGGTAGCCGGTGTGATCGGATACATGGCGCAGACTTCCATCCCCGATGCGACCACCCCAAGCGCCATTGCGGTGTTACCGTTCATGACCACTTGCGGATCGCGCGGTCGCTTCGCGGGGATGGCAAACTTGAGGTCGAGATTGGACTCCGCCCATCTATATCCGGCATCGAGGAGTTCCAGGTTCAGATCGACGATCTTTTCGTCCTTCTTGCGGAAAATGAAACGGACCTGCGCGTGAGCGGTGTCGACGTCGAGACAGTAGATGTTGCAGAGAATGCCCAGCGCGAACATATTCTTGCCGCGCCTTGGATCGGGCACGTACTTAAGGCACTCTTCCTCCATAGGGACCTGGTAGAGCCGATATCCGGACGACAAGAGTTCTTCGCAGGCGCGGGCGTAAGAAGCGCTGATGTTTGCGTTAGTGTCGTCTCGCCACTTGCTTTCGAGCATAATGATACCATCGGGCTTGATTTCGCCTGCGCGCACGCGGCTGAGTAAGACCTGTTCGTTAAAGGCGACGACGAGGTCGGCCTCGTCCCCGCCATTGGTGACGCGCTGTGACGACAGGCGGACGCGATTGCCGCTCGCTCCAGCGATGCTACGTGCCGGGGGTTGGATCTCAGCGGGGATGATTTCGACTGTCCAAATGCCATTCCCCATGCGCGCCGCTACCGCGGCAAACGACTGGCCGCAGCGCTGCGCACCCTCGCCGGAATCGCTGACGATTTCGACGATGTGTTCCTTGAGCGTCACTACAGGCTTCGGCACTGAGTCGTTGCCTGTGTTCTGTGTGATGGGCGAGCCGGGACTCGAGGACATTGGTTGCGACCGGGCGTGCCGCGCCGGCGTCTTGTCCGCATTTTGGACGGCATCCTTTGTCATTCTTGCCATATTCTCCTTTCGATCATGCCAAGCGGACCCGCGCGAAATTGCGTTCGGCTAGGTCAATACCAAAGAGCGAGCCCTCGTGACCGGCTCGTTGGGGCCGGTAGACGACGTCGCTGTCGCGGATGCCGAGATAATCTTTGATACTGCGCGCAGCCCGGCGCCCGGCGCCCATAGCCAGGATTACCGTGGCTGCACCGGTGACGATATCTCCGCCGGCGTAGACCCCGGCGATCGATGTGGAAAGGTCTTCATCCGTGGCGATGTAGCTCCATTTGTTAAGCTTGAGGTTCGACGTCTGGCCCAGGATCGGATTGGCATTCGTACCAATGGCATAGACGACCGTGTCGGCCTCGAATTCGAACTCGCTGTTTTCGATTGGCACCGGACGCCGCCGGCCCGAATCGTCGGGCTCTCCGAGCTCCATGCGCCGACACTGCATGGCGCGAACGTTGCCATCGCCATCGTCAAGGATTTCCACTGGTGTGGTTAGCCAATGGAACTCGACGCCTTCCTCTTGAGCATGGTGAAGCTCCTCGACACGTGCGGGACACTCGGTCTCGGTTCTCCGGTAAATACAGTGGACTTCCTGCGCACCAAGGCGCAGCGAGACGCGCATCGCATCCATCGCCGTATTGCCCGCACCGATGACGGCGACCCGGCGACCGATGTGCAGTGGCGTATCGTAGTTTGGGAACCGATCCGCCACCATAAGGTTACAGCGCGTGAGCAGCTCGTTGGCGGAGAGCACGCCGTTTAGGGTCTCCCCCGAGATGTTCATGAACTTCGGAGAGCCCGCACCTGTACCGATGAAAATCGCATCGAAACCCATCTCGTCGAGCATCTGCTCGACCGTGAACAACCGGCCCACGAGCGTGTTGCACTTGATCTCGATACCGAGCTTGATCAGGTTGCCGATCTCGGCATCGACAACCTCGTTGGGCAGGCGGAATTCTGGAATCCCATAACGTAGGACGCCACCCGGCTCATGGAGCGCCTCGAAAACCGTGACCGAACAGCCGGCCTTTGCCAGGTCCGCGGCACACGCCATGCCCGCCGGGCCGGAGCCTATGATGCCGACTCGGAAGCCATTGGGCTCGATATAGGGGCTTTTGCGCCAGCCCGCCTCGATCGCCCGGTCGCCGACCCAGCGCTCCAGACGGCCGATGGCAACCGGCTCCAGCGTGTCGCCCACCGGGCAGACGCCTTCGCACTGGTCTTCCTGCGGGCAGACGCGGCCACAGATGGCCGGCAGCAGATTTGTCTCGGTGATGATGTCGTAAGCCCCGCGGTAGTCCCCATCGATCATCTTGCGAATGAAGCCGGGAATGTCGATGCCGACGGGGCAGCCGGGAACGCAGGCGGCCTGCGGGCATTCCAGGCATCGGTCGCATTCGACGAGCGCATTCTCTAGGTCGAAGCCGCGTGCGACCTCGTCAAAGTTGCCGACCCGCGCTTCAGGGGCTTGGACGGGCATAAAGGCCCGCGCCTGGGGGATCGTACGGATTGTCTTCTTTTTTTTTACCATGGTTCAATCACGGAAAACCATCGCGGGAATCCAGTTGAGCACCTTGCACTTCTTCCTGTCATTCTGGTTGCCGATCTGGCTGCATGTCGGGTCGGCGGCAAGTCTCCGTCCAGCGTTCCAGGGCTCGCTTCTCCTCTGCGCCGAAGCGGCGTAAACGATTTATCAAGTCGTCAAAATCGACGGTGTGCCCGTCGAAGTCCGGCCCGTCGACACAGGCGAACATAATCTGGCCCCCCACCTTGACGCGGCAGCCGCCGCACATGCCTGTGCCGTCAACCATTATGGGATTCAGGCTGACGACAGTTCTGATGCCATGTGGGCGTGTCGCCTCGGCGCACGCCTTCATCATGATCGGCGGGCCGATAGCAACAACCTCGTCGATGTCGGGGTGCTGGTTGATGGCCTGCTCAAGCCCGTTGGTAACGACACCCTTGATCCCGGCCGAGCCGTCGTCCGTGCAGACGATCAGTTCGTCGCAGCACTGCCGAAACTTGTTCTCCCAAAATATCAGGTCACGGTTGCGAAAACCGACGACTCCGATGACGTAGGCGCCATGCTGCTTGAAGGCGCGCGCCTGGGGGAAGACCGGAGCCACGCCAAGGCCGCCGCCGACGCAGACAACCTTTTTTGCCTCGCCGACATGGCTTGGCACACCCATGGGGCCGACCATGCCGTATAGCTCTGTGCCGGGCCGGCAGAGCTGCTGCATCTCGCAGGTAGACTTGCCAACCGCCTGGACGACCAACGTTACGGTTCCCTTGCCGCTGTCGTAGTCGGCAATGGTCAAAGGGATACGCTCACTGTGGTCGTGCATCATGACGATCACGAACTGCCCGGGTCGGGCGGCTCGAGCCATCACCGGGTGATCGATCTCGATAAGAAACGTTGTGTCCGAGAAATCCTCCCGAGCCACGATCGGGAATCCGGCGCCGATGAGGGGGCCCAGGTGCGGCTTGTGCCGTCCCGTGCCTCCGGCGGTTTGCCTCTTCTTGTCTTCTTCGTCCATGGCAACCCCTCCCGCGAGGGTCGGCGCACCCAATAATAGGGGCCGAGCCAAGCCGGCAGATTGACATGGCTCAAATAAAGCCCGGTTTCCCTCCGGAGGCTGCGGCTTTCCGGGACCCGAGCGGAGCTCGGCGGCGCCCCTGAGCACGGCCGGAAAGGTCAACTTTGCCCTTGGACCGAGGTGGTCAGCGCCGTCTGGATTCAGGGGAATATCGAAAGAATTCAGTGCGATTCCGGACATCGCGGGCGCAAGGTTCAAGACCGGAGTCTCTAGCCGGAGGCGGGAAGCGCCAAATCCTGACCGACGCCGGCAGGGTTGCCTCGGGCAGGGCCCGATGACGCCGTTCGATGCGATGGCAGAACGGTCGGCTGGCCCCCGACGGCGGACCACGCGAGCTCATAGTCTTTGTTACAACCGATCCGCCGCTTAGAGAGCGACCAGCCCCCGCACGGCGAATGGCAGATAGAGTGGATAGCGGACCCACGATTAGGCGTTGACCGAAAGGGTTAACTCTCGGCGGTCGCTGGCCCCCGCAACCACTGAGAGTTGACTCCCCGGAACAGGCGCTCCGGGGTCTTTCCTTTTGTGTTCCCCTTGTTTGCAGAACATCAGGATTTGTTCGAGATCGCCATAAAGGTGCGCGTCCAACCCCTCGCCCTGTGGACGAGGGGCGCGTTCGATCTTGTCGAATTGGCTGCGGAGACTCTCACTTGCAGGTGATGGTGGCCGAGTTGGCGCAGGTGCCCTTGCTGCGTTGGCTGGCACAGCCTTAGCGATTGGCCCCAGCATTGGTGTACCCGTCGCAGGCGAGCGCCCCGAATGCAGGAGACGTTGCCGAAACGCCCGGTTGATGGCCTGCCCATTCTCGTCGCGTGCGATTCCGAACGACATCGCCTGTTGCCGGTTCTTGACCCGGTCCCAGAGTCCATCGTCCAGGATCTGCATCTCAGGCACTTCGACGATCTCCCAATGATCGCCACGCTTGCGACGCGGGAGCACAAGGCTTGGCGGATTGCTCCCGATTCACGGGGGCATGGCCCGATACGCCTCGGCCAGCGCTTGTGGATCGTCGATATCGAACAGGATGCCGTCGTCCGCCGTGGCGACCTCGTGGACCGCTTCGGGATGGGCGCCGATCAGGGCCCGCGCCCCGGTGTCGCCGGAAACCGCCTGCATCTCCGCGAAGAACTGGCGCGCGAAGAGGACCGGGTTGCCCCTCTTGCCGTTTCGGCTCGGCACGCAGATGGCGCGCCCCTCGACGGGATCGAAGGCCGCGATCAGCCGGTCGAGCGTCGCGCTCGCGACGTGCGGCATGTCGCCGAGACAGACTACGACGCCGTCGACATCCGCCGGCAGCGCGGCAACGCCGCGGCGCAGCGAGGTGCTGAGGCCCGTCGCGAAATCCGGATTGTCCACGAAGGTGGCCCCGAGGTCCGCCAAGGCGGCCTCGATTCGCGCACGCTGATAACCGGTAACGACGATCACGGGGTCGGCCCGCGACGAGAGGGCCATCAAGACGACACGGCGCACCATCGGCATGGAGTCGACCTCGGCGAGGAGCTTGTTGTGCGGGGCCATGCGCGTCGAGCGGCCGGCCGCGAGCACCAGGGCCGCGACCCGCGGTGTTGGCCCGGCGATCACCCGGTCGCCCTCGCGGACGCGGCCGGCGCGGTCTCATGCAGGGACTGCGTCATCTGGGCAAGGATCGAAACCGCGATTTCCCCGGGGCTGCGCCCGCCGAGGGTCAGCCCGGCCGGGCCGTGGATGCGCGCCAGGCCGGGCTCGTCGATTCCCCGGGCACGCAGGCGCTCGATGCGTTTGGCGTGGGTCTTCCGGCTGCCGAGCGCCGCGATGTAGAAGGCGTCCGACTTCAGCGAGGCTTCGAGCGCCGGGTCGTCGAGCTTCGGGTCGTGCGACAGGGTCACCACCGCGCTCCGGTGATCCAGGCCGAGCCCGGAGAGGGCCGCGTCGGGCCAATCGGCGAGAACGCTCACCTCGGGGAACCGCTCGGCCGTCGCCCAGGCCCGCCGCGGGTCGACGACCGCCACCCGATAGCCCAGCAGGGCCGCCATCGGCGCCAGAACCTGGGCGATGTGCACGGCCCCCACGATGATCAGGCGCAGCGGCGGATTGAAAACCTGAAGGAACGACTCTGGCGCGCCCGGAAGAAGGCCGCTGCGGTCGCTTTGGATGGCGTCAACGGCGGCGGCCAGCTGATCCGGGCCCGGCTGCAGCTCTCCTTCGGCCCGGCCGTCGACGATCAGGGCCTGGCGGCCGGACGCGAGATCGGTGAGCAGGGCGACCGGTCTTTGCGCGGCGCGCAGGCGCAGCAATCGATCGAGGACGGCGGCCTTCATTCGAGCGGCTCGATGTAGATCTTAAGCCGGCCGCCGCAGGTCAGGCCGGCCTGCCAGGCGGTTTCGTCGCCGATTCCGTATTCGACGAGCCGCGGCCGGCCGGTGGCGATCGCCTGGCGCGCTTCCCGGATCACCGCGCCTTCGACGCAACCGCCGGAGACCGAGCCCACCATGTTGTCGCGATCGTCCACGACGAGCTGGCTGCCCACCGGGCGCGGCGCCGATCCCCAGGTCGCGACGACCGTCGCCAGGGCCACGGCGCGCCCCTCCTTGCGCCATGCCGCGGCCCTGCGCAGCGTATCCTCCGGTGTCCAGGCGCTAGCGATGGTCATAGCCGAGCCCCGTCGTGGGCGGCCATCCTATCGGGGGCCGTTCGATCGTCAATTGCCATCTCGCGGCGCCAAGGCCGGCGCCTGTGCGTACCGGTGCCTGCCTCATGCCTCGCTCTGGACAACCTGGGGTTTCATGGCAGGATTGCTGCGTTGCGGTCGCGGGACGCTGTGCCACCATGCGCTTGCGCTCGAAAAGGCCCGACGATAAGGTATGGTCATACTATTGTTAGAACGATAAGTTTAGTAATAATATGGTTGGAACAGGCCCGGACGATGGCGTTCGCGACCTAGATCAGGGAGGAAAGACAGCATGAAGCACTGGATGAAGTCCGCGGTGGTGATGGCGGCGGTCGCCTTCGCCGGCAGTCATGCGGCCGCGGCGGACATGATCAAGATCGGGGTGAACCAACCCCTGACCGGCGCCGTGGCGGCGTCCGGCAACTACGTGACCGACGGTGCCAAGATCGCCGCCGACGAGATCAATGCCTCGGGCGGCGTTCTCGGCAAGCAGGTCGAGCTCATCATCGAGGACAACAAGTCGAACCCGAAAGAGGCCGTCTCGGCCGCCGAAAAGCTGATCGTGAAGGACAAGGTGCCGGTCATGATGGGCGCCTGGAGCTCGACCTACACGCTTGCGGTGATGCCGAAGCTGATAGAATACGGCGTACCGATGGTCGTCGAGACCTCTTCGTCCGGCAAGATCACCACCTCGGGCAACCCCTGGATCTTCCGAATCAGCCCGACCTCCGAGATGGAAGCCAAGGCGTTCGGCAGCAAGATCAGCGAACTGGGAATCAAGAAGGCGAACTTCCTGGTCGTGAACAACGATTGGGGCCGCGGTGCCGCGGCGGAGTTCGAAAAGGTCTTGAAGGGGAAGGGGATCGACGTCGGGGTCACCGAGACGATGGATGCCAAGGCGACCGACCTTTCGGCGCAGTTGGCGTCGATCAAGGCCGCGGGCGGCGATACGCTCTTCGTGACGACCGGAGTTGAGCAGCTGACCCTGGTCCTGAAGCAGGCCGAGGAGCAGCAGGTCAAAATGCAGATCATCACGACGGGCGGCTCGTCCTCACCGAATCAGCTGATCGAGCAGGCGGGCGACGCGGCGGAGGGCAGCATGCACATCCTGTTCTTCGCCCCGTGGTTCCCGCAAATGGCGCCGAATCCGGAGGTGGCGCAAAAGTTCGTCGACGAGTGGAAGAAGCGCGGTCTCAATGTCGCCGGATTGACCGAGGGCTTCCGCGGCTATGACGGCATCATGACTATCAAGGCCGGCATCGCGGCCGCCGGCAAGGCGGAGCCTGACGCGATTCGGCAGGCCCTCTGGGGCGTGAAGGTCCACGGAGTGAACGGCAACATCTCGTTCATGAAGCAGGGCCCGAAGGGTCAGGAGAGCGCCCAGAATCAGCCGAATATCTATCTGGTGAAGATCAAAGACGGCAAGGTTCAGCCTGCCGACTGACCGTCGCCAAGACGGTCCAAGCGTGACCAGGCGTCGGGAAGGACCCCGGCGCAGGTTGAGACCGAGAGCCGCCGGCTCGCCACATCCCTGAGCCAACCATCCTTGGGGAGAGCCGGCGGTTTCTTTGTCCACTGGGGCGCGATCGGGGGTTTTCGTTGGAGCAGTTCTTCCAGCACGTCGTCAACGCGCAGATTCTTGGCGGCACCTACGCCCTGCTCGGCATAGGCCTGACGCTGATCTTCGGCATCATGCGCGTCGTCAACTTCACGCATGGCGAGCTCTATACCTTCGGCGCCTATATGCTGTTCATGTTCGTCATGCTGCTCGGCGTGAATTTTTTCGTCGGCATCCTTCTTGCGATCGTCCTCGGCGTGATCCTCGGTGCCTTGATCGAGATCACGCTGCTGAGGCCGATTCGCGGCGCCGATATCGATACCACGATGCTCGTGATGATCGGCGCGTGGATCGCGATGCAGAACCTCGAGCAGTTGACCTGGAGCGGCATCGCAAAGTCCGTTACCGCGCCGTTTCCATCCGAGCCGCTGGTGGTCGCGGGGGTTTCCGTCGGCTGGGACCGGATCTTCGTCTTCGCCAGCGCCATAGTGCTGATCGTCGGCGCTCACGCGCTGATCCACCGCACGCAGCTCGGCAAGGCGATGCGGGCAACCTTCCAGGACCGTGAGACCGCCGCCCTCATGGGCGTCAAGATCAACCGAATCTATACCGCGACCTTCGCGCTGGGCTCGGGTCTGGCGGCGGCGGCCGGCGCATTGCTGGCGCCCGTTTTCGTGGTCTATCCGACGATGGGCGACATGGCGGCGCTCAAGTCCTTCGCCATCGTCATCCTCGGCGGCCTGGGCAACTTCTGGGGCGCGGCGCTCGGCGGATTCATCCTGGCGTTCGTCGAAGAGTTCGGCGCCGGGTATCTGTCCTCGGGCTATCGCGATGCGATGGGCTTCCTGCTGATCATCATCATCCTGATCTTCCGGCCGACCGGCATTTTCGCCCAGAAGGAGCGGATCGGATGAGTCGTCTCGCGGCGCTGGCGGTTGTCGCTTTCTTCGTGTCGCTGCCGCTGTGGATGACCGACCAGTACTTTCTGCACATCCTGATCGGCACCGGGATCTTCACCATCGCGGCGATGAGCCTGAACCTTCTGCTCGGCTATACCGGTCAGCTTTCGCTCGGCCACGTCGCATTCTTCGGGATCGGCGCCTACACCAGCGCGCTGGTATCGCTCGGCTTCGATGTGACGCTCTTCGGCTGGACGGTCACTCTGGCGCCCAAACCCGTGTGGTTCGCCTTTCTCTGCGGCATCGTCATGGCCGGCTTGGCCGGCTGGTTCATCGGCAAGGTCTCGTTCAAGGTGCGCGGTGCCTACTTCGTGATCGTGACGATCAGCTTCGCCGAAGTCGTCCGGCTCGTCGCGCTGAACTGGATCGACCTCACGGAAGGGCCGATGGCGCTCAACAACATCCCGCCGGTGACGCTTTGGCTCCCCTGGCTCGGTGAGAAGACGTTCTGGCACAAGACTCCGAACTATTACCTGGTGCTCGTCATCGCGGTGATCGCCTTCGAGATCATCCGGCGCCTCGTGCAGTCTCGCCTTGGGCGCTCGCTGGTCGCCTTGCGCGAGAACGAACCCCTCGCGATGTCGGTCGGCATCGACGTGACGCGCTCGCTGGTCGTGGCGACGATCGTCTCCGCTGCCATCGCGGGCGCGGCCGGTGGGCTCTATGCCCACTACATCCGAATCGTCGATCCCGACGTGTTCCTGTTCATCTATACCGTCACCATGGTCATCATGGTGGTCGTCGGCGGCAAGGGAACCCTCTGGGGCCCCGTGGTCGGCGGGTTGCTGTTCGGAATTCTGCCGGACTTCCTGCGCGACATGGCGGCGCCCGAGGTGCAGTGGATCATCTACGGCGTGATCATGATCGTGATCGTCTTCTTTCTGCCGCAAGGCATCGTCCCGGCGGTCAACGGCTGGTTGCGCAGCCTCGGCACGGCCGTGCGGGGCGCTACGGCGGCCAAAGAGGACCGGGCATGAGCAACGAGGGCGAATCGCTGCTCGAGGTCGAGCGCATTTCCGTGCGCTTCGGCGGCCTGATCGCCATTGCTGACCTTTCCTTCGGCGTGCGCGAGGGCGAGATCGTCAGCCTGATCGGCCCCAACGGGGCCGGCAAGACGACCGCATTCAACGCGATCACCGGCTATCTGCAGCCGGCCTCGGGCGAGGTCCGCTACCGCGGCCGACGCCTCACTGGATTGAAGCCCAATCAGGTCGCCGGCATCGGGGTGGTACGCACCTTCCAGAAGACCAGCCTGTTCGAAGGAAACACCGTTTTCGACAATGTTCTGATCGGCCTGCATCGGGCCGGCCGGCAGACCCTGGTCGGGATTCTGCTGCGCCTGCCCGGGATGCGCGAGGAGGAGCGCCGATTGCGCGGGCAGGCCGCCGAAGTCCTCGATTTCGTGGGCCTGGCGCATCGGGCCGAGGAATATGCCTCGGCACTGCCCTACGGCGAGCAGCGGCTGCTGGAAATCGCGGTCGGCCTGGCGGCCGGCCCGCAGATGCTCCTGCTCGACGAGCCGGCGTCCGGCATGAACCCGGCCGAGACGGCGGCCTTCATGAAGATGATCCAGCAGATCAGGGACCGGGGCATCACGATCCTTCTCGTCGAGCATGACATGCGCATGGTCATGGGAATCTCCGATCGCGTGGTCGTTCTCAACCAGGGCGAAGTCATTGCCGAGGGCGCTCCGGCGTCGATTCAGCGCGATCCCGAGGTCATTCGCGCCTATCTCGGAAGCGGAGCGACCCATGCTTGAGATCCGCGACGTCGAATGCAGGTACGGCAGGGTCAGCGCCGTGCGCGGCCTGTCGATCGACGTCAACGACGGCGAGCTGGTCTCGCTCATCGGCACGAACGGCGCCGGCAAGACAACCACGCTCAAGTGCATCTCCGGCCTGGTCCGCGCGGTCGAGGGCCGCATCGTCTTCGACGGGAAGGACATCACCAAATCCACCCCCGGGGACATATTGGCCGCGGGCATCGCGCACTGCCCGGAGGGGCGCCGCGTGTTTCCCTACATGACGGTCGAGGAGAACCTGGAGATGGGCTCCTACCTGCGGCGCGACAGGGACCGGGTGCAAAGCGATCTCGAGCGACTCTTCGAACGGTTCCCGATTCTCAAGGAGCGCCGCCGTCAGGCGGCGGGCACGCTCTCCGGCGGCGAACAGCAGATGCTGGCGATCAGCCGTGCCCTGATGTCGCGTCCCAGGCTCGTGATGTTCGACGAGCCCTCCCTGGGCCTGGCGCCCAACATCGTCGAGCGGACCTTCGAGATCATCCAGGAAATTCGCGCCGAGGGCGTCACCGTCCTGATGGTCGAGCAGAACGCCTATGCGGCGCTGGCGCTCTGCGACCGGGCCTATGTTCTGGAATCCGGCGAGGTGGTGCTGCAGGGCAGCGGTGCGGAGCTGCTGGAGGACCCGACCGTCCGCGCCGCCTACCTCGGCGGCTGAACGGCCGACAAGGCCTAGCGACGGCCGAGCAGGTGCCGCAGCATGGCCACGATGCGCTGCCACAGCACCGACCAGACCAGCCCGCCGGCGTCGAGCGCCTTCGGTTCGCCCTCGTCGGCCGGCGGGCCTTCTCCGGACAGGCGGCGTTCCAGGTTCTCGGCGAAGGCTTGCGTCAAGCGGTTGGTCAGGTCGGTTACGATCCCGCCGCGCCCGAAGTGCGCCAGTGCGCCCGCCAGGGCATAGCCGACCTCCACCTCGACCCGCGTACCGCCGTCGGCGTCCTCCTGCAGGGAATAGACGACACGCCCACGCGCGCGTGAGCCGCTGCGGGTGTCGCGCCCCTGTCCGACGATGGTGGCCCGCCGCGCCGCATCGTCGCGCGTCACCCGGCCCTGTCCGGTAAAGGCCGCCGAGATCGGCCCCAGTTTGACGTGAATCTCGCCTTCCAGGCGGTCCCCGGACACCTTCGTAATCGCCGCGCCCGGCATGCAGCGGGCGACCCGTTTCAGGTCGCCGAGAAAGTCCCAGACCTCTGCGGGCGAGTGATCGACGGTGAAGCTTTGCTGCAGCGTCGTCAGGCCGGAGATCGATATCTCCTCGACGTCCTCCGTCGATGCGGCCGATGCGGCAACTCGGGCCTCGGGCTCGCGCAGCGGCGCGCCGGCCGTCGTCGCCGCCCTCTGGTCGGTGACCCGCACGGCCGGCCCGGGAGCCGGGCCGACGGTCGCCTGCGACGCCGGCAGGGCGGACAGCTCGGCGCGCTCGGCCATGACCTGTCCGATGGCGGCGGCGATCCCCATGTAGCCGGTACAGCGGCACAGGTTGCCGCTCATTTCCTCGCGGATGAGACGGTCGTCGGCCTGCTCGAAGCGGCGCACCAGGTCTCGCGCGGCGATCAGCATGCCGGGCGTGCAGTAGCCGCACTGCAAGCCATGCTTGGCCGTGAACGCGCCGCGCAGGCGGGCCATCAGGGCGTCGTCGTCGAAGCCCTCGATGGTCGTCACCTCGGCGCCGTCGCATTGCACCGCGTAGGTGATGCAGGAGCGCGCGATCTCGCCGTTGATGGCGACCGTGCAGGCGCCGCACACGCCGTGCTCGCAGCCGAGGTGCGTGCCGGTCAGCGCCAGCTGCTCGCGCAGGAAATCCGCAAGGTGGGTGCGCGGCTCGACCTGCGCCGTCACCGGCCGACCGTTGACGGTGAGCGTTATCTGTCTCACGTCTGCGCCTCCCTCGCGGCCCGCTGTAGGGCAACCGCATGCAGCTGACGGCTGTAGGGATCGGTCAGGCCGCGCTCGCGAAGCTGCTCCTTGATCGGGTCGAGACGATCGCCGGCCTGCAGGACGAACGCGGCATCGTCGAAGACGACCGGCAACGACTCGGTCGCGCCGGCCACGGCACGCTGCACACCGCGGTCCGGATCGACCAGGACGGCGCCGATCGCCTCGGCGAACTCGCCGGTCTTGCGACAGATCTTGTAGTAGCCGAAGTGTGCGTTCTTCGACAGCCGGGGGACGCGGACGGCCTCGAGAATTTCGCCTTCGGCGACTTTCGTCTCGAAGATGCCGGTCATGAGGGTCGCGACCGGAATGCCGCGCCGGGCTCCTCCGTCGTAGACGATCGCCTCTGCGCCGAGCGCGGCGAGGCAGGACAGCCAGTCGGCGGCCGGATCGGCGTGCGCGAGACTGCCGCCGATGGTCCCGCGCGTGCGCACGGCTCGGTAGGCGATGCCGCGCGCGACGCGCCGCAGGGCCCCGCCGGTCGGGTCCGGGACCCGGCCGTCCTCGAACGCGGCATGGGTGACGCAGGCGCCGTAGACGACATCGTCGGCGCCTTCCTCGGCCCGGCTCAGTTCGGGTATGCGCGTGATGTCGATGAGTTGCGTCGGCTGGACGAGGCGCATGTTCAGCATGGGCCCCAATGTCTGCGCGCCCGCGACCAGCTTGGCCGCCGGATCGTCCCTCAGCAGGGCGATCGCGTCGTCCAGCGAGCGCGGGACGGCATAGTCGAAGCGGGCCGGCTTCATGCCGTCGCTCCTCCGCCGGCCGCAGCGATTGCCTCTAGGATGCGATGCGGCGTGACCGGCGATTGGGTGATCTCGACACCCAGGGGCGCCAGCGCGTCGTTGACCGCGTTGACGATCGCGGCCGGCGGGGCGATCGCGCCGCCCTCGCCGATGCCCTTGATTCCGAAGGCGCTGAGCGGCGAAGGCGTCTCCATATGCGAAACGCGGATGGCGGGAACCTCGGTCGGGCCGGGAATCATATAGTCGGACAAGGTCGAAGCGAGCGGCTGGCCGTGGGCGTCGAACGGCATCTCTTCGTAGAGCGCCGTGCCGACGCCCTGCGCGACGCCGCCGAAGATCTGGCCGTCGACGACCATCGGATTGACCAGCTTGCCGCCGTCCTCGACGACCACGTAATCGAGGATCTCGACCATGCCGGTCTCGGTATCGACGGCGAGCGCCACGCCGTGCGCGGCATAGCTGAAGGTTCCGGTATCGCGCTCGAGTTTGTAGCCGGCGGTCACTTCGAGTCCGTGCGCGTCGGCATCCGGCGGCAGGTCCTGCGGTGCCAGGTACCAGACCCGGGCGATGTCGGCGATCGACACGCCTCCCTCCGGGCCGACGACGCGGTCGCCCTCGAGGCGCACCGCCGAGACCGGCTGTTGCAGCAGATGAGCGCCGATCTTCACGATCCGCGGCCCCAGTTCATTGCAGCCTGCCGCGATGGCGCCGCCGGCCATCACCATGGCGCGCGAGCCCCAGGTGCCCGTCGAGTAGGGAGTCAGCGCCGTGTCGCCGTGCACCAGGTGTATCTTGTCCAGCGCGATTCCCAGCACTTCGTGCGCCACCTGGGCGAACGTCGTCTCGTGGCTCTGGCCGTGACTCTGGGTGCCGACGCGAATCTCCAGGCCGCCGTCGGGCGTTATCCGCAGCGTCGCCTGCTCGAAGCCGGGAATCATCGGCACGCCCCAGGTGGCGTAGACCGAGGTGCCATGCGCGGCCTGCTCGCAATACATGGCGATGCCGACCCCGATGCGCCGCCCGTCGGCTTCGCCTTCCGCCTGGCGCCGCCGCCAGTTGTCGAGGTCGAGCGCCGCCACGGCGCGCCGCAGGCACTCCGGGTAGTCGCCCGAATCGAAATATTTCTTGGTGATGTTCTCGAACGGCATCTGGTCCGGACGCACCAAGTTGCGGAGCCGGAACTCGTACGGCTCCATGCCCGCCTCGCGCGCCAGCGCGTCGATCAGAAGCTCCATCGCGAAGCACACGCCGGTCCGCCCGACTCCGCGGTAGGGCAGGATCGGCGCCTTGTTGGTCGCGACCGCGTAGGCGCGGGCGCGGTAGGCCTCGAAGTCGTAGACCCCGGGCAGAATGCTGGATACCTGGCCGGCTTCCAGGCAGGCCGAGAACGGGTAGCCGGAGTAGGCGCCGCTGTCGACGATGGCTTCCGCCTCGACCGCGAGAAGCCGTCCGGCGCGCGTGGCATAGCCGGTGATGCTGTAATGGTGCTCGCGGCAGTTGGCGTTGGCGGTCAGGTGCTCGCGCCGATCCTCGAGCCAGCGCACCGGGCGCTGCAACCGCCTGGCGAGCCAGGACAGGCAGACCTCCTCGGGCAGGAGGATTCCCTTGTAGCCGAAGCCGCCGCCGACGTCCGGCGGGATGACGCGGATCTGGGCCTGGGACAGGTCCAGGACCTCGGACAGGCCGGTGCGAACGATGTGGGGCATCTGCGCCGACGACCATACGGTCAGCTGATCGAGGCGGGCGTTCCATTCCGCCACCACGCCGCGCCCCTCGATCGGCAGCATGCATTGCCGCGCCGTGTTTATCTCGCGTGTCACCGTGATCTCGGCGCGCGCGGCGACGCTCTCGATATCGCCGTCGAAGGAGGACACCAGATAGATGTTGTCGCCGAACGAGTCGTGCACCAACGGCGCGTCGGGCCGGCGGGCCGCCTGCATGTCGACGACAGCGGGCAGCTCCTCCAGATCGAGAGTGACCTCGGCGGCGATGTCCTCCGCTTCGGCGCGGCTTGCCGCGACGCACATGGCGACCAGTTCGCCAACCTGGCGCACCTTTTCGCGCGCCAGCGGCCACTGATCCGTCGGCTTGTAGCCGGGCAGCGTCGAGCTTGCGCGGATCGGCTTTACGCCCTCCAGATCATCCATCGTATAGACCCGGTCGCGCAGGGCCTCGGGGATGTGAATGCCGCGAATTCGGGCATGGGCCAGGGGGCTGCGGAGGAAGGCGACCTCCAACATGCCGGGGCGGCGTATGTCCCCGACGTATTGGCCGCGCCCGCGCATGTAGCGGTCGTCCTCCTTTCGCGGTACGGAGGCGCCGATGCCCTGGCCGCTCATCGTCTCACCCGGTGGCGGCATTGAGCAGGTCGATGTCGAACTTCACACAGTCTCCCCGGTACACGATGTCGGCCACGTAGATGGCGACATCGTGCTCGTCGACCACGACGCAATGCGCCTCGGCGGTCGGGGAATTGAGGGCGATGTCCAGGCTCTGCGCCGACTCCATGTCGGCCGTGCCGATTACGAAGGTTTGGTGGGCGCGGGCGACCTTGACGCCTTTCAGGCTCGAAAGCACGTAGAGCGCCGTCTGGGTGCGGAACCGTTCCGGCGCGCGGTCGAAGATCTCCTTGGCGACATGCACGCGGGCAAAGGCATAGGGCTCTCCGTCGCGCGACTGCAGGCTCTTGAGAAAGGCATAGCGCTCGGCCGCCTCGCCGTCGCCGGCATCGAGGCGCGGTTCCGGCGGCGGGCCCTCGACGGGCAGCAGGCGCGGGACGTTGTCCTTGATGCTGTCGACCAGGGTTTCCCAGTCGGTTGCCAGGCGGAGCCAGCGGCGGTCGGGAGGCGTGCCGGTCACGAAGGTGCCGCGCCCCTGTTGGCGCCGCACCAGCCCTTCCTTCTCGAGCAGTTCGACGGCCTGGCGGACGGTCACGCGCGCAACGTGGAACTCCTTCTCGAGCTCCTCGAGCGTGGATATCCGCTCGCCGGGATCCCACTGCCCTTCCTCGATGCGCCGCCGCAGAGCCGCCGCAACCTGCGCATAGAGCGGGATGCGACTGCGACCGTAGGTTTCGGTGAGCTGATGGGCCGGTTTTCTCGACATGTCAGAACCGTGCTCCTGATCTATATCACTTGCTAGACGCCGCCATCATCGCTTTCCGTCCGACGGCCAATCGGTGGCATTGACGATACCGCTCACCAGGTTGCTCGCATAAAGGGCCGCCTGGTTCAATCCGTTGCCTTCGACCGCCGGGACGGTGTTGCGCCCGCGCCGTTCGATATCGGATTCGAGGGCGCGTCGGGCCGCTTCGGCCTCGACCCTCGACACGGCGCGAAAGCGGATCGGGTCGCCCGGCCGCAGGCGTCCCACGGCGGCAAGGTCCGCGGAGACGACCGTCGCGATCTTGGGATAGCCGCCCGTGGTCTGATGGTCCGCGAGCATGATGATCGGGTGGCCGGACCCCGGCACCTGGATCGCACCGGTGACGACGCCGTCCGATGCGATGTTGTATCCCCGCGCATGGGCCAGCGCCGGGCCTTCGAGTCGCAGGCCCATGCGGTCCGCCTCCTTGGTGACTGCGAAAGGCTCGGACAGGAATATATCGATGGCGGCGTCGGTGAAATACGCCTCCTGCGGTCCCAGCACGACCCGGATCCGATCCGGCGGCTTCGAGTCGGGCGCCGCCGCCAAACGGATCTCGCCGCGCTGTTCCGCGGCCGGCTGCGCCAAGGGCAGGCGGTCGCCGCTGCGCAGAACCCGGCCCTCGAGCCCGCCGAAACCGCCCCGCGTATAGGTCGATTGACTGCCGAGAACGGAGGCCAGCGCGACGCCGCCCTCGATGGCGAGATAGCCGCAGGCCGATTTCTCCATCGCGCCGAGGCGAAACCGCGTACCGCGCGTCAAGCGAATGCTCTGCCATGGCGGGAACCGTCGGGCCGGGTCGCCCAGCACGTCGATATCGCAGCCCGCAGCGGCGATCCGGACCGAGTCGACGGCGACCTCGAGCGTCGGGCCCTGATACAGGAATTCGACGACCGCCGTCGGCGGAGCGTTCCCGACCAGACCGTTGAGCAGCCGCAAGGCGACGGGATCGAGCGCGCCGGACACCGGAATTCCGAGAGCCTGGTATCCGACCCGGCCCAGATCCTGCACCGTCGTGTGGCTGCCCGGTACGATGACGTCGAGCGTCGCGCTCATGCGGCCCTCAGCGACGCGGCATCGAAGCCGCCGTTCGCCACTTCGGCCGCGAGCCGGTCGTACGCGTCGCGCGAGGTCGCTTCGAAGCTCACGGTATCGCCGGGACTCAGCAAGGCCGGCGGTGCGCCGCGCAGGTCGAAGAAGGGAACGGGGGTGCGGCCGATCAGGTGCCAGCCGGCCGGGCCCTCGATGGTGTAGACGGCGGTCAGGCTGGTGGCGATGGCGACCGAGCCCGCCGGGACCCGGATGCGGGGGGATTCGCGCCGGGGCAGCTGAATGGCGTCCGGCAGGTCGCCCATATAGGGATATCCGGGCAGGAATCCGAGCATGTAGACGTG
>Ga0210123_1000203_pt1 | contig 39150 bp, 30 predicted proteins | sample Muzzi_PWB_D2_FD_185535 | JGI IMG/M metagenome (GOLD analysis project Ga0210123, IMG submission 185535) | Wetland microbial communities from San Francisco Bay, California, USA, that impact long-term carbon sequestration - Muzzi_PWB_D2 (SPAdes) | ecosystem: Environmental > Aquatic > Marine >... | reverse complement strand
CATGCCGACGGCCGCGTACGCCGGGTAGCCGGCGGTCGAGTCCGGCCAGACGGCGTTGACGCCGAGCCCGAACCCGGCGCCCACCAGCGCCCCGAAGAAGAGCGACGGCGTGAACTTCCCGCCCACCCCGCCACAGCCGTCGGTGAGCGCCACGCCGAGGATCTTGATCCCGGCCAGCACCAGCAGAAAGACCGGAAAGCTCGGCTCCCAGGGGATCTCGGGGAACCCCGGCAACCGGCCCAGGATGAGCGCGGTGCTCGGCTCTCTCCCGCCCTCCAGAATGTGGGGCACCTGGAGCGCCACCGCACCGAAGAGCGCCATCCCCAGGACCGGCCTCAGCCACTCGGGCAGCGGAACCCGCCGAAAGAGCCAGGACAGACGCCGAACGCCGAGGACGAACGCGATCGAGCCGAGGGCGCAGATCAGCCCGAGCCCCACGTAGGCCAGCACTTCCCACGGGCTCTCCACCTGGTACTGCGGCACGGCGAAGCGGTGGGCATCCCCTTCGAAGGCCCGGGCGATGAGGGTGGAGAGGACCGACGAGACGACGATCGGGCCGAAGATCTGGAGGGCGAAGTTGCCGAGGATCACCTCCATGGCAAAGAGCGCCCCGCCGATCGGGATGTTGTAGGCAGCCGCCAGGCCGGCCGCCGCCCCGCAGCCGACCAGGATCTTCACCCGGTGGGGCGGCAGGCGGAAGCGCTCACCCAGCATCGAGGAGAACATGGCGCCCAGCCGGATCATCGGCCCCTCGCGACCGAGGGAGCCGCCGCTTCCGACGGTCGCGATGGCGGCCAGCGACCCCACCAGGACCGGGCGGATCGGCACCCGGCCGCCGCGCAGCGCCACCGACTCGATGAGGATTCCCATCCCCGGCCCCTCCGCCCGGCCGCGGCCGACGAGCACGATCAGCGCGATCAGCAGCCCACCCGTCGCCGGCGCGGCGATGCCGCGCCAGAAGGGCACCTGGGTGGCGACCTCGAGCAGGTTCGACGAGCCCCAGAGCAGGGTCTGGAGGTTGTCGATCAGCCGGTGAACGGCCACGCCGAGGAAACCGGAGAGCACGCCCACCGCACCGATCGCCACCAGGAACAAACGATCCTCGCGGGTGGCGAGCCCGAACTTGCGGGCGAGCGTGAACTCGGCCGAGGTACGCCACTCGCGGACGCGGCGCACGAGGCCAGAAGGACGGGATGGCATCTCGGGCGAATCTATCAGGCGCGAAGACCGCCCGCGGGAGACGAATTTCGCCGAAAACCCAACTCATTGCCCGTGCGCTCCGTATATGAAATCAAAGACGGTGAGCCGTCGGCGCAGCCGGCGACCACCAAAGCCTTCCGGGCCTCCCCGGGGCGCGTTCGTGTTTCGGCGATGGAGGCCTGCAACCAACCCACACTCCCGCGGCTGACACCGCGGGATTCCCTCCCCTGGCGGCCGGGGCCCACCCCGGCCGCTTTCTTCTACCGATAAGATCGCCCCCCTATGGATGAAGGAACTCTGTACGAACGAGTGGTCGAACGGGGCGGCTTCGAGCCGCCTCCGGTCAAGATGCGCGCCTCCTCGGCGGTCGTCCTCTGGCGGAGGCGAGACGACGGCGAGGTGGAGGTCTTCTGGATTCGCCGCGATCCGGCAATGCGGTTCATGGGCGGCTGGCACGCCTTTCCCGGCGGCACGGTCTCTCGCCACGACGAGGCTCTGGAGGACGCGCCCTGGATCGCCGGCCGGCCCCGGGGCCTCGACAGCGACCGGTGGAGCGGCGCCATGCCGGAGGCCCTCACCGACGGCCTGGGCCCCCTGGCTCCGGATGCCGTCTCCGGCATCGTCGCGGCGACGCTCCGGGAGCTGTTCGAGGAGACCGGCTTGCTACCGATTGCCTCGGACTCGGGATCCGGGTCCGGCGCCCTCGCGGCCGATCGAATTGCCGAGGCGCGGCGGGCCGTCGAGGCGCGGGAGACCGCGTTCGGCGAGCTCCTGGGCGAGGCCGGAGTCCGCCTCGACGCGTCGCGGCTCGTGTTCGCCGCGCGCTGGATGACGCCCGCGTTCGCGCCGATGCGCTTCGACAACCGGTTCTTCCTCCTGGAGCACCGGCCGGAGGACGGCGAGCCGGTCGCGGGCGGCGAAGCGGTCGAGGCGGGGTGGGTGCGGCCGGCCGAGGCCGTCGAAGCCTGGTCCCGCGGCCGGGTCACCGCGGCGCCGCCGATCGTCCACATCCTGAAGACCCTGGCCGACGCCGGGGACGGGGGGCCGGAGGCGGCCCTCGAGCGCCTGCGGGAGCCGACCGACGCCAACCTGGGCCCCCACCGGTCGATCGAGCTCCGCCCCGGGGTCCTCCTCTTCCCTCTGCCCACGCCCACCCTGCCCCCGGCGGCCCACACCAACTGCTACATCCTCGGCACGGGGGAGACGGTCCTGGTCGATCCGGGGAGCCCCTGGCCGGAGGAGATCGACCGCATGGAGGCCGCCGTCCGGGCGCTGCCCGAGGGCCTCGGCCGCAAAGTCTCGGCCATCTGGCTGACCCATCACCATCCGGATCACATCGGCGGCGTGGCCGAGCTTCAGAAGCGTCTCGGAATCCCCGTCGCGGCCCACGCGCGGACCGCGGACAGGCTGCGAGCCCGCGGAATCGCGGTCGACCGGGAGATCGCCGCCGACGAGCAGATCGAGCTCTCCGGCCGGGACAACGAGAACCCGATGCCGGTCCGCGCGCTCCACACCCCGGGGCACGCCGCGGGGCATCTCTGCTTCCTGGAGGGTCGCCTCGGCTCGCTCCTCGCCGGCGACATGGTGTCCGCGCTCTCGACCATCGTGATCGATCCGCCGGAGGGCGACATGGACGCCTACCTGGCCTCCCTCGAGCGGCTGGCCGCCCTCGAGCCACGGATGCTCTTCGCCGGCCACGGGCCGCCGATCCCCGACGCGGTCGCCAAGCTGCGGGAGCTCATCGACCACCGTCTGTGGCGCGAGGAGAAGGTGATCGCCGCCTGGCACTCAGGCCTCCGCGACGCCGAGGCGATGCTCCCCGAGGTTTACGACGACGCCCCGCGCCAGGCCTGGCCGCTCGCCCAGCGCCAGATCGAAGCCCACCTCGTGCGCCTCCGGCGGGCCGGAACCCTCGACCACTAACGTGAAGCTCTGGGCGATCTCGGACCTCCACCTGGGGCACGAAGCGAACCGGGAGGCATTGGCCCGCCTCGCCCCCCGGCGAGGGGACTGGTTGATCCTGGCAGGGGACGTGGGTGAGCGCGAGGAGCACCTGGAGCTCGCCCTCGACCTGCTCGGTCGGCGGTTCGATCGGCTGCTCTGGGTGCCGGGGAACCACTGCCTCTGGTCGCTGCCTTCGGAGCGGGGCCAGCCCGTCGGCGAGGCGAAGTACCTGCGCCTGGTCGAGATCTGCCGCTCGCGGGGAGTGCTCACACCCGAAGATCCCTACCCCGTCTGGCCGCCGAGCGTGGGCGACGAGCGGCCGGTACGGATCGCTCCCCTCTTCCTGCTCTACGACTACACCTTCGGGCCCGACTCGGTGCCGCCCGAGCGTGCCGTCCGCTGGGCGATGGAAGCGGACATCCTGTGCGCCGACGAGGCGCTTCTGAAACCGGATCCCTACCCCTCCCGGGCCGCCTGGTGCGCCGAGCGATGCCGGATCTCCGAAGAGCGCCTCGCCACGGTCGTCGCGGACGGCCACGACACGGTGCTCGTCAACCACTGGCCGCTTCGGCGCGACGTCACCGAGCTCCCCGCGGTGCCCCGGTTCGTGGTCTGGTGCGGCACCCGGCGCACCACGGACTGGCACCGCCGCTTCCGGGCCCGCACCGTGGTCCACGGCCACCTCCACATCCCGCGTACCCAGGTGGTCGACGGCGTGCCGTTCGAAGAGGTGTCCTTCGGCTATCCCAGGAACTGGCAAAACCGGCGGACGCTCGAGCAGTCGCTCCGGGAGATTCTGCCGCGGGGTGTGAACGAGGGCGCGTGAGGACGTAGCCCGTTCGGGGAGGGGGCGGTGCGAGTGAGGTCGCGCCCTGACGGGCGCACTTCGGCCGCCACGGAGGGCGGCCGCTTCAATCAGGGATCGAGCATCGGAAGCGCGATCTCCAAATGAAGCGGCCCGACCTGTGCCGGCCGAGGTGTGAGCGAAGCGAACGACCCTACCCGGACCTGTGCCGGCCGGAGCGTGAACGAAGCGAACGACCTCACCCGGACCTGTCCCGGCCGAAGCGAACGGCCTTCCCCCGTCACTCGTACCGCAGCGCCGTCGACGGGTTCACCCGTGCCGCCACCCAGGCCGGGATCGAGCACGCGAGGAGCGTGATGCCGAGCGTGAACCCCACGATCGCCGCCAGGTCGAGCGGCTCCACCCGAAACTTGACCGCCGACAGGAAGTAGATCGCCGCCAGCTCCGGATCGAACCGGATCAGCTCGAACCTGGTGATCGCCCACGAGACCGTCCAGCCGAGGGAGACCCCGATCAGGGTTCCTGCTCCGCCGAGCAGCCCGCCGTAGAGGAGGAAGATCCGCCGCAAGGCCGCGGGCGGTACTCCCAAGGTCGCCAGCACGCCGATGTCGCGCATGCGCTCGCGCACCAGCACCACCAGGGTCGACGCGGTGTTGAACGTGGCCACGCCGACGATCAGTCCGAGCACCAGGAACAGGATCAGTTGCTGGAGCTTGAGTGCCGTGAACAGCGGCCGGTTGAGCTCCCGGGTGTCGGTCACGACGTAGGACGCCCCGAGAATCTCCTGGGCCCGGGCGACGATCTCCGGCGTCCTCTCGACCTCGGTGGCCGCGAGCTCCACCAGCTCGGTCGCGCCGCCGCCGTCTGCGCCACCGCTCAGGCGGCGCACCAGCGAGCGTTCGAGCGCCACCCAGCTCCGGTCGAACTCGGCGAATCCACTTTCGAAGGTGCCGGCAACCCGCACCGTGGCGTAGCGGAAGCGGGGGCCGGCCGGCCCGAAGCCGAGGACCACCAGCCGCAGCACGTCGCCGGTCTCGGCCCGGAGCTCGTGGGCGAGCTCGATGCCGAGGACCGCTCCGGGAATCCCGTCGTCGCCGACGCCGAGCTGCTCGGCCGTGCCGGAGAGGAGCCCCCCGCCCGGCTCGACGCCCCGGAGCGTGACCTCCACCTGGCGCGCTTCGCCGCCGGCCGCCTCGCCGGCGCCCTCGCCAGATGGAACCGAAAGCGCCCCCTGGCCGTACGCCACCCGGCCGACCCGCTCGACCCCCGGGATCTCGGCCAGGCGCCGGAGGGTGGCGTCGTTCGCCTGCCCTCCCGAATCATCCTCGGGGGAGCCGCTCCCGAGCGGATAGGCGAGGACCGCGGCGTTCCCGGACAGGAGCTTGGCTTCGAGATCCTCCCGGTAGCCGGTCATGAGCGCCATGGCGATCACCATGGCGGTGACGCCCACCGTCGTGGCGGCGAGCGCCGCGCGCGCGGTGCCGTTGAGCAGCCGGCTCTGGGGGTGGCGCAGGAACCGCCAGGCGACGGTCCAGGGGACCGGACCGGTCAGGGGAACGTCGCGCACGGCGGTTTGATCCCGGGCGGCTAGCGAGCCGCCCGGACCTTGGAGAGGAAGCGGTCGAACAGGACCCCGCCGTCGTGGGGCCCGGGAGCCGCTTCGGGATGGTACTGGGTGGCGAAGACCCGGCGCTCCGCGACTTCGAGGCCTTCGAGGGTGCCGTCGTTGAGGTTGACGTGGGTCACGCGGACCCCGGCAGGCAGGCTGTCCGGGTCGACGGCGAACCCGTGGTTCTGGCTGGTGATCGCCACCGAGCCGTCCGTCAGGTCCTTGACCGGCTGGTTGCCTCCGTGGTGCCCGAACTTGAGCTTGAAGGTCCTGCCGCCGAGGGCCAGCCCGAGGAGCTGGTGCCCCAGGCAGATGCCGAACACCGGCAGGTCGGAGCGCACGAGCTCGCCGACCTCGTGGACGATCTCCGCGAGCGGCTCCGGGTCCCCAGGACCGTTCGACAGCACCACGCCGTCGACCCCGAGGGCCAGGCACTCGGCCGCGGAGGTGCGCGCGGGAAGCACCGTGAGGCGGGCCCCGCGCCGCGCCAGGGAGCGCAGGATGTTGCGCTTGACCCCGAAGTCGTAGACCGCCAGGTGGAAGCTCTCCTCGCCGTCGGGCGGCTCGGCCGCCATCTCGTAGGGAGCGTCCGAGGTCACGTCGTCGACCAGGGCCCGGCCGGCCATCGGTGGGAAGTCCGCCAGCTCCGCGGCCAGGGCGCCCATGTCGGAGCGTTCGGTCGTCACCACGCCGCGGAGCGCGCCGTGCTCGCGCAGGCGGCGGACCACCGCCCGGGTGTCGATGCCCTCCATCGCCGGAACGCCGTGCTCCTCCAGATAGGCGGGCAGAGCACCCAGCTCCCGCTCAGACTCCTCGCCCGAGGGCACGCGGGTGAGCTTGCGGGCCACGAAGCCCTCCACCCAGGGCCGGCCCGACTCCTCGGCCTGCCGGCTGACCCCATAGTTGCCGATGTGCGGCTGGGTCATGACCACGATCTGGCCGCGGTAGGACGGGTCGGTCAGGATCTCCTGGTAGCCGGTCATCGAGGTGTTGAACACCACCTCGCCAAACCGGGTCCCCGGCGCCACGGCGCGCCCTTCGAAGACGGATCCGTCCTCGAGCAGGAGGAGGGCGGAGGCTTCGCGACGGGAGATCATCGAGGGAGGGAGTACCCCGTCTCAGACCAGCGCGCCCAGGGACCGGTCGACCATCGGCGCCAGCACCCTGGCCTGGTCCATGAGCGTCTCGAACTCGTGCGGCAGAATCGCCTGCGGCCCGTCCGACAGGGCCCTGTCCGGCTGGTCGTGAACCTCCACCATGATGCCGTCGGCTCCGACCGCAATCGCGGAGCGGGCGAGCGGCAGCACCTTGTGACGCTTGCCCGAGGCGTGGCTCGGGTCGCACACGATCGGCAGATGGCTGATGCGCTGCACCGCCGGCACCGCCGAGACGTCCAGGGTGTTCCTGGTGTGGTCGGCGAATGTCCGGATGCCCCGTTCGCACAGCACCACCTGGCGGTTGCCCTGGTCGAGCAGATACTCGGCGGCCAGCAGCAGCTCGGTGATGGTGGCGTGCATGCCCCGCTTGAGGAAGACTGGGCGGCCACAGCGCCCAGCCCGGCGGAGCAACGTGTAGTTCTGCATGTTGCGGGCACCGATCTGCACCATGTCGGCGTACTCGGCCACCTGGTCGAGGACGTCGATGTCGGTCGCCTCCGTGACCACCGGCAGGCCGGTCTCCTCGCGCACCTTGGCGAGAATCTCGAGACCTTCGAGGCCGAGACCCTGGAAGCTGTAGGGGCTCGTGCGGGGCTTGAAGGCGCCACCACGGAGAAGCTGAGCTCCCGCCGCCTTCACGCTCTTCGCGATGCGCAGGGTCTGCTCGTAGCTCTCCACGGAACAGGGTCCGGCGATCACCACGAGCTCGGGGCCACCGATCTTGACGCCCGCGACGTCGACCACCGTCTTGTCGGGCTGGAACTCACGCGAGACGAGCTTGTAGGGGTGGCTGACCGGAATCACCTCGAGCACGCCGGGAAGCGACTCGAAGTGGGCCGGCTCGACAACGCCGAGGTTGCCGGTGATGCCGATGGCGGTGCGCTGCGCGCCGGGGATCGGGTTGGCCTTGAGGCCCCGCTCTTCGATCGTGGATACGACCCGCTCCACCTGCGGCGGGGTCGCGTCCATCTTCATGACAATCAGCATGGATCCAGTCCTTCTCTCGAGTCAGGGACGAGTGGGGTCGACTCGGGGAGCCCTCGGGCTCGGCCCGATCTGGCCAGGCTCGGCCGGGTGGAGCCACGAGCAGCCAGTCCCGGAAGAGCCCCCACACGCCTTTCTTCAGGCGTTCGGCTATGATAGCAGAGCATGCATACTGATCCGTAACGACCGTCGCCGGCCCGGCCCACACGACCAGCCGGCGTCTCGTCGAGCCGCATCGAAGCACCGCCACACGCTGGAGAGTCATCATGAAGAAGTCCCTGACCCTCGCCGTCGTCCTGCTCACCGCCCTCGCCGTTGCCGCGCCGGCCGCCGCCTACATCGTGGTCATGAAGGACGGCTCGCGCATCGAGGCCAAGGACGAGTACACGATCGAAAACGGCAAGGCGATCATCACCCTGCCGAACGGTACCGTGACCTTCGTCGACGCCGCCGAGATCGATGTGGAGGCGACCCGCGAGCTCAACGCGGCCGGCTACGGACGGGCCCTCGTGATCGACCAGGGCAAGGCCCGCCAGCGCACCGAGGAGGACGGCGAGGCAGAAGCCCAGCGGCGCAAGACGCTCGCCGATCTGGTGGCGACGCGGGAGGACAACCAACTGCGCCTCGAGCCCCAGCGGCGCGAAGAGCCGGAGCGCGGGACCGTGACGCTGGTCAAGACGGACGCGGGGTTCGTCGACTTGAGAAGCGTGCCGCGCCGCCCGTTCCGGGACGTCGAGCTCGCCTCCGAGCTGCAGCGCTTCTTCCGCGGTCAGGGCATCGACAACGTGGAGCTCTACCAGGGCACCCAGCCGACCCACCCCTTCGCCGAGATCACGACCAACTCGGAAGCCTCCGTCTTCCGGGCGCTCGAAATCGCCGCCGAGGCGCTGCTCGCCATCCAGGAGGACTACTCGGCCCGGGTGACCGGCCTCGAGCTCCTGCTCGCGACCCCGGACCGCGACCGGGCGGGCCAGTTCGTCCTCACCCCGAAGCTGGCGCAGCAGTTGGTGGGCGAAGAGGTCGAGGTGACCCGCTTCTTCGTCGAGAACGTGCAGTTCTAGAGGGCTTCGGCCCCTCTACTTCTCCTCGTAGTCGAGGGAGGAAGGGGACCGAGGGGTTTGGAGGGCGATCCAGACAACCGTCCCTCACCCCCCGCGAGGGGGGAGAGGGATCGAGGGAGTTGGGGGGCGATCAATTACTCAGCTCATCATCCTCCTCGGACGCATCGAGACCGAGCCCGACGAACTCTTCCACCGGACGCCCGACCCGCCGCTCGAACCTCTGTCTGTAGCTCTCCACGTGACCGACCGGCTCGTCCTGGAACATCCGCTCGATCCGGAACAGCGGGAAGAACATCGTCGCCAGATCGAGCGTGCGCTCCTCGCCCCGAGCCACCTGGGCCATCCAGTCGTCGAACGTCTCGACGCCGATGCCCCGGACGATCACCCCGGCCATGCCGATCTCGCCCAGGATGCCCCAGTACTTCTCGTTGGGATTGATCAGGTTGATGATCACCGCCGCCCCGGGCGGAATCCGCGGCGGAGTGACACGCGGCACCCGCCCCTGCCCACCGGAGCCCCGTTCGCCACCCATCACCGGTCCTCCTCGCCAGCCGCTCCCGGCTGGGCCAGCTCCACCAACACGCCACCCGCGCTCTTCGGATGGACGAACTGCACCCGCGAGCCGCCCGCGCCCCGGGTCGGCTCGTCGCGGATCAGCCGGTAGCCCCCGTCGCGCAGCGACCGGTCGTCGCCCTCCACGTCGTCCGAGGCGAGGCAGAGATGGTGGATGCCCGGTCCCTGCTTGTCGAGGAACTTGGCCACCGGCGAGTCGTCCCGAGTCGGCTCCAGCAGCTCGATCCGCCCCTCGCCGCACGGGATCATCGCCACCCGCACGCCCTCGTGTGGCACCTCCTCGATCTCCGCCACCTCGAGACCCATGGCCTCGTAGAAGCCCCGCGCTTCGTCGATCGAGCGCACCGCGATACCCACGTGGTCGATCTTCCCGATCATGAGACGTCCTCCTCCTCTTGGATCTTCCCGGCCGAGGGGGCCAGCCCCTCGAACAACCGGTCGGCCACCCGGTAGGGGTCGCTGCCCTCGACGATCGCCCGGTCCACCTCCCGCCCGAGGCGGTCGGACCGGTTGGCCGCGGCCAGCACGCGGCGCTTGAGCGCCTCTTCCACGCGGAGCTCCAGGCGCTGGCGACGACGCGCCCGGAGCCGCCCGGCCCGCTCCAGCCAGCGGCGGTGCTCCGCGAGCGCCTCGGCGAGCTCGGGGATGCCTTCGGCCCTGGACGCGACGGTCCTGAGCACGGGAGGAGTTCGGGCCCTTGCCACGCCCTCCTCACCGGCCCCGGTGGCCTCGGCCGCCGTCTCCAGCATGAACAGCAGGTCCTTGTAGGTGCGCTCGGCGCCGTCCCGGTCCGCCTTGTTGAGCACGAAGACGTCGGCGATCTCCAGGAGCCCCGCCTTGACCGCCTGGATGTCGTCGCCCATGCCGGGAATCACCACCACGGCCACGGTGTCGACGCTCCGCACCACGTCGACCTCGTCCTGCCCGACGCCGACCGTCTCCACGATCACCACGTCGAATCCCGCCGCATCGAGGAGATCGACCGCGTCGTGGGCCGCCGCCGCCAGGCCGCCCAGGGCGCCCCGGGTGGCCATGGAGCGGATGAAGACCTCCGGATCGGTCGCCAACGACTGCATGCGCACCCGGTCGCCCAGGAGCGCGCCGCCGGTGAACGGGCTGGTCGGGTCGATGGCGAGCACGGCGACCGTCTCGCCCTGCTCCCGCAGGTGACGGACAAGCCCCTCGACCAGGGTGCTCTTGCCGGAGCCCGGGGGACCGGTGATACCGACCAGGCGGGCGCGGCCGGTCTTGGGATAGAGGCGGCGGACCAGCTCCTCGGCCGTCGATCCCCCCGCCCCGGGCGGCCCGGAGGGCTCCGCGCCCAGGGGCTCGCCCCGCTCGAGGAGCGAGATCGCCCGGCCCAGAGCGCGGGGGCTCCGGTCCTCGACTCCCCGGATCAGTGCGTCGAGGTCCATGGGCCGGTCCGCGCGTCCCTCAACGCAGGATCTGCCGGGAGATCACCAGCTTCTGGATCTCGCTGGTGCCCTCGCCGATGGTGCAGATCTTGGCGTCGCGGTAGAACTTCTCCGCCCGGTAGTCCTTGATGAAGCCGTAGCCACCCAGGATCTGCACCCCGCGCTCCGAGCAGAAGACCGCTGCCTCGCCGGCGGCGAGCTTGGCCTCCGCCGAGAGCTTCGTGACCGGCAGCCCCCGGTCCATGGCGTCGCAGGCGGCGAAGGTGAGGGCCTCGGCGGCGGCGATACGGGTGGCCATCTCGGCCAGGTAGAACTGGATGGCCTGGAACTGGGCGATCGGCTTGCCGAACTGCTCGCGCTCCTTGGCGTAGTCGCGGGCGGTCTCGAAGGCGCCGACGGCGGTGCCGAGGCCGAGGGCGGCGATCGAGATCCTGCCGCCGTCGAGGATCGCCAGGGCCTGCTTGAAGCCCTCACCCCGGTTGCCGAGCATGTGATCGTCCGGTACCAGGCAGTCCTCCATGATCACCTCGGCGGTATCCGAGGCGCGGATGCCGAGCTTGTTCTCCTTCTTGCCCGGCCGAAAGCCCTCCATCCCTTTCTCGACGACGAACGCGGAGACGTGGCGCCCCTTCGGGCCGTCCGGATCGGTGACCGCCATCACCACGCAGATGTCTCCCACCGTACCGTGGGTGGTGAAGGTCTTGGCGCCGTTGAGCACCCAGCCGCCGTCCACCTTCTCGGCCCGGGTCTGGGTGCCGCCCGCGTCGGAGCCGGCCCCGGGCTCGGTGAGGCTCCAGGCGCCGATCTTCTCCCCGGTCGCCAGCGGCACCACCCAGCGCTTCTTCTGCTCCTCGGTGCCGAACTTGAAGATGTGGTTGGTGCAGAGCGAGTTGTGGGCGGCCACCGAGATGCCCACCGAGGGGTCGACCTTCGACAGCTCGGTGACGATCAGCACGTACTCGACGTAGCCCAGGCCGGCTCCGCCCAGCTCCTCCGGAAAGATGATGCCCAGGAAGCCGAGCTCGGCCGCCTTCTTCATCACCTCCATGGGGAAGCGCTGGGCCTCGTCGATCTCCTCGACGATCGGGTCGACCTCTTTCCTGGCGAAGTCCCGGGCGAGCTCCTGAATCGCCCGCTGCTCGTCGGTCAACGAGAAATCGGGGCCGGTCGGAACGTCCACGCCGGAGGCGGTAGTGGGCTTTTCGATGGTGAGCATAGGCAGGGCTCCGGAACGATCGGTGCTGGGTCTCGAACGGACGGCGCGCTCCGGGTCCTCCGGACGCGGCGCCGGGCACGGGAATAGACGCGATGCCGGCCGCGAGGGACCGCGAGAGCGGCGTTTCATCGTATCCGCTCGGGGCTTTGGCGCGCAATGCGGCATTGAATCACCGGCAGCCCTCGCCAACCAGATCAGACGAATTTTTGCATCTTCGAGTATTCTTCGCCTTCGAATCCAGATGGCCGGGCGCGGTGCCCGGCCGCTCATCTGACGGTCGGTGCGCGGCGCGGGTCGCCGTGCGCCGGATCTCATGGAGGATGTATGCGAAGAACCCGACCGAGAACCTGGCGACTGGCGATGGTGGCCTCGCTCGCCCTGGTGGTCCTCGCCGCCACGGCCGGCGCGGCCTACGCCGCCGACGACCTGATCTACGACCCCTACGGCACCTGGAACGGCAAGCGGATCTACCTCTCGCCCGCCCGCCATTCAGACACCGGCTCCCGGGGCGAGTGCGGCGGCGCGAGCGAGAACACCCTCGCCTACAACGTGGCCTACTACGCCACCAACGGCTCCTACTACGCCGACCAGTACGACCCCTACTCGTCCTACCGGAACCTCCGGGCCCGCGGCTACAAGGTCCGCATCGGCCGCGGCACGGTCTCCTCGGCGATCAGCAACTCGAACGCCTGGGGCGCCGACCTCCACATTCCGCTCCACAGCAACGCCGACGTCTCCGGCCAGTGCAGCCGCACGACGGCGAGCCGCTTCGGCACCGTGGTCATCTACTGGTACACCTCGGGCGGCGGCCCGGACCTGGCGTCCGACCTCCTCTACACGGTCGGCACCGTTTCCGGCTACATCAGCCCGGGGACCAACGACTACACCTGTTACAACCCCGGCCACCCGTGCACCACGATCACCCTGGGCGAGCTCCGTTACACGTCGGCCGTGGCCGCCTACATGGAGTCGGAGTTCCACACCTGGACGACCGGCGTCAACTGGCTCTCGGATAGCTGGGTCTGGGCCTGGCGCATCGGCTGGGCCGTCGACCTGCACCTGGGGTACCCGCGATGAGACCGACCCACGGAGAGAGCACCATGTCCAAGACGTTCCGCCTGACCCTCCTGCTCATCGCCGCCGCCGGCCTGTTGGTCGCCGGGCAGGCCGCGACTGCCCAGAGCGCCTCGGCCCAGAGCCCCGGGGCCGCCTCGCCGCTCGCCGCCTACCCCGGCTTCGGACACCATCCGCAGGCCGACGACGCCCGCTTCGAGCGTGAAGAGCTCGCCCGCGAGCGGCTGATCGAGCGCTGCATGGCCGACGCCGGCTTCGAGTACCAGAGCGCGCCGTCGATCGACGCGGACGACTACCCAGACCTGGCGTCCGCCCTGGCCGCCGCCCAGAACGACCCCAACGAGCTCTACGTCGCCGCCCTCGATCCGGCCGAGCGGGAGCGCTACTTCGTCGCCCTCTACGGGGTGCCGGACCCCTACTCCGAGAACGCGGACAACCTCCACGACCCGGCGAGCCCGGTGGGTGGTGGCTGCAGTGGCGAGGCCTTCCGGGCGATTCCCGGCGTCTACGCCGCCAAGAACGCCCTGCGGGACGAGCTCGCTGCCCTGGAGCGCGCGGTCCGGACGGACGCGCGAGTGCTGGCGGCCGAGGAGCGCTGGTCCGCCTGCATGGCCGCTCGCGGCCATGCGTACGGAACCCCTCGGGACCTCCACGCCGAGATCGACGAGACCCTGGCCCAGGCCGAGACCTTTGGCCGGCCGCCCGCGCCGGCCATCGCCAGGGAGCACGGCCGCGCCCTCGCCGACGCCCGCGTCTGTGACGGCCAGGCCGGCCTCCGGAGCGCCGTCGTCACGGCTCGGATCGAGCACGAGGCGGCGTTCGTCGACGCCAATCGCGCGGTTCTCGACGCCCACCTGGAGCGTCTGGAGAGCGAGGCGCTGCCGAATCGTTGAGGGGTCGCTCCCGGGCCACCGAGCCCGCGACTCCGCCTGCCCGGCCCGCTGCTCCGGCGGTGGGCCGGGCTGTCTGACCTCAGAGCGCCTTCTTGATCCGCTCGTAGCCCTCGGCGATCTCGTCGATCAGCTCACCCGCGGCCTTCCGCAGCTCCGACGCCGTCTCGCTCGAAGCCCCCTCGATCCCCCGGGCCTTCGAGCGCAGATCGTCCCAGCGATTCTCCATCCGCTCCCATTCGGCCTTGGCCTCCGCCTTGCCCAGGGCGAGCTTCAACCGGAGCTCGTCGCGCATCCGCGCGAGCCGGTCGAGCCCTGGCACCGACGGCGCCTCGCGGCGCACCGCCCCGGCGATCCGCTCGTAGCCGTCCCCGATCTCGTCGACCATCTTCTGGGCCGCATCCCGAACGTCCTCGAGGGCCTCTCCGGAGGCGTCGGCCAGACGCTCGACCCGGTCTTCGAGCTCGTCCCAGCGATCCTCCAGCCACTCCCAGCGCTCCCGCGTCTCGGCCTTGCCCAGCGCCACCTGGACACGAAGCTCGTCCCGCAGGGCGCGCAGCCTGTCCAGCCCACGGACCTTCGGCTCGTCCATCACCTGTGCCATGTCCGGTCTCCTTCGAGTTGGGGGAGGAACGGTATCCCCCGACAGAGAGGGCGGAGGGCGAGAGGGGACACCGGGCGACAGGTTCATGCTCGCGCGCGGCGGCCGGCGGGTCAACGCCTTCTGGGGTGGGCGTGGCAGGGCGGGGCGGAGCGGCCGATAGACTCTGCGCGCCATGTGGTCCCAACCTTTCCCGGGGAGAGAACGATGAGCGACACCGAACACGGCGCCGTGCAGAGGATCAACCCTGACGGCCTCTACGAGAGCCCCGACTTCACCCAGGTGGTGGTCGCCTCCGGTGCGGTGACCACGATCCGCGTCGCCGGCCAGGTGGCGATCAACACCGCCGGCCAGATCGTCGGCAAGGGAGATCTCGGCGGCCAGGCGGAGAAGGTGTTCGACAACATCGAGAGCGCCCTCCGGGCCGCGGGCGCGAGCCTCGACCACGTCGTCCACTGGACCGTCTACGTGGCCGCCGGACAGTCGCTCGGTCCGGTGGTCGAGGTCTACCGCAAGGTCCTCTCCAGGATGGCCCACCCGCCGATCGTCAACCTCCTCCACGTCGCCGCCCTGGCGAGCCCCGACTACCTGGTCGAGATCGAGACGGTCGCCCTCCTGCCCGAAGCCTGATCCGACGGATCGGCCCGCACCGGCCACCACCGCCGGCTTCCGGTCCGGCCGAGCGGTCCTCGGTCGACCTCTGCCAGGGGCCGACCGGGCCCAGCCGCGCGGGCTCGTGGCTGCCAGCCTCTTGCCACTTGCATAGTTACTGAGTAATATCTTGAATAAGCTATTACTCACGCCCGGGGCGGTGAACCGCACACGCTCGGATCCCCGGTCACCAACACCCGTGGGCACCATGGGGCTCCCTCGAGCCCGAAGGAGGATTTATGCGTCGCGAGATCCGGACCCAGTACCGGCCGGCCGCGCTCGTCCTCGCCGGCATCCTACTGCTGGTGGGCGCCGGCGCTGGAATCGCCCAGAACCCGAGCCAGCCGCCCGGCGGGCCACCAGACGGCGTGCCCGCGAACCCGGCGGCCAACACGGTGATCACTCCGGCACCGCAGGCGATCTGCGCCCTGCTCGACAACCCGGTCAAGCGCCAGCTCATGGACGGCTTGCTGTTCAACCTCCTCTGGTCCTGCAACCGTCAGAGCGAGCTCGGCCAGGCCCGGGGCCCCGAGGCGGAGGAGAACGCCTCCCGCCTCGCCGCCCTCTCCCACACTGTGACCGACGTGCAGGTCAACGACTCGTCCGGCGAGACGGGAAACAACACCACACAGAACGAGACGTCGATCGTCCAGAGCCCGGTGACCGGTACCTTCTGCTCGGCGTTCAACGACTCCTGGGAGTTCTACGGCAGCACCGGCGGCGGCGGCTTCACCGGCTTCTCCCGCTCGACCGACGGCGGCAACACCTGGGTCGACGGTGGCGCGGTCAACGGCCGGGCCTACGGCGACCCGAGCCTGGTCTGGCGCCGGGCCGACGGCAACTTCTATCTCGCCGCCCTGGACAGCGGCGGCGGCCTCGGCCTCTACGTCTCGACCGACGACTGCCAGACCTTCAACTTCGTCACCACGCCCTCGACCGGCGGCGACGACAAGGAGATCCTGGCCGTCGACAACAATCCGGGAAGCCCCTACTACGGCAACCTCTACATCGCCTGGACCGACTTCGGGGTCAGCGGTGCGCCGATCCGCGCCAGCCGCTCGACCGACGGCGGCGTGACCTGGTGGCCGCCGGTGACGCTCTCGAGCGGCGGCTCCGTCCAGGGCGCCTGGCCCGCGGTCGCCCCCAACGGCGACGTGTTCGTGGCCTGGCTCCACTGGGACAGCTACCCGGGCGGGCCGATCGACGTCGAGGTGAGCCGCTCGACCGACGGCGGCCTGAACTACACCCGGGTGACCAACCCGCTCAACAACGCGGTCAACCCGCGCGACGCCTCGACCACCAGCAGTTGCGGCCGGCCGGCTTTGAACGGTCCCATCCGCTACCTGCCGTCGCCCCAGATCGCGGTCGACGACAGCGGCGTGCTGCACGCGGTCTACAGCTATGACCCGGACGGCTACAACAGCGGCGACGTGGTCGACGTCTTCTACCGCCGCTCGGTGGACAACGGCGCCACCTGGCAGCCCGAGGTGCGGCTCAACGACGACACCACCACGTACGACCAGTACTTCCCGACCATCCAGGTCTCGGGCTCGACGGTGATGGCCGCCTGGTACGACCGCCGCAACGACTCCTCCAACTACATGCAGGAGTACTACAAGCGCCTCTCCTACGACGGCGGCGTCACCTGGCAGCCGAGCGTGAAGGTCTCCGACGTGTCGAGCCCGATCTACCACGACCCGGGGACGGCCCCCTGCTACCACGGCGACTACGACCAGTCGCTCATCTCGTTGACCAATGCCGAGGTTCCCCAATGGGCGGACGACCGCAACAGTCCGAACGGCCACGCGGACCCGGACGTGTGGGTCGACCCGGCGACCGAGATCTTCCGCTGCGTGGTCGACATCGCGGGCGGGACCAACACCTGCACGGGCCCCGTCTCCCTGACCCTGAGCTCCGGCACCTACCGCACCGGCAGGATCGACCTTTCGGACGGCTACGTGCGCATGGACGCCTTCGTCGACGTCTGCAGCCCGACCGGGATCACCATGCACTTCGCCGACTCACCGAGCACCAACGGCTACGGCGGTGACGGCGGCACTACCAACAACAACGCCGAGGTCCACAACGTCGGCACCGGCATCTACTTCTACGGCGTCGACGACACCAACCTGAACATCACCGATCCGACCGCGGGCACCCGCGACGTCATCCCGGCCAGCGGCTGTTACCGGGTGCACTGGACGCTCCAGGAGGACCGGTTCCTGTTCGACGACGACGGCGACCCGACCGACTCCGCAAGGATCCGCCTGGACTCCTTCCGGAGCTTCGAGGTGCCGCCCTACAACGAACCGGATCTGGAGGACCCGAACGGCCTGGACGCGCCCTTCTGGTACTTCGGCCTGAACCGGACCTACGGCTCCGCGAGCCGCACCGGCACCGGCGCCAACCGGGCCTGCATCGTCCTGAGCCGCACCACCAGCCCGGACCTCAACCGGATCGCGACGCTATGCAACTAGTGACGCTCATGACGATCCAGACCATCCGCGCCGGCCGCCGGCCGGCCTTGCCAGGAGGTGAATCCATGCTCCGCTTCCACCAGGCCCGGCTGCAGCCGGCCGTTTCCCGTCAGGTCCGGCGGCTGCCGGCCCTGTCCCGTCTCACACCGATCCTGTCGATCGCCCTGGTTTCGGTCCTGGCCGTCGCCCTGGCCGTGCCGGCAGCCGCCGGCACCACGGGCACCGGCTACTACACCTGCACCATCGACGTCGCGGGCAACACCCACGACTGCAACAACGGAGTCATCACCATCACCAGCTCGAGCGGCAACCAGCGGGTCGCCCGTGTCGATCTGGGCAGCTACGTGCGGCTCGACGCCTTCGTCGACGTCTGCAACCCGAGCGGCTGGTGGAGCCACTTCGGCGACTCCCCCGGCGACAACGGCTACGGCGGCGACGGCGGCCAGACCGAGCACGACGCCGAGGCCTACGCCCTGGGCGGCGACTTCCAGATGTTCGGCACCTACAACCCGGGCCGCGGGGGCTACGACCTCGTCTACACCTCGTCGGGAGTGATCTCGACCAGCACCTGCAGCCGCCCTCAGTGGACCATCCTCGAGGACCGCGTGGCCCTCGACGACGACGCCAACCCGGCGGACTCGGCGCGGGTCGACGTGCACTCCATCCACAGCTTCGAGGTCCCGCCCTACAACGAGCCGGACTCCGAGGACCCGTCGGGGACCGACGCCGGCCGCTGGTACGTCGGCATCAACCGCACGGTGGGCACCTCGAGCCGGTCGGGCACCGGGGTGCAGGACGTTTGCTTCGTGCTGTCGACGACCACCTCGCCGAGCGCGGCGACGCTCTCTGCCCTCTGCCCATAGCGAGGAGGGCACGAAGCGCCGAACCGTAGGGACCGGCATCACCCGGTCCACCTTCGAGGGGCCCCGCCCGGGGCCCCTCGTTTCCCTCCTCTGAGCCCGGCCTTCCTGACCACCGCACCGCGCCAGCCTCTCCCCAGGGGTTCCGCGCCCCGCTTTCTTGTCAAGCGCGCCACCATCTGCAAAGGTAGGCAACACGAAAAAGATGGGGCACCCAATTCCTACCCTGTTGAAGGTCGCGGTCGCCGCGGGCTTGCTCACCGCCTGCAGCGGTGGCCCCGAGCCACCCCGGACGGAACACCTCGTGCCGTCATGCCGGACCCTCGCCCGCGTACCGGGACCCGAAGACCTCGCCATCGATCGCTCGGTCACGCCAGCCCGCCTCCTCGTATCGTCGGAGGACCGGGACGCCGACCCTCCCACCAAGGGAGGGATCTTCGCCGTGGACCTCGGGCCGCCCGAAGAGGCTCACCGGGCGATCTCCCTTCCCCTGGCCGGCCGGGACGACTGCTCCTTCCACCCCCACGGCATCTCTCTGGTCGAGACAGATCAGGCGGACCAGCCGGATCGGCCTGACGGGACCGAGGGCACCGCCCCCGTCGAGCCCCGCTGGCTGCTCTACGTGGTCAATCACCACGAGCCCGAGGATGCGCGCCCCGAGGCCGGGTGCTTCCCGCACCCGGAGCCGAAGCGCCGGGCCGACAGGCTGATCACGAGCATCGAGGTGTTCGTCGTCGAGCGCCACCGGCTGGTGTTCGTCGAGCGCCTGACCCGACCCGAGATCCTGACCAACGGCAACGACCTCGTGGCGCTCCCGGACGGCCGGCTCTGGGTCACCAACCCGCCGCCGAGCGCGCTGCAACAGCTCCGCGAGGCCCTCTTCGGGCCGGTGGCCTCGAAGGTGGTGCACGTCGCCTGCGCGGGGCGGCCCGACCTCGGCTGTCGCGAGGAGTGGAGCGTGGCGTGGACGGGTGGCCGGTACGCCAACGGCATCGCCCACGCGCCCGCGACGGAGACCGAGCCCGAGCGCCTGTTCGTCGCCGCGACCGCGGGCGGCGGAGCGCTTCACGTCCTCGACGCGACCGACCCGGACCAGCTCGACGAGATCGGGACGATCCCCGTCGACGCCGGACCCGACAACCTCGAGTGGCTCGGCACCGATCACCAGGTGCTGGTGACGGCCGCCCACCCGAGCCTGCGGCGATTCCTGCACCACGCGTTTTCTCACCGCGTGCGGTCGCCCTCCAGGGCGATCGCGATCCCGCTCGATCAGAGCTCCTCGCAACAGGTTCTCTTCGACGACGACGGCGGCCTGGTGAGCGGTGCATCGACCGCCGCCTGCTTCGAGGGTGATGTGATCTTGGGGCAGGTCTTCGGTCCGGCCGTGTTGCGCTGCCGGGTCTCCGAGCACGGGTGCGACCCGCCAACGGACGCCGGCGACGTCGGGACGCGAGAGACGCCATGAGCCCGAGCTCGGACTGGAACGACCTCCACGAGGTCGAGCTCGGCGCACTCCGACCACCACGAGAGACCGAAGGCGGGGAGCCCCCGGCCGCCGCGCCGGCCGAGGGAGGCGAGCGACCGGAAAGTACCGGGCCGAAGGCCACGGGCGGCCCGAGACGCGGGCTCCTCCGGCGCATCTTCGACCGGTTTCGCCGCCGACCGGCCGCCCGCGAAGAGCCGCCCACGACGAAACCTTCCCCGCCCGCCTGGTCCTACGATGCACCGTCCAGAGAGCTCGTCGGGCTCGCCCTGTCGGGCGGCGGAATCCGGAGCGCCACGTTCAACCTGGGAGTGCTCCAGAAGCTCGACGCCCTCGGGGTTCTGAGCGCCATCGACTACCTCTCGACCGTCTCCGGAGGTGGCTACGTCGGCGGCTTCTGGAGTGCGTGGAGGGCACGGCGCAGCGAAGATCAGGGCACCTTCCCCTATCGCTGGGAGGGTGAGGCCGAGCCCCCGGAAATCCGACACCTCCGGGAGTTCAGCAACTTCCTCCGGCCGCGCCTGCGCCTGCTGTCGGCCGAGACCGGCCGGATGGCGACGAGCGTCGTGGCGGCGGTGATCCCGACGGTGATCGTCTCTCTGACGATCCTGGCGCTCGGCCTGCTCGCATGGCTCGGGGTCGGCTGGCTGCTCCTTGCCGACGTGCCGGCCGACCAGTTCCCCTGGCCGCTCCGGCCGCCGCTCGCGATCTTCGGCGCGACGCTACTGGTCCAGGCGGCGTTCGAGCTGCTCTGGCACTGGGGCCACGAGGAGAAGGACACTGCCACCGGGGTGCTGGCCTTCTGGGCCATCGCTTCGGCCCTGGCGACGGCCGGAGCGTGGGCGTTCCTCTGGCATCTCACCCCCCAGCCCTTCGGCGCGTTGCTCCAGCCGCTCCCGGCCGGGGAAGAGCTCGGCCTCGTCGCGTTCACCATCCTCCTCCCGACGGCGGCCTGGACGGCCGGCATGGCGCTGCTCGTCCTCGTGCGGGTGCTGACCAGCCGAGCCAACAGGAGCTGGCGGGCGCGCACCCGCAAGGGCGCCCTCGACCGCGCCCTCAGCCGGTTGCTGTTGTGCGTCGGAGCATGGGCGGTCGCCGGGCTGGTCTGGATCGTGGCCCAGCTCGTCGCGGCGGAGGGGGTCGCCGGCCTGGCGACGCTGGCGGGGAGCGGCGGCGTTGCCGGTGGTGCCTTCTCCTGGTTGCGACGGCTCTTCGGCAAGCAGCCCAACAAGCCGATGGGAGGGAAGGTCGGGCTCCAGATCGGCTCCTGGATGATGGCGGCTCTGGCCTACGTGGCGCTGGCCGCGGTCGCCGCCACGGTCGCCACCCTCTTGATCCAGATCGCCACCGCCTTGGGCCCGGGGTCCCTCTGGATCATCGCCGCCGGCGGGGTAGCGATCGTGGCGTTGGCGATCCTGACCTTCGACCCCCACGAGAACGGCTTCCACGCCTTCTACCGCGCCCGCCTGGTGCGGGCGTTCCTCGGCGCCTCGAACGGTGACGGAGGCCGGGAGGCGACCCTCGAGTGCGAGCACGACGACCTCTCGATCACGGACCTGCCGGCGCGGCCCCTGCACCTTGTCTGCTGTGCCGCCAACGACCTGGCCGCCGACCCCCTGGGCACCCTCCATCGCGGCGCCGAGAGCGCCGTGCTCTCCCCCCTGGGGCTCCAGGTGGGCGGTCACTGGAGATCCTGGTCGAGCGGCCTCCGGCCACCGAGCCTGGGCGCGGCCCTGACCGCCTCGGCGGCGGCGTTCAACAGCCACATGGGCGGTCTCTCCATGCGCCTCGGTCAGGCGGCCACCTTCCTGCTCGCGGCGCTCAACCTGCGCCTCGGCCTCTGGGTCGAGAACCCGGGCCGCCCCTCCTATCTGCTCGCCGACCTGTGGACGAAGCTCCAGCGGCACCTGCCGGGGCTTCTCTACCTGCGCGAGCTCGCGGGGGCGTCCAGGTCGGAATCCACCTGGATTCATCTCTCCGACGGCGGGCATTTCGAGAACCTGGCCCTCTACGAGCTGGTCCGCCGCCACTGCCGGTGCATCCTGCTGTGCGACTGCGGCGCCGACCCGGACGTGGCGTTCGACGACTTCGGCAACGCGGTGCGCCGGATCCGCGAGGACTTCGGCGTCGAGATCGAGATCGACCTGACGCCGCTACGCCCCGGAGACGACGGCCTCGCCGGCCAGCCGATGGTCGCCGGGGACATCCGCTACCCGACCGGCGACCTGGGCGTTCTTCTGTACCTCAAGCCGACCCTCACCGGCAGCGAGCCGCCGGACGTGGCACAGTACGCGCGGCGCAACGAGGCGTTCCCCCACGAGACCACCCTCGACCAGTTCTACGACGAAGCCCAATGGGAGGCGTACCGACGGCTGGGGGAGCACGTCGCCGAGCAGGCGCTCGGTGGCCTCCTGGGCAGAGTCCGCCCGGAGCAGAGTCGGGCGGCGGACGAGCGGGTCTCGCTCTCCCCGGAGGAGGTCCTCCGGCTCTTCCTCTACGCCCGCTACGCCTGGCCACCGGGAGGCTCCGACGATCGGCCGCTGGCGGTGGCGATCGAACGGGAGTGGACCGAGCTCGAGAACCGCCTGGAGCAGCCAGCGTTCGCCGCCCTTCGTCGCGAGCTCCTGCCGGTGAGCCAGGGAGCCACCAAGGCAGCGAAGGAAGACCCCACCCAGACTCTGCCTGCGGTCCGCGACGCGCTCCGCCTGATGGAGACGGTGATCCTCCACCTCGGGATGGGCGCGACACCGACCGCACCGAGCCACCCCCTCTACATGGGCTGGCTCAACCGCTTCGGCCGATGGGCCTCGACGCCGTCGTTCCGGGCGTGGTGGCCGTGGCTCGCACCGCTTCACTCCCGCACCGCGACCGACTTCCTGGTCGACACCTTCGACCTGCCGCCCGTGGCGGACCCCGCCAGTCAGGTCCGGAAGATCGGCCAGAGGGGACGGAGCGGATTCACCTGGATGCGCTGGCGGGAGCATCGTGATGCCCAACCCTCACGAGAACAGGCGGGCTCGGCGACCGATCTCTTCGGCCTCTTCCTCCCGAGGGTCGCCGGCGGGCCTCGTCTCCTCGCGGGGGTCGTGGAAGTCGAGAGCTGCGGCGGGGGCGAGGAAGCGGCCTGGAGCCTGGAGCGGTTCTTCATCCCCCCGGGGCTCTGGGGCGTCGGTCTCGGCGAGGAGCTCCTCCGGAAGCTCGTCGCGCGCCTGAGAAGGGACGGCGTGCGGCGACTGTGCGTCGAGACCTCCGAACGATCGACCATGGCGTGGGACGCGCTCTACACCGGAGCCGGCTTCCTCCGTCAGGGGCCGAGCCTGGTGCTCGACTTCGAGACGCCGGGCCCCGCCACCGACACCCACACCCACACCGACACCGACACCGAGTAGAAGACAAAAAAAGGGGGTCGACTCGGTCTCCCGGCCGACCCCGTCCCGATCCGAAGGGGATGGTGGTCCCCCTCGTCGCCTGGCGGCCGGGGCACGATGCCCCGGCCGCCGGTTTCTTGGTTTACCTAGTTGAGCGGGCAACCCAGGTTGTTGTCGCTGTCGATGGCCGAGGCCAGGGTCAGCATCGTGTTGCGATCACCGCTCGCGAGCGCCGCGTCGACGTCGGCGATGACGTCGGCCGGGTTCCGCGGGTAGTCGACTCCGGAGTGGGAGGCGTCGAGCAGTCCGGCCACGCCCGCCCGCAGCAGGTTCCGGGCCGCGCCGTCGACTCCCGAGCCGCCCTTGAAATCGAGCGCCTCGATCAGGCTCGCCGAGCCGATTGCCGGGTAGCCCGCCGCCGAAGCGAACACGCTCTGGACCGACTGGCCGGTGGCGTAGCCGGTGGGCGGCCACGAATCCGGATGGTTCTTCCAGTAGCCGGGCGTGCAGCCCTCGGAGCCGCCACCCGTCGGGTTGCCGAAGTAGTGGCTCGAGTCGTCATCCGAAACCGACTTGCCGGAGCCCTCACCGCTGCCGGTGACCGTCGCGGTGTTCTCGTACTGGCCGAGCTGGGCCACACCGTGCTTCGACGTGCAGCTCATCGCCTCGCCGGGCGCCAGCTCGCTCTTCGGACAGGTGACCACACCTTCCTGGTCGTCCAGCACCGAGATGTCGACGACCGTCTCGTCGCCGGTGTTGGTCACCATGTAGCTCCAGGTGACCGCGTCGCCCTCCATGAGCTGCACACCGGGGGCGTTGTCCGCGTCGTGGCCGTTGGTCGACTTCTCGATGTCGATCTCCGGATGAGGACCTTCCTCCGCGTGGTAGTGGCTCGGGTCGTCGTCGGTAACCGGAATCTCGGAGGTCTGGCCGCTGCCGGTGACCGTCGCGACGTTGACGTACTGACCGACCTGGGCCACGCCATGCTTCGGCGTGCAGGTCATCGACTCGCCCGACGCCAGCACGCTCTTCGGACAGGTGACCGCGCCCTCCTTGTCGTCCACCACCGCGATGTCCTTCACCGTCTCCGGCCCGGTGTTGGTCACCACGTAGCTCCAGGTGACCACCGCGTTGGGGGCCATCTGAGGACCAGGACCTTGGTCGGCGTCAGAGCCGTTGGTCGCCTTCTCGATCCTCAGCGTCGGGGGTGTCCCTGTCCGCTTCGGAGTGTTGTAGTGGCTGGGATCACGGTCCGACACGTCCGGGCCCGTCGGCGGGGTGCCGACCACGGTGGCCAGGTTGGCGTAGAAGAAGCCGCTCGCTGGGACGTCGGCCTGGGCCGGCGCCACACCGGAGAGGGTGCAGGTCATGCTCTCACCGGGGTCGAGCGCGTCCTTCGGACAGGTGATCGCGCCCTCTTTGTCATCCGTCACCTGGATGTCGGTCAGCGGCTGCTGTCCGTTGTTGGTGACCACGTACTCCCAGTTGACCGGAAGACCGGACTCGATCCCCGGTCCGAAGCCGGTGTCGGCGTCCAGGCCGTTGGTCGACTTCTCGATGTCGATGCCCGACCGCTTCGAGCCGCCGCCGCCGCAGTCGGTGCAGGGCTTTTCCGGCATGCACCAGGTCTGGATCGCGATGCTGTAGCGGTGGCTGGCGCTGTAGCGCACGCCCACGTACACCTCTTCGTCGGTGACGACGTCGAGCCAGCCGAAGTCCTCGTCCAGTAGCAGGTCGCGGACGTTCAAGACCTGGACCGGCAGGAGATCGAGCTCCCGCTCGTCGAATGCGACACCAGGCTCGGTGTGGAAGACCGAGCCGGAGGCGAGCAGCCCCACCGCGAGGCCGTTGGCGTTGTCCGCCGGCTGGCCGACCCGCGGGCTCCAGATGATGAGCTGGGTGCCGCCGTCGAAGCCGCCGCCTTCGAGGAAACGCAGACGGTGGGTGGTGCACAGGCCACGGCAGGCCTCGCTCCGGTCGATGTTGACGAGAAGCTCGCCCTCGGCGAAGTCCTCACCCGGCTCGACATAGAAGTAGTCGCCCCAGAGGGCGTCATGGCGGGGCGCGCTGGTCACTCGGAAGGTCACTGCGCCGACCGCGAGGTCGGTGGTGAGGGGGTCCGGCTGGGTGCCGTAGTACTTGTCGTCGCGCGGCGAAGGCTGGCCGGAGAGGGCCGCCTGGACGTGGGCCAGGGTCCCGGGACCGAGCTGACGGTCGGGAAGCTCGCCGGTCTGGAGCCAGTCGCGCAGGTTGACGGTCCGCACCTCGCCTGGCGCGAGCTCGAACGACGAGGTGAACATCTCGATGCCCCAGTTGCTGGTCAACGAGGCTCTCACGGTCACCGCGTCCGAGGCCGCGTTGCCGACCGCGAACAGCGTGGTCCGGCCGGCCGGCTCGGAGAGGTCGACCTCGAAGTAGGGCAGAAGGAGGTCGGATGACGGCCGGGGCTCGGCCACCGCCGGAGCCGCCCACACGAGGGCGGTCAGGGTCAACAGGATCAGGCTCGTGATCGTCTGAAAGGTCTTGGGGGTCATGGCTTGCTCCTTGTCGGGTCGGGTTCCGCGCGTTTTCTCGCGTTCCCTTTCCCTCCGAGAGCAAGCACACTGCCAGCTTGAAGAACCTCTTCAAGTCTATAGAAACAATAGACTTGGACACGAAGTCCAGATTCTTGACCGCCTCGGTCGACACCTGTCGGAAGGGTGTCGGACAGCCCGAGAAGGTGTCGGTCAGGGTGTCGGCCCCCTGTGCGGCACGACTTGATTCAGGCACTGCTAAGCTAACGCCCCATGAGCCGCCCAGGATGGGACGACTACTTCCTAGACCTCGTCGACCACGTCGCCGCCCGCGCCACCTGCGACCGGGGACGGAGCGGATGCGTCATCGTCCGCGACAAGCGGATCGTCTGCACCGGCTACGTCGGCTCCCCCTCCGGCCTGCCCCACTGTGACGAAGCGGGGCACTACCTCAAACAGATGATCGACGAGGACGGCACCGTGCGGCAGCACTGCGTGCGCACGGTCCACGCGGAGCAAAACGCCATCTGCCAGGCCGCCCGCTACGGCCTCTCCCTCGCCGGCACCACCCTCTACTGCACGATGGAACCCTGCCGCGTCTGCGCCATGCTCATCGCCTCGGTCGGCATCGCACGGGTGGTGGCCAAGCGCCGCTACCACGCCGGCCAGGATACCCGCGACATCCTCGCCCAGGCCGGCGTCGAGCTCGAGATCGCCGACGACGAGGTCCAGACCTATGAGAACCAATGACCCCATGGAGACCGGCGCTCGCCCGCGCTCCGCGTTGACGCGCCGATGGACCTCCGCTAACCTGCCCAGCCCGTGAGCACGAACAACGACGACCTGCTGTTTGGACGACTGGCCCTCCACTACAAGCTGGTCACCCGCGACCAGCTCAACGAGGCGTTGCGCGAGCAGAGCGTCGACGAGGGACGGCGCAAGATCGGCGAGATCCTGGTCGAGCGGGGCTGGCTGGATACGGGCCGCTTCGAGCAGCTTCTCGAGATCCAGCGCCAGTACCAGGAGAACCTCCGCTCCCAGGGAAAGATCGCGGCGGCCGGACCCGGCCCCGCGCCCTCCCCGGAGCCATCTTCTGACGCCCCGCGGCCGGCACCCCCACCAGCGCCGAGCGAAGCGCCCCCGGCGAGCGCAGCCCCAGAAACACCCGAGCCGGCGCCCCCCGCGGCCCCGAGCTTGACGCCGACGCCGCCGACGCCGCCGGCCCGACCGGACGAGCCGGAGGAGCCGAGCAAGCCGAGCGAGCCGGAGCAGGCACCTCCGCCCGCCCCATCGACCCCGCCGGAGGCGCCGGCCGAGACGGGCCCCGAGGCCGCCGCCGACCAGACCTCCGGCGCCCTCGCATCCTGGCTTCGCCTCGCGGCGGACAACGGCGCGAGCGACCTTCACATCCACGCCGGCCACACGGTTCGGCTCCGGGTGCACGGCGAGCTGACGGAGGCGTCCGACCAACCTCTTCCCGCGGAGGAGAGCGAGCCACTGCTGCGCGCCGCCCTCGACGACGAGCAGCGCCGCGAGCTCGACGCCACGGGCCAGGTGGACGTGGCGGGCACGCTGCCCGACGTCTGCCGCTTCCGGGGCAACGTCTATCGCCAGCAGCACGGGGTCGACGGCGTCTTCCGGCTGCTACCCATCCAGGCGCCGACCCTCTCCGAGCTCGGGCTGCCCCTCGACCTCGCCCGCTTCGCCAACTTCCATCAGGGGCTGGTGCTGGTCACGGGGCCCGCCGGCTGCGGCAAATCGGCGACGCTCTCGGCCCTCGTCAACATCGTCAACCAGGAGCGTCCCCACCACGTGATCACGATCGAGGACCCGGTGGAGACGATCCACAGCTCGGAGAGCTCGATCGTCAACCAGCGCCAGGTGGGGCGCCACACCGCGTCCTTCGCCCGCGCGCTGCGCGCCGCCCTGCGCGAGGATCCGGACGTGATCGTGGTGGGCGAGCTGCGCGACCTCGAGACCATCTCGCTCGCCCTGACCGCCGCCGAGACCGGCCACCTGGTGCTCGCCACCCTCCACACCACCAACGCCATCAACACGATCAACCGGTTGGTGGGCGTCTTCCCGCCCGTCCAGCAGCCCCAGATCCGGGCGATGGCGGCCGAGTCGCTCCGCGCGGTCGTCTGCCAGCGCCTGGTGGCACGGGCCGACGGCGCCGGCCGCGTGCCCGCCCTCGAGATCCTGGTGGTGACCAAGGCGGTGAGCAACCTGATCCGGGAGAACAAGACCTTCCAGATCCGCTCGGTGCTCCAGACCGGCAGCTCCCACGGCATGCGCGAGCTCGACACGGCGCTCGAGGAGCTGGTCAAGCAGAGGACGATCACCAGGCAGGAGGCACTCCGGCACGCGGAAACGCCCGAGCGCTTCGCCACGGGCACGGACCGGGGAGGGCACGGCTGATGGGCGGCATAGAACAGCTTCTCGAGATCTGCCACCGCCGGAACGGCTCCGACCTCCACCTGGCCTCGGGGCTCGAGCCCCGCATCCGTCGCTATGGCCGGCTCGAGTCGGTGGAGGGCTGGAGCACGCTCCCTCCCGACCAGATCGCCGACCTGCTCCACGAGATCGTCTCCGAGAAGCAGTGGCGAACCTTTCAGGAGACCGGCGACCTGGACTTCGCCCACAGCCTCGCGGAGGTCGCCCGCTTCCGCTGCAACTACATGGCCCAGCAAGGGGGCCCGAGCGCGGTCTTCCGGGTGATCCCCCAGGAGATCCTCTCCCTCGAAGACCTCGCACTGCCGCCCGCGATCGCCGGGCTCGCCGAGCTGAGCCGGGGCCTGGTCCTGGTCACCGGCCCCACCGGCTCGGGCAAGTCCACCACCCTCGCGTCGGTGGTCCACTCGATCAACCGGACCTCGGCCCGCCACATCGTGACCATCGAGGAACCGGTCGAGTTCATCCACCGGCCGGAGCGCTCGCTGATCTCCCAGCGGGAGGTCGGCGAAGACACCGACAGCTTCGGCGCCGGGCTCCGCTCGGCTCTGCGCCAGGACGCCGACGTGATCCTGGTGGGCGAAATGCGGGACCTGGAGACCATCTCGCTCGCGATCACCGCGGCCGAGACCGGCGCCCTCGTCTTCGGCACGCTCCACACCAACGGCGCCGCCAACACCATCGACCGGCTGATCGACGCCTTCCCCTCCGACGAGCAGGCACAGATCCGGTTGACCCTGTCGGACTCGCTGGTGGCGGTCGTCTCCCAGTTGCTCGTCCCCACCATCGACGGCGAGGGCCGGCTGGCGGCGTTCGAGATCCTGCTCCGCACGTCGGGGCTGCCGAACGTGATCCGCGAGGGCAACACGCCGATGATCCGAAACCTCATCCAGGGGGGCCGGAGCCGCGGCATGAAGGCCATGGACGACTCCCTGGAGGAGCTGCTCCGGGCCGGTAAGATCTCGCCCCTGGACGCCTACCTGAAAGCCTCGGAAAAGGGTCGCTTCGAGCGCTACCAGCAGGACTGAGCGACCCGGGCCAAACCCGCACCCGGCTCTCGCGCTGGACCTGCCGTAGCCCCTGGGACACAATCCCAGAGTGATCGAGACCGCCCTCACCCGCGACACCGGAATCGACGTGCCGCTCATCTGCGGCGCCATGTACCCCTGCTCGAACCCCGAGCTGGTCGCCGCCGTGTCGGATGCCGGCGGCATCGGCATCGTCCAGCCGATCTCGCTGACCTACGTCCACGGCCACGACTTTCGCGAGGGGCTACGCCTGATCCGGTCGCTCACCGACCGGCCGATCGGCTTGAACGCCCTGGTGGAACAGTCGTCGAAGACCTACCGGGAGCGCATGGAGCGCTGGGTCGACACCGCCCTCGAAGAAGGCGTGCGGTTCTTCGTCACCTCCCTCGGCAACCCCCACTGGGTGGTGGACCGAGTGCACGCGTCGGGCGGCAAGGTCTACCACGACGCCACCGAGCGCAGGTGGGCCGAGAAGGGCTTGGCCTCCGGAGTCGACGGGCTGATCGCCGTCAACCGCCGCGCCGGAGGCCACGCCGGCCCCAAGAGCGCCGAGGAGCTGATCGACGAGCTCGGCGACCTGGGGGCGCCGGTGGTCTGCGCGGGCGGCATCGGCTCGGAGGCGGACTTCGTCCATGCCCTCGCGCTCGGCTACGCCGGGGTCCAGATGGGCACCCGCTTCATCGCCACCACCGAGTGCCGGGCCGCCGCGGCCTACAAGCAGGCGATCGTCGACGCCTCCGAGGACGACGTGGTGCTCTCCGAGCGGATCACCGGCGTGCCGGTGGCGGTCATCCGGACGCCCTACATCGAGAAGATGGGCACCAAGGCAGGCCCGATCGCCCGCTGGATGCTCCGCGGGCGCAAGACCAAGCACCTGATGCGGACCATCTACGCGCTCCGGGCGCTCTGGCAGCTCAAGCGCGCCTCCCTCGACGAGTCGGGGAAGAAGGACTACTGGCAGGCGGGCAAGAGCGTGGCCGGGGTGGCGGCCGTCGAGCCCGCCGGACAGATCGTGCACCGCTTCGCCCAGGCCGCGGACGCTGCCGCCGGCCGTTGACCGGCCTTCCACCCCACGAATCCACTACGAAATCGTACGAGCCCGTCATGCCCCGAATCGTCTCCCAGGTCCTCGCCGTCGCCTTGGGTGGCGCCATCGGCTCGGCCCTGCGCTTCCTCGTCGGCGGCTGGGTCCACCGGGCGCTCCCGGGGACCGCCTTCCCGGTCGGCACCTTCGCCGTCAACCTGATCGGCTGCCTGGCGATCGGTCTGCTTGCCGGGCTCGCGGACCTGCGCCAGGTGCTCACGCCGGGCGCCCGGCTCTTCCTGCTGGTGGGCCTCCTGGGTGGCTTCACCACCTTCTCGAGCTTCGCCTACGAGACCTTCGCCCTCGCCCGCGACGCCGAGACGGCAAGGGCGCTGGCCAACGCCGTGTTCCAGGTGAGCTTCGGGTTCGGGGCCGCCTGGGCCGGCTACGCCGCGGCCCGGTTCCTATAAGGTTCTGCTGCGCTCCCACGGGAAAGAGAGGCGACCATGGTCCTGCCCGAACGAGGCCATCTGCTGCGCATCTTCATCGGCGAAACCGATCGCCACGAGGGTATGCCCCTCTACGAGTGGATCGTGCGCCGCGCCCGGGCGCACGGCCTCGCGGGCGCCACGGTGCTGCGCGGGCTGGAGGGGTTCGGAGCCCACAGCCGCATCCACACGGCCAAGGTCCTGCGCCTGTCGGCGGACCTGCCGATCGTGATCGAGATCGTCGACACCCGGGAGAAGATCGAGGAGTTCCTGCCGGTGGTCGACGGCGCCATCACCGAGGGGCTGGCGACGCTCGAGAAGGTGGAGATCCGCCTCTACCGGAGCGGCCGGACGGCGGAGGAGCCGGACGAGCACGCCGGCGAGGAGCCCTCCACCTGAGGGCCAAGGAGAAGGAGGGAAGCGGTGTGCCGGACCCGCCGCGAGCGGCGCCGAGCCCCGTGATAGGTTCTTTTCCATGGATGCGAAGGAGTTCGTCCAGGGGCTGGCCGACGAGCTCGAAGCCCTCTTCGCCCGGCTCGACGAGGAGGAGATCCTCGAAGCCGAGTCGGGCGGGCAGAAGGACGTGGTGACGCTGCTCAAGCTCGCCCTCCGGAGCGAGCTCGAGGCGGCGGAGCTCGCCGGCGCGTGGATGCCCCAGACCGACGAAGTGGAGGGCAAGATGCTCTTCGCCCTCCAGTGCGGCGACGAGATGCGCCACTACGCTCTGATCCGCGACCGGCTCCTCGAGCTCGGGCACGACGAGCAGATCGACCCCGCCACCGAGGAGTACAGCCCCCTCTATCACTACCTCAAGGGGCTTCGGACGACGATCGAGCGCGCCGCGGCCGGGCCGTTCACCTGCGAAGCGATCGCCCGGGCGCGCAACGCGCAGTTCATCGCCTTCTGCCGGCGCGCCGGCGACGAGGAGACGGCCCGCCTCTACGAGGAGGTGATCCAGCCAGAAGAGATCCATCACCACGAGGAGGGGCGCCGCTACCTCGAGCGCCACGCGACCACCCCCGAGGCCCAGGAGGCCGCCGCCGCCGCGGTGCACGCCACCCTGGCCATCGCCGACGAGCTCGAGACCCTGGCCGAGAAGTCGACCGGCGTCGACACGCTGCCGGTCTCCTGACGCCGCTCCCGACCCGACCGTACGACACCCACAGACCCTTTCATCAAGCGAGCCGAACGAGCGCCATGAGCCATTCGATCGAAACCATCACCGTCCTCGGGGCGGGCACCATGGGGCGAGGAATCGCCCACGTGGCGGCCCTCTCCGGCTACAACGCCAAGCTCAACGACGTCAGCCGGGAGGTCCTGGACAAAGCCCGGCGCGCCATCGAGAGGAACCTGGACAAAGGCGTCAGCCTGGGCAAGGTCGACGCCGCAGACGCCGAAGCGGCCCTCGAGCGATTGACCCTCCACGACGACCTCGCCGACGCCGTCGCCGACACCGACCTGGTGATCGAGGCGGTGCCCGAGGACATCCGGTTGAAGCTCGAGACCTTCGGGAAGATCGAAGAGCTCGCCCCCGAGCGGGCCCTCTTCGCCACCAACACCTCGGGCCTCTCCGTGACCGAGATCGCAGCCTCCACGAAGCGGGCCGACCGCTTCGCCGGCATGCACTTCTTCAACCCGGTCCACATCATGAAGCTGGTGGAGCTGGTACGGGGTCTCGAGACCTCGAGCGAGACCCTGGAGCGGATGGCCCAGGTGGCCCACGCCATGGGCAAGACGGTGGTCACCGTCAACGAATCGCCGGGCTTCGTCACCAGCCGCATCAACGCCATGATCGGCAACGAGGCCTTCCGCATGCTCCAGGAGGGCGTCGCCTCTCCGGAGGACATCGACGCGGCGCTCAAGCTCGGCCTCAACCACCCCATGGGCCCGTTCGAGATGGTCGACCTGGTGGGCCTCGACATTCGCCTGTCGATCCTCCGCTACCTGCACCAGACCCTCGGCGAGGCCTACCGCCCGAGCCGCCTGCTGGTGCAGTACGTCCAGGCCGGCCGCCTGGGCAAGAAGGTCGGCCGCGGCGTCTACGACTACGACGACGAAGGGCGGCGCATCCCCCGGGGCTGAGCGAGCCGATCCCCGAACGGGCCCGGCACCCGCCGGGCCCGCCCTCGGCCCTCAAAGACCGGCCCGATCGTTACCCGTCGCCGACGGTCGCCAACCGCTCGTCTAGCCGGGCCTCCACCTCCTGGAGGAGCTCCTCGGCATGCTTCCGGACCGCGTCGTCCGAGGCCAGGCCGCGCGCGAACAGGGCCGCACGGCGAGCCCTCTGGAGATTCTCGAGAGCCTCATCGTCGCCCGCATCCTCGGCGATCTCGAGCGAGAGGCCGGCGAGGTCGAGCTGCATCTCCACGTCCTCCGGTCGCTGATCCAGGTAGGCCTCCTGGATCCCGGCCAGGTAGTCGGGTCCACGCTTCCTGCCGAGCTCGGTCCCCAGAGCCATGATCTCGTCGAGCTGATCGTCGGCCACCCAGGGTGCGAGGCGGGAGAGATCGTCGGCGGCCGCGTCTTCCTGACCCAGGGCGAAGTGGGCGTCGAGCAGCCGGTCCAAGGTCTCGAGCTCGGTGTCGTCGTCGACCGTGAGCGGCTCCAGCAGAAAGGCGGCCCGCTCGAGCTCCCCGACCTCCACCGCGGCAATCCCCGCCTCCTTGCGGATCAGATCGATCTTCCCCCGATCGGACAGATCGGTCGCCAGCTCCATCAGCTCCTGCCACTGACCGGTGGCGGAGTACCAGTCGGCAATCCCTGACGCCAGCTCCAGCTCGGGTGCGTACTGCCGGTCGAGCAGCTCCCGCGCCTCGGCCAGGGCATCGTCCATCCGGGCATGGTCCTCGAGCCAGGCCACCGGATGGCGGGCGAAGGGGATGTCGTAGTAGTTCTCGGGCCGTCGCTCGAGCACCTCGAAGATCGCCGGGAAGAAGGTGGGATCGGTCAACACGGCCCGCTGCAGGCGCGCCATGCGGTTCATGCTCCCATCCCCTTCGGTCTCCAGGATCCACTGCCAGGCCGCCTCGGCACCGGGACCCCCGAACCTCTGCCGCGCCTCCTCGACCTCCGGACCGCCGCCCTCCCGCGGCAGGACGACGCCGAGCATGAAGGCCCTCTGGCCCCAGGCCGAGAGCAGCTCGGGGTAGGGCCGGTCGACCCAGATGTCCCACTTCTGGGTGTCGTAGCAGACCGCGGTGGCGAGACGGTCGTCGTAGCCGAAGACGGCCAGCACGTGGCGCGGGGTGAAGACCAGGGCCGGCAGCCCCCGGTCGATCAGCCACCGGATGTCGTCGAGCGACGAGTAGGTCTTGACCAGGAAGTCGAACCCCTGCCTCTCGACCGTGCGACCGAGATCCGGCAGCGAGGTCCCCGCGCCCACGAGCGCGGCCTGCTCTCCGATCTCGGCCACGCTCATCGGAGAGCCGAAGTAGCGGAACACCAGCCCGAGGGTGTTCGGAGCGCAGTAGGCGGCCCGCGCCTCCGTCGGGACCTCGACCCCCTCCAGCACCACCCTCCTGCCGACGCCTTCGTCCGACCCGTCGCCCTGCTGCTCGAGCCGCTTCATGTAGAGGCGCGCCTGGGACGCGAGATCGGGCGCCACCCGGCGCTTGGAAGCCAGGCGACCGAACCCCTCCCTGGCAAGCTCGACCCGCCCGAGCTTGTAGTGGATGAGCGAGATCCGGTGCTGAAGATAGGCGGTCAGCTCCGGGCTCGGATCGCTTCTGAGGCTCGCGGCGTACCAGTCGAGGGACGACCGGAGCTCTCCCCGGCGCTCGAGCACCCTTGCGGTGGCGAACTGGGCCGCCCCCGTCAGACCGAGGAGAAGACCCAGATTGACCGCCGCCGCCACCAGCAGAGCCGCCGCGGTGGCCAGCCGCACGGTGCTCCTCCCCCGGCCCCATGCCACGTGCAGGGTCACCGGTACGGCGACCGCGATCAGTATGCTGTGGAACCAGAAGCTCGCCGTGTCGCTCCACACCTCGAACCCCGGCACCCCGATCGTCTGGGTGCGCAGGAAACCGAGGCCGGTGCTGACCACCAATCCCCGCAGCCCCAGGAAGAAGACCCAGGCCCCGACCGCCCGCCCGAGGTCGGCGACCGACGAGCCCAGCCTGCCCCGGCGCAGGCTGAGCGCCGTGAACACGACCCCGGCGGGGACGACCCAGAGGAAGTCCGCGATCAGCTCGTTCTCCCAGAAGCTCGAGTCGAGCACCTGTGGATCGAGCCGCGCCAGCAGACCTCCCAGCAGACCGGCGCTCAGCAGCCGGACGAAGAAGACCAGCGAAGGGACGACCACGGCGAGTGGAATGATCATCACCAACGTCTTGCCTCCCCAGCCGGGAGCCGGCAGGGACGGGCTCTTGGAGGTGGAGAGGGCAGCGGGGATCGCAACGGCCGCGCCGCCGATCACGCAGAAAGCGAGCCAGAGGGCCGACGCCGTCTGCCGGGACGGGACCCAGAGCAGGAGCATGGCGACGGCGGCGAGGACCAGGACGACGCCCCCGATCCGGACCGTCATCTTCATCGCCCGCCCCATGCCGGACGACGCCAGCCATACCGCGGCCGCCGGCGACGCCATGGCGCTCGCACCCATCAGGGTCAAGAGCTCTGAACCGTTCATCCGACACCTCCCATCGCACCGTCCGCCGCGCACAAGGGCGGCAACGCCAGCTCGTCCGCGGCGCGCTTCGCGGTGCGGGCCTCCTCCGGCCGGCCGGCCGCCTCCAGCGCCCGCTCGAGAACCCGGTGGTAGACCTCCTTGTCCGGCTCGAGATCCCTCGCCTTGCGTGCCCACTCCACCCGATCGTCCGGATCGTCGGCCAGGATGGCCCGCCCCGCGCAGTAGGGCGCGAAGGCCGAGCGTGGGCTGAGCTCGTCGTTCCCGTCTCCGACCAGCAGATCGAGCCGCCCCACGAGGCGCTCCACGGGGGCGCGGAGCTCCGGATCCGCCATCGCGCCGCGCACCCCGACCGCCCACTCCAGCCCCTCCAGTACCCCGGAATCGCTCCAGCTCCTGCGGCGGGCCAGGGCTTCGGCCAGCTCGGAGACCCGCCCCTCCTGGTTCTGGTCCTTCGCCAGGATGAGCAGCCGGCGCGTCGCCCACGAGGACCCATGGGACACATCGAGCCACGCCTCGAGCGAGGTGCGGCCGTACCGGCAGGCGAAGTCACGATCTTCGTCGATCAGGTTGGTCAGACGGTGCACGAACCAGATGGAGGCGGCCCCCAAGCCCTCCGGGCTCAGAAGCTCCGTCACCCCATCCTCGAGGCGAGCCCGCTCGTGCTCTGGAAGCAGCTCCCGGCTGTCGCGATCGAGCCAGATCGCGGCCAAGAGCTCCTCGCGGTCCCCGCCCTCCGGCAGGCCGGCTCCGAGCTCGATCGCCCGCCGGGGATTGCCACGTTCGAACGCGGACCGGGCCCGCTCCAGGAGGGCCCGCTCGACGACGGTGCCGGACGACAGCTCCAGACGAGCGGAGAGCTCCTCCGCCTGCGCCGCCGGCACCAGCATGAACACCAGCCCCCCCTCCCGCGCCGTCCGCCGGCCGAAGGTCGAGATCGCCCCCAGGCGCCGCACCCTCGGGCGCAGGTCCGCCGTCGCCTCCACCGCCTGTCCATCGATCGACGCGAGGACCTCGGCGCGCTCCCGGTCCTCCCCCTCTTCGTCCTCGGCCAGGTCCTCCGGCTCGAGCCAGAGGACCGCGTCGGCCCCCTCGGCGAGCCAGTCGATAACCTGCCAGGAGCCGAGCTCCCTCCGGAAGAGAACCGGGAACCCTGCATCCAGGGCGCGGGCGGTCGCCTCGAACGGCAGCCCCAGCACCTCGCACTCGAACAGATCAGCGACCACGCGAACCGTGTCCATCGATTCGGGCTCCGGCAGCGCCGTCCACTCCCACGCGGACGAAAGCTCCTGAAGGCGGCGCTCGAGATCCGCCTCCGAAAGCTCCGGCCGCGCCACACGAACCGCCGTCAGCAACGCGCGCCAGCCCTCCGGCAGAGCCCCCGAGGCCTGAACCGGGCGCACCTCCACCTGGTGGACGAGCGACAGGTCGAAGGGAGAGTCGAGAATCGCCCGCGCCGCCCCGTGCAGCCGGGCCTCCCGGGCCTCGGCAGCGAGCTCCTCCGTTCGCCCGAGGATGGCCCGGGCCGCCGCCGCATCGCCGGCCAGGAGAGCCTCGGCGACCCCCGAGCGAATCGCCTCCTCCGCCCCGTAGCCCCCCGGCACCCGCCGCACCACCCAATCCCAATGCCTGATGGCGACATCGTGGTCCTGCCGCTCCGAAGCCTGCTCGGCCAGCCACCGGTGAACGGTCTCGGGAAGCTCGCCGACCACCAGGCCGGCGTTCAAGAGGGCACCCACGAAGAGCAGCGTCGCCAGAGAGATCCGGGAAACGAAATCCCCGACTCCCCGGGCCTCGCTGACTTCGAATCCGAACACCAGAAGAGCCACGAGCAGCACCGCCCGCCCAACGGCCTCGCCCTGGAACTCTCCCAAAAAGATGTTCCAAGAGTAGAAATCCGGGCCGAACAGCTCGCCGAACAGCCACTGGAAACCGACGATCATGAAGGCCATGAGCAAAACGATGGTCATCAGGGCCAGGGGGAAGAGGACCAGCGGCGCAGGACGGGGCTTCCGACCCAGTGCCGCCCGCACAAAGCCCCATGCCATCCCCACCGGGCCGAGCACCAGAAACGCCGCCAGCAACACCAGGTGCGGCATGGACGGCTTGTCCACGAGGTCGCCGCTCCACCGACTGCCGACCGCGGCGAGGAGCACCGCCAGCCAGACGCAGCCGACCGGCAGCGCCACCGTCCAGGCGATCATCTGGCCGACCATCTGCCGGCCGAACGGCCCCGCCCGCTCCGGAACCAGGCCGGCCCGCTCCTCGATCACCGAGGCGACGAACCCGCCGACCAGCCAGAGCACCACGACGGCGGCGGTCACCGCTCCCCGCGGAGCCGCCACGCCGAAGCCGAGCAAGACTCCCACCGCCGTCCAGACCGCCCCCAGGGCGGCGATCGCCGCGGCAGCTCCGAACCGCCGCCGGCCGAGGAGCCGTCCTGCGATCAGGACAGCCCCGGGAAAGGGCGAAGTCCAGAGAGCGAGAACAACGTGAAACACCAGGCGCCTGGGCGGGGGCCACCGCCAGGGCAGCCCCCGGACAGCCTTCCCACCCTCCCGCTGACCGACATCCGTCACTGGTCCCATCCTCCGATCGTTCGATCCCCCGAGGCCCACGACCCCGCTCCGAAACCGGGCGGTGGCCCGGTCGGCCCGATTATCTCGATCGAACGATCCTTTCGAAACCCCGAAGGAACCGAAGCCCGCACCTCGCCCCAGGAAACGGCCGGGCCGAAGCTACCTGCCCTCCCCACCCGTCCTTTCTCTTCCTCCCTGACATCTGATGACTCCCCCCGATAAAGACCACGCACCACGAAGGCGACCTCACACTGGCCATGGAAGCGTTCGCCGACAGACTCCGAGAGCTCCGAGAGGCCCGCGGCATCACCCAGGCAGGTCGGTGAGGCCGGTCCGGTTGTCGTTGGCGTCGTAGGCGTAGGTGGTGGTCGCCTCGGCCGGGTCGGCCTCGGAGATGAGCCGCCGACGAGCGTCGAAGACGAAGGTCGTCACCCGCCCTTCGGGGTCTCGGCGGACCACCACGTCTCCCATGTCGTCCAGGGTGTACCGGGTGATCGCGGCGAGCGGCAGGTTCTCGGCGGTGAGGAGGTTCCGCTCGTGGTACTCGAAGCCGCTGACATTCGCGTTGGCGTCTGTCATGAAGCGCCGGCCGGTGAGGAGAGCCCCCGTCCCTCAGAGCGCCCCTGCCACCTCATGCTCAGAATGGACACCTCAATCCTCTAAATCGACACTCCATGCGCCAGATGCACATACCATAATGAAACAAGCGCTTCCGGTCTCGACTCGCCCTGCGGACACAGCTCTCCGCCCCATGGACAGGGATGGCTGAAGAACAAGCCTTCGGTCACCACCCATGCTCCAGGCCCGCGGCCCACGCCATCAACCACCGCACACCGAAGCGCCTCCCGTCGATGACTCACCTCCTCCTTGTCCTCTCTCTGCTGCTGATCGTCGCCATCGTTCCGGCGGTGCTGTCGACCCTAGCCTGGACTATTCATGAGTCACCTACTGCGTGAGCCTGATCACGGTAAGCGGTGGCACGAGGTCGCTGTCTGATCGGATTCGGCGAGGGAGTGGAGGGGGAGTCCCTCGAAGATCCTGATCAGGTCCTTCTTCACTCAGGATCATCCGCGCCCGG
>Ga0210123_1000201_pt1 | contig 39381 bp, 26 predicted proteins | sample Muzzi_PWB_D2_FD_185535 | JGI IMG/M metagenome (GOLD analysis project Ga0210123, IMG submission 185535) | Wetland microbial communities from San Francisco Bay, California, USA, that impact long-term carbon sequestration - Muzzi_PWB_D2 (SPAdes) | ecosystem: Environmental > Aquatic > Marine >... | reverse complement strand
GTCCCCGCTCGGCTACGCGGTGGCGGCCAACGTCTTCATCGAGGCCATCAACCAGCAGTTCGGCGCCAACATCGAGCTCGTCGACCTCTTCCCGTTCCTGTTCGGCAACGAGGCGTCGGCGATCCCGTCGATTCCGGGAGCTTCGGTCTCCGGCTTCGTCTACACCGAGGGTGCCGGCAGCCAGATGCGTGAGGTGCTCCAGGTCGACAAGCCGTCCACCAGTGGCGACGGCGGCGGCCGGGACGCCTCCGGCTCCGGCATCGGCGACGCGGTCCGCGCGATCCGCGGTCAGCGCTGACCTCCGGTCGGACCGACGCAAGCTTTCCGGGGCGGGTGGCCGAAAGGCCCCCGCCCCTTGCTTTTCTTCCCCTCCTGCAGCTGTCGTCCATCGGCAGCGGCTCACCCAACAGGCTGCTGTTCATCCCTCCCGGCGGGACCGAGGTCGACAACCCGCCGACGGCGAACTTCACCTACTCCTGCAACGGTCGCACCTGCACGTTCACCAGCACCTCGACCGACGACTTCGGCCTCTCGGGGTGCTACTGGTACTGGGACCACGAGTACCTCTTCCAGCCCAACAGCGGTTGCAGCCTGAGCCACACCTTCCCGCGCGCGGGGAGCTACAGCGTCAAGCTGACGGCGAGCGACGACGCGCAGCAGCAGGCCAACAAGACGAAGACGGTCACGGTCAACTGACTGGGTACAGACGCTCGGTGGGACGGAGGTCTTCGGGCCTCCGTCCCACCGTTGTTCGGACCTCGGGCGCGGGGAGGGAGGGGCAAGGGCTGTTCAGATATAAAAGCGTAAATATTCTAAAGCGTAGAAATGGCCGCCGCAGTATAATGCGGAGTTACCATGATCCGCTCAACAGTTCCCGCTCCTTCGTTTGCGGGTACTTGTCCGGAGACCCTGGTCTCTCCGGCGAGGCTCGCGTCCATTCCACGATTTGCGGCGGTTGTGTTGACAGCACTCCTTGTCGCGGCGAGCGCCGACGCCGCCCCGGAGCGAACCAACGCTGCGGGAGAAGGTGAGGGCGAGCAGCCCTCGTCGTCTCTGATCATCATTCCGTCCGTCAGTCAGCGGCCTCCGACGGAGACGCGACAGGTCGAAGCGGTCGACATCATGAAGGAGTCGCGGCAGCCCCGGGGCCGCCGCGGCGAGCAACGCCAGGAGATCGCCGCGCAGTACCGCAAGGTGCTTCTGGTGTTGGGTACGAGCGGCCGCGACGCGGCGCTCTCGTCGCTCTTCGAGCTTGAAACCGGCTTCATGGAGGGGCGCCATCCCAAGGAGGTCCAGGACCTCTTGGATGCCGAGGTGGCGGTGGTCCGCTGGCTTGGCGAGAGGGACCTCGAAGCGTTGGTGCCCGTGCTGGCGCTCCACCACGACGCCTACCGCCTCTACATCCAGCGCTCGGTGCCGATCCTCGCCGGTCACTCCTCGCGCCTGGCGGCGAGCCTCGCGGACCTCTACGCCCGGGAGGGGGGTAGCGAGGGCTCGCGGGTGCTCGGTGCCCGGGCTCTCGCGAGCCTCGGCATCTACGCCCAGCAGATGGGGGTGAAGCTCCAGGGGCTGGGCCTCTTGCTGGCCGCTCTCGAGTTCGATCCGGGAAGCGAGGCCGCCCTGCTCGGGCTGGCCACCATCCACGAGCGCAGCGGCAACTACCACCGGGCGGCCGAGTACCTGCTGCAACTGATCGACCGCTACCCCGACAACCGCGAGGGCCGGCTGCGCATGGCGGTCAACCTGAACCGCCTCGGCTCCGGGCACGACGCGATGCGGCTGCTCAACGGGCTGATCGCCGAGCCCGAGAACGACTGGATCGCGTTGGTGGCCTTCCAGGAGCTGGCCGGAATCCACCGTAAGGCGGGCGAGCTCGAGCTCTCCGAACAGGTGCTCTGGCAGGGGCTCGAGCGGTTCCCCGACGACGGACGGTTGCGCACGCAGCTCGCCCTGGTCCTCGACCACCGGCGCCTGCCGACACGCTCCCTGGCGGTGATCGGCGAGCTCTACCGGGAGGCGGGGCGCAACGAAGGGCCGTCCGCGCGCCGCCGATACGGCATGGGGCCGCAAGAGGCGTACGCCAAGGCTCGGGCCACGCTGGAGGAGAGCGCGGCGTCCCGGGTCGCCCGGCTCGCGCAACTGCTCGAAGCCACGGTCGTCGAAGCCCCCGCGGGAGGTGCGCTGTGAGCGCCGGCGGCTCCGGGCGATCGCTCCGCGTGGCTGCCGCCCTGGCTCTCGTCGCCGCGTTGCTCGGCGGCATGCCGGTGGCCGCAGATGGCGTCGAGGTGGCGATCCTCGACCCCGGACCGTTCGATCCGGCGGTGGGGGTCGTCCAGGTGCGCATCGAGGTCGACAGCACGGAGGCGATCCAGCGGATCGATCTGTTCGTCGACGGCGAGATCAAGGCCCAGCTCACCAAGCCTCCGTGGAACGTGACGATCGACGTGGGCGACGAGAACGAGGAACACGTGTTCCGCGCGGTCGCCCACTCCGTCGCCGGTGCCACCGGCGAGATGACGATCCAGACGCCGGCGATCGAGGTCGACGACGTCATCGATCTGCCGCTCCAACAGCTCTACGTGACCGTCACCCGGGGCGACGAGCGGATCTCCGGTCTCGATCGGGGTGAGTTCACGGTGCTCGACAACGGCCAGCGCCAGGAGCTGGTGACCTTCGAGGGCGGGGACGCCCCGCTCACCGCGGTGCTTCTGGTCGACTCCAGCGAGAGCATGCGGGGCGAGCGCCTCGGAGCCGCAATCAACGGGGCGGAGGCGTTCACCGCGGGCATGCGGGACCTCGACGAGGCGATGGTGATCCTGTTCGCCGATCGGCTCCTGGGCTCGACCCCCTTTACCGACGATCCGGCGACGATTCAGGCCTCCCTGGGGGGCATCGAAGCCGGTGGGGGCACGGCGCTCACCGACCACCTCTACGCGGCGCTCAAGATCCTCGACGGCCGGCAGGGACGCCGGGTGGTGGTGGTGCTCTCGGACGGGTTCGACGTCTACAGCTCGCTCTCGATGCAGGACGTGCTGTGGAAAACCCGCAGGAGCCAGGCGATCGTCTACTGGCTGCAGCTCCGGGACGCCCGGCGCGCCGGCGACAAGCCCGGCCTCTACTCCTCGGCCTGGCGCGACGCCGACACCAACCGGCAGGAGTTCCAGACCCTGGAGGCGATCGTCCGCGAGAGCGGTGGCAGGATCGTGACGGTCGAACGCATCGACGAGGTCGGCCACGCGTTCCGCAGCATCCTCGGGGAGCTCCGGGGTCAGTACGTGCTCGGCTACTACCCGACCGGTCTGCGCAAGGACGGGAGCTGGCGGACGGTGGAGGTCGACGTGGCGGGGTTCGGGAGCCGGGTACGGGTCCGCGAGGGCTACGTAGATTATTAGACCCGGAGGAGACTGGCTCGTGCCGATCGGGAGGCGCCAGGCGTTCGCTGCGTGACGGCGCCGAGCCTTCGTCTCGGGAACGTCCGCCCTGGGTTTCCTGTTGCACGGTCTACCGCGCGCGCGAGCGTGCCGGTAGACTGTGCGACCCCATGGACACGATCGTCATTCGCGGTGCCCGCGAGCACAACCTGAAGGGCGTCGACCTCGAGATCCCGAGGAACCGCCTGGTGGTCTTCACCGGGGTCTCGGGCTCGGGCAAGTCCTCCCTCGCCTTCGACACCCTGTTCGCCGAGGGGCAGCGGCGCTACGTCGAGTCCCTCTCCTCCTACGCCCGGCAGTTCCTCCAGCAGATGGAGAAGCCGGACGTCGATTCGATCGAAGGCCTGTCGCCGGCGATCTCGATCGAGCAGAAGTCGGTGTCGAAGAACCCGCGCTCGACCGTGGGCACGGTGACCGAGATCCACGACTACCTGCGGCTCCTGTACGCCTCGGTCGGCGTGCCCCACTGCCCCCAGTGCGGCACCGAGGTCCGGCCCCAGACCGTCCAGGAGATGGTCGACCGGGTGGTGGCCTACCCGGAGGGCACGCGCCTCGTCCTCTACGCTCCCTATGTGCGCGGCAAGAAGGGGGAGTACAAGCGCCAGCTCGCCCAGATGGCGAAGGAAGGGTTCGTCCGCGCCCGGATCGACGGCGAGACGGTCGAGCTGGGCGGCGAGCCGCCGGAGCTCGACAAGCAGAAGAAGCACTCGATCGACATCGTGGTCGACCGCCTCGTGGTCAAGCCGGGGATCGAGAAGCGCCTCGCCTCGTCCCTCGAGACCGCGCTCGAGGTGGGCAACGGCCTGGTGGTGCTGGCACCGCGCGCGCCGGGCGAGGATGGGGAGGGACCGGCCCCGGAGGAGACGCTCTCGCGCCACTACGCCTGTTCGGAGTGCTCCACCAGCCTGTCCGAGGTGACGCCGCGGCTCTTCTCGTTCAACAGCCCGTACGGGGCGTGTCCGGAGTGCTCCGGCCTCGGCACCATCGCCGGCGTCGACGCCGACAAGGTGATCCCCGACCCGGAGCGCTCGATCGCCGCCGGCACCGTCGCGCCCTGGGGCGAAGGGTCGCGCTCGTGGCGCATGCAGATGATCGAGGTGCTGGCCGAGGAGCTCGGCTTCTCCCTGGACAAGCCCTGGAAAAAGCTGCCGGAGTCGGCCAGGAAGGCGGTCCTCTACGGCGCCGACCGGGAGATGACCTTCCAGATGAAGGGGAAGCGCTCGAAGTACGAGTGGCGGGGGAGCTTCGAGGGCGTCATCCCCATGCTCGAGCGCAAGCACAAGGAGTCGGAGTCGGCCCGGGTGCGCTCCGAGATCGAGAAGTACATGTCGGTCCACGCCTGCCCGGCCTGCGGCGGGCGGCGGCTGCGGCCCGAGGCGCTGGCGGTGACCGTCGACGAGATGGCGATCGACCGGCTGTCGGAGATGTCGGTCTCGGATCTGCGCCGCTGGGTGGAGAAGCTCGAGCTGACCGATCGGGAGATGAAGATCGCCGGCAAGGTGGTGCGCGAGGTGCGGGACCGGCTCACCTTCCTGGACGACGTGGGCGTCGGCTACCTCAACCTGGGCCGCTCCTCGGCCACCCTCTCGGGGGGCGAGAGCCAGCGCATTCGGCTCGCCACCCAGATCGGCTCGAAGCTCATGGGTGTGCTCTACGTCCTCGACGAGCCTTCGATCGGCCTCCATCAGCGGGACAACGCACGCCTGATCGCCACCCTCCAGGGCATGCGCGACCTGGGCAACTCGGTGCTCGTCGTCGAGCACGACGAGGACACCATCCGCGCGGCCGACTGGGTCATCGACCTGGGGCCGGGCGCCGGCATCCACGGCGGCGAGGTGGTGGCCGCCGGCACGCCGCAGGAGCTGGAGCGCTCGAAGGAGTCCCTCACCGGCCGTTATTTGCGTGGAGATCTGGCAATCTCCTCTCCAGAGACTCGGCGGAGCGGCTCCGGTGAGTCCCTCGTCATCCGGGGCGCCCGTCACAACAATCTCAAGAGCCTCGACGTCGAGATCCCCCTCGGCGTCTTCACGGTGGTGACCGGGGTCTCCGGCTCCGGCAAGTCGACCCTGGTGGAGGAGATCCTCTACAAGTCCCTCGCGCGCCACTTCTACCGCGCCCAGGACCGCCCCGGCGACCACGACGCGATCGACGGCCTCGAGCACCTGGACAAGGTGATCGCCATCGACCAGAGCCCCATCGGCCGCACCCCGCGCTCGAACCCGGCCACCTACACCAACGTCTTCAACCACATCCGCTCGCTCATGGCCAAGGTGCCGGAGGCGCGGATGCGGGGCTACAAGCCGGGCCGGTTCAGCTTCAACGTGGCCGGCGGGCGGTGCGAGGCGTGCAAGGGGGACGGGCAGATCAAGATCGAGATGCACTTCCTGCCCGACATCTACGTCACCTGCGAGGTCTGCGGCGGCCGGCGCTACGACCGGGAGACCCTCCAGGTGCGCTACAAGGGGCTCAACATCGCCGAGATCCTCGACCTCTCCGTCGAGCAGGCGCGGGAGGTCTTCGAGCACATCCCGCCGGTCGAGCGCATTCTGGGCACGCTGACCGACGTCGGCCTCGACTACATCCGCCTCGGCCAGCCGGCGACCACGCTCTCGGGCGGCGAAGCCCAGCGGGTGAAGCTCGCCCGGGAGCTCTGCAAGCGCCAGACGGGGCGCACCCTCTACGTCCTCGACGAGCCGACCACCGGCCTCCACTTCGACGACGTGGGCAAGCTCCTCCACCTCCTCCACCGCCTCACCGACCACGGCAACACGGTGATCGTCATCGAGCACAACCTCGAGGTGATCAAGACCGCCGACTGGCTGATCGATCTCGGCCCCGAGGGAGGGGAAGGGGGAGGCAAACTGGTCGCCACCGGCACCCCGGAGGAGGTGGCCAAGGTCAAGAAGAGCTACACCGGCCAGTACCTGGCGCGGGCGCTTGCAGGAGGGCGGAAGGCGGCGGCTGGGTAGGGAGGGTAGGGCCGCTCACACTTCGGCCGACACAGGTCCGGCCGCTTCATCTGGGAATCGCGTTTCGGAAACACCATCTCGGCATGAAGCGGCCGGACCTGTGCCGGCCGAATGCGCCCGTCAGGGCGCGACCTCATCGAGCGGCCTCATCGAGCCATCCCGGCGACCGGCCTTGGACCTCATCGAGCGGCCTCCCGCCTCCGCCCTCCCTCCGCCTCCCCTCCTGCCTCTGTCTTCCCTCCCCCCGGTCCGCCTCCGGAAGCCGAAAGCCCCTCGTTCGCGTTCCCCCCAATAGAATGGTCACAGAGCCCACCATGACCACCCATGCCGCAGCGAGCCTGGACGAGAAGCGTCGCGTCCTGCAGCTCGAGACCCTCTATGACCTGGCGCTCGCCCTCGGGGCGGAGCGGCCGGAGCAGGAGCTGGTCGACGAGCTGCTGCAGCGGGTCTGCGCGGTGCTCGATCCGGCCGCGGTGGTGGCGGTCACCCGGGACGGCTACGGCGGACCCCGGGCGGTGGCGACCGTCGGCTGGCAGGGGCCGGCGCCGGAGGGGGAGGCGCTCCTCTCCGAGAGCCTGTGGCACGAGCTGCTGCGCGCCGGCGCCCTCGTCGCCCGCTCGGACGGCGAGCTCGCCGGCAGGCCCTACGAGGAGCTGCTGGCGACGCCGCTCGCCAGCCGCGGCGTCTACCTCGGCTACCTGGCGGTGCTCGACAAGGAGGCCCGGGGCGGGGCGAGCTCCCACTTCTCGGAGGACGACCGCCGGTTCCTCGATTCGGTCGCGGCCCTCGCCGGTGCCTCCCTCGACACCGCCCGGCAGCGTGAGCAGCTCGTCGAGCAGCGCGAGCGCCTCGCCGAGGAGAACCGGGCCCTCAAGGGGCAGTTCACCGAGGAGATCGCGGGGCAGCGGATCGTCGCCCACGCGCCCGCCATGCGCCGCGTCCTCGAGATGGTCGAGCGAGTGGCGCCGCGAGGGGTGAACGTCATCGTGCGCGGCGAGTCCGGCACCGGCAAGGAGCTGGTGGCGAAGCTCCTCCACCACCTCTCCGGCCGCCACGGCTCCCTCATCGCCCTGAACTGCGCGGCGCTGCCCGAGTCGCTCCTCGAAAGCGAGCTCTTCGGTATCGAGGGCGGGGTGGCGACCGGCGTCCAGGCCCGGGCCGGGAAGTTCGAGCTCGCCGAAGGGGGCACCCTCTTCCTGGACGAGATCGGCGACATGCAGGCGAGCATCCAGGTCAAGCTGCTCCGCGCCCTCCAGGAGCGCGAGGTGGTGCGGGTGGGCGGCCATCGCCCGATCCGGGTCGACGTGCGGCTGGTGGCGGCGACGCACCGGGACCTCGAAGCCCTGGTCGGGGAGGGGCGCTTTCGGGAGGATCTCTACTACCGGCTCAAGGGGGTCGAGGTGGAGCTGCCACCTCTGCGCGACCGGCGCCAGGACGTGCCCCACCTGGTGCGGACGTTCATCGAGCAGTTCTGCGCCCGCGAGGGGCTCGAGCCGCCCCAGCTCCGGGCCGAGGCGTTTGCTCTGCTCATGCGCTACGACTTCCCCGGCAACGTGCGGGAGCTCCAGAACCTGATCGAGGGGGCGGTGTCGCTCGCCGAAGGGGAGATCGACCGGGATCTGGTGACCTCCCTCATCGGCGCCGGCTCGCCGCCGGCCGCCGGTGGCCCGGACGCCGACCAGGGGGCTCTCGATCTCGCCACCCTCGAGCGGCGCCATATCGAGCGGGTGCTGGAGCTGACCGGCGGCAACAAGACCGCCGCCGCCCGGGTGCTCGGGATCACTCGCCGCACCCTTCAGCGCAAGGGCTTCTGAGGCCGTCGGGCGCCAAATGGGACACTTCGTCGCGCCGGGACAAATTGTCCCTGTCGGGTGAAATGCTTTGTTCCTCGGGGCCTGGGAGCCGAGCATCGCGGGCGGCTCGGCTCGGGTGCGACATCGTGTCGCGTTCGGACTCCCGGTGATGCCTGCCGACGGGCGAGGCGACGCATCGTAACCATCCTGTTTGTAGTGGTTTAGAGTTTCTTTGCCGGGATCGGCACGCGCTGGCAGCGGGATTGCTCTTCTCCTGGGCGTCATGCGAGGCAAGGAGAAGAGCGCTATGCTGGGATCACTTCTCAAAACACTGTCTGTTCCCCATGTTCCGGTGCGTGTGGTTGCGTCCGCCGGGGTCGTGAGCAGCTTTGTCTGGCTCTTGAGCCAGAACCTCATCCACCCCTTGGTCATTTACCTCCTGGAGCTCTACTTGACCTTCTGACAGCCCTTTGACGGCTGATGGAAGGCTGCTAAGGTCCGACCCGATCGAACGGAGTCGATCCGGTTCGGGACGACCGCGGATGGCCCACGTCGACGCCATGAACGATGAGACGATCCTCAAAGAGATCTCATTGACTCTGCCCATGGGGCCGGAGATGGAGATCGCTGCGAGCAAGGCCGCGACAGCGGTCGCGGAGTCCATCGACATGACTGCGGATAAAATCGACGAAGTGCGGATGGCGGTGGTAGAAGCGTGCATCAACGCCATCGAGCACAGCGGGTCGGTCGATCAAAAGGTCCACCTGACCTTCTCGGTCTTCGGTGAGGACGCGCCCCGGCGCCTCGTGGTCGTGGTTCGTGACCAGGGTGTGGGGTTCGCGCCCGAGGATCTCGAGGAGCCCCGGATCGAAGAAAAGCTGAACGCCAAACGTAAGCGTGGTTGGGGTTTGAAGATCATGCGGGGACTGATGGACGAGGTCGACATTCGCTCTGGTGCCGACGGAACGACCATCGTGATGAGCAAGGCACGTTGAGCCGACGGGCCACGATCGGGCAGACGAGACGGGAAGAGCCATGACGGAGACCCTGAAGCTGACTGTAGACCGCCGCGAGGGGCTGGCGGTGATCTATACCGAGGGCTACATCAACAACCAGGGCGGCGAGCAGATCGCGTCGGCGGCCTACCAGCTCATGGAGGAGGGGTATCACCACATCCTCCTCAACCTGGTCGGGACGAAGATCGTCAACTCGATCGGCATCTCCATCCTGATCGAGATCATCGAGAAGATGATCGAGATCGGCGGAACCCTCGCCTTCTGCTGCCTCACTCCCACCATCGAGAAGACCTTCCACATCATGGGCCTCGCCCAGTATGCGGCCATCCACCCGGACGAGAACGCCGCCGTCGATGTGCTCCGGGGCAAGGTCGGCGAGGCTGGTGGCGCCGCCGAGTGATTCGAAGCTTCGACACAGGTCCTGAGAGGAGCGAGTCGTGGTCAGCGTGAGCCCGGGCACCGAGAGCCAGAGCTGGAGCCGGTTGCTACCGCTGGTCGGACGGGGCGGCGAGCGGGAGCTCATGGAGGATCTGCTGGGGCGCTGGTGCCGGGCCCGTGGCGCGGCCGGCGGCGCCCTCTACGTGGACGGCGGCGCGTCGTCCCATCCCGAGTCCCTCGCCGAGTGCCAGGTGCGTTGGGGCGACGGCCCGTTCCCGGAGCGATTGCCCCGGGTCGGCCGCGGCGGCAGCGCCCCGGGCTCCGAGCTGCCCACGGGGGTCGAGCGGCTGGAGCTTCCCGGTGCCGTGCTCCTCTGGGTTCCGGGCGGTGGCACGGCGACGGCGACCGAGGAGACCGCGGAGGTTGGGTACCTGACGGTGCTCCTCGGCGTGGTCCTCACCAACTGTCGCCTCCGCCGGCGGATCAAGCGGCAGAGCTTCGAGGCGAACTACCGGGGCGTGGAGCTCGAAGCCCTCTACGACGTGGGCCTGGCGATCGCCTCGACTCTCGATCTGGACGCCCTGGGCGAGGAGATCCTGCTCCGCGCCGTCTCCCTCCTCGACGCCCGGCGGGGTGCCCTCTACCTGATCTCGGACGGCGAGCACCGGCTCGTCTCCTGGTTCGGCGGCACGGCCCGCGAGCGCTTCGAGGACCCGGGGGACGGACCGCTGCCCGAGGACGTGCTGCCCGAGACCGAACACCTGATGGCGGCGCCGATCGCCGTCGACGAAGACCTCCGGGGCATGCTGGTGATGGCGGACAAGGAGAGCCGCTTCGGGGTCGGGCCGTTCACGCCCGAGGATCAGAGGACCCTCGCTCTGTTCGCCAACCAGGCGGCGATCGCCCTCGAGAACGCCCGGCTGCACCTGGATGCGCTCGAGAAGGAGCGCTACGAGCGCGACATGCAGCTCGCCGCCGAGATCCAGCGTCAGATCCTCCCGAAGGGCGTCCCCAGCCTCCCCGGCTACGAGATCGCCGGCTGGAACCGGCCGGCCCGGGAGGTGGGCGGGGACTACTACGACCTGCTCCCCCTCGACTCCGGCTCCGACGACTCGGGCGAGCAGACCATGGAACGGCTCGGCGTCGCCCTGGGCGACGTCTCCGGCAAGGGCGTGCCGGCGGCGCTCATGGTCTCGACGCTCCACTCGGCGATCCGCCTGCTCATGGGCCGGGTCGAGACCGGGCCGCGGCTGGTCGAGCGCTTGAACCGCCACATCCTGGCGTCGAGCGCGCCGAACAAGTTCATCACTCTGCTCGTCGGCGAGCTCGATCCGGAGACGGGGGTCTTCCGCTACGTCAACGCGGGGCACAACCCCGGTCTGCTGCTCCGTGCCGACGGCAGCATCGAGCGGCTCGATCCCGGCGGCCTGCCGGTGGGCCTGCTGCCCGGCGGCACCTACCGGGCCGACCGCGTCTGCCTGGAGCTTGGGGATCTGCTCTGCCTCTACAGCGACGGCATCACCGAGTGCGCCTCCCCGGACGACGAGGAGCTCGGCGAGGAGCGTCTGATCGAGCTGCTGCGCCGGGTCGCCGACCGGCCGGTCGGCGAGGTCCTGGACGCCGTCAAAGAGGCGGTCGCCACGTTCGCCGAGGGCGCGCCCCAGGGGGACGACCAGACCATGGTGCTGATCCGGCGCAAGCGCTCAGGCTGAGCCGGCCCGTGCGAGCCGTTCGGCGCCCGCGACGCAGACCATCGGCGCCGACACCCCGCCCATCCCTCCCGACTCCACCAGCACCACCGGCTCGCCGCCGAGCGCCCGGACCTTGGAGAAGAGCCGCAGCAGGCTGTCCTCCCAGACCATGGGCTCGATCGGTTCGGCCAGCCGGCCGCCGGTGACCCGCCGCGCGCCCAGGGTGCGGCCACGAACCGCCACCCGCCCCCGGTCGAAGCACTCGAGGTCGGCGAAGTCGGCGATCCAGATGCCTCCTTCGGCCGCCGCCAGCACCTCCTCCTCGCTCTGGCGCGGCAGCAGGAACGGGTGGATCGGCCGGGACTCGTTGGGGCCCAGGGCGTGGGGCGTGGGCGGCCGGTTGAGGCGCACGGCCAGGTGCTCGTCGATGGCGGGCGTGCGCGGCACACCGTCGGCCACGAGCTCGATCCGCCGCCGGCTTCGCCCGAGCAGGTCGAACGGGAACGGCAGGCCGGTCGGGTCGAGGCCGTCGTCGACCAGGTCGATGCCGGGGGCGAAGACGTGCTCGCCCAACAGCCCGGAGAGCGGGGAGCGTCCGTAGTCGTAAGCCGAGGAGGGGAAGGCGGCCCGCACCAGCAAGCGCACCAGGGAGGCCGCCGCCTCGGCCGAGAAGAGGATCGGCCCCTCGGTCGAGAGGAGGGCACCGCTCACCTCGGCCGGGCGCTTCCCGTCCACCCTCCGCTCCCGCGCCCGCTCGACGATCGCCGCGCCGTCGAGGCCCGTCATCGTACGTGCCGAGCCGGCGGCCCAGCCGGCACCCGCCGACGAGGCGGGCTCGCCGTCCGGGCCGGAGCGGGCGCGGACGGTGACGGCCGTGGTCTCGGCCCGGCGGTCGAGACCGTCGCTGTTCCGGACGACCACCCGCAGAAGCGACCACTCGAGATCGATCCGGTCCTCTCGGCCCGCGCCGTGATCGTGGAGATCCCGGACGAGCTCGGTGGCGGTGGCGGGATCGAGGCCGGCGACGGCGGGGTCCCAGAGGGCCTCGGGCGAAGGCTCGGCCGCCGCCGCCGCCGCCGGCCGGCCCGGCGCCGACTGTTCCTCCTGCGTCCACTCGCCCGCGGCGGGCAACGGCTCCTCGGCCCGCGACGCGGCCACGGCCTGGCGCAGGCCGTAGAGGATCTCCGACGGCTCGCCGCTGCCGGTGTGGTATGCGCCGTGGCGGGCGCCTTCACGGGCCCGGATCAGGACCGACCGGCGCGCCGGCCACGACCGCGCCGGCCCGTCTCCGTCCTGGTCTCCGGCCTCGTCTTGGACGGCGGCACGGCCTCCCCGGGTCTCCACCCAGGCGAGGTCCGTGGTGTCGGCGGTCGAGAGCTCGAGCACCCGGTCCAGACGCTCGGCGATGTCGTCGAGCTCCAGCCACGCGGTGGCCGGCGCGCTGATGCGTTGGTTCATGCCCCGGCTCCGGGGGTTCGTATGCTGAGATTCTCAGGCAAGTGACCGGAGTCTAACAGCAGCGGAGGGTGGCTTGTCCTTTGCAGTCGTCCTTGCGAGAATGACCCGCCGGGAGGGTCTCTATCATGTGGAACACCAAGAACTTGCCTGTCTTCGCTCTGCTCGCCGCCCTGGGTTCGATGCCGTTTTGCGCCACGGTCTCCAGGGCCGAGGACGCCGCCGACCTCATTTTGCGTCACGGGCGCTTCTACCCCGTGTCGAGCCCCGGCGCGCGCGAGGGCAGCCTGGTGGTGCGCGACGGCAGGATCGCCTTCCTCGGGGACGACGCCGGCGCCATGGCGCTCGCCGGCTCCGGTACCGAGGTCGTGGAGCTGGGCGGCCGGACGGTGACGCCGGGGCTGATCGACGCCCACGCCCACCTGGCGGGCCTCGGCGCGGCGCTCGTCCAGGTGGACCTGGTGGGGGCCGCGAGCTACGACGAGGTGATTCGGCGGGTGCGCGAGGCAGCCGCCGGGCTGCCGGAGGGCGCCTGGGTCCGTGGCCGGGGCTGGGACCAGAACCTCTGGCCGGACACCCGCTTCCCGCACCACGCGGCGCTCACGGAGGCGGTGCCCGACCGGCCCGTCTGGCTGACCCGGATCGACGGCCACGCGGCCCTCGTCAACGCCCGGGCGATGGAGGTCCTCGGAATCGACAGCGGGACGGTCGACCCCGCCGGCGGCCGGCTGATCCGGGACGAGGCGGGCCGGCCCACGGGCGTGCTCGTCGACCGCGCCATGGAGCTGGCGGCGGGCGGTATCCCCGGCGCCGGTACCGAGGAGCGCCGGCGCCAGCTCGAGCTCGCCGCCCGACACGTGGCCTCGGTGGGCCTGACCACGGTCACCGACATGGGCGTGGGCGGCGCCACCATCACCGACTACAAGGCGCTCCGCGACGCCGGCCGGCTGCCGGTGCGTGCGGCGCTCTTCCTGACCGACGACGAGGCGCTGCTCGAGAGCTGGTTCGCCTCCGGCCCGGAGGTGGGGCCGGAGCGCAGGGTGATCATCCGCGGCGTCAAGCTCTACGCCGACGGCGCTCTGGGCAGCCGAGGCGCCGCCCTGGTGGAGCCCTACGCCGACGACCCGGCCAACGTGGGGCTTCTCATCACCGGCACCGAGCGGATCGCGGACGTCGCCCGCCGGGCGCTCGGCGCCGGCTTCCAGGTCGGCGTCCACGCCATCGGCGACCGGGGCAACCTGGTCACCCTCGACGGCCTGGAGAAGGCCTTCGGCGGCGAGCCCCACCCCGAGGCCAGGTTCCGCCTCGAGCACGCGCAGATCATGCGGCTCCAGGACATCGGCCGCTGTGCCCGGCTCGGCGTGATCTTCTCCTACCAGCCCCGCCACGCCACCTCCGACATGGGCTGGGCCGACGAGCGCCTCGGGCCCCAGCGCCTCGCGGGCGCTTACGCCTGGCAGAAGGCCCTCGCCGCCGGCGGGCGCCTCGCCCTGGGGAGCGACTTCCCGGTCGAGCCGGCCGACCCGAGGCTCGGCCTCTACTCGGCGGTGACCCGCCAGACCCTGGACGGCGAGCCGCCGGGGGGCTGGCTGCCGGGCGAACGTCTGAGCCGTGACGAGGCGCTCCGCGGCTTCACCCTCGACGCGGCCTGGTCCCTCTTCCTGGACGACGAGGTGGGCTCCCTGGACGTCGGCAAGCGGGCGGACCTGGTGGTCTTCGGCCGCGACATCATGACCGTTCCGGCACGCGAGATCCCCGAGACCAGGGTCGACCTGACCCTGGTCGGCGGCGAGATCGTCTACCGCCGGGAGGAGTCATCCGAGTGACGATGCCCCGGTCCACCCCATGGACCTTCGCGGTCGGTTGGCTGGCGCTCGTCGCGGCGCTCGGAGCCTGCGGCCCGGCGTCCGCCCAGGACTGGACGGAGCTGCGCCGGCAGATGGTCGACGAGCAGATCCGCGCCCGCGGCATCACGCAGCCGGGCGTGCTCTCGGCCATGGAGAGCATCCCCCGTCACCTGTTCGTGCCCGACGCGGTGCGGGACCAGGCGTACGCCGACCAGCCGCTGCCGATCGACTTCGGGCAGACGATCTCCCAGCCGTACATCGTGGCGCTCATGACCGAGCTGCTCGACCTCCAGGGCCCGGAGAAGGTGCTCGAGATCGGCACCGGATCGGGCTACCACTCGGCGGTTCTCTCGCGGGTGGCGGGCGAGGTCTACACCATCGAGATCCTCGAGCCCCTGGGCAGGAAGGCATTGCAGATCCTCGACGCCCTCGGCTTCCAGAACGTCCACGTGCGCATCGGCGACGGCTACCGCGGCTGGCCGGACGAGGCACCCTTCGACGCCATCATCCTCACCGCCGCCCCGCCGCGCCTGCCCCAGCCGCTCATCGACCAGCTCAAGGTGGGGGGGCGCATGGTCGTCCCCATCGGCGACTTCCTCCAGGACCTGCGCCTGATCATCAAGACCGAGGACGGCATCGAATCGCGCCAGGTGGCGCCGGTGCGCTTCGTGCCGATGACCGGCGAGGTCCAGGAAGAAGACCCGGGCGAGGACGGGTTGCCGTAGTCGTTCTGGTCTCCGCCGGGACGGAAGGTCGCTCGCTTCGCTCACACCTCGGCCGGCCGAGTGCGCCCGTCAGGGCGCGGCCACCTTCCGCCTCGGCCGCGACCCCCGCCTCCTACCCCCCGACCCCCATCCTCCGGGCGAAGCGCCGGAGCCTCTCGATCCCCTCCGCCAGCTCCGCCTCCTCGACCGCGAAGGCGAACCGGCACCAGCCGGGGATGCCGGTCCAGGCGTCGCCGTTGACGAGCAGCCGCTCGCTCCAGAAGAGCGCCTCGGTGATCGACTGGGCGTCGAGCTCGAGCGTCGTGGGGCCCCGCTCGGTCTCGACCTCGATCGTCTTGCCCAGGTAGGCGCGCGGCCGGGCGACGAGGAAGAGGCCCCCCTCCGGGGCGAGGGGCTCCCAGCCGCACTCCTCGAGCACCCGAGAGAGGTGCAGGGCCCGCTCGGCGAGGAGCGAGCGCTGGGCGGCGAGCTGGGCCGCGGTCTCGGCGCCGCCACCCTCCGGGTCGATCAGGCGGGCGACCATCCGCCGGGTGGCGAAGCGGATCGTCGAGTGGGGCACCGACGGTCGCCCGGCGTCGAGGGCGGCGGCGATGGCTGGGCTCGCCGTGGCCGCCCAACCCATGCGGATGCCGCCGGCGGCCAGCTCCTTCGACAGGCCGCCGAGGACCACGACCTCGGCGCCGGTGCGCTCGATCATCTCGTCCAGACGCCAGCGATGGGCGTCGGGATCGAGCTCGAGGCCGGAGAAGATGGCGTCGAGGATCACCGGCACCCGGCGGGAGGCGGCCACGGCCAGGAGCGCTTCGATCTCGTCCGGCGTGTAGAGGGCGCCGGTCGGGTTGACCACCGGGGCGTTGAGGAAGAGCCAGACCGGCGAGCCCTCGGCGGAGCCGTGCCCGAGCGCCCGCTCGACGGCGCCCTCGAGCCGTTCCGGCGTCACCTTGAACCGGTCGCGCCGATCGGTCTCGACCACCGCCTCCCGGCCGCCGAAGAGCTGGACCGCCGCCACGAAGAAGCCGTAGGAGCCGGCGGGGAAGAGCATGGTCCCCGGTTCCGCCCCCAATTCCGTGACGCCCGCCGCGCCCGCGCCACCGGTCAGGCCGCCCCGGACGAGGGCGGCGAAGAGATCGGCCACGCCGAGGCCGAGGACGATCCGCCCCCGGCCCGGACCGCGGGCGGCCCCCTCTCCGGCACCCCACCTGCCGCCGGGCCCGCCGACAAAGCCCAGGCGCCGCGCCAGGAGCTCCCGGATCTCGGCGCTCGGATCGACCTCCTCCTCGGTCAGGTTCTGGCGCGCGAAGCTCTCGGAGAGCGCCTCACGCACCACGTCCGGGGCGGGCAGGGAGTTCTCGCCGTAGTCGAAGCGCACGGTCCGGGTGTCGATCGGCAGCCGCTCGGCGACCATCGCCGGATGCTCGAACGCCCGGCGGCAGGGCGGCGCCAGCGGCGCCGGCTCGACCCCGCCGTCCCCGCCGTCCCCGCCGGCCGACCACGGCCGATGGAGCGCGCCGCCGCGGAGCCGGCCCGCCTCGGCCCGGGCCTCCTCCCGGCCGATGCGGAACGCCAGCAGCTCCTCGACGATCACGTCGTAGTAGCGCTGGGCGAGCGCCGGCGCTCGGCTGTAGGTGACCTCGGCGGCGCCGCCCAGCGCCTCCAGCAGGTGCGGATCCTCGGTGGCCAGGAACGCCACCTCCAGGTCGGCGTAGACCCGGTTCTTGATCAGCCCACAGATCACGGCGGCGTGGGGCGGCAACGGACGCTCGTCGAGCGCCCGGAAGACACCGATCGGCTGCGGCGTGCTCGACAGCTCGAGATAGGGCGAGAGGTCGATCACCAGCCGGCACCCCACGGCCTCGGCGGTCTCGATCAGGCGCTCGAAGACACCGACCGAGCGGGCCTCGGGCTCCGCCGGCACCACCACCGCGAGGCCGGGTCGGAGCGCCTCGATGAGCCGGCAGGCGAGGTCGGCCCGGCGCACTCCTTCGAGGATCTCGGTCGGTCCGCCGGTCCCGTCCCGCCCTGCCGGCCCGGCGAGGCAGCCGGGTAGATGGCGGGCGAGCTCGGGATCGAGGAGCGCCCGTTGCGGGCGGTAGAGGGTGAGCAGGTTGGCGACCAGCGCCTGGCGGGAGGGCGCCACCACCAGGCGGTCCTCGCTGAGCGACACGTCGAAATAGCGGTGGAGGTACTCGGCCAGGTGCCGGCGCAGCGTCCGCTCGCCCGCGGTCGGCCCGTAGGGGAACGCCCGGCGCTCGCCGAGGTCGTCGGCCAGGCGGGCGAGGAAGGAGGCCTTCTCCTCCGCCTGGGCGTCGTCCGGGTAGGCCAGGTCGAGGGCGCTCCGGGCGGCGCGGAAGGTCTCGCCCGTGAGGTGGCCGAGGATCCGCCGGGTGGGGGAGGGGAAGCGCACCCGGCCGTCGAACACGGTCAGCGAGTGGGAGATGGTGCCCCCGGCCTGGAGGTAGGCCCGCGCGGTGGTGGCCGAGACCGGCTCTTCGGCGTGGCGCCCGAGGTAGAACTCGAAGCGGTGGGGCGTGCTCTGCTCGATCTCCGCGAGCGGCTGGATGTCCGTGTCGCCCGCCTGGGGGATGGTCGTCGTCCACACCTCCCGCACCTCGACGCCACGGCGCTCGAACAGGCGGCGGAGCACCCCCCGGCCCGGGCGCCCGCCCAGGTTGAAGATCATGTGCCCCGCGGGCCGCAGGAGCTCGACCGACTCCTCGACCGCCCGGGCGATCAGGCCGAGCCCGAACTGGTCCTCGACGTATCCCTGCTTACCGGTGTAGTTCGACAGCGAGTAGAGGAACTCGTCGCTCGCCGTCTCGGACACCGCCTCCAGGGTGAGGTCGAGGTCCGGCCGGAGCACCTGGGGGATGCACCCGACCACCCGGTCCAGCCGCTCGCCGGCCTCGCGGCAGCGCTCGAGGAGGTCCGAGACCGCCACCTCCACCCGGTCGAGGAGGCTCCGGCCCGAGGCGTCGAGGATCGGCTCGCCGTCGTCGTCGAGGGCGTTCGCGTAGAGGTTGAGCCGCGCGCAGGCGACCGCCCGCGGGTTGACGTCGAGGGCCCAGACCTTGCGCGGCAGGCAGCGCCGGGCGAGCGCCAGGCTGATCCAGCCGTTGCCGCAGCCGAGCTCGGCCACGGTCAGCCCTTCGAGCTCGGTCGCCGGGTAGCGAGCGAGCCCCTCGAAGAAGGTGTACGACCACTCCTCCGGCGCGAACACCCCCGGAAGCTGGAGGAGCGTCAACTCGTCCTGGTCGTCCCGACCGGCCGCCGCCACGGCCCCTCCTGCCGCGGGGGCGGCTCCGGTCGGCAACCGGCGCACGGCCACGTGGAAGGCCGCCTGTTGCTCGCCGGCCGCGCCGTGGGCGAAGAGCCGCGCGATCACGCCGCCCAGGAACCGCCGGGCGGCGGCGCGCTCGTCCGGGTCGTCGAGCCGCGCCAGGAGCTCCTTGAAGGCGTCGTAGGTGGAGCCGGAGCCGCTTCGGCAACGGTCGAGAAACGTGTCAGGGTCGTTCATCGCCTTGCTATCCTAGTCATCCGTGCCGCTCCTTTCGATTCCCTGTCCAACGGTTCTCTCTCGTGCTCTCCGGCGGAGCGGAGCGTGCTGATGGCGCCCGCGCCGCCCCCTGACCTCCGCGAGCGGGTTCCCCTCGCTCCGCTCACCACTCTCGGGCTCGGCGGGCCGGCCCGGTACTTCGTGGAGCCGTCGAGTACCGAGGCCCTCGCCGAGGCGCTGGCGTGGGCGGCGGCGTCCGGCGTCCGGGCGCTCGTCCTCGGCGGCGGCTCGAACGTGGTGGTGGCCGACGCCGGCGTCGACGCGCTGGTGGTGCGCCCGGTGCTCCGGGGGATCGAGCGCCGCCCCGCGGCGCCCCCCGAGGGCGGCCGAGCCGGCGAGCCGGGCGTCGATACGGTGCTGGTCGTCGCCGCCGCCAGCGAGCCCTGGGACCTCTTCGTCCGGAGCACGGTCTCCGAGGGGCTGGCCGGGCTCGAGTGCCTGTCGGGCATCCCCGGCACCGTCGGCGCCTCGCCGGTCCAGAACGTCGGCGCCTACGGGCGGGAGGTGGCCGAGGTGCTGGACGAGGTGAGGGTGCTCGACCGGCGGACCCTGGAGGAGTGTGTCCTCTCCGTCGGTGAGTGTGCGTTCGCGTATCGGGACAGCAGGTTCCGGCGCGAGCCGGATCGGTTCGTGGTGCTCGCGGCCAGCTTCCGGCTGACGCCCGGGGGCGCGCCGACCGTGCGCTACCCGGAGCTCGAGCGCACGGTGGCGGGCGGGGGTGCCTCGCCGACGCCGGGCGCGGTCCGGGAGGCGGTGCTGGCCCTGAGGCGGGGCAAGTCGATGGTGCTCGAGGCAGGCGATCCCAACCGGCGAAGCGTCGGAAGCTTCTTCGTCAACCCCGTGCTGCCGGCCGAGGAGGCGGAGCGGGTGGTGGCGCGGGCGCTCGCCCTGGGAGTGGCCGGGGACCAAGCGGCGGTTCCCCGGTTCCCGGCCGGGGAGGGACGGGTCAAGCTCTCGGCCGCCTGGCTGATCGAAGCCGCCGGGTTCCGCAAGGGAGAGCGCCGGGGCCCGGTCGGCATCTCGAGCCGCCACTCGCTCGCCCTGGTCCACCACGGCGGGGGAAGGACGGCGGACCTCCTGGCGCTGGCCCGGGAGATCCGGGACCGGGTGCGGGAGCGCTTCGGGGTGACCCTCCGGCCGGAGCCGGTGTTCCTGGGGTTCCAGGACGGTGAGGACGGGGGGAAGGACCCGATCGGGGGCTGAGGCGAGCGGCCATGGGTTGTACGTTTGGCGTATGGCGTGTTCGTCTCGTGGCCTGAACTGTACGATCGACGCATGACGGGGCAGGGCAGGGTCGAGACGGGAGCCGCCGCCGCGAAGCGCCTCCTTGCCGGTGGGAGGCGATTCCTTCTCGGGATGCGAAGGGTGAGCACTCAGGGGTCGGCACCTGCCGAGATGGTCTGCCGTTGTGGCGGAGGAGAACGCGAGGAGGCTCGCTGGGGGCGGGGACGTCTCAACGGATGCCGAATCGATACACCTCCTCGTGCTAACCTATACACATCATGGCCCATCCGATACGAACGAACGTGTTGATCGACGAGGACTTGATCGAACGGGCAAAGAAGCTGACGGGGCTGTCGACGAAGCGAGCGGTGGTCGATGAGGCTCTTCGCACGCTGGTTCGCTTGAGAGAGCAGGAGGAAGTGCGGTCGCTCCGAGGCTCTCTTTCCTGGGAGGGGGACCTCGACGAGCTCCGGGGACGCCGTGTCGACGATCTTCGTTGACTCGTCCGTCTGGATCGACTACTTCAACGGCGCATCCACCCGCGAGGCCGATCATCTCGACTCGTTGCTGGGGCGGGCGCCGTTGGTCATCGGCGACTTGGTCCTGGCGGAGGTTCTCCAGGGCTTCCGGCGGGATTCTGATTGGCGCCAGGCCCGTCGAGCGCTGCTGGCGTTTCCGGTGCTGCCGCTCTCGGGAGTAGAGCTCGCGCTCAAGAGCGCCGAGAACTACCGCACCCTCCGGGCCCGTGGCGTCACGGTCCGCACCATGGTGGACTGCTGGATCGCCACCTTCTGCATCGAGAACGGTCTCGAGCTCCTGCAGCGAGACCGCGACTTCCCTCCCTTTGCTCGTCACCTGGGCCTGAAGCTCGTCGATCCCGGCTGACTGCGGGTCGCCGCCGCGAAGCGCCTCCTTGCCGCTGGGAGGCGGGTCGTTCGTGCCGACTGGCGCCGTGGTTTCGCGGACGGTACACTGCGTATACGAAAATCCGAGAACAACACCCCGGAACCCGTTCCGGAGGCGTTTCCTTTTGCGGATCGATCGACATCTTGGAAGGAGAAATTGCGATGAGACCTACGACCACTCACCCGGCGACCGCGAGCCGTGGCGCCCTGTTCGTGACCGTGATCGTCCTGTTGGCGCTCGTCGCGTCGGCGTTTTTGCCGGGCGTGGCGCTGGCGAGGAAGAAGCCGCTCCACGACATTCCGCTGGTCTGGAAGCCGACCGACGAGATCGGTGACCTCGGCACGGTCGACCTGACCGGGCTCGGGGGCGTCGAGGTGCGCGTCCTGCCGTTCACCGACGATCGGGACGATCCGGAGAAGATCGGCGAGAACGTGGAGGACGCCGACGAGGGCGTGGTCCTGTCGGTGACGACCTCGGACGAGGTGGGCCCCTGGGTGGCGGACCGCTTCGCCTGGGCCATCGACCAGTTCGGCATCGACACGACCGACGAAGGCGGTACCGTGGTCCTCGAAGGCGAGATCAAGCGCTTCGTCGTCGTCGAGGAGCACACCTACGAGTCGGACGTGGGGGTGAGGGTAACCCTCAAGGGAACGGACGGCACGGTGCTGTGGGAAGGGGTGGCCAACGGTGCGGCGACGCGGTTCGGCCGCTCGTACAAGGTCGACAACTACTACGAAGTGCTCTCCGACGCGGTCCTCGAGGCGGTGTTCAAGCTGCTCGAGAACGACGCGTTCAGGGACGCTCTGACCGGCCGCTAGGCCCGAGCGCCCGGCGGGCGGCGAGGGCGATCTCGGCCGCCCGCTCCGGGGTGCCGGCGAGCGCCGTCAGGTGGCCCATCTTGCGTCCGGGCCGCGCTTGGGCCTTGCCGTAGAGGTGGAGCTTCACCTCGGGGAAGGCGAGCGCCCGGGACCAGTCGGGCTCGCGCGGGGCGGCGCCCGCGTGCGATCCCCCCGCCTCCGCCGCAGGCCACCAGAGGTCGCCCAGGAGGTTCGCCATCGCCGCCGGGCGCAGCAGCTCGGTCGAGCCCATGGGCAGGCCGCAGACGGTCCGGAGCTGCTGCTCGAACTGGCTGGTGAGCGCGGCGTCCACCGTCAGATGCCCCGAGTTGTGGGGCCGGGGGGCGAGCTCGTTGACCAGGAGCCGCCCGTCGCCGGTCAGGAACATCTCCACGCAGAGCACGCCGACCACGTCCAGCTCCCCGAGCACGCCGCGGGCGATCCCGACCGCCTCGCGGGCGACCTCGGGTGCCACCGGCGCCGGCGCCACCGAGAGGTCCAGGATGTGGCGCGCGTGGTCGTTGGCGATGACGCCCCAGTGGTCGAAGGCGCCGTCCCGCCCGCGGGCGCCGATCACCGAGATCTCCCGCTCGAAGGGAACGAACGCCTCGAGGATCGCGTCGTCCGTGGCGACCTCCCGCCAAGCCGCCTCGGCCTCCTCCGGGGCGCGGACGAGGGCCTGGCCCTTGCCGTCGTACCCCCAGCCGGCGGTCTTGAGCACCGACGGCGTACCGATGGGGCCGTCCGGAGCCGCCGCCGCCACCAGCTCGTCCAGGGTGCGCACCTCGGCGAAGGGCGTCACCGGGAACCCGGCGCCCGCGAGGAAGCGCTTCTCCCGCAAGCGGTTCTGGGTGGTGTGGAGCACCCGGTGGGCGGGGCGTAGCGGCACCCGTTCGGCCGCCGCCTCGGCGCAGGCGGTGGGCACGTTCTCGAACTCGAAGGTCACCACGTCGACCCGCGACGCGAACTCCCGCACCGCGTCCAGGTCCATGTAGTCGGCCACCACCTCCCGGTCGGCGGTCTGGCCGGTCGGCGTGTCGTCGCCGGGGGAGAGCACGTGCACCCGGTAGCCCATCTTCCGGGCGGCCAGGCCGAGCATGCGGCCGAGCTGGCCGCTCCCGAGCACACCGATGGTCGACCCGGGCAGGAGCGGGGCGCTCATCCGGCGGAGCCTCCCTCGGACGGCAGCCGGTCGGCGCGCACCTTCGCCTCCTGGGCCTCTCGAAACGCACGTAGCCGCGCCCGGAGCTCCGGGCGGGTGTTGCCGAGGATCGCCACCGCCAGGAGCGCGGCGTTCTTCGCTCCCGAGGCGCCGATGGCGAGGGTACCCACCGGCACGCCGCCCGGCATCTGGACGATCGACAGCAACGAATCGAGGCCCTGGAGCGCCCGGCTCTGGACCGGCACGCCGAGCACCGGCACCACGGTCTGGGCCGCCACCATGCCGGGCAGGTGAGCGGCGCCGCCGGCGCCGGCGATGATCACCTCGATGCCCCGCTCCTCGGCCGAGGCGGCGTACTCGGCCATCCAGGCGGGCGTGCGATGGGCGGAGACGACCCGGCACTCGTGGGGCACGCCGAAGTCGGTCAGGGTCTCGTCCGCGTGGCGCATGGTCTCCCAGTCGGAGGTGGAGCCCATGATGACTCCGACCAGGGGGCCGACCATCTGCCGCTCGTCGTGGGGCGACTCGTTCATCACGGTTCTCCTGGGGTCAGCCGGACGTTGGGTGGTGGCACGGGGCCGGCGCGCTCGGGACTTTCGACGGCGCGCCGGCCGGCCATGAACCTAACACGACGGGCGCCGCGACGGGACCGGCGGATCGGCCCTAAGATCTTGCCGCGGCGTGGCTTGACAGCAATGTGACCGCGACGTTACAAAACACCCGCCCGATCTGAACGACAACCGAACTGATGCACGGGAGGGAGCGCCTGGGCCCGGACCACGTGGTCCGCGCGGTGCCCGCGCTCTAGCTCCCGCGTATCGACAGGGAAGGGGATGTCTAGATGAGCTATCGCCGTCTGTCCTGGCTGTCCCGCGGAGCGCTTCTCGTGCTGCTCCTCCTCGTTTCGAGCCTCACCACGCTGCCCGCGTCCGCCCAGGAGCCGGGCCGGATCGAAGGCCGTCTGGTCGACTCCGAAGGCCACGGTCTCGGAGGCGTGACCGTCACCCTGAACGAGGTCTCTCAGGCGGAGGTCACCGCCGGCAACGGCAGCTTCGTCTTTCGCAACGTTCCGCCCGGAACCTACTCCTTGACCTTCACCCTCGAAGAGAACGCCGACACCCTGACCGACGTAGTGGTCGGGGCGGGCGCCACCGAGAAGATCCTCCACGAGGTGGCGTGGGACATCAGCTTCGCCGACACGATGACCGTCTTCTCGGCGTCGAGGCGCCGCGAGCGGATCGTCGAGGCGCCGGCCGCGGTCACCCACCTGACCGAGGTGGAGGTCGAGCGCCAAGCCTCCCACGGCCAGGTGCCGAAGCTCCTGGAGTTCACCCCCGGCGCCCAGGTCACCCAGAGCGGCCTCTACGACTTCAACTTCAACACCCGCGGCTTCAACAGCTCGCTCAACCGGCGCATCGTCACCCTGATCGACGGGCGCGACCCGTCGGTGCCGTTCCTGGGGTCCCAGGAGTGGGCCGCGGTGTCGTTCCCCCTCGACGACCTGGCGAGCGTCGAGCTGGTGCGCGGGCCGAGCTCGGCCCTCTACGGCGCCAACGCGTTCAACGGCGTGCTCAACCTGGTGACCAAGCAGCCCCGCTACAGCGAAGGCGGGTTCTTCCGCCTGACCGGCGGCGAGCTCTCGACCGGCAACGCGGATCTGCGCCACGCCGGCGAGCTGGGGCGAGGCTGGTTCTACAAGTTGGTCGGCGGCTACCGCTCGAGCGACGACTTCTCCCGCTCCCGGGTGACCTCCGCCGAGTACGGGGACGCGACCGTCGGCACTCTGCCCCGGGAGCGGATTCCGCTGGTGCTCGACGAGGACGAGATCTTCTTCGGCGGCCTGCGGCTCGAGAAGTACCTGGACAACGGCCACGTCGCCACGATCGAAGGGGGCTACGCCCAGATCGAAGGCCCGGTCTTCCAGACCGGCATCGGCCGCGTCCAGCTCACCGACGTCGAGCGTCCCTGGGCCCGGCTCAACTACTCCGCGCCCCACTGGAACGTCCTCGGCTACTGGAACGGCCGGGACGGCGAGCAGCGCTCGCTTCTGTCCGGTGCGCCGCTCCTGCTCGACTCGTCCAACTTCCAGCTCGAGCTCCAGGGCAACGTCGGCTTCGCCGGTGAGCGGGGCCGCCTGATCGGCGGCGTCTCCTACGGCGAGGAAGAGATCGAGACCAGCGGCACGCTCACCTTCTCCGACATCAGCGAGGACTTCCAGGCGGTCTTCGGCCAGTTCGAGTACGACGTCAGCGACCGCGTGCGCCTGGTGCTCGCCGGCCGCTACGACGACAGCTCGCTCCACGACTCCCAGTTCTCGCCCAAGGGCTCGATCGTCTTCGGCCTGACGCCGAACCAGAGCCTGCGCTTCACCTACAACGAAGCGTTCCAGGTGGCCAACTACTCGGAGTTCTTCCTCCAGGCCCAGACCGCGGTGCAGACGCCGGGCGGGCCGATCTCGTCGATCAGCCTGGCGCCGGTGGAGCAGGCCTTCGGCCTCGACCTCGGGTTCTCGAACATCCCGATCCTGGCCCTCGGCAACGCGAACCTCGACGTCGAGGAGATCAAGACCTGGGAGGTGGGCTACACGGGGGTGCTCGGGGGCGAGGTGCTGTTGACCGCCGAGTACTACAAGTCGAACGCGGACAACTTCATCTCCGACCTGCTGCCCAACCTGGGCCCCGCCGGCCGTCTGAACTCGGACTTCCAGTTCTACACGCCGCCGGCCGGCCTGCCGGCGCCGGTCGAAGCGGCGCTGCTCCAGACCCTGCAGGGCCTGGCCGGCGGCAACCCGCTCCTGGGCTTCCTGTCGAACAACTTCGACGGCTCGCCGATCCTCGCTCTGGCCACCTACACCAACTTCGGTGAGGTGGACACCCAGGGGGTCGACCTGGGGATGACCTGGCACATCTCCCGGCCCTGGACGGCCCAGGCCAGCTACTCCTGGTTCGACTTCGACATCGTCGACACCGGCGGCCTGGGCGAGGACCAGCTCCAGCCGAACGCCCCGGAGAACAGCGCGAGCTTCGGCCTGACCTACGCCGTCGACGACTGGGACGCCGGCCTCAACGTCCGCTGGGTCGACGAATTCGCCTGGGTAGTCGGGGTTTTCAACGGCAGGGTCGAGAGCTACGAGGTGGTCGACCTGACCGCCAACTACCGCGTGAACGACACGATCAAGCTGGGTGTGAACGTCTCCAACCTGCTCGACGACGAGCACTGGGAAGCCTTCGGCGGCGACCTGCTCGCCCGCCGGGCGCTGGCGTCGATCGAGTTCGACTGGTAGGAGACTCGAGCAGGCGGGCGCCCGGCCGGGCCCGCCGTCGGGAGACGGGGCCGGGAGGGCCCGGTCAAGCAATCAAGACCGACGCGGTCGGCGGGGGCCCGGGTAGGGTCGCTCGCTGCGCTCGCACTCGGCCGGCAGGGGCGCCGGCCGCTTCACGCGGAAGTCCTGTTTCGGAGACACCATCCGCAATCGAAGCGGCCGGCGTCCCTGCCGGCCGAGCGGGCCGTAGGCCCGACCTTCTCCGGCTCCTACGGCTCGACGGTCTCGATCCGTCCTTCCCAGAGGAACCAGAGCTCCGCCCGGGGGGGCTCTGGGAGGCCGAGGGCCTCCTGGATCGCCCGGGCGTAGGCCCTGGCCTGGGGGGCGTAGAGCCGGACCCGCTCGGTGACCGCTTCGTCGCCTTCGACCCGGTCGGTCTTGTAGTCCGCCACCACGGGGAGCCCCGTTTCGGGGTCCCGGTAGAGGAGGTCGACCGAGCCCGCCAGGAAACCGACCGGGCCCTCGGCCGCTTCCCGGTCTTCCACCCGGACGAGCACCGGCAGCTCCCGCGCCACCACGCCCTCGGCGACGGCCGCCAGCCGCTCGAGGAGCGGCCCGAGGGCGAAGCGGTCGAGGAGCGTGTCGGCGGCTTCGACCGCAGTGTCCAGCCGGTCTGCCGCCGCGATGGTTCCGAGCACCTCCGGCAGGCGCTCCCGGCCCCGGCCGAGGGCCCAGGCCGGGTCTTCGGCCAGGCGCGCGAGGTCGAGCTCCTCGAGCACCCGGTGGACCGCCGTGCCGGCAGCCATGGCGACCTGCCGCTCGTCCGCCGTCCCGCGATCCAGGCCGGGTGAATCCTGGGCTCGTTGCCGTGCGCCGCCTGCGCCCGTCTGCTCCTCCCGCTCGTCCGCCGTCCGGGACCCGGCCCGGTCCATCTGCTCCATCGAGCGGTGGGACTCCCCCGAGACCGGCCCGCCCAGAGGCCGCCGCTGGCGAACCGCCGCCTCGGCCCGGAGCTCCACGAGGCGCCGGGACTGGGCGGTCACGGTCTCCGGGTCCGGCGAGCTCGGCAGCTCCTCTCCGTCCCGCCCCCGGTTCGGGCCCGGCTCCTCCGGTTCCCGCTCTCGCGCCACCAGCCCCGGGAACACCCACCGCACCCGGTGCCGGTCGAGGCGGTCCTGGGGCTCGTCGGCCTCCGCTTCCGAGGCGAGCCCGCCCCAGAGCTCGCCCAGGTCGAGCTCGCTCGGGAAGCGGCTGCCGAGGAGGTCGAGGTAGCTGTCCGCGGCCTCCGGCGCCCTGGGGCGGGGGGTTTCCGGCCAGCGGCCGGCCAGCACCAGGCGCTCCTCGGCGCGGGTCATGGCGACGTAGAGGGTGCGCACCCGCTCGGCTGCCTCCACCCGGCGCCGCTCCTCCTCGACGGCGGCGAAGCCGGGCGTGGGCGCCCCGAACAGGCAGTACTCGACCCGCGTCGCCGCGGGGCCGGTGCCTTTCGCGCCCTCTCTGGCCGCGCTCTCCCGCACCTCCCCGGCCGCCACCTGGGGCAGGCCGTTCCGGGGAGAGCCCTTGTGGAGCTGGGCCAGGTAGACGTGGGCGAAGTCGAGCCCCTTCGCCTTGTGGATGGTCATCACCTGTACCGCGTCCTCGGCCTCCCCGGCTCCGGCCGGGCGGCCCTCTTCCTCTTCGAGCGCCTCGCTCACGCCCCGCCGGAGCGAGCGGAGGATCGCCGTCGCGTCACCGGCGGAGCTCTCCATGGCCTCGGTCAGGCGGCGGAAGAAGCGGTCGAGGTTGGCCAGGCGGTAGTGGCCCAGGTGCCGGGCCGACGCCACGAGCTCGAGTGGCATCAGGGTCCGGAGGCGCTCCACGAAACGGTCCGCCGGGTCCCGCGCGAAGGACTCCCGAAGCTGGGCGAGGGCGTGGACCGTGGCGAGGAGCACCCGGTCCCAGCCGGCCACCCGGTCGAGGCCGGGCACCGCGTCCGGGGAGGGCATGCGCTCGACCGCCCGCTCGATGACGCTCCGCAGGTCGGCGAGGGAGCCGTCCTCCGGTCCGGCGAGCTCGGTCATCCGGCGCGGGAAGCCCTCCTGCCAGAGGGGGATGAGCGCCGCGTCCGGCACACCCACGGCGGGGGAGCGGAGCACGGTCAGGAGGGCCAAGTGGTCTCCTGGGTCGACCACCGAGCGCACCAGGGCGGCGGCGTCGATCACCTCCCGGCGTCGGTAGTACTGGCGGTCGCCGCTGACCGCGAACGGCACCCCCTCGCGGCGGAGCGCTTCCAGGTAATCGTCCAGGTCCGAGAAGGAGCGGAGCAGAAGTGCCGCTTGCCCCCAGGAGAACCTCTCGTTTCCGTCTCGACGGGCGGCCTCCCGGAGATCCCGTAGGTCCCGGGCGATCGCCGCCGCTTCGAGGAGCGTCGCGTCGCTCGACCGGGTGCCGGCGTGCTCGTCCTCGCTCCAGGAGACCCAGTACTCGACCGGCGCCCACCGGCCCCGGGCGAACCCGGGCTCTCCCGCCAGGCGCTCACAGGGCACCAGCGGCTCGAACCGGGGCTGGACGCCGGGCTCTTCGACCATCACCGGCTCCACGGCGCGCGCCACCTCGTCCAGGATCGCCGGCACGGAGCGGAAGTTCTCGGACAGGGTCACTCTCAGGCCATCGGCCGAGCGCACCCGCTCCCAGAGCGCCTCGTAGGCCCGGAGGTCGGCGTTTCGCCAGCCGTAGATCGACTGCTTCGGATCGCCCACCAGGAAAAGGCCGGGGCGCTGGTCCTCCGCGCCGCTCGAGCCTTCGGGCCCTTTCGTCTCCGGCAGGGCGATGGCGGTGATCACGTCCACCTGGAGGCGGTCGGTGTCCTGGAGCTCGTCGACCAGGAGCTGGTCGATCCGCCGCCGCACCCGTCCGGCCACGTCCGGCCGCCGGGCGAGGAGGTCCCGCGCCTCGGCCAGCAGATCGTGGAACGTGGCGAGGCCGCGCACCCGCATCTCGCGCCGGGCTGCGGCGAGCAGGGGCGCGAGCGCCCGGCGGGCACGCTCCAGAAGCTCCGGCCGGAGGCGGCGCAGCTCGTCGATCCGGGCGAGGAGCCGGCCGGCGGCGGCGGCGATCGCCTCCGGATCGGCCTCCACGATCGCCTTCGACTCGGTCGAGTTGAAGTCCCCGTTGGACCAGCTCTTGAGCCGCTTGCGCAGCGTGTCGTCCCAGGTCTCGGCGAGGAACGAGCAGAGGCGGGCGAAGGACTCGAAACCGTCGCCCGCGCCATGGGGCCCGTCGGCCTCCTCGGCCTGCCGCGCGCTCGACCGGATCGCCTCCAGCGCCTCCCCGGTCTTCTTGCTCCGGGCGAGGCCGTCCAGCCGGCCCCCGGCCGCCTCCTCGAACCGCCGAACCCTGTCCGTCAAGCCCTCCCGGAGCCCCGCCACCCGTTCCGGCGCGAACGGGGAGCCGTCCAGGTCCGCGGGACGGAGATTCTCCCGCACCAGCGCGTCGACCACCGCCGCCACCAACTCCGCGGGGCCGATGCCGGCGCCGGCCAGAGCGAGGAGGTCGGGGTCACCCGGCTCCCCGTAGCCCTCGCGCAGGCGGTCCTCCACCACCTCGCGGACGATCTCCTCGACCCGAAAGCCGTCCGGGTCCACCTGGAGCTCGGGGTGAAGTCCGGCTTCGAGCGGGTGGGCGGCGAGCAGGCCCCGGCAGAAGGCGTGGATGGTGCGGACCCCCAGGTGGTCGAGGGCGCCCAGCAGCGCGCGGGCCCGCCGCGCGCGCTCCGGCTCCGCCGGCAGGCCGTCGGTCGAGAGCCACGGGGGGGTGGAAGCGCCGCCCGCCAGGCCGGCCAGAGCCGTGCCCATGCGCGACGCCATCTCGGCCGCCGCCGCTTCGGTGAACGTGATCGCCACCACCCGGGAGAGGACCTCGGCCGCCACCGCCTCCGGGTCGGGCTCGGCGGGCGGGGCCAGGGGGCGGGCCGCGGCCTCCCGCTCGGCCACCTTCGCGGCGCTCCGCTCCCAGCCCGGTCCCAGGGACCAGGCCAGGATACGCGCGGTGAGCGTCGTCGTCTTGCCGGTGCCGGCGCCGGCTTCGACCAGGAGGGGCCGCCGGAACTCGGTCTGGGCGAGGGCCCGGGCGGCGCGGTCCTGCTCGAGGGCGGTCCTGTCGCGGGCCGCCTCCGGGGTCGGGTCCGGTGTCGCGTCTGTGCTCGGGCCGGGGGCTCGGTCCCTGCCGCCGCCGGAGGCCTCGCCCTCGATGCCCGTCCGGTCCCCGGGCGGGTCGTCGCCGAACAGCCCGAGCTGGTCCTGGCGGCGGTCCTGGTCGCTCACGCGTCCTCCCCTCCGCCGCGTCCGGCCCGCTCCTGGCGGCTCGGAAGGGTCCAGACGTCGAGGAGCACCCGGCTGGTCTCCTCCGCTGCGCCGGTGGCACCGGTCGCTTCGGACGGATGCTCCGGGGCGGGCAGCTCGGGGGCCAGCGTCCCCTGGCGGCGGCGCTCGGCCCAGGTGGCCAGGCGGCGCCGGGCGCCCGAGTCTCCGCGCAAACAGGCCTCCCGCACCGGGCACCAGGCGCAGCGGCGCGGTTCCTCGTCCCGGTCGGGCTCCACCAGGCGGGGGAAGAAGGCGCCCTGGTCCCAGGCCCCGATGGTGGATCGCGCCGCCGCCGCGAACGCCTCGGCGAACGGCACATGGCTTCCCCACACGCCGAACTCCCGCTGCTCGGACGGCAGCTCCGGCCGCAGGAAGACGTAGCGCCCCTGGCCGGCGTGCATGGAAGGTAGCGGGCCCCCGGTGGCGAGCGCGTAGGCCACCGCCTGGAGCCGCTCGCCGGCCTCCACCTGGCGCAGGAAGTGCTCGTCCCGGGTCTTCTGCCGGACCGCCTCGGAGATCGGCCGCCCGGTCTTGTAGTCGGTCAGGCGGAGACCCGGGAAGCGCCGATCGACCATGCGGTCGATCCGGTCGGCCCGGAAGCGGAGCGCTCGAGAGGCGCCGTCTCGGTCCGTCACCGTGACCGCGCCGCGGACCTCGGCCGCCAGCACGGCGGGCGCGCGCGGGTGCCACTCGGCCTGCCGCGCCGCCTCGACGAACGGCCGTGCCGCCGCCGCCAGGGCCCGCTCCAGGCCGGGCAGGGCGATGCCCTCCTCGGTCAGGAGAGCCCGAGCCCGCCGGTGGAGGATCGACTCGAGCTCGTCCGGCTCCGGCCAGGCCACCTCGACCGGTTCTCGGGCGTCGGCCTCCTCCAGGCTCTTCGCGTGGGGCTCGGGGAGCTGCCGCGTCACCACCTCTTCGAGCGTCCCGTGGACCACCGAGCCCACCAGCAGCGGGTCGAGCCCGGGCACCGCCTGGAGCGGATCGGGCGTCGGCTCGATGCGGAGCACCCGTCCGAGGAAGGTCTGCCAGGGGCAGGCGGCGATGCGCTCGAGGGTGGTCACCCAGAGGTCGGCGCCCCGCGGGTCGCTTTCACCGCTCGGTCCCACGAAACCGAAGTAGGGGCCGAGGCCCCGGCGGGTGGCACGGCCCTCGGCGGTGGAGAGGTCCGGGTCCATCTCGTCCAGGATCGCCCGCTGGGCGGCGGCGACTGCGGTCACAGAGGCCGGCTCGGCCGGCTCGACCGGGACGGGGCCGTCGGGGGTGCCCGGGGAGGTCCGGGAGGAGGCCTCGCTCCAGGCTTCGGCCAGGGCGACCGGCAGCAGTGCCTCGAAGGCGTTCCGGTCCCCGGCGAGCCCGGCCGCCACCACGTGCTCGGCGGCCGGTCGCGGACCGGTCCGGGCGGAGTCTCCGTCCGTCCCGGCCCCGGGTCGGGTCGACCCCGAAGGTAGCCCCTCGATCCGGTCGAGCAGGGGAGAGCGGGGGTTGGGACTGCCGTCCTCGGTCACACTCTGCCAGGAGAGGGTCACCTCCGGCGCGGCGGTGAGAAGCTGGGCGAAGAGGTGCCGCTCTTCGTCGAACCCCCGGCGCTTGACGGGGAGATCGGGGAGCGTGTGGAAGGTGACGAGCTCCCGCAGGTCGTCGGCCAGCAGGGGGTCCTCCCGGATCGGGCGGGGGAAGACGCCGCGGTTGAGGCCGACCACGACCAGGTGCTCGAAGGTGCGGCTCCGGGCCTCGGTCACGTCGAGGAGGGCAACACCCGCCCCGGCGCCGCCCAGGTGGTCCCGGCCCACGTCCTCGAGCGCGCGCTCGAGGAGCGGCACCAGCTCGTCGTAGCCGAGCGGGAAGTCCGCGGGGGTCTCCTCTTCGAGCGTCCGGAGGGCCGCGGCCACCGGGTCGGGCGCGCTCCCGAGCCCGGCCGAGTCGCCGGCGGCTCCCGCCGTGGCCCAGCCCAGCTCCTGCCGGAGCAGGGCGCGCAGGTGTCCGAGGTGCTCGGCGATTGGTGCCCGTCCGGTGACCGCCGAACGGGTGGACCGGCCGGGCCAGCTCCGGAGGCGCTCCACCAGCCGCGCCGCCCCCTCGACGGCAGCGCGGAGCTCGTGGGCCGGCACGCGGCGCCGGGGGGCCTCGCCGGGCCGTTCCTCTCCGTCGTCCTCGCCCTCGCGCTCCTCGGCCCCCAGGCCCTGGCGGATCGGCAGCCCCAGGCCGTGGGCGGGGATGCGCTCCGGGCGCACCCGGGCGGCGTCCCGCAGTCTGGCCGCTCCCAGGGTGCGTAGCGCCAGGCGGATCTCGAGCCCCCCGGCGTCGGCCTCGGCGTTGGGGCCTTCTCCGGTGCGGGCGTCGAGCCACCGGTCAGTGGGCACGGCCTCGCCCCGGCGGAGGATCTCGAGCAGCGCCCGCACCCGGCGACCTGCCGGCAGCAGCGGCCCGGTGCCCCCGGGACCGGCCTCGACTCCCGAGAACGGGATGCCGAGGCGGCCGAAGTGGCGCCGGAGCGCCGTCGCGTACGGCTGCTCGGGGGCGAGCGAGCGAGCCAGCACGCCGATCTGCTCCGGATGGCTCGCTCCGTCCTCCCTTTCCTGCCGGTCGAGGAGCGTCCGGACCTTCCGCGCCACCTCCCGGGCCTCGGCGTCGGCTCCGGGGGCAGAGATCGTTGCCAACCGAGGGGAGGACGGGGTGGCAACCTGAGCCTCTTCGATCTCGACGCCCGCCACCGTGGCGAGCCGCTCCATGAACCGCCGGGTGAACGCCGCCTCCACGGGGCCGTCGGCCGCCGCCGGGTCCGGGGGCCGGTCGAGGACCACCGTCGCCCCGAACCGGCGCATCAGGGTCTGGATCAGATCGGCGCGGAGGCCGGTGGCGTCCGCGAAGCCGTGGACCAGGAGGCCACGAGTGGGCAGGAGGGTGCGGGCGCCGGTCTCTCCGGCCAGCAGGTCGTTCGCCCGGCGGAGCAAGTGGGACGACCTGCCGAGCCCCAGCTCCGCCATCTCCTCCTCGATGCGCGCCGCCAGCCGGGCGATCGCCTCGGCCCGCTCCCGCTCGCTCTTGGTGCCGACGGGCCGCTCTCCCGCGGCGAGGGCGTCCTCCTGAAGCACGGACTCCGCCACCCCGTCGGCCAGGTGCGGCTCGAAGCCGGCATCCAGGAAGTCCCGCACCGTGCCGACCACCGCCTCGTAGCCGTCGGCCAACTCGTCCAGGTGGCGCGCGAGGGTGGGCACGTCGCGGGCGAAGCGCCGCACCAGCACCCCGAGCAGGGCATCGCCGGTAGGGAGGGGCTCCCCGGCCATTTCGAGCACGTCCCGGGCCAGGCGGTCCAGGGTCTGGACCTGGAGGCCGGCGAGGGAGCGTCCCCGCCAGCGGACCAGCGCCGCGGAGAGGTGAAGCCGTAGGCTCTCGGACGGCACCACCAGCCGGAGGGGCGTTCCGAGGCCGGCCAGATCCGCCAGCGGATCCTCGCCGCCGGCGAGCCGCTCCGCCAGCCAGCCGAGCACCACACCCTCCGCGGCCCGCGGGCCGGGGGCGACGATGATTTTCGGAGTCGAGGGTTCGGTGAGCGCCAAGGAGTCAGGGGGCCTGGTGTCAGCGGCGAGTATCCGCGGGGCCGGACAGGAGCGAACGCACACGGACCGAAACTGCCGGACCTGTGCCGGCAGACGTGCGAGCGCGGCGAGCGGTCTCGACCCATCCGAGCACAGCCCACCGGAGGTGTCAACCGAGGGCAGGGGGTGTCCGGGGGAAGGCCGCTCGCCGCGCTCGCACCCCGGCCGGCACAGGTCCGGCTGCATCAGGGCCGGGGCTCCGGCGCTGCTGTTCAACCCCACGATCGCGGTCCGGTTCTGCCTTGGGTGAGAATAGGGCCGACAGTCCTGACAACCCCCACCCGGAGGTTTCGCCATGAACGAACGGTTCTTCTCGCTGCTCCAGGCCTGGCACGGCGACGGCGTCGTCGTGCGCCACGACCGCCCCACGGGGACGTGGATCCTCATCGCCCTCCATGACCACACCATGGGCCCCGCCGCGGGGGGCACGCGCATGAAGGTCTACCCGGAGCTGGCGGACGCCCTCCTCGATGTGCTCCGCCTCGCCGAGGGCATGACCAACAAGTTCGCGGCCGTCGGCCTCGCCCGGGGCGGTGCCAAGGCGGTGCTCGCTGTCCCGCGGACCCTCGACGCAGCCGAACGGGAGGGCCTCCTCGAACGCTACGGCGAGCTGGTCGAATCCCTCCGCGGCTCCTTCTTCACCGGACCCGACCTGGGCGCCGGGCCGGACGCCATGGATGTCATCGCCCGGAGGACGCGGAACGTCTTCGGCCTCGACCCCGCCGGCGGCGACGCCCTCGACCCCGGCCCCTTCACCGCCCGCGGCGTCCAGGCGGCCATGCACGCGGCCCTCGACCACGTCTTCGGCAGCCCCGACCCGGCCGGCCGGAGCGTCCTCATCGCCGGCCTGGGCGACGTCGGCGACCCCCTGGCGCGCGGCCTCGCGGACGCCGGCGCCCGCCTCCTCCTCTCGGACCTCGACGGCGCCAAGGCCGAGCGCCTCGCCGGCGAGCTCGGTGCCAAAACGGAGACCCGCGTCATTCCCCTGGACGCGGTACCAGACACCCCGTGCTACGTCTACGCCCCCTGCGCCGTCGGCGCCACCGTCAACGCCGAGACCATCCCCCGCTTCCAGTGCCGGGTCGTCGCCGGCTCGGCCAACAACCAGCTCCGCGAAGACGCCGACGCCACCCGCCTCCACGAGCGCGGCATCGTCTACGTGCCCGACTACATCGGCAACGCCGGCGGCGCCATCGCCTTCCTGCTCCTCCACGAAGGGGCCGACCGGGCGACGGTCGACGAGCGCGTGGCGGGGATCGAAGACTCCGTGGCGACCATCCTGCGCGAAGCGGCAGAGCAGAGCGAATCCCCCCTCGCCGCGGCTCGGCGCCGAGTGGAGAAGATGCTGGCGGAGAAGCGGGCGAAGCGGACCTGAAGCGCCCCCCAAGACGCGGCCTCTGGGAGCGAGCGATGACCACGGTGGATTCCGTCCTCCTCGATAGGAGGGCTCGAATCCAATACCTACTACGCCAATGGCGTATAATGGAGGGTATGACGTGGTCATCTTCGAGACATCGGTCTTTACCCGGCAGGTCAGCCGGCTTCTTACCGAGGACGAGTACCGGTTTCTGCAGTTGCGTCTCGTGCTGGAACCATCGGCGGGACGACGGATCCCGGGCTCCGGTGGGCTTCGGAAGCTGCGCTGGCCGATGCGGGGACGCGGTAAGCGCGGGGGAGCGCGGGTCATCTACTACTGGGTCCGCAACCGCGACCGGTTGCTGATGCTGCTGATCTACTCAAAGAGAGAACGGGACGATCTCACGCCGGGCCAGCTTCGGGTCTTGCGAACGGTCGTCGAGGAGAGCTTGCGATGAAGGACGAGCTGTTCGCCGAGTTGGTCGAGAGTGTTCGAGAGGGCGGGGCAATTCTGCGAGGCCGGGCCGAGCCGTCGCGATCGTTCGAGGCGAGTCCGCCGGACGTCAAGGCGATCCGGGAGACCTACGGCTTATCGCAGACCGAGCTCGCCGCACTCCTGGGAATCAGCGTCGACACGCTCCAGAACTGGGAGCAGGGCAGGCGGACCCCCAGGGGCCCGGCGCGAGTGCTTCTCCAGGTGGTCGCCAAGCACCCGGAGGCCGTCTGGGACGTGGTCAGGCCACGGAAGGAAGGGTGATCGAGGAGGTACCCGGCGCCCGTCGGTCAGCGCCGGTCGATGTACGCCTGGAGCGCCTGGAGGTCGGTAGTGCTCCAGCCGAGAAAGAGGACCGCGCCGAGGCCGAAGCCCGGTTTCCTGCGGACGACCATCGACGGCACGCGGACGAGGGTGGTGTCCGCGTCCAGCTTGAAGGTGAGGAGAACCTCGGAGCCCAGGGGGATGTCGTCGGGGAGCGCGAGGCTCAGGCCGTCCATGCTGATGTCGATGGCGGATCCGACCCAGGTGAAGCCGGAAGGGTCCTCCGGCACCACTCCACCGGTGGCGTCGGCGTCCTCGGGCAGCTCGAGGCCTACGACGACGTTGGGGACCGGCACTCTGGGGAACCTGCGTCGCTCGACGGAGTAGAGGATCTCGGGGCTGTCCGTCGGGAGGCTCGTCATCGGCTCGGGCATGGGATCTCCTTCACGATCGGTCGGGCATTGCACCAGGGTCGCCAGAGGAACGAGTGTTCCGGGTCATATCCCTCACGGGCGAGCCCCTTTGTGTGACGCCACACGCTCAGTATAGCTTAATACTTGCGAAATGGGACGGGGTGGTCGTCCCACCGTGGAAGGGCCGGACCGCGCGAGGGCGTCGCCGGTCAGAGCCAGTGCTCCCAAGGTCAGGGGATCTCACGGCCGGGATCGTTCGCTCGGTGGAAAGAGTCGCAAGGGTTCGGCGTCGTAAGTTAATGTTTCATCGTTTTGGGTGACCGGTAAGAGGTCGATTCCTACTGTACGGTTTCGTCCGGCGCCTTCCCTCCGTACCAGTAGTGCGGCGGCGACCGGGTTTCGCGCTGCGCGGGGCGGAGGCGGCATCGAAGTCTCCCGATCCGTTGTGTACTGATGACCGGTTTCGTTTCTTCGCCCCCTCCGCCGGGCCGCCGCGTGTCCCTTGGGCCCGGCCCGACGCGTCTCCCGTGAGATACTCGGGACAGTTCCATGTCACGAGCCCTCCTCCAGCGCCCCGGGTCCCGGTGCCCCAAGAATCGGTGGGCGATCGGCCTGCTCTTGCTCCTCGTCCCCGTTGCCCTTCCGGCCCAGCCGGCCGGGCTCGAGCCCTCTCTCGAGCCGGTCGTGGGCGGGCTCGACCTGCCGGTGGGGATCGTCCATGCCGGCGACGGCTCCGGTCGGCTCTTCGTGTTGGAGCTCCCCGGCCGTGTACGGATCGTCCGGGGTGGGGAGCTGCTTGCGGAGCCGTTCCTGGATCTTTCGGGGCTGGTTTCGTGCTGTGGCGAGCGGGGGCTCCTGGGCCTCGCCTTCCATCCGGACTTTCCGGCGGACGACCGGTTCTTCGTTGACTACACCGATCTGGCCGGGACCACGCGGGTTGTGGAATACCACCTGTCGGCGGCGAATCCCGACCGGGGAGACCCGACCTCCGCGCGCACCCTCCTCACCGTGGCCCAGCCGTTCTCGAACCACAACGGCGGCCAGCTCGCCTTCGGGCCGGACGGCTATCTCTACATCGGCCTGGGCGACGGCGGCTCCGGCGGCGACCCGTTGGGCAACGGCCAGAACCTGGCCACGCTTCTGGGCAAGATCCTGCGCATCGACGTGGACCGGGCGGATCCGGGCCGTGCCTACGGGATTCCGCCGGGCAACCCCATCTACGCCGGACAGCCGGGCGCCTTCCGGGAGATCTGGGCCTACGGCCTCCGGAACCCGTGGCGGTTCAGCTTCGACCGGGCGACGGGCGACCTCTTCGTCGGCGACGTGGGGCAGAACCGGTGGGAGGAGATCGACCGCATCCCGGCGGGGGAGGGTGGCCGCAACCTGGGCTGGCGGCGCAAGGAGGGGAACCACTGCTTCCAGCCAGCGACCGGCTGCGAGGTCCCGGGCCTCACCGACCCGATCCTCGAGTACTCCCACGACGAGGGTTGCTCGGTGACCGGCGGCTTCCGCTACCGGGGGAGCGCAAGCCCGCCGATGGCCGGGGTCTACCTCTACGGAGACTTCTGCCGGGGGATCATTTGGGGGGCCGTATCCGGGGCCGGCGGCGACGCCGGCGCCTGGTCGACCGCGGTGCTCCTGGACACCGACTTCGCCATCTCCACCTTCGGCGAGGACGAAGCGGGCGAGCTCTACGTGGCCGAGTACGCCCCGGCCCCGGGAGGTCGCATCCATCGCCTGGTGGGGCCGCCCGGCGATCCCGGGGACGACCCGGGAGACGGCGAGCCCCCGCCCCCTGGGGACGGCTGGCTGACCACGCCGGACATCCCCGGCTTCCGCTTCCGGGTCCGGATCACCACGGGCGGCGCCGAGCCGGTGGAGCAGCCGGTCCGCCAGGAAGCGGCCTGCATCCCGGAGACCCTCTGCGTTTCGGGCGCCGTGCCGGGCCGCTCGGAGCTCTTCGTCCGCATTGTCGGCCCCAAGGGCAACGGCAAGCTCTGGCCCACCCTGGTGCGGTTCACCACTTCGACGGTCGAGGTCTGGATCGAGCAGACCGCGACCGGTGCGATACGCCACTACCGCCTCGAGGGCGCGACCCCCGGAAGCTCCGACCTCACGGGGCTCTTCGACCGGGACGGCTTCGAGCCCTGAGGCGCAGACCCTCCGTCCGAAGGGCAGGTCGGACTGCCGAAGCCCCCCCGGTGGCAGAGGGGTGCAGACCGTAGGCCCTCGACGGCGCCTGGTCTGCGCGATCTTCGTGCCGAACTTGCTTTTAGTATCAAACTATGTTAATAGGAAAGACGGCAATCTTGGAAACAGGATCGCCGGCGAAGGTCGGGGGCCTCTGGCGAGAAGCCCCCGCTTCCTTCGTGACCGCCCCCCCGCCATGAAGGACCCCTGGACCGCCAACTCGCCACAGGATCGAGCCCCATCCGAGCGGTAGCGCTGGCCTCGGCTCCGAGGTCGCGGATCGAGGACGCGCGGACGAGAGTCGCGAAGTGCGAGAGGGCGGTGAGCGGTGCGGGAAGACCCTCCCAGATTTCGAGTCGCAGCCGGCGCTGAAACCGGTTCCGCCAGCAAAGGTGCCCGCGGACTCCCCGGTGCTCGACCCTGTCTCTCACAGAACAGGAGAATCCCATGCTGAAGCTGCTGCGCAACGTCGGAGCGGCTG
>Ga0210123_1000197_pt1 | contig 39643 bp, 32 predicted proteins | sample Muzzi_PWB_D2_FD_185535 | JGI IMG/M metagenome (GOLD analysis project Ga0210123, IMG submission 185535) | Wetland microbial communities from San Francisco Bay, California, USA, that impact long-term carbon sequestration - Muzzi_PWB_D2 (SPAdes) | ecosystem: Environmental > Aquatic > Marine >... | reverse complement strand
CTCCGGGCGCGGATGACGGTGAGGAAAAGAAGACCTGATCACGATCCCCGAAGGGACCCGGCACCACTCCCTCGCCGAATCCGATCAGACAGCGACCTCGTGCCACCCCTTACCGTGATCAGGCTCACGACCGTGGTTCTGGGCCGTCAGCGTGGCCAGTGGCTCCTCCTCGTCGACGAGTTACCGATGTTCGTGCTGAAGCTCCTCCGCCTCGATCCGACGGGTGCACGAGCACGGGAGTTTCTCGGTTGGTTCCGCGGCCTTCGCCAACGATCCGATCTCGACGGTGGAGTGAGATGGCTCCTCGCCGGATCGATCGGGCTCGACGCGGTGACCGCCCGGCTGAACCTCTGCGACACGATCAACGACCTCCACATCTACCACCTGGGACCCTTCTCGACGACCGATTCCGACGGCCTCCTCCGTCAGCTCGGAGCCACCCATGAGCTCCCCCTGCCCGACGACGTCCGCGAGCACATGATCGAGCGAGTCGGCTGGCTCATTCCGTACCATCTCCAGCTTCTGTTCGGGCAGCTCCGGAGCCACTGTAGAGACGGAGAGTGCCCGCCCTCGATTCCGGCCGTCGACGGAGCCTATGAGGCGCTCCTCTCTCCCGTGCACAAAGGCTACTTCGACTACTGGCGCCAGCGCCTCCACGAAGAGCTGGGGAAGCCGGATGCGAGCTTCGCCCTCGCCCTCCTCGCGGCGATCGCCCGGGACGAGACCGGAGTCACACGCGACACCTTGCGGCAAGTACTCGCCGAACACGTCGACGACCCCCTCGAACGAGACGAGAAGCTCCGCTACCTTCTCGACGTCCTGGAGGGTGACGGCTACCTGGCACCAGATGCCGACCGGTTCCTCTTCAGGTCTCCCCTCGTGCGTGAGTTCTGGCTCAGGAGAGTCCTACCATGAGCGATCTCGACCTTCCCCTGAAAGGCCCCGCCCTGTACAACCCGCAACTCCTGAGCAAGCAGGAGCTTCTCGGCCTGTTCAGCGCGCGCCAGGCCCTCCTGGAAGAGCTCCTGGACGATCTCCGCTCGACGCCTCCGGGCGAGCCTGCCCAGCACCATCTCGTCGTGGGCCAGCGGGGCATGGGCAAGACCATGCTCCTGCGACGCCTTCAGCTCGCGATCGAAGACGACCCCGAGCTCCGAAAGACCTGGCTCGCCTTGTCCTTTCCGGAAGAGCAGTACAACGTGGCCGGCCTGTCCGACTTCTGGCTCAACTGCCTCGATGCCCTCTCCGACACACTCGAGCGCCTCGGCCACGGCCGCACGGTCGAGGGCCTGGACCAGGCCGTCGACTCTCTCCGAGAGCTACCCGAACAGGAGCGGTCACGCCGCGCCCTCGACGAGCTCGTCCAGGCAGCCGGGAAGCTCGACCGACGTCTCCTCCTGCTGGTCGACAACGCCGATCTGGTCCTGGACCGCATCGGCGACCAGGAATGGTCGCTGCGGGAGGCCCTCTCCTCCCGACCCGTCCTCACCTTTCTCGGCGCAAGCTCCGCGGCGATCGAGTCCACCTACGAGTACGACAAGGCCTTCTACGACTTCTTCAAGATTCACGACCTCTCAGGGCTTAGCATCGAGGAGACCCGAACGCTCCTTCTCCGATACGCCGACCTCCAAGGACGTGAAGATGTGCGCGAGATCGTCGACCAGGAGGCGGGCCGTGTCCGGACCCTTCATACCCTGACCGGCGGAAACCCACGGACGTTGGCGCTCCTCTTCAACATCTTCGCCCAAGGGCCCGACGGCGACGTCCGCACCGACCTCGAACGGCTGCTCGACCAGTGCACACCCCTTTACAAGGCACGGTTCGAAGCGCTGCCGGCGCAAGCGCAGCAGGTGGTCGATGCCCTGGCCCTCCGCTGGGACCCGACGCCCGCCGGCGAGCTCGCCAAAGGGCTGAGGCTCTCGGTCAACGCCGTCTCGGCCCAGCTCAACCGGCTGACCGGCCTGGGGATCGTCCAGAAGGTGCCGTACGAACCGGCGACCAAGACGGGGTTCCAGATCGCTGAACGGTTCTTCAACATCTGGTACCTCATGCGGGCGAGCCGGAGAGTCCGTCGGAAGCTGATCTGGCTGGTCGAATTCTTGAGAATGTTCTACGGACAGGACGAGCTCAGACAGCAAGCTCGGCACCATTTCGAGCTCGCTGCGAGTCTCGCCCCACGCGAACGGCTCCACCATGCCGAGTACCTCTTCGCTCTCGCTTCGGCCTCCGATGACGACGCTTTCCGAGGCACCCTCGAACGAGGAGTGCTTCAGATCCTCGCGAGTCAGAAGGAGCTTCGCCGACATCTCGCCGAGTTGATGGACCTGGAGAGTGGAGATACCGGCCTCAAGAGCCGGGCTGAATATCTCGAGCGCTTCGAGGCTCTGCGAGAGCGCCTCGCCGATGCCTTACAGAGAGGAGAGATATCACTTGAGGCGCAAGTTCTGGAGAAGCTCCTGCGCGCTCCCGTGCCCCTGGGATTCAAGGAGGCATTGGCCAAGACCCTCATTGACTCGCCGTCGGAGGAAACCGAAGCGCACGCCAGAACTATCGCCGGGCTGGAGGACGCCCCCCCACTATTCACGGAGTCCCCACGCCACAAGGACGATCTACTGCGCGCCATCGAACAGGGGACCATGACCGCACTCGACGACATCGAGGGGGCCAAGATCGCCGAGGACATCCTCGGAGTCGGCGATCTAGTAGCAATCGCCGCAACATTCCGCGCCGAACTTGGCAACGTCCTGGAGATCCCTGCACAGAAAGAGGAGGCTCTGGCTGCCTTGAAGGCGGTCCTCCCCAAGACCAGTCTCGCTTACCCGTGGACAGCCTGGCTCAGACTAGTCGGACAGACTATGCCCTCGGAACGCCTCGAAGAGACTCTCGACACGATCTCTAATCTGCCTACAGGCGCCAGCACAATCCTCAGAAAAGTGGGAGCCTCACTGAGCGTGAGCCCAGGATGGGCACCAGGAGCAGAGAAGGCCTTCCGCAAGGCCATCGAGATTGACCCCGAGAATGCCGACGCCTGGGAAAGCCTCGCGATATTCCTCGAAAAGCAACACAGAGAACCGGAAGCAGAAGAAGCTCTCCAGAAGGCGATCGACCTCGACCCGGAACAGACTCCGGCGCACTTGTCGCTCGGCGAGCTCCTGCAGCGGCAGGGCCGACTGGACGAGGCGGAGCAGGTCCTTCGGGCAACGGTCGACAGAGACTCCTCGAACCCCTGGGCTTGGCAGGCCCTAGCCGGCGTGTTCGTCGCAGGGAACCGCTTCAAGAAAGCCGAGGAAGCGCTTCGGAGAGCGATCGGAGAGGATCGTACGAATACCTGGTCATGGACGCTTCTCGGGGTCCTTCTTCGACTAGAGGATCGGGTGGGCGAAAGTGAGGATGCACTCCGCGAGGCAGTGCGAACAGATGAGCAGAACGCCCATGCCGAGCATGCCCTTGCCAGCTTGCTGTTCAAGATTGATGGGGATCTTGCGGAAGCCGAGTTGTTGGCCTCCGAGGCAGCGTCATCCAAAGACTCGATACCCTCAATGAGCCAGACCCTCGCACAGATCCTGGCCCGCCAGGGCAAGTGGCCACTCGCGGAAGAAGCGGCAAAGCGCTTCCTCAAGGCTTGGAGCGATCAAGTGCCGAAAGTATTCTGGTCCGACGTCGTCGCCTTCTTCCGCGAGGCCGTAGCCGCGGAAAGAGCCAAAGAGGCGATCGCGCTCCTCGATTCGGTGAACCTGGGTGAACGGTGGCGCCCCCTGAAGGAGGCCTTGGAGGTGATCGCCCGCCAGAGCCCCGAGTACCTGCGCCGGGTCGCTCCGGAGGTCAGGGAACCGGCCGAGGCGCTGGTCGAAGAGCTGACCGGAGAGGCACCCGGTGCAAGGTGAGCCAGACCTGATCGCCAGTCGGCCGGAGCAGCCTTGGACCGCCAGCCTCGCTTCCGGCGAAGTTGAGCGCCCGGCGAACCGGGCCGCCTCCGACATCTGGACCCTCGGCTCTATCCCAGCCCTGTTCGAGGCAGGACCCTGCGAAGCCGGATAGAATCGAACCATGGCGGTTCGCGAGAATCTTCTGGAACGCATTACCCGTGACCCCGAGGTCATGGGGGGCAAGCCCTGTCTCAGGGGCATGCGAGTCACCGTCGGGACGGTCGTCGGCCTCCTCGCGGCAGGCCATTCGGAGGAGCGGATCCTCGAAGCCTACCCGTACCTCGAGCGAGAAGACGTCCGGGCGGCTCTGGCTTACGCGGCGCGGCGGTCCGAGGAGATCGAGGTCCCCCTGCAGCGCGAATCCGCGTGAAAATCCTCATCGACATGAACCTCTCGCCCGAGTGGGTCGAGACCCTGGAGGCGGGAGGTTTCGAGGCGGTTCACTGGTCGACCGTCGGTGACCCGCGTGCACGGGATCAGGAGATTCTCGAGCGAGCCAAGAGGACCAACGCGCTCGTCTTCACGAACGATCTCGACTTCAGCCGCATCCTCGCTCTCACGGGCGAGTCCGGCCCCAGCGTCGTCCAGATCCGGGGAGAGGATCTGCTCCCGGAGTCGATCGGGGGGGACGTGATCGAAGCACTTCGCCGTCACAAGGATGTGTTGCGCTCCGGTGCTCTGATGGTCGTGGACGAAACGTCCCTCCGGGTGCGCCTTCTTCCTCTGTAGCTCTCTCGTTCCCAAGCAGACTTCGATCGACCCTGCCACGGGGCACGGGCCGCGGCCTCCCGAAAACCCTCCACCGGCCCCTCCGTATCCCGTGAGCACGACACCCCCTCACCGGGGACCCATAGGTCAACCCTGGAGGCCTGCCATGACCGATCGCGCTCCCGCTGCCGCCCCCACCTCTCTCCCCCCCTCCCAGCCGCAACCGGTCCGGCCCGTCTCCGTTGCACGGCCGCTGGCTTTGTTGCTCCTGGCGCCGCTCCTGATGACACTGATCGTCACCCTCTGGGCGGTGGTGGCGGTGACCCGAGCCGGTGGAGACCAGAGTGTGATCGGGGCGGGGCTGCCGGCGGTGATGCCCTATCTCGCGGCCGTCAATCACACGCTGCTCTTCGGCCTACTCGTGCTCTTCCTCAAGCGCGACGGCCTCGGCCTGCGGGACATCGGGTGGAAGCTTCCCGGAGGCTGGTCCCTCCCCGCGGTGTCCGTCGAGCTGGTCGTCGCCCTGGTGGCCGGCGTCTTGATCTGGCTGCTGCAGACCGAGGCGCTCGAGCCGTTGATCCACTGGCTGAAGGCGGCCGGCGAGCTGGGGGACGCGCGGTTCCGCGGCGCTTCGCTGCGCCCGGGGGCGGCGGCCCTGGTCGCCGGGACCCTCTTCGCCGGCGTGGTCGAGGAGAGCGTCTGGCGCGGCTACGCAGTCTCGCGCTTCGCCGCCCGCTGGTCGGCCGGCGTGGCAGTCGCGCTCTCCTCGGTGCTCTTCGGCCTCCTCCACTGGGGCCTGGGCTGGGAGGGGGTCGTCATCACCGGCATCAACGGAGCCCTCCTCGCCGGCCTGTTCCTGTGGCGGAAGAACCTGCTCGCTCCGGCCGTCGCCCACGCAGCGGTCAACGCCCTGGTGTTGATCTTCTAGGAGTCTGCGCGGCAGGCGTACTCGGGCAGTCTGTCGAGGAGCCCGAGTGCAACGCAGCAAGCGCGGGCAGATGCGCCGTCGCAGCAGAAGGTTGGTGAAAGAGTTGGCGGACGGGGTGTCACTTTCTCTCGAACCGCGGCAACCTTGACAGTGGAGAGGCCGGCGGAGGCGGGAGGCTCAGGCCGGCCCGTTCGACGAGGAGCCGACTCATGTGGAGACTCTCTGTCTGTCTCGTCCTCGCGCTGCTCTCTCCGGCGCTCGAGGCCCAGGGGCCATGCGCCCCGATCCTGACTCCGACCGGCGGCTGGGCGATCGACCTGTGCCCCGACGACCCGGCGGTCACCGAGACCATGGAGGTGTTCTTGGACGGGGCGTTGAAGGGCGCCGGCTCGTTGGTCCGGATCTACCACCGGACCCAGGACGGCCGGAGGATGCCCCAGGTGGCCGTGCTCTACGCCAGCGGCTTCGTCCGGTTGAAGCAGAACGCGGACCCCGACCCGGCCATCCCCTTTGGCAGCTCCTTCGTCCTGGGGCCCGCGTACTGGTCCTCCCCGGACCGGTACCACCACCATCCGGTCCTCTCCCGGCTGGAGATCGACACGAGCGCCGCCGCCGGTGGCCCTCTCTTCCTGCGGGCGGAGGCGACCCAGGGGGACTTCGCCGTCCACTACCGGATGACCCTGCCTCCGCCCTCGGACCAGCGCACACGCCTCCACGTCACCCAGAGGATGGTCGCCTCGGCCGACCTCACGATCAGCCCGGTCCGCCGGCAGGGGGGAGAGGGGTTCAAGCTGGTGCAGGTCTCGTCCATGTTCATCACCGAGGACGGGCCGTGCGAGGGGGGGCACTCGGGGTGCCACGACAGTGACGCCGTGCGCTTCCTCGGCGCCGACCTCGCCCGCGGAGAGCGTGCCTTTCGCGACGTCGACCCTTCGGACTCCCTCTTTCCGACGGCTCGAGCTCTCGGGGACGCCTGGGTCGACGTGCTGCACCGCAACGACGCCGGCTGGCAGGGCAACACGCCGAACGTACGAATCGCCCTCGATCGCCTGCCCGGTGAAGGCGGTGCCGAACCGGGCGTGAGCGTGCAGGGGTTCCTCGCCGCCACCCAAGACCCCAACCAGGACAACCTGGGGCTCTGGATCCACGACGACGACCCGGCGGTGGCCTCCTGGCAGGCCGGCCAGGAGCGAGAGGTGGGCTACTGGCTCTCGGCCCAGGACAACCCGCCCGACCCGTGGGCCGATGCAGGTCTGCGCACGGGCCAGACGCTCCTCGACTTCGAGGGCGCCTACGACTGCCACACCGTCACCTCGGCCGGCACCCCCGCCGCGGAGCTCCGGGAGATCCCTGGCTACACCGACCGTGCCCTCCAGCTCGACTACGACCTCGGCCCCCTTCCGGGCCTGTGGGCCCAGGTGCGCTGCGACTTCTCCACGGCGCTCGACCTGTCGGCCTTCGACCACCTCCGCCTGGAGTGGCGTGGGTCACCCGACGCGGCCAACACCCTGGAGGTCGGGGTCATCGACCGCCACGGGGGCTCGGAGCGGGTCTGGATCCGGGGCTGGCCCTCCGTGACGCACAGGAGCTGGTGGGGCCAGCTCGTCGTCCCCTTCGACTTCCTGAACCCCGCCTTCGATCCTTCGGCGGTGACGGCGGTCTTCCTCTCGGTCAAGAACGGCGCCGAAGGGGACAGCGGAGGCTCCGGGAGTCTCGCCATCGACAACCTCGGTGCGCTGCGGGTCGCGGACCGGACCGTGCCGCGGCTCTTCGAATCGGCGGCGCCGAGCCCGGAAGCGGCCGCTGCCGCCGTGGACTGGCTGGCCTCCGTCCAGCGCCCGAGCGGCCTGCTCAAGTCCTGGGAGCAGGACCGGACCTGTTTCGCGAGCACCTACACCCAGGGACTGGCTCTCCTGGTCTTCGCCGCGGAGGGCCGCGGCGCAGAGGCCGACGCCGTCGCCGACGCGCTGATCGGCCTCCAGAACCGGGATGGTTCCTGGTTCCAAAGCTACGACTGCGACACGATGGCGCCTCTGACCGGGAACGAGTGGCAGGGGGATGTGGCCTGGGTGGTCTTCGCCCTCGGCCGATACCTGGGCGACAACGGAGGGCCCGCCCGGGTCGCCCGGGCTCGCGACCGGGCCGCGGCCTGGCTCGCGGACCAGGTCGACCCGGGCGACGGTTGCCTGGGCATCGACCACACGGAGGGAACGCTCGACGCCTGGTGGGCCCTTCGCTCGGCCGGCCCGGCCTTCACGGCTCCGGCGACGACCCTCGAACGCTGCCTGCTCGACACCTACTGGGACGCTGACGTGGGCCGGTTCAAGGGCGGGCGCTCCTGGTGGCAGCCCTATCTCGACAACCAGACCTGGGGGGCCACCTTCCTCGACGCCGTGGGGCGTCCGGAGGATGCCCGGCGCGCCCTCGGCTTCGCCCGCGCGACCCTGCTCACACCGGGGCGCAACGGCCACCTGCTCGGCTTCGACGGCCAGGGCGGCCCGTGGTCGATCTGGAACGAGGGTACGGCTCAGTACGTGGCGGCGGGCGGACCCGGGGCCCGGGAGCTGGCCCAGGAGCTCGTGGCACAGCAACGCGCCGACGGCGCCATGCCGGGGGCCCCGGACCACTTCGAAGGCGGCGGCGTCTGGAACCCCCGCTGGTACGGCGTGGCACCCACGGCCTGGCTCTACTTCGCCCTCGAAGGCGGGCCGTTCCCACCCTTCGACCGCGAGCCGATGCTCTCCGATCAGGTGTCCGGGTTCGGAATCTGGAGCTCCTTCACCGCGGGAGCAGGGCCGCCGATCTCCGGATCCCAGGGCGCGGCTTGCATTCCCGAGACCGTGTGCGTGGAGGGCGCCCTCCCCGGTCGCTCCGAGGCCTTCGTGCGCGTGGTCGGTCCCAAGCCGAACGGGCGCCTCTGGCCGACGATCGTCAAGTTCTCCACCTCGACCATGGACGTCTGGCTCAAGCAGCTCGGCAGCGGGCTCATCCAACACTACCGGTTGGAAGGAGCCGTGCCGGGAAGCCAAACACTCCCAGCCCTCTTCGACCGGTCGGGCTTCCTGCCACAGGAGCCGCATACGAGCTCCAGTCCGCCCCTCGGCCTCCCGACCTCCCCCCCGAGTGCCGCCGAGGGAGCCGAGGGAGCTCCGCCCGAGCCACCGGCCGGCCCCTGGCTCACCTCCGGCCAGGTGCCCGACTTTCGGTTCAAGGGCCGGATCTCCAGCGCGGGAACGGGTGGGCAGACCGTGCGCGAGGAAGCGGTCTGCATCCCGGAAACCCTCTGCGTGAGCGGAGCCATCCCCGGCCGCTCAGAGCTGTTCCTGCGCGTCGTCGGCCCGAAGCCGAACGGGCGGCTGTGGCCCACCCTGGCCCGGTTCTCGACCTCGCTGATCGAGATCTGGATCGAGCAGGTGAGCTCCGGAGACCGAAGGTACTACCGCCTGGACGCCGCGACACCGGGCAGCGACCGGATCGACGGCCTCTTCGACCGTGAAGGGTTCAGCCCACCGTCGTGACCAGGTGACCGAGTGACCGAGCGGACCGACGTCGAGAAGCCACCGCAAGGATCGATCCTGCGTTCCGCCACTTGGCGCGACAAGGAGGGCCGCCGCCGTCGAGCAGGACGACGGCGACCCTCCCAACCGGCCAGCTCTCCCGGCGAAGGGCAGGGAGACACCGGTCAGAAGTTCCCCTGCCCGCCGACCTCGATCGAGCCGAAGAGGGCGTTGCCCTCACCGTCCTCGGCCGAGTAGTAGAGCGTGCCGGGGCTGGCCAGAGGCACTTCGAGCGTGACCTGGCCTTGCGCGTCGGCGTAGCGGTTGACGAACACCCCGTCACCCCCGTGAGGCCCGGGCTTCCAGAGGCCGACGAGCGCCTCGGGCACCGGATTCCCGACCTCGTCCACGACGGTGAGGAAGAGGCCGCAGGGGGGCCTGCAGGCGAGGATCTCTTCCAGGCCTTCGAGAACCAGGCTCTTCGGGTTGCGCCGTCGGATGTGCATGTCGGGATCACCGAGGAGCAGGTACATCCAGGCGTTGGACGAGCCGGAGAGCGCCGCCATCTGGGCTTCGCCCCGCATGATGGCGTGGGACTGCGTCACCAGCCCCTCGTCGTAGACCGCCTTGAACATCCACTCGTCGAGCACGTGGTTCTGGCTGGTGTAGGAGGGCACCGTGGCGCCGTAGTAGGAGACCGCCCCGTGATCCTCCAGCTCCATCCACAACTCCGCGATCGAGTCCTCGGTCCAGAGGGCGGCGTTGCTGCACGCGAAGGACCAGACGACCGGCGCACGCGACAGCAGGTTGGCGAGCGCCGTCGCGTCGGCGGAGTTGTAGTACTCGCCGGGCAGGTTCCACCCGGTGGCCGTGGATGACGAGCTGCCGTGTCCGCGATAGGCGAGAACTCCGACCCCGTCGTCGACCTTGCCGTTGATCACCGCGTCGGTGACCCCGGCCAGGTGCCCGTAGTGGGTCGAGAACGTCGGTGGCGTCGCGTAGACGGCGGTCCGCACCGTCTCGTGGGCGCCCACGTACTTGTCCGGTGCATCCTGCTTGTGGGCCCAGAGCGCCGCACGGTCGTAGCAGCAGAACGGGCTCGGGCTGTCCTCATAGGCGAGGATCTTGGCGATCTGGTTGGCGGCGTCGGCCTCGTCGTCGACCGACAGGCGGCCGACGTAGATCTCCTCCGCCAGGTCGTCGCCGTCGGGCGAGCCGTAGAGGTCGTCGGTCGGCACGCCGGTGGGTGCGTCGCAGAGCGGGATCACGTCGACGTCACCGACGAGGAGAGCGTAGGCGTCCCGCTCGGGGGGCACGGTGGCCAGCCACTCGGAGAGCGCCTCGCGAATCGCGCAGCAGGCGTTGCCGATCCTGTCGACCGTCATCTCGGTGACCTTGAAGCCCCGAGCCTTCTTCTGGCTCACGAAGGGGTCCAGCTCATCGGCATAGTCGTCGTTCGGGTAGAGGACCAGAAAGTCGGCCTCGTAGCTGATCACCCCGAAGGGAAAGAAGGACTCGACCGCCTGCCAGTTGAGGAAGGTGAGCTCCGCGAGGCGCGCGCGCTCCTTGCTGATCTGGGGGAACTCACGGGCGGAGCCGCCGTGGCTCACCGTGTAGCGCGCCTTGGCGACGACCCGCAGCTCGCCGTTGGCTGGGTTCCAGCGCACCGGCCAGATCTCGCCGGCCGCCGACGGGATCGAGCGTAGACGGGGCGCGACCGCGCTTTCGCGAACCCCCTGATCCGGCGGCCACAGAACCTGACCGCCGTAGATCGCCCGATCGAGGACGAATCGCTCGGGGTCGCCCTCGGCGTGATCTCTCTCCGGCTCGACCTGCGGCCAGACCCGGTAGTCCCCGAACGTCTTGACGTCGACGAGCTCCACGTCAAGCGTCGCCCGGGCTGCTCCGGTCGGGACCGCCAGAGCGAACCGCAGGAGCGGCAGATCGGGAGCGCCCACGGTGTCGACGCTGCCGAGCCCGGGGATCTCGATCTTCTGGTAGGTGAGCCCGTCCGGGCCCCTCTTCTCTTCCACCCAGAACCCGGAGATCGTGAGATCGAACGTGGTCTGGCTCGGGCCCGAAGCGGCCCGGTCGAGACTCACCTCGGCCGGAGTGCCGGCGGGCCGGTCCGGAGCCAGCGAGGTCCAGGTGGCGGCGGGCCGACCGGGCTTCTCCCCGTCCGGTTTCCCGGGATGCTTCGGACCTCGATGAAGGTGACAGCCAGCCGCGAACAGTACGGCGACGAGGGTGACGAAGGTGAGGTAACGGGACCGACGGTCCATAGCTTCCTCCTTCCCGGTCATGACTCGTTCCTCTCCGCTCATGAGGACCCTCGGCATTCGGGAAACAGAATGGCGAGGGCCAGAGCGCTTCATGATCTGAGCAACGACATGAAGGCCCGATTCCTCTCAAGGACCAGCGCTTCCGACCGAACCGGCCCACCGTCTCAAGGGATAATCACCGTACTAAGGTATATAATCACCCCTGATCAAGAACGATCCAATATTCAGGGGAGATTTAATGGCTGAACCTGTCTTTTCATTCCCGTTGACCGCCGAGGAACTACCGTTCCTCCCGGACGACGCGTGGCGGTACGAGTTGGTGGCCGCGAGCTTGGTCCGCGAGCCGCCCGTGGGGGCCGAGCACGGAGGGATCGCCGGGACGGTGATCGGCCACCTGTTCGCTTTCGTACGCGGGAACGGGCTCGGTCGCGTGTGCGCGGAGACCGGGTTCGTCCTGGCCCGTGCTCCGGACACGGTGCGTGCGCCGGACGTGGCGTTCGTCTCTCACGCCCGGGCCGAGGAGACGCTCCGCGGCGGGCCCTTCTTCGAAGGTGCCCCGGACCTGGCAATCGAGATCCTGTCGCCGAGCAACACGGAGCGGGAAATGGCCCAGAAAGTCCGGGAGTACCTCGGTGCCGCCGGCCGGGCAGTCTGGGTGATCGATCCCCGGAGAGAGTGTGTGACCGTTCACCTGGCCGACCGGGCTGCCTGCCGGTTCTCTCGAGGGGACGTGCTCGACGGTGCGCCGGTCCTCCCGGGCTTCCGGTTGGCGGTCCCGGAGATCTTCGAGTAGGTTCGCTCAGTAAGGTCGCTCGCTGCGCTCGAGGTTCGGCCGGCACAGGTCCGGCCGCTTCATCCGAGATCATCGCCCGGTGCGCGTGGGGCGCCGGCGCCGTCAGGTCTGCTTCGCCTCCAACTCGGCCCAGCGCTCGTAGAGGCGCTCGACCTCGCGCCGGGCTTCGTCGAGGGCGAGGGTGCGGTCGTGGAGGGCCTTGGGGTCGGTAGCGATGGCGGGATCGGCGACGGCTTCCTGGGCGTCTTCGAGCCGCGCCTCTGCTTCGAGCACGGCCTCTTCCATGCCGTCCCACTCTCGCTGCTCGTGGTACGAGAGCTTCTTCGAGGTCGACTTGCGCCGCTGCTTCTTGGCCGGCTTCGGTGCCTCGCCGGCCTGTTCCTCTGGCGGAAGAACCTGCTCGCCCCGGCGGTGGCCCACGCAGCGGTCAACGCCCTGGTGTTGATTCTCTAGAGCCTCGCCCGCGTCTTCCACGGTCTCGGGGCCCGCGCTCCGGCACCGGTTAGTGCTCGGAGCCTTCGCCTTCGGGACTCCCCGCCTCGAGCCGGAAGTTGATCCCGAGATTGTAGTAGACGGGGACCGGCACACCGTCATAGGTGCAGGGACGGAAGACCCAGGCACGAAGAGTCTCGACGGCACTCTCAGTCAGGCCCGAGGGAAGGCCCTCTAGCACTTTGATGCTTGTCGGGCAGCCGTAGCGGTCGATGACCGACTGCAGAGTCACCGTGCCCTTAACCTTCTCTTTGCGGGCCTCCACCGTGTAGAGCGGCGGTGGGCAGAAGAGCTTTTCCGGAGGCTTGAGCGCATCCGGCTCCTTCTTGAGGCGTTCCCTTTGCTCGGACGTGAGCGCATAGTCCCATACCTCACCGCCCACCTTCGACCCGTCTTCGAGAACCAGCTCTTCGGGTGGCGTGGTGCGCTTGATCGTGCACAACAGCCGACGCGCCCGATTCTGCAGATCTCCGGCTGGTGCTATCGCAAGAATCGACTCGGCTTCCAGGATGGCTGCCACCGGCTGGTCCATGGTCCAGAGGGCCAGCGCTCGGCCGTAGGAAGCGAGCGGGAACGCCTCCTCCGTCAGTGAAAGCGCCCGCTCCAGGCGCTCGAGGCTCTCCGAAAGGAGCGACGAAGACAAGCTGCTCCGCTGGAGGAGGGCAAACCCGGCGACCGTGGCGGCCGCAGCCGCGACGTGGCCGGAGCCGACACGCTCGAGCACGCCGTTCGCCGCCTCCACCGCGCCTCCGAAATCACCCTGGGCGTATCGAAGCGCCGCCATCTGGAGCGACTCCTCCGGAGACCCCTCCTTCGGCGGGCTCGTGCCCGTCGCCGCGGCCACCAGCCCCGTGAAGTCCGCCGCCAAGAGCTCGTGCTCGGTTCGGAGGATCTGACGGGAGGTGTTCGGTGCGGTCGACGACACGAGCGGTCGCTCCTGCCGGAGCTTCGGGACGGCCGGCTCGTCCGGCACCTGCCTCGAGAGCTCGGTCGCTCCGAGCGAAGAGTTGGCGTTGACAGACAACGCCACGCAAAGGAGAGCCGGTACAGACAAGCCCCCGCACGGTCTTCCTCCTGCGGTCTTTCGATCCTCCATGATCCCGGCGCTCCTTCCTCGGTCGGTTCCGGTCGAGTCGATGAGGCTCGGTCACCAAGCCCTACAGCGAGACCGATCCTACCGAGAATGCTTCCGTAGCGGCGCGGAGATCGGCCGCTTCGGCCTGGAGGACCATTGGTGCCGGCGCCGTCAGGTCTGCTTCGCCTCCAGCTCGGCCCAGCGTTCGTAGAGGCGCTCGACCTCCTGGCGGGCTTCGTCGAGGGCGAGGGTGCGGTCGTGGAGGGCTTTGGGGTCGGTGGCGACGGCGGGGTCGGCGACGGCTTGCTCGGCCTCTTCGAGCCGGGCTTCGGCTTCGAGGACGGCCTCTTCCATGCCGTCCCACTCCCGCTGCTCGTGGTACGAGAGCTTTTTCGACGTCTTCTTGCGCCGCGGCTTCTTGGCCGGCTTCCGTGCCTCGCCGGCGCCCTGGACGCCCGCCTGCTCCGGGCGGCGGCGACGGACCTCGAGCCACTGGGCGAGGTCGGCGTAACGCTCGGGGCGGGGCTCACCCTCGTCGGCCGAGAGCGCCAGGATCTCGGTCGACACCCGGTCGAGCAGGAAGCGGTCGTGGGTCACCAGCACGAGAGCCCCTTCGAACTCGAGCAGCGCCTCTTCGAGCACGTCGAGCGTCGGGATGTCGAGATCGTTGGTCGGCTCGTCGAGAACCAGGAGATCGGCCGGGCGGAGCATGAGCCGGGCGAGCACCACGCGGGCCTTTTCACCACCCGAGAGCTGGCCCACCGGGCTCCGGAGCTGCTCGGGACGGAAGAGGAAGCGGCTCGCCCAGGAAGCCACGTGGAGGGACTGCCCCTGGAACTCCACGTGGTCGGTCCGGCGCCCGCCCAGGGTGAGGGTCTCCCCCAGGGTGAGCTCCGGGTCCAGGCTCTCCCGGTTCTGCTCGAAGTAGACGACGCGGAGCCCCTCCGCCCTGTGGATGGTCCCCTCGTCCGGTGGAAGCTCCCCCACCAGAACGCGCAGCAGCGTCGTCTTGCCCGAGCCGTTCCGCCCCACTACTCCGAGGCGCTTGCCCGGGGTCAGCAGCAGGTCGAGCCCCTCGAAGATCGTCCGCTCGCCGCCGTCCGCCCCTGTCTCGGTCCCTTTCTCGGCGGGGAACCGCTTGGTGAGCCCCTTGCCCACCCAGAGGCGCTTGGTCTTTCGGCCGGAGGCGGTGAAGTCGATGCCGGCGGTCCCCGTCCGGCTCCGCGCGGTGGCGGCGTCGAGCTCGGCGAAGAGCTCCTCGGCCGCGTCGATCCGGTACTTGGACTTGGAGGTTCGGGCCTTGGGACCGCGGCGTAGCCACTCGACCTCGCGGCGGGCGAGATTCGCGAGCGTGACGCGGTAGGCATCGTCCCGGCGCAGGCGCTCGTCCCGCGCTTCGAGGAACCGGGCGTAGCTACCGTCGACCGCGAACAGGCCCTCCGGGTAGCGCCGGTCGAGCTCCAGCACACGGCGGCAGATGGCCTCCAGGAAGTAGCGGTCGTGGCTCACCACCACGAAGGCCTTGGGCTCCCGGCGGAGAAGCTCCTCCAGCCAGACGATCGACTCGATGTCCAGGTGGTTGGTGGGCTCGTCGAGGAGCAGGACGTCCGGCTCCGGGGCGAGCTCCCGGGCGATCGCCAGGCGCTTCCTCCAGCCGCCGGAGAGGGTCTCGGTCCTCTGGGCCGGATCCGTAAAGCCGACCTTCCCCAGGGCGACGGCCAGGCGCCGGTGGTGCTCCGCCTGCTCCAGGTGGGGCACGTCGCGCAGGCCCTCCTCCACCACCTCCTCGACCGTGTGCCCGGGGGCGAAGACCGGGTCCTGGGGCACGTAGCCGACCCGGAGGTGCCGCCGCGTCCTCACCTCGCCCGTGTCCGCTTCGAGCTGCCCGGCGAGGATGCGCAGAAGCGTCGACTTCCCGGAGCCGTTGGGCCCCACGAGCCCTACGTGGTCGCCCTCGTGGAGGGTGAAGGAGAGCCCCTCGAAGAGCGGTACACCACCGAAGCCCTTGGCCAGGTGGTCGGAGTCGATGAGGACGGCGGGAGGCATGGGAGGTCTGGGCGCGGCCGGGCAGTATACGAGAGGTCGGTCTGTCGTGCCCGCCGAACCGGACCCGGGAACCGGGGAGCACCTCTCAGCGGCGACTGACCGAGGCCCCCGTCACCGGGCGGCCTCCTGGCCGTCCGCCTCCTCCGCCCGGCGCTCGGTCTCCTCGTCGAGGATGCGCCGCATGGCCTCGATCACAGGGTCGCCGGCGGTGTACTCACGGCCGTAGCCCAGGTTGAACCGGTAGTCGAAGCCGGGCGGGTTGTCGCCCTGGGTGTGTTGGAGGATGGTCTCGAGCTTGTCGAGGGCTTTGGCCAGGCGGGCCTCGGGGGTCGCCGCCGCCTCGTACTCGTCCCAGAGCTCGACGATCTCGCCCCGGAGCGGCTCCGGCAGCGGATCGACGAGGGCGAGGAGGTCCCGGCGCTCGTCGTCCGCCTTGGCCGGCTTCCCTTCGGCCACGGCCCGGGCCTGCTCGGGCGCCGGGATGTCCCCGTTCAGGGCTTCGCCCAGGTCGTGGACGATGCACATCTTCGCCAGGCGGGCGAAGTCGACCCCCGGGAAGCTCTCACCCAGGAGCATCGCCATCAGGCAGAGGCGCCAGGTGTGCTCCGCCACGCTCTCGCGCCGCCCCTGGGACGTGTAGGCGCTCCGGGTGACGTTCTTGAGGCGCTCCGCCCGGCGGAGGAAATCGAGGATGCCCTCAAGGCCGGAGGTGCGGTCGAAAGAGTGCTCTGAGGAGTCCATGGAAGGTGCCTCGCTGGAGATTGTACGGCGTGGCGCGGTGGCATGCTCCTCCGACCCCACCCGTGGGGGTGTTGTCGGGGAACGTGCGCGCCTCTACCTTGAATCCATCGAACCGCTGCTCCGCGATCTGTTCCGGCGGATCGAGGCCGTCCCTCCGGCGCGCCGCATCGAGAGGAGCCAATGATGGCGAACGACCAAGAGTCCGCCCCGGCCACCGAGATCACCGACGCTCCGGTCGAGGTCGACCCCCAGGAGCCCCCCGAGGAGCCCCCGGAGATCACACCCTTCCCGGAGCACGAGGTCCAGGAGGCAGTCGAGAAGATCCAGGACGCGGTGATGCAGGCACACGCCCCACCCGGAACTCCCGGCATGAGCGACCTGAAGGAACGCGCTCGCCGACAGGAAAGCGAGCAGGAGTCGGTCCCGGCGACCGAGAAGACCCCTCGCTGAGGTCCAGACAGCCGTGCGGCACCAGGCTCTCGGAGCCCCCGATGGGCCGAAGCCCTGGTACGCTTCCCGCTGTCCATGGACGCACACCGCAAGGGGAATCCTGCCCAGGCCGCTCCCTCCGGCCGCCCGGACCGGGCGCTCGTCATCGCCGGTGCGGTGGCGCTGGTGGTGCTGGCCCTGACCGTGGCGGCCTACGTGCTGCTGGTGGTGGTGCCGGCCAAGACGGTGGAGACCGGCGCGGCGGCCGGGCGGGGCGTGGTGGAGGTGGCCGCCCACGGCGCCCGGACGGCGCTCGAGCTCGGCTCGGAGCTCGCGGAGCTCCTCCGTGACGAGCTGGGCCTCCGGCCGCGCCTCAGGGTCGATTCCGAGGTCATCGCCGAGCAGTCGACGGAGATCCTGGAGCTCGCCACCGTCGAGCGGACCTACCGCGTCGACTACGTCTTCGCCCACACCTGGCTCGGCAGCACGAAGCAGATCCGGCTCACGGGCCGATACCTGGCCAAGGCGGGGTTCAACCTGGAGCGCGGATTTGAGCTCGACCTCGAAACCCAGGAGGACGGCAGGGCAGCGATCGAGGTTCGGCTGGGCAGGCCGGAGCTCCTCTCGCTCGAGCTCCTGGACGTGAGGGTCGAGGAGGAGGAAGGGGTCTGGAACCGGATCGAGGACGAGGACCGGGAGCGAGCGCTGGCCGGGCTCCGCCGCACGGCGCGCCGCGACATTCTCCGGACCGGAATCCTGACCGAAGCCCAGAACGCCATGGCGGCCCGGGTCCGCAAGATCTTTCTCGATTCCTTCGCGCCGACCGACTTCCGGTTCGAGCCGGTCATGGTGCCCGAGATCTCTCCCCCCGAGACCCCTCCCAGAACCCCGCCCTCCGGTTGATCCTGAAGCCCCTGATCTGGCGAAACGAGAGAGCGCACCATGGCAGACACCGATCCAAGCGATCCGCTCGCGGGCCGTCCCGAGCGGCAGCCCCACGATCCCCCTACGGCGCTCGCCGAGTGGGGCTGGCGGTTTCACCACCTGGGGATTCCGACCGACGTGCCGCGCTCCGGCGAGGTCTACCTCGAGCGGTTCAAGATGTACGTCACCGGGTTCGAGACCAGCCCCTACGGCATCGAGTGGATGCGCTTCGAGGAGGGCAGCCCCATCCCCGAGCTGATCCGCACCGTCCCCCACATGGCGTTCGAGGTGGACGACCTGGAGGCGGCCCTCGAAGGCAAGGAGATCCTGACCCCACCCAACTCCCCGTCCACCGGCGTACGGGTGGCGATGATCGCCCACGACGGCGCGCCGGTGGAGCTTCTCGAGCTCGGCAGCCGGAAGTCCGTGCGCACGGGACTTACGAGACGTCCAGGGAGCCCACGGGACGAGATGCGAAACGAGTCGCCGTCGCCGAGGCGTTGCCGGGTCAGCGCTCCGCCAGCCTCTCGAGCACGGTGAGAAACGCCCGAAGGTCGTCCGGACCGCGCTCCGCTGCCTGGTGCACCCGAGTCATGTCGAGCTTCTCGTAGGCGTGGGCCACCTGGTTCCGGAAACCGGCCGCCCGGACCAGACGGCGAGTCAGCTCTCGGTCCAGGTGACCGGCGTCCCGAAGGCGCGCGAAGGCATCGCCATAGTTTTCCGGGGTCCCCAGGTCGAGCTGGAGACATGCCGCCAGGGCCAGGTCGATCACCAGTTGGACCGCCTGCCAGAGGTGGAGAATCACGACGTCGGAGGCGTCCGTGTTCGGGAGGAGCCTGCTCGGCTCGGCCGGCAGGCGCTCCGAGACCCGGCCCAGATGACGCTCGACGGCCGCGACCTTCTCGGCGAGGAGCTGGCGGTCCAGACCACCCATCAACGGTACCTCCCCAGAACCGCCTCGTAGCCGCTCCGGAGCACCGGTTCCGCATCGCACCAGAACGTCACGGCGTCCATCCAGAAGCGGTGAAAGACCCCCTCGCGCGCCTCGAAGACGGGCTCGCCGTCCCGGGCCACCCGATAGCGGAAGAGCCCGCTCGCACCGTTCAAGAGGGACAGGTCGATCCGGTCGGTCCCCAGGGCGAGGACCAGGTCCGCGAGGAAAGCGTCCGGATCGAAGGTCCCGTCCGCCAGATAGGCCAGATCCCAGTCGGACCCGGCACGGGCGTCACCACGTGCCCGGGAGCCGTGCAGCACGAGCAAGTGCAGGCCCGCGGCGCGCGTGGCGAGCTGCGAGATGACTTCGCGGACTGACGGGACGCTGGACACACTGGCATTCTAGCCTGGAGCCCCGCTCACCGCGGCGTGTAGACGATCTCCATCGTCTTCACCCACTGTCCGCCGCGCTCCTCCCACGTCTCGTGGCGCTCGGAGCCGTCGTCGTTGAAGTGGACAACACTCTTCTGCCGGACCATGCCGCCCGCCATGGGATCGGGGCCCTGGCCGCGGAGCTCCAGGGTGTGCTCGTCCAGCCGCTTGCCGGTCGAGCTGTAGAGGCCGGTCGACATGTTGTCGTTCCAGATGCTCCAGAAGGTGCCGGTGACGTTGTCGTAGCCGGTCCGGGCCTCGCCTTCGAACGCCATACCCATGACCTCGGACTCGACCCGCTCCTGGAGCACCCGGCCGCCGAAGATCATCGACCGTGTCGCCGTGCCGGTGACCGTCTCGGGCTCGGCGTCCGGCGACTCCCACATGGTCACCTTCATGTCGTACTCACCGACCGACCGGGCCAGGGCCTCGTGCTCCGGGCCCGGAGTCATGGACTCTTCGAGGGCGACCATCATGGCCGCCTCTTCGGGAGTCATCGGGGGCTCGCCCTCCTGGCCCGCTCCCGGCTCCTGTGCCGGCTCGCCGGCGACGGCGAAGACGGCCGGAGCCGCGCACAGCAAGAGCAGCCAGGCGAAAGCACGGCACCGCCACAGGGATCGACCCATGGAATTCCTTCCTTTCGAGAATGAAGTCGAAGGCAGCCTAGCACAAGGATCCGGCGTGCCCCGGACACCCGAACGGAGAGTAGACTCCCCCTGTGAACCGTACGCGAACGTCCGTTCGGCGCCTCCTCGCCCCCCTGCTTCTCGTCCTCCTGGCGCTCCCGCTCGGCACCCCCGCGGCGGCGGACGAGGTCGCCCTCCTGGCCGACGCCCGTCCCGCGGCGGAGGCCCGGGTGGCGGCGGTCCTCGGAGCGGACCAGCAGATCCTGGTCTCCACCTTCATCCTGGGCGACGAGCCGTTCTCCATGACGGCGCTCTCGCTGCTGCGCGACGCCGCCCGGCGCGGGCTCGACGTGCGTCTCCTGGTGGATGCCCAGTGGAACAAGATGCCGAAGGCGGTCGAGGCCCATCTGCTGGCCGAGGGCGTGGCGATCCGCGAGTTCCACCCCTTCCGCCCCTGCCACCCCCTCTGGCTGACCAAGCGGCTCCACGACAAGCTGCTGATCGTCGACGGGGAGCGCGTGATCCTCGGGGGCCGGAACGTGGAGAGCCCCTACTTCGGCCTGGGCAGGCAGCTCGAGCGCCGCGACTACCTGGACCTCGACCTCCTGGTGGAGGGAGAGGCGGCCCGCGAGGCGCGTGACTACTTCTTGGAGGTCTGGAACGGCCGCCACACCACGCCGAGCCACGCTCGGGCTCCGGAGGACGCGGTGCGATCCGCCGAGGCGGAGCTCGACCGGCACGGCGCGTGGCTCCGGCAGCGAATCGAGGCGGCCCTCGCCCAACCCGGTGCCACGGCACGGCCGCCGCGAACGCACGTCGACGCCGTCCGGTTCGTGCACGACCCTCCCCAGGGCAAGGGTTCCGGCCCCGGCGTAGGAACCGAGCTCATCGGCCTCCTGGAGAATGCCCGGGAGAGCGTGGTGATCGAGAGCCCGTACCTGATCCCCACCCCCGCATTGCGCAACGCTCTCCGGGCGGCCATCGCCCGTGGGGTCGAGGTCCGCATCCTGACCAACTCGCTGGCGACCACCGACAACCTGTGGGCCCAGGCGGGGTACGCGGTCGTGCGCAAGCGCCTGGTGCGGATGGGGGTCGACGTCTGGGAGTACACGGGGCCGGAGTCGGTTCACACCAAGGCCGGAGTCATCGACGACCGGACGGTGATCGTCGGCTCGTTCAACCTCGACCCGCGCTCCGCCCACCTGAACACCGAGGTCGCCCTGGTGCTCGACTCAGAGCCGATGGCCGAGGAGCTCGACGACCTCCTCGGCGATCACCTGAGCCGCTCCCACCCCATCGACGAACGTGGCTGGCCGGAAGGCGCCGACGAGCCCTACCCCGGCGTGCCCCGGGGCAAGGTCTGGCGCCTGCGGCTGCTCCGGCTGCTCGCGCCCCTCATTCGCAGCCAGCTCTGAGGCGACAGAGAGGCGTTCCCGAGCCGAAGCATCCGGTTGTCTAGTGGCCAGTGAAAACCACCCCTTTGGGCAGTTTCAATCGTTAGTTGCGCATGTTAGTGTCTACTTTATCTTCTGGTAAACCTAAGGAGACCTACCATGCGCCATTCACCCTTCGTCGTAACTCTCTTGATCCTGCTGATCCTGGCCCCGCTCTCAGCACAACTGAGCGCTACGGACATCAACGGCAGGTGCTACCCCAACCCGGTGCGCATCGGTATCAACGACCAGCCACCGGAACAGGCGGTGGCGTTTCGCAATCGCAATATCGAATGGGTCCGGATCACCATCCCCTGGAGGGATGTGAACCCCTCCCAAGGTACGTGGTCCTGGGGCGGCATCGACACCATGGTCAACGCGCACTACGCTCAGGGCAACAAGATCCTTGCGATCCTGAGCACGGCCCCGACCTGGGCGGGGAGCAACAGCAACGGCACGCGGCCACCGTCCAACACCAGCCTGTGGAGCGAGTTCGTCCGTCGAGCGGCCATCCGCTATCGAGGCAAGATCCAGGCCTACGAGATCTGGAATGAGCCGAACTTTGGCGACGTGGGCGTCGGTGTCGGTTGGGACGGTCCGCTCTTTCCCTCCACCCTGCCCACCTACGCCGCCTATGTGCGGGCCGCAGGAATCGAGATCAACGCCAACGACCCCCAGGCTCTGGTCGTTGGTCCCGTGACCTCCAGCCGGCCAGACTCGAAGACCGTCGAGGTGTTCCGCAGCCTGGAAGAGGTCAAGTTCTCGGGGCTCAATGCTTCACACTGGATCGACGTCGTATCGTTCCACGCCAACGGCGAAAGCGATGTCAGCTCGTCGGAAGTGTGGTCGCGCATCAGCAGCCAACTGAGCACCCTGCGCAACCGAAACCCGTCCAACCTGAACAAGCCCGTCTGGATCACCGAGTACGGCTGGGCCACCTCCTTCGTCGGGGAGAGCGGTCAACGGGACAAGATCCGCGCGATCACCGAGCGACTGACCCTCGACTGGTCGCTCCTCAGCTACCCAGCCTACTGTGGCGACATCACCAAGACGTTCTTGGCCTTCATATACAAGGACATCGATACCCCCGGTACGTCCGATGCCACCCGAGGCATCTTGCGCTCCAACGGCGCTTCGAAGCTGGTCGTCTCCGGCTATATCCAGACCCTCCCGCCGTTCGCCGTCCAGCCCTCCCGCGGCTACAACGCCGAGGGGTACCAACCGTTCTCGGTGAGCTGCTCGTTCCGCACCTGCACTTTCACCAGCGGCTGGCCCGACCCCGGCGACGGCTCCCGGATCTTCGACTGGGATTTTGGGGACGGCACCACGGCAATGGGCTTCCAGGTGACGCACACCTTCTCCGGGCCCGCGACCTACTTCGTGTACCACGGAATGACGGGCATTCTCGAGTGGCCGTCCGACGCCCAGATGGTCACGATCCCCTGATGGCCGATCCTGGAGTCCGGCGGCCTGAGATCCTCAGGCCGCCGGACCCTCTACGCCGGAGCACCTGCCCGACCGATTCCGGAAGAGCACCACCGACCGGCTCTCGCCCACCGCCATCTCCCGGCCCTTGCGAAATCCACTGTCCTCGAGAACGGCGACCAGGTCCGGCCGAGCCTCCAGGTCGTCGGCGTAGAGCCCCGCCACATCAGCTCCCGGGAGAGCGGCACGCAGTTGCTCCGGGCCCGGCGGTTGGTCGAAATCGATGACCGCGACGCTGTTGCCGAGGATCAGCCGGTGGCCGTAGGCCCAGGCCTGGATGACCACAACCCTCTCCACACAGCCTTCCTCCGCCAGCAGCCTGGCGGCAGCCACCGCCGACCGGGAGCTGCGCTCGTGAAGCCGCAGAGCGCTGTGGACCGAGACGCCGAGGGCGAGGACGAGCAGTACGACCGCCGCCACCTGGAATCGACGTCCACGGCGGAGCCATCGGGCCGCACCGATCGCTGCCAGAACCGCCAAGAATGGGATGACCGCCTGGAGATAGCGCATCTCCTTGTGGTGAATCATCGACAACACGACGACGGGCAGCAGAAACAGAAGCCAGAGCCCACGCTGCCAACGGCGTGGACGGTAGACGAGCATGGGCAAGAGCGGAGGCACGAGCCAGAAGGTCGCGCGTTTGGCGTACCAGTACCATGACTGCTCGGCCACCAGGGACGACGCCCGACGCTCCACCAAGGTGTAGCGAGCGAACTCCGCCAGGCTCGCGAACGGCGTGCCCCATGTCCACCAGTCCACCAGACCGACCGTCATCAACGCGCCACCGATGAAACCTGCGGCGAGGCCCAGCCCGCGGCGCAAGGTCGTCCGGTAGCCAAGACCGGAGGCCAGGCCGAGCAGAGCAAGCGGCAGGAGGAAGATCACCTCGCTGTAGCGCACCGCGAACGCCACGGCGACCAGCCCCCCCGCTGCCCCCCCGCGCATGAAATCCCGCCCCGAGCCCAACAGCAGCAGAGTCGCCAACAGCACGCAGGTCGCCGAGACGGTGCGCGGATAAGCGGTCGAGCCGTACGCCATCGGCAGCCAGTGGAAGCTATAGATCGCGGCCGCCAGGAGTGGCATCAGCCGGTCAGTCTTCGACTCTGCCACCCGCTGGGCCAGCCTGAACACCAGAACGACATTGAGCAGGGACAGAAGGAGAAACGGTAGCTCACCGAGGCGCACCAGACACGCTGGATCGACGACCCCCATGAGCTTGCCGACCCACACCGGTGGCGCCACGAGCAGCCGGGGAACGAGCAGATTCCGGATCTCCCACGGCCGATAGTCCAGACCCGTGGCGACCGAAAAGCCGGAAGACAGAACCTCCACGTCGTCGCCGGTCAAGAAACCCAGAGGCTGGAGCCAGAGAACGAGGCGAGCCAGAGCGGCGGCGACCACCAGGGCGATCACCATCCAGCTCCCCCTGCGACTCGTCATGAGCTCCTCCTCCGCTTCACCGCGGCGGTTCATGGCGCACACCCTCGGCACCTCCCCGTGCGACTACTCCGGCAGCCTCCGGCCCGGCGTGTACGGCGCCCCGGCGGCCTCGATGTCGTCCTCGAGCTGTCGGAGGTCGACCTCGGCCAGTTGGCGCAGCTCGGCCGTGAGCTCGGCGAGCTGGCGCTCGGCGATGTCGAGGCTCCGGCGCTGGGTCTGGGTCGGCCCGCTGGTGGTGTACCAGTGGCCGAAGACGATCCGCTGCACCCGCTCCCCCACTGTGGGCACGACGGCCTCGTCGAGGCGACCCCGCACCGGGTCCCAGAGGAGCTCGCGGGAGATCCGCTCGAGCCGCGGCTCGAAGGCGTCGGCCCGCTCGAAGAGCTCGGGAGCGGCACCCGGGGTATCGAGGAGGGCCTTCTCGATCAGCTTCAACCGCTCGCCGGTCCGCTCGACCACCTCGGCCGCGATCGTCACCCGGCGCTGCATCTCGTCGGTCCGCCGCTGGAAGGCGAAGACCTCCGCGCGGTCGGCCGGAGGGATGGTCCCCTCGCGGAGCAGCTCCACCTGGAAGCTCTGCTGCTCACCGAGGGGCTCGGCCTGGCCGTCGACCATGCGCGCGAGCTCTACCCGGTAAGTCCCCGGCACCACGAACGGCCCGGCCGGTGGCGGCGCCCAGAGGGAGTGCTCCGGCTCGTCGAGGCGGGCCGGGAGCGTCGACGGGTAGCGCAGGTCCCACGCCACCCGGTGCATCCCCGCGCCGTCCGGTCCAGTGATCCGGCGGATCACGGTGCCAGCAGAGTCGCTGACGGTGAGCACCACCATCCCCTTCTCCTCCGCCGCCTCGGCCCGTAGCGCGTCGTAGCCGGGGAAGGGCACGTCCTCGCCCTTCTCGCGGAGCTCGGCCTCGCTCTTCTTCCGCCGGTCGAGGGCGGTCTCCCGGCCCTCCTTCAGGTAGTAGGTGAAGACGGCGCCGAAGGGCGGGTTGGGAGCCGTGTAGTGGGAGGCGCCCTGGTAGCCCTTGCCACGCACTCGAAGCTCGGTCGACGGAACGTAGAGGTCGGCCGTACCGACCGGGAAGAGGATGCCGTTGGCCGCGAGCGCCTCCTCGCTCACCTGGCGAAGCGGCGAGTAATCGTCCAGCACGAAGAAGCCGCGGCCGAAGGAGGCGCCCACCAGGTCGCTCTCGCGACGCTGGATCTCGAGGTCGCGGAAGGCGAGGGTGGGTACGCCGCCGGACAGCTCGATCCAGTGGCCCCCGCCGTCCGGGGTGAACCAGAGGCCGTACTCGGCGGCCACGAAGAGGAGATCGCCGTCCTCGTGGTCCTGGGCCACGGCCCAGAGGATCTGGCGCTCGGGCAGGTCACCGGTGATCGAGGTCCAGGTGCGGCCCCGGTCGGTGCTCTTGACCAGGTAGGGGTTGTAGTCGCCCTGCTTGTGGTTGTCGAGAACCGCGAACACCGTGTCCGGATCGCTCTCCGAGGCGCGGAGGTCGTTGACGAACGAGCCCGCCGGCACGCCCGGCACGTGGTCGACCTGCCGCCAGGTGGCGCCGCCGTCTTCGGAGACCTGGATCAGGCCGTCGTCGGTTCCCACGTAGAGCAGGCCCTCGACCAGCGGGCTCTCGGTGAGCGCCGTCGTGGTGGCGTAGAGCGACATGGCGCCGTTGTCGTAGAGCGCCGTGGTGCCGGGCACGGTGTCGTCCATCGGCAGCTCGTAGCGGTTCTCGGCGCGGGTCAGGTCGCCGCTCACCGCGGTCCAGGACGCGCCCCGGTCGTCGCTTCGCCACAGGCGGTAGGAGCCCAGGTAGAGCCGCTCCGGCGTGTGGGGGCTGATCAGGAACGGCGCGTCCCAGTTCCAGCGCTCGGGCGGATCGTCCGGTCCCGCAAGCGGCTTGATGTCGAGGGCCTCGCCGGTTTTTCGGTCGTAGCGCAGGAGGTTCCCACCCTGCCAGGTGACGTAGAGGATGTCCGGGTTGGTCGGGTCGACGCCGCAGGCGTAGCCGTCGGCGCCGTAGGGCACCGTCCAATCCCGGTCCTGGATGCCGTGGACCGAGGAGGTCCGCGCCGGGCCGTAGATGGTGCCGTTGTCCTGGGTGCCGCCGACCACGTGGTAGTAGGGCTCGTCGTAGTCGAGGGCCATCTTGTAGATCTGGGTCACCGGCAGGTTGGAGATGTAGCTCCAGGTCTCGCCCCGGTTCCAGCTCTCGTAGAGACCGCCGTCACAGCCGGCGAGGAGGTAGCCGGAGTCGCCGTCGACGAAGGCGAGGGCGTGGTTGTCGCTGTGCTTGTAGGTCTCGCCGAGCTCCCGGAAGGTCTTGCCGCCGTCGTCGGTGACGTGGATCCAGACGTCCATCTGGTAGACCCGGTCGAGCTGGCTGGGGTCGGCGTAGATCTCCTGGTAGTAGTGGGGGCCGGTGCCGCCGCTCGTGTAGGAGCTCCGCTTCTCCCAGCTCTCGCCCCGGTCGGCCGAGCGGTAGAAGCCGCGCTCGTCCTCCCCGGCCTCGATGGTGGCGTAGACGATCTCCGGGCGAATCGGCGAGACGGCGAGGCCGATCTTGCCCATGTCGCCCGAGGGCAGGCCCGCGGTGAGCTCGCGCCAGGTGGCGCCGGCGTCCGTCGACTTGTAGATCCCGGACTCCGGCCCCCCCGCCAGGAGCGCCCAGATCTTCCGCCGCCGCTGGTAGGCCGCCGCGTAGAGGGTGTCCGGGTCGGCCGGGTCGAGCTCGAGATCGGTCACGCCCGTGTCCTCGCTGATCGCGAGCACCTGGGCCCAGGTCTCGCCACCGTCGGTCGACTTGTAGACGCCCCGATCGCCACCGGCTGTCCAGAGCGGCCCTTCGGCGGCCACGTAGACGGTGTTCGAGTCCCGCGGGTCGACGACGATCTTGGAGATGTGCTCCGAGGCGCCGAGGCCCACGTTCTGCCAGGTCTTGCCGCCGTCGCGGCTCCGGTAGACGCCGTCGCCGTAGCCCACGTGCCGGCCGCTCACGTTCTCGCCGGTGCCGACCCAGATCACGTCGTGGTGGTTGGGATCGATGGTCACGCAGCCGATCGAGTAGGAGCCCTCGCCGTCGAAGACCGGCGTCCAGGTGGTGCCCTTGTCGGTGGTCTTCCAGACGCCGCCCGAGCCCACGGCCACGTACCAGGTGGCCCGGTCCTCCGGATGGATGGCGATATCGGCGATCCGCCCGGAGGCGAGCGCCGGCCCGATGTTGCGGAGCGTCAGCCCGGCGAACGTGGCGGCGCTCATCTGCCCGCCGTCGTCACCGTTCACCTGCTGGGGCTCTTCACCCCGGGCAGGCTTGCCCTTGGCCGTGGGAACCGCCCCCGCCGGCACCATGGCCACCACGAGACCGATCACCACCGCGATCCACACCACCCGCGACAGCTTCGTTTTCATGCGCTTCTCCCTGCTTGGTATTCGAGCGTTTGCGACGGCGCGCTCTGGCCCTTAGTGCCCTGGGCGAGCCGATCGGCGGGAAACGCCACCGACAGAGGGATGCTAGCAGGGGGGCGGAGCCAACCCTTGCTGAGGAGCCGAAGAGCGAGGCGAGCCGGGGGGCGGCCAGGACCGAAAACGCACCGCCGCAAACCGGCTGACCGGTGCTACCCTCCCGCCATGACTCTCACCATCCACACTCAGCTCGTCGGCATGCCTCGAGAGATCACGGACGACCAGGGCACCTGGAGCTCAGCGATCTTCCGAGAACCGCTCGCAGGACCGGTGGAGCTGACCATGGAGCGCCTGGCGGGCGACGGGTCGGCGAATACGGAGGTCCACGGCACGACCGACAAGGCGGTCTGCTGCCATCCGCTTTCCCACTATGCCCTGTGGAACGAGGAGTACGGCCTCGTCGGGACCGATCGGACGCTGGGCCCGGGCAGCGTGGGCGAGAACTGGACGATCGACGGGGGGACGGAAGAGGACGTGGCGATCGGCGATGTCTTCGCCGTCGGCACGGCGCGGCTCCAGGTGAGCGCGCCGCGGGGGCCGTGCTGGAAGCAGGAGCGCCGGCTGGGACTTCCCGAATTCGTCCGGCGCACCCTCGAGACCCTCCGCACCGGCTACTACCTCAGGGTGCTCTTACCGGGGGTGGTCGAGGTCGGGAACGAGCTCCGGCTCGAAGAGCGACCCCACCCGGAGCTGACGGTCCACCTGGCCAACGCCTCGGCTTATGGCGCCCTCGAGCCGGAGCGGTGCCGGAGCCTGGCCCGGCGCCTGGCCAAGCTGTCGGAGCTCGACCCCAACTGGGCAAAGCTCCTGGCCAAGTGGCTCGGGTGACCAGGTCGCCCTCCAAGCCCCTCGGTCCCCGTCCTCCCGCACGGGAGGCAGGGGACGCCACCACCCGCCTCTGCGCTGCGCGGTCGTCTCGAAGTTTCGTAGCGCACCCTACGCACACCTACGCTGGCCGTCCGGTCCGTCAACACAACGGGCGAGAGGGCGGGGATCAGAACAGATGGGCCGACGGCGCTCCGTGGAGGTCGCCGCCGGCCCGAGGGAGGCACTGGCCCGATTCCGAGGGAAACCGGTGATCAGACCACGTTGCCGGTGCCGAGCACCATGGTGGTCACGTCACCGTCGGCACACCGAGCCCCGATGCTGGTGACGACCGTCTGGGCACCGTCACAACTGTTCCAGTCGACCTCCAGGGCGTTGTCCGGAGCCGTACCGAACTTGTAGGTGTTGACCTGGGTCGACAGGCGACCGGTGTTGGCGTCCAGGCGCCGGCCGTAGAGCACGAGGGTGGTCAGGTCGCCGCTCGCCGCACGCATGCCGACGCCGGTCAGGACCTCCTGGCTGCCCACCTGGCCGGAAACCTCCAGGCTATGGCCCGGGTCGCTGCCGAACTGCTGCTGTGTCGCCGGGCCGATGGTGCCGTCGTCCTGAATCGGAGCCACCCACAGGACGAGCGTCGTGAAGTCGTTGTTACTGTTGATGCGCGCACCCATGCCGACGATCACCGAACCGCCATCCGTGATCGCTCCCTCGACCTCCAACTTGTGGGTCGGGTCCGATCCCACCTGCACCGGGTCACACTCCAGCCAACTGAACTTGCTCATGGTCTCATCCTCCAAAGTCTCGATGGTCTGTGGTCTGTTGTCTCTTCGTCTCGTGCGGAGGGTGCCGGCCGGCTCATCTCCGGCATGGGTTAGAGCAGCCCCCGTGCCAGGGCTCCTCGGATGGCCGTAAGGTGCTGACAAAAAAGATCTTGAAAGTCTGACCCCGACTCTGCGGTACGCCTCTCGGTCGCGAATCCGTAGCGCTTCCGCTCGACCCGTCTAGCGCTTCCGCTAGACTGCCCGCGAGCCCGAACCCTTCACTTGCGCCGAGACACGAGACACCTTGGACGACGGACAGCAGCAGCCCAGGTGCATCGGCCCGTACCGCCTCCTCCGCCCCCTGGGGACCGGCGGCATGGGAGAGGTCTGGCTGGCGGAGGACGAGCGCCTGGGCCGCCAGGTGGCGATCAAACGGGTGCGGAGCGACCACGGTCTGACGGAGATGGGGCCCGAGACCCGCCGCCGGCTGCGCCAGGAGGCCCGCTCGGCCGCCCGACTCGCCCACCCGGCGGTGGCGCGCATCTACGATCTGATCGAGGACGACCCCGCCGCCGGGGGCGACGCCCTGGTGATGGAGCACGTGGAGGGGCCAACCCTGGCCGAGCTCCTCACCGACGGCCCGCTGCCACTCCCCCGGGCCTGCCGGCTGGCCCGCCAGGTGGCCGAGGGCCTGGCCGCCGCCCACGCCCGGGGCCTGGTGCACCGGGACCTGAAGGCCGAGAACGTGATCGCCACACGGGACGAGACCGGTTCCGAGCAGGCCAAGATCCTCGACTTCGGCCTCGCCAAGAGCCTGCTGGGCGACGACGACGAAGCCCAGGTGACGGCTGACGGCGCCGTGGTCGGCACCTACCGTTCGATGGCGCCGGAGCAGGCTCGGGGGCTTCCGATCGACCACCGGGTCGACCTCTTCGCCCTCGGCGTCCTGCTCTACGAGATGGTGACCGGCCGCTCGCCGTTCCGGGGCCGCACCCCGTACGAAACCCTCGACCGCGTGGTGCGCGAGGCACCGGAGCCGCCGGCCCACCTGCGCGCCGACCTGCCGCCTGCGCTCGCCACGCTGATCGAGTCGCTCCTCGCCAAGGAACCGGAGCGCCGGCCGGCGGAGGCCGCGGCCGTGGCCGTGGCTCTCGAGCGGATCGGCGGCTTGCCCGACATGCGCTCCGGCGCCGAAGAGCTTCGACCGGTGTCGCCGAGACCTGCCTCTGCCGGCGCGTCGTCGTCCCCGGGGAGCGACGACCTGACGGCAATCACGATCTCGTCCGAGGCGTACGGCGCGGTGCGCTCGGAACCGCAGCGGCGCCCCGGACGAGCCGCCGCCTGGGGGATGGTCGTGGTGGCTCTTTTGATCGCCACCGTCGCCGGCTGGTTCTGGCTTCGGCCGGCGCCGGAGCCGCTTCGGGTGGCCGTGCTCCGGCCGACGGTCGAGAGCGGCCCGAACGGGGAGCTCGCCAGCGCCGCGGCCGACCCGCAGACCACCGCGGCCGACCTGCAGATCGCGGCGGCAAACCTTCGCCTCTCCGTGGTCCGGGCCCTGGTCGGCCTCGACGGCATCGCGCCGGTCGACCCGGACACGATCGGCACCGCCGACACGGTCGGTGGCTCACCGCTCGAGATCGCCCGGGCGGTGGCCGCCGAGGAGGCGCTCACCTCGTCCGTCTCCCCGGCCGGCAGAAACCTCGCCCGGATCGAGCTGGCACGGGTGCGATCATCCGACGGGCAGGTGCTCTGGAGCGACGCCGTCGACGTGCCCACCGGGCCGCGGGATGCCCTGATCGCCTCGTCCGCGGTGGCCACCGCCCTTCGGAGGGGCTTCCCGGGCGCCCGGTACGTCCTGGGCCCGACAGAGCCTTCGGTCCGGCCTGAGGACTACGCGGAGTTTCTCGAGGTACGCCGGCGCCTCGACGGAGGGGCCGTGCCGTGGGCGCCCGAGCTCACCGCCGTCGAGGGGGTGCTCGCAAGCTCTCCCAACTTCGTGGACGCCCACCTCCTGGCGGCCCGGCTCGCCAAGGCGCTCTACAGCGACACGCGGGACACCACCTTCCTCGACCGCGCCCAGGCGCACCTCGCAACGCTCCGCACCCTGGCGCCGGACGACCCACGCCGGGCGTCCCTGGCGCTCGAGGTGGCCCTGGCGCGGGGCGACCGGACGGCGGCCGAGGAGGTGCTCGGCGAGATGGAACGACTCCAGCCGAGCGACCCCGCCGTCCTCGCCGGGCGCTCCCGCATCGCCGAGCAGGAGGGCGCCATCGACCGGGCGATCGAGCTCATGGAGCTGGTGGTCGAGCGCCGCGGCACCTGGTGGGACCTCCTCCGGCTGGCGGACCTCGAAGGGCGCCACGGGCGGGTCGAGGAGGCCCGGGGGCACCTGGAGCAGCTCCTCACCCTGGTCCCTGGCCACACCTGGGGGCGGGCGAAGCTCGCCGAGATCGAGCTCACCTACGGCGACCCGGAGCGCGCCGAGGCGCTCTACCTGGAGCTCGTGGCGAACGAGCCCCACCGGAGCGACTTCACCAACCTGGGCCTCGCCCGCCTGCTGATGGGCCGCTACGGCCAGGCGGCCGAGAGCTTCCGCGAAGCCCTGGCGATGGCCCCGGGCAACACCATCGCCACCCTCAACCTGGCCGACGCCGAGGATGCGCTGGGCAAGCGGGAGGCCGCCCGGGAGCTCTACGGCCAGGTGCTCTCCGACCTCCGAACGGGCGCCGAGGAGCGCTCGCTGACGCCGGTCGAGGAGATGATTCGCGCCCAGTGCCTGGCCCGCCTCGGCAAGCCGGACGCCGCCGTGGAGCTGGCCCTCGCCACGCTCCAGCGCGCCCCGGAAGAGGCCGAGGTCGCCTACCAGGCGGCCCTGGTGTTCGTGCTGGCGGGAGAGGAGGCCTCGGCCCTGGCAAGCGCCAAGCGGGCCCTGGAGCTGGGGGTTGCACCGCGCTGGTTCAGCCTGCCCGCCTTCGCACCCCTCGCCAAGCGCGACGACCTCCAACTCCTCCTGGTGCGCTGAAGCGCACCAGACGGATCGCCCTCCATACCATCTCGGTCCCCTTCCTCCCTCACACTCCGTCCCCTCGGGCTCTGCGATCCCCTGCCGGGACACGGTCGGAAGGCCGTTCGCTCCGCTCACACTCCGGCCGGCGCGGAGACCGGCCGCTTCAGGGCCCTCATCCCCCCGATGGATCGCCGCGCCGGTCGATCGCCGGGTCCGGGCTGCTGATCGAGATCACCCGGTCGTCGAACCGGCCGACCAGAACGCAAACGTAGTTGTAAACGCCGGAGGTCCGGGAGTTGCCCGCCGCGGTGACGGTGTCGCCCTCGTAGGTGAGGGTCGAGAACGGACCGAGGTGAAGGTTGGGGGGGTCCTCCGGGCCGTCGAAGCGAACGAAGTCGACCCGCGGGCTCCAGGAGCCCGACGCGATCTCGCTATCGAGGGACTTGAAGCTCCAGGCCACCGAGTCGCCCGGCGAGATCTTGATCCACTGGGGTACCACCTCGAGCGAGCCCACCCCGCCATCCCCGCTGGGCCGGTAGGTCACCTCGACCTCGTGAAGCCGAGGCTGGACCTCGGTCTCGACCTCCAGGTATGCGATCGCGCTTCGCACCAGGGCACCGCCGGACGAATGGAGCAGACCCAGCCCCCTCTGGAGCCGTGCTCGATAGCCGAAGCTGCCCTGATCGCCGCTCGCCGCGATCGTGCCCTGGACCGCCCAGGGGCTCTGACTCAAGCTCTCGAGGGGCACCGGGGCCGCCGGGCCCTCCACGTCGATCCAAGGGGTCCAGCCGCTGGGCACCCCTCGGAAGATCCACCAGACTCTGTCTCCGGGCCGAACGGTGAGCTTGGGCTCCTCGACGACCAGCCGGACGTCCACCGGATCGAACTGGACTTCCAGAAAGTGGCTCGTGGGCTCGGTGATCGGGCTCGATCCTCCGATGGTGGCTTCTGCCATAGGGTTTCCCTCCTTCAGGCCTTCAGGCGACAACCCGCCGCCCCGTTCGATGTCGGATCCGATCTCGGCTCGGGAGCCGAGCCGTCCGGAGATCCCGGAACTCGTGCCACCTCTCCGTGACGCAGCGCTGGAATGTGTGCCGAAAGTGTAGGCTACAGTGCATTCCCGAACCCGTCGAACCATGGACTACCGATTGATCGCTCTCACCGGCCCGGCCGGCGGCCAAGTCTTCGAGATCCCGGAGGGCGAGCTCTCCATCGGCCGCCAGGCCGCCTGCGGCCTGCGCCTCGCCGAGTCAACCGTCTCCCGGCGGCACGCGCTCGTGCGCCGCGAGGGCGATCGGGTGGAGCTGGTCGATCTCGACAGCCGGCACGGCACCTTCGTCAACGGCCTGCCGGTGGGCGAGCGCACCCTCGAAGATGGCGACCGGGTGGTGATCGGCGGCTCGACGCTCCTGGTGCGCCTGCAGCCGGACACGACAGCGGGAGCGGAATCGGCCCCCGCCATGGTCTCCGACACCGCCGGGCTGGCCGCCGATCTCGCCGCCGATCTCGTGGAGACGGCGCTCTCCCTGCCGGTGGCCTCGGCCCTCTTCCTCGATCGGAAACGGCTCGACGGGGCACTCGCCGCGGACGACCGGATCGCCCGCTCGCTCGCGGCGCTGCTCGGCATTACCACCGCCGTCCAGCGCCACCGGAGAGTCCGGCCGCTGGTCGACGAGCTGCTGGACCGTCTGCTCGAAGCGTTGCCGGCCCAGCGTGCCGCGGTGCTCCTCTCGGACGGTCCATCGGAGGATGGGGGCGAGAGCTTCGCCACGGTCGCGGCCCGGCAGCCGAGCACGCCCGGGGAGCCCGAAGAGATCGCCCCGCACCCCTTCGAGATCAGCGGCACCGCCCTCGAGCGGGTGATGCGGGAGCGGTCCGGCCTGCTCGCCGCCGACGTCCACGCCGAGCACGACCTGGCGGGCGCCGAGAGCGTCCACGTGGCCGGGGTGCGCTCGCTCCTCTGCGTCCCCCTGCTCGATCCACTGGCCGGACACGGGGAAAACGACCCCGGCCGGAGCGAAGAGCCCGCCCCGCTCGGCGCGGTCTACCTGGACACGCTCCAGGGGAGCAACGCCCGGTTCGACGAGCAGCATCTCGAGCTCGCCACCGCCGTCGCCGTGCTGGTCGCCGGGCCGCTCGCCGCCGCCCGGCGCTGGGAGCGGCTGGAACGGGAAAACGAGCGGCTCCGGGAGGCGGCCCTCGGCAGCGGGCTGGTCGGTGAAAGCCCGGCTCTCCAGCAAGTGGCGGAGATGATCGCCCGGGTCGCGCCGACCGACTCGACCGTCCTCTTGCGCGGCGAGAGCGGCACCGGCAAGGAGGTGACGGCCCGTGCCATCCACCGGGCGAGCCCGCGACGCCGCGGTCCGTTCGTCGCCGTCAACTGCGCCTCGCTGGTGGAGACGCTGCTCGAGAGCGAGCTCTTCGGCCACGAGCGCGGGGCGTTCACCGGTGCGGTGGGCCAGAAGGAGGGCCAGCTCGAGCTGGCCGACGGCGGCACCCTGTTCCTCGACGAGGTGGGCGAGATGCCCCTCGCCCAGCAGGCCAAGCTCCTCCGCGTGCTCGAGGAGCGCACCGTCGTCCGGGTCGGCGGTACCCGGCCGCGGAAGATCGACGTCCGCATCATCGCGGCCACCAATCGGGACCTGGAGCGGGCGGTCGACGACGGGACCTTCCGCCGCGACCTCTACCACCGGCTGAACGTCATCGGCATCACCCTGCCGCCGCTCCGGGACCGTGGCGCCGACATGCTGCTCCTCGCCCGCCACTTCGCCGACCGCATCGGCACCAAGGTGGGCCGCAAGGTGACCGGGTTCTCGGACGCCGCCCGGGCGCGGCTCCTGGCCCACAATTGGCCGGGCAACGTGCGGGAGCTCGCCAACGCGGTCGAGCGGGCCGTGGTGCTGGGCAGCGACGACGTGGTGCGCGCCGAGGACCTGCCCGAGGCGCTGCTCGAGACACCGGCTCCCCGCGAGACAGAGGCGGAGGGTTCCCAGACCTACCACGAGGCGCTCAACGGCCTGAAGCGCCGGCTGATCCTCGACGCGGTGGATGGCGCCGGCGGCAACATCACCCGCGCCGCCGAGCGCCTCGACCTCCACCCCAACCACCTGCACCGGCTGATCCGCAACCTCGGCCTGCGCGAGGATCTGGACTCGCGGTAGAGGTCTCGGTGGCTCAGCTCGGCCAGAACGCCAGGATCAGCACGCCGGCGGCCACCGCGATGCCGAACACCGCGGCGATCCGGCTGAGCAGCCGCCGTTGCCCGAGGACGGCGACGATCCCCGCCTTGAACACCAGGTTCGACAACGAGGCCGCAAGGATCACCCGCCAGCCCTGGGTTGCGGCCACCCGGCCGTCCTGGACGAGCCGGGCGGTCGACAGGGTGATGGCGTCGACGTCGGTCAGTCCGGTGACCAGAGCGACGACGAACAGCCCCCCGGTCCCGAACCGCTCCTTGGCCCAGGCGGTGGCCAGCAGGACGACCGCGTAGATCAGGCCGAAGAACAGGGCGGGCCCGAGCTCCGACGGGTTACTCGGCGGACCCGCCTGGGGCTCCCCCTCTCTCCGCTCTCCGGCACGGAGCAACAGCGTCGCGGACAGCACTCCCAGCAGAGCGAGCATCACCACCAGGGGCCCCGCGGCCACCGGCAGGAATCGGGGCGCCGCGACCGCGATCTCGATCAGCAACCGCACGTAGACGACCGCCGCCGCCATCACGATCACCACCACCGCCACCGAGCGCGGGCCGAGCGCGCCACGGGAGCGGCGGGCATAGGCCGCGGTGGTCGCCGTCGACGAGACCAGGCCGCCCAGCAAGCCACCGACGAGAGCGCTCCGCCGCTCGCCCCACAGCCGATAGGCCACGTAGCCGACCAGGTTCATGCCCACGATGAGCACCACCATGAGCCAGATCTCGAACGGGTTGAGCACGCTGTACGGCCCGTAGGCCCGGTTGGGCAGCACCGGGAGGATGACCAGCGAGAGCAGAATGAACCGGGCGATCGCCTGGAAGTCCCGCTCGCCGATCCGCTGCGCCAGGCCGTGAAGCCGCTCCTTCATGTAGAGCAGCACCATCACCGCGCCGCCCAGCGCCACCGCCACCCGCGCCTCCCCGACCACCAGATAGGCACCGAGGACGAACATCAGCAGCAACGCCATCTCGGTCGTCTGCCCGGGGTCGATATCGCCGCTACGGTACCGGCCCAGATTCCCCACCACCGTCGCCGCCGCCACCCCCACCAGACCGGCGGCCACCACCCAGCCGCCGAAGTCGAGAGCCAAGAGAGCGCAGACCGAGCCCAGCACGGTCACCAGGGGGAACGTCCGGAACCCGGCCAGGGGCGACTCCGAGCGCTCCCGCTCCAGCCCCACGAGCAACCCCAACCCCAGGGCGATGGCCAGGATGCGCACCACCTCGTCGACCGCCATCATGGGTCAGATTCTAGTGGTCTGAGTCAGAAGTCGGTTGGGCGGATTCATTCGATCCGGGGCGCGACGAGCTCGCCAAGGTGCGTTAGAGTTGAAACATCAGCCCTCAACCTTCCGGCCCGCCCACGATGCGGGTCGTTCCCATCGAACAGGGACCGCCAGATCAAGCAGACAGAGAGGTATGGAAACGGGCGGGAGGTGCGGTGAGGGCCATTCCTCTCCAACGGACGATGAAGGGAGAACCAAACCGATGAAGAAGACTCTGTTCATGCTGGGCCTCCTCGCCCTGGTGTTGGTGGCCGCGGTTGCAGTGGTCCACGCCGTGGAGCCGCCGGAGACGGTGACGATCGACGAGGCCGCGAACAAGAAGACTCCTGTCACCTTCCCGCACGCCAAGCATGCCAAGGAGCTGGTCGACAGTTGCACGGCGTGCCATCACAAGGACGAGGGGCTTTCCCTCGAGGCGGACATGGAGGTGCGGCCTTGCTCCACCTGCCACCTCGACCCCGAGAGCGCCGACATGCCCGGCATGCGCGAGATGAGCCTCAAGAAGAACCCCTTCCACATGATCTGCATCGACTGCCACAAAGCGGAAGGGAAGGGGCCGAAGGTCTGTAACGACTGCCACGTGAAGTAGGCGGCGCCTTCATCAAGCCCAGATCGAGACCCCGCCGGTGGACCGTCCGTCCGCCGGCGGGGTTTCTCGTTGGCATCAGGGCGACATGACCGGCATCAGGCACACGCCCTTCATGGTGATCGAGTAGATCCCCTCGGCGCTCAGCTTCGCCGACACGTGCCCGCCCAGCGGGTTGTTGAAACGCACCTTGATGAACCCGGCCACGGGGTGGTTGGGGTAGGGCAGGTCGGCCGTGTTGATCTTCAAGGCGAACAGGTTCGCCTCGAAGCGAGGCAGCACCGACCTCATGACGCCGTCCTCGCCGTAGACCTCGATCCAGAACGCCGGCTGGCCCGGGGGCACCCGGTTCGGATACTGCAGGATGAACAGGTCGGTTCCGCCTGTGAACGGCCCCCCTTCGACGAACCGCACCTCGGCCAGCTCGCAGAGCTCACCCGCCGGTCCCCGGTGGACCGCCCGGGCGCCCGAGGCGAACGCGTTCGAGTTGTCGATGAAGAAGTAGTCGCTCGTGAAGTTCATCCCCAACTGGGGAGCGATGGTGATCAGGCCGCGGCTGAAGCCGTCAGGGTCGGTGTCCAGGTGCTGGACCACGTCCCGTACGTTCCTCGTGTAGACCTGCTCCGGAGCGAGGGTCACCACCTCGCTCCACCGGAACAGGCCGCGCTGGTTGAAGTAGGCGATGTTGACGCGGGCCGACTGGGCGGTCGAAGCGTTGCGGATCGAGAACAGGGTGGTCGGCCCACCCGGATCCGGGCTCGCCTCGAACCAGGGGATCAGGAAGGTCAGGTCGGGGTGTTCGACGGTCGCCTCGAGCCCCGGCACGAACAGCACCGTGGCGGCGAGCACGAGAATGGCTTTGCGGTTCATGGTCTCCACCTCCTCCTGGCAGAATCCGCCGTCCAAAGAACCTCTCCGGGTCCTTCGGTAGCTCGGCGATCCCTGCCGCAATGATGGGAGGAGGGGTGGGGACCCGTGGCTTTGCGAGGCCCGCTGGCGCCGGCCGTGCCTTTCTCGGGACCTACCTCTGCCTACCGCAAGAACAGACGCCCGACAACACCCGAACGGGTGGTCATTCCTCCGTCACGGCCCGATTCGAGCAAGATTCCGATCAGTCCCCCGGGTCCTTGTCCTTCTTGAACGGATGATGAGTCTCGGGAAGACCGTCGCCGACGATCTCGAGGCGGCCCGACTCCACCATCTGCTTGAACGGCAGATGATCGAGGGCGGTGGCCGGAACCTGCCCGGTATGGAGAGGCCCGAGGTGAAGCACCTTCCCCTGAGGCAGCGGCACACGGAGCGGCTCGTGGGTCGTGTTTCGGATCTCTTTCATGACTCCGAAGGCTACGCGTCTCCCGCCGATCAGGCAACACCTACTTGGGCGGGAACCCTGCCCATGATGGACCGACTGGCCCGCCGCCTGCTAAAATGTCCCAACGTCCAGGTCCAGGCACCGTGCCCGGGCCACGAGAAGAGAATGGCACGCGGCCAAGATGTCGCGGCCAGCGCAGCGAGTCGGATGGTACGCATTTCACGACCCCGACACCGACCTGCAGAACCCCCGAGGAACAAGAGAAATGGCTACCACCGGCACCGTGAAGTGGTTCAATGACGACAAGGGCTTCGGCTTCATCACCCGTGACGACGGCGGGAAGGACTGCTTCGTGCACCACTCCGCCATCGAGGGCAGCGGCTTCAAGAGCCTGAGCGAGGGTGACAAGGTCGAGTTCGACGTGGTCGAGGGCCAGAAAGGCCCCGCTGCCGAGAACGTCCGCAAGATCGGCTGAGCGCAACCGACAGCTTACTTCCGAAAGGGCCGCCCCGAGGAATCGGGCGGCCCTTTCCCGTGTCTGGTGAGGGCGTGCGCACATCGCGCCAGGACGCCGATCAGCGCCCCAGCTCGTCCGCGGCCCTGGGCTCACCCCGCGCCCCGGCGAGCGCCCTGGCCCGGCGGGTGACCCGGTGGTGCCCCGCCGCCTCGGCGTCCCGCGCGACGGCCTCGAACGCCGCACCCGCACCCTCGGCCCCGGTCACCGCCAGCGCCTCCGCCCGCGCCAGGCGCGCCTCCAGCGTCAGGCCGCCCAGCCCTGCCGACTCCGCGTCGAGGCGTGCCTCGTCGAGGATGCCCGCGGCGTTCTCGGCATCCCCGGCGGCGAGCCCGATGCGGGCCTCCTCGATCTTCACCCGCAGCTTGACGCCCCGGCTCTCCCCTTCATCGACCACCGCGCGCGCTTGGTCGATCACCGTGCGCGCCTCGTCGAGCCGGCCCAGGGTCCGGAGCGCGGCGGCCTCGGTCGCCAGAGCCGTCGCGCGGTCGTCCTCGAGCCCCTGGGCGGCGAGCT
>Ga0210123_1000196_pt1 | contig 39907 bp, 31 predicted proteins | sample Muzzi_PWB_D2_FD_185535 | JGI IMG/M metagenome (GOLD analysis project Ga0210123, IMG submission 185535) | Wetland microbial communities from San Francisco Bay, California, USA, that impact long-term carbon sequestration - Muzzi_PWB_D2 (SPAdes) | ecosystem: Environmental > Aquatic > Marine >... | reverse complement strand
GCCGGCGGCCTCGACCTCGGCGAGCGCCGCGCCGATCCAGGCCTCGACCGTGGCGGGATCGAGCGCCGCCTCGGCCGGCGGCGGCACCGCGACGACCGCGCCGCCCGTCATGCCAAGGTCCCACTGCGCCCGCAGGATCGCGGCGGCCGCGGCCGCGTCGTCGGCGCGGGTGTCGAGCGTCAGGCCGGATTCGCGGCAGTAGAAGGCGGGAAAGTGGTCGCTGCCGTAGCCGATCACCGGCACGCCCTGCGTCTCGAGCACCTCGAGCGTGCGCGGCAGGTCGAGGATCGCCTTGGCGCCGGCGCAGACCACGGCGACCGGGTGGCGCGCCAGCTCGACGAGGTCGGCGGAGACGTCCAGGCTGTCGCCGCCGCCGCGGTGCACGCCGCCGATTCCGCCGGTGGCGAACACCGCGATCCCGGCTCGCGCGGCGCAGTACAGCGTGGCCGACACGGTGGTGGCGCCGAGCCCGCCGCCGGCGAGGCAGGGGCCGAGGTCGCGCCGGCCGACCTTCATCACCTCGGGCGCGTCCGCGAAGCGCGCTAGCTCCTTTGCGTCGAGGCCGACGACGACCCGCCCGTCGAGCACGCCGATCGGTGCCGGCACGACCGCGGCGGCGCGCAGGCAGGCGTCCAGCCGTCGGGCGGTCTCGAGGTTGTGCGGAGCGGGCAGGCCGTGCGCGATCACCGTGGTCTCCAGGGCAACGACCGGGCGGCCCTCGGCCAGCGCCTCGGCCACCGCGGGCCGCACCTCGAAGCGCTTGTCGCCGCCCGGCATCAGCGGGTGCAGCGTGCGCGCCGGGCGCGCGTTTCCGCTTGCACGGCCGCGGCGAGCGGCGCATGTCTGCCGCGATTTGGCGTGGGGCTCGTCGCTTCGGTGCTGCGCATTCTCTCTTCGGTCGGCTCGCTGCTGACGAGCATCGGCATCATGACGCTGGGCGGCAGTCTGCTCGGAATCCTGCTGCCGCTCAACATGCACGCCGCCGGCCTGTCGACCGAGACGGCCGGGCTCGTCATGGCCGCCTACTTCGGCGGCATGCTGGCCGGCAGCGTCTACGGCCGGCGCATCATCGGCCGCGTCGGGCACATCCGCGCCTATGCCGGCTTTGGCGCCATCGTCGCGGCGCTGATCCTGGGCCACGGCCTGTGGCTCAACGGTGCGGCCTGGGCAGCGCTTCGCTTCGTGCACGGCTTCTGCGGCGCCGGCCTCTCGGCCACCCTGGAGAGTTGGCTGCACGAGCGCAGCGACAACCGGAGCCGCGGCCGCGTGCTCGGCATCTATCTCATCATCGCCTACGCGGCGGTGATCGGCGGCCAGCTGTCGGTCAACCTGTGGCACATCGAATCGCTGCAGGGTTACGCGGTGGCGGCGCTGTTGACCTGCCTCGCGCTGGTCCCGGTCCTGCTGACGCGGATCGCCGCGCCCGACCTCTCGGGCATCGAGCCGCTCGGCTTCTACGCCCTCTACAAGGCCTCGCCGCTCGCCGTGGTCGGCTGCGTCGCCTCCGGCATGATGATGGGCACCTACTTCGGGCTCGGCGCGCTCTTCGCCAGCGACATCGGGCTCAACGTCCTGGGCGTGTCGCTGTTCACCGGCTCGGTCATGTTCGGCGCGCTCGCCCTGCAGTGGCCGATCGGACGGCTGTCCGACCGCGTCGAGCGCCGCCGCGTGCTGCTCGGCGTGCTGGCCACCGTGGTCGCGGTCTGCGCCGTGGCCGCGCTCGCCGGGCACGAGGGGCTCGGCATTCTCGGCCTGATGGCGCTCGGCGCCTTGCTCGGCGGCACCGCGAGCAGCGTCTATCCGCTGGCCACGGCGCAGGCGTTCGACCACCTGCCGCGGGCGCGCTATGTCGCCGCCTCGGGCGGCCTGCTGCTCGCCTACGCGATCGGCGCGGCGATCGGGCCGGCGAGCTGCGGGCGGGTCATGGCGATGTTCGGACCGTACGCCTTCTTCGGCTTCATCGGCAGCGTCGCTGCCGCGCTGGCGCTCTTCGTCGCCTACCGCATGACGCGGCGTGCGGCGGTGCCGGTCGCCGCGCAGGAGGCCGTCGTCGTGGTGCCGCGCAACTCGCCGCTCGCCGCCGAGCTCGATCCGCGCACCCCGGCCGCGTCGGAATCGCATCGCACGCAGTAGGCGCGCTGCGCATCCGTGCCTGCAGTTGCGGCCAAGCGGTGGTCGCCGCCGGGTGCCGGAATCGGCTGCGCGGCCCGCCGATCGAAATTTGCAAGCGGTCGCCATGTGAGTGACCGGCGGCGCCGCGCCATGCGTGGACCGCGCCGAAGCCGTCTTGGCAATTGCGGGAGGTCTGGCTTATGCTCGGAGAAAGCCAGGTCGAATGCGGCCACTCAATATCGGATCCTGTCCGGGGCAACAGGCCATCTTGGTGGTCGGAGGACCAGTGTTGCTCGGCCCACGAGGATCTGAGGAAGCCACAGGTAAGTTTCAGTAAAACCTGCAACATCCGTGTTCGCCGCGGGCGAGCGCGGGAACCGACATTAAAACTTGGTAAGGGAGGAACCGGACATGCTTCAGCTAAGCAGGGATGACCTCGCGCTGGCCTATACGCGGATGCGCACCATCCGAGAGTTCGAGAACCGGGTGCATGAGGAGTTTTCCGCCGGCAAGATTCCCGGTTTCGTGCATCTCTACGCCGGCGAGGAGGCCTCGGCGGTCGGCGTCTGCATGAATCTGGGCGACAAAGATTACATTGCCTCCACACATCGCGGACATGGCCACTGCATCGCCAAGGGCTGCGACGTCGAGGGCATGATGAAAGAGATTTACGGCCGGAAGGGCGGCCTGTGCGGCGGCAAGGGCGGCTCGATGCACATCGCCGACCTTTCCAAGGGCATGATGGGCGCCAACGGCATCGTCGGTGGCGGCCCGCCGCTCGTCTGCGGGGCGGCGCTCTCGGCGAAAACGCTGAAGACCGGCGGCGTTGCCATCGCTTTTGTCGGCGATGGCGGTTCGAATCAAGGCACGACGCTCGAGTCCTACAACCTCGCGAAGATCTGGAACCTGCCGGCCATCTTCGTAGTCGAGGACAACGGCTACGCCGAATCGACGGCCAGCGCCTGGTCGGTCGGCGGCAGCCAGGTCAAACGCGCGGAGGGATTCGGCATGCCCGGGGTCGAAGTCGACGGCCACGACTTCTTCGCGGTCTACGAGGCGGCGAAGGGGGCGATCGACCGGGCCCGCGACGGTGGCGGCCCCTCGTTGATTCATGCCCGGCTGGATCGCCACTTCGGCCACTTCGAGGGCGACGCCCAGACCTATCGCGCGGCGGGCGAGCAGGACAAGTTGAAAGCCGAAGTCGATTGCCTCAAGAGATTCCGCCAGCGTGTCACCGAAACCAGCCTGTTGGACGCCAAGGCGCTGGACGAAATCGACCAGGAGGTGGCTTCCCTGGTCGGACACGCAGTGACCGCCGCGGAAAGCGCGCAGCCGCCCTCCGCGGAGGATCTGCTGACCGACGTCTACGTCTCTTATTGAGCGGAGGGAACCATGGCCAAGAAATCGTACCGACAGGCACTCAACGAAGCGATCGCGCAGGAAATGCGCCGCGACCCGACCGTGATCGTGATGGGAGAAGACAACGCCGGCGGCATGGGCGCACCGGGCGAGGACGACGCCTGGGGCGGCGTGCTCGGCGTCACCAAGGGCCTGATGCCCGAGTTCGGCCGGGAGCGCGTGCTCGATACGCCGATCAGTGAAAGCGCTTTTATCGGCGCAGCTGCTGGCGCCGCGGCGACCGGGCTGCGTCCGGTGGCGGAGCTGATGTTCGTCGACTTCATGGGCGTCTGCTTCGACCAGATCTATAATCAGGCCGGCAAGTTTCGCTACATGTTCGGCGGCAAGGCGGTCACGCCCCTGGTCATACGGACGATGTACGGCGCCGGCTTCCGGGCGGCCAGCCAGCACAGCCAGTGCCTTTATCCGATCTTCACCCACACGCCCGGGCTCAAGGTCGTTCTGCCGTCCTCGCCCTACGAGGCCAAGGGCCTGATGACCCAGGCGATTCGCGATGACGACCCGGTCATCTTCCTGGAACACAAGGTCATGTACGACGACGAGGAGGACGTGCCGGACGAGGCCTATACGATCCCCTTCGGCGAGGCCAACCTGACCCGCGAGGGGGACGCCGTGACCATCGTCGCGCTGGGGCGGATGGTGGGCTTTGCCAACCAGGCGGCCGACAAACTCGAAAAGGACGGCATCTCCTGCACCGTCGTCGACCCGCGCACCACCTCGCCGCTGGACGAGGACACGATCCTGGAGTGCGCCGAGGAGACCGGCCGGGTCGTCGTTGTCGACGAGGCCAGCCCGCGCTGCGGCATGGCGGCGGACATCGCGGCCCTGATCGGCCAGAACGCGTTCGACGCGTTGAAGGCGCCGGTCAGGATGGTCACGCCGCCGCACACCCCGGTCCCCTTTGCACCGGAGCTCGAGGATGCCTACGTCCCGAGCGTGGCCAAGATCGAGGCCGCCGTGCGGGACGTGGCGGGATACAACCGATGAGCCAGCGGATCCAGACGATCACCATGCCCAAGTGGGGCCTCGCGATGGAGGAGGGCATGGTGGTCGATTGGCTGGCCGAGGAGGGCAGCTCGGTCGAGGCCGGCCAGGATATCCTGGAAATAGAGACGACCAAGATCACCAATGTGTACGAAGCGCCGGCCGCGGGCACCCTGCGCCGCCGGATCGTGGCCGAAGGCGAGACCGTGCCGGTGGGCGCCCTGCTCGGCCTGCTGGCAGATCCGGCGGTAGCGGATTCGGAGCTCGACGCCTTTGTCGAGCGCTTCAATGCGGACTTCGCGGTCAAGGCGGCCGAGGCCGAGGCGGCGAGCCCGAAGCAAGAAACCGTCGTGGCGGGCGACGTCAGCATCAACTATCTCCGCATGGGCAGCGAAGGCGGCACGCCGCTGGTCCTGGTTCACGGTTTCGGCGGCGATCTCAACAACTGGCTGTTCAATCAGCCGGCGCTGGCCGAGAAGCACGACGTGGTGGCGCTCGACCTGCCCGGCCACGGTCGCTCCGGCAAGGACGTCGGCCGCGGCGACGCGGCCTCGCTGGCGCGTGTGCTCGGCGACTTTCTCGATGCGGTGGGCATCGAGCGCGCGCACCTGGTCGGTCATTCCCTGGGCGGCGCGGTCGCGCTGCTCTTCGCCATGCAGAACCCGGCCCGGGTCGCGGGCCTCACGCTGATCGCGCCGGCCGGCCTCGGACCCGAGATCGATATCGACTTCATCGAGGGCTTCATCGCAGCGGGCAGACGCAAGGAGATGCAGGGCGTGCTTGCGCACCTGGTGGCCGATCCGGAATTGATCAGCCGCGACATGATCAACGACGTGCTCAAGTACAAGCGTCTCGACGGCGTCGACCGGGCGCTTCGGCGCCTTGCCGACAGCCTCTTCCCGTCAGGCCGGCAAGCGAGCCTCGACCTCGACGATCTGGCAAAGGTCTCGGCGCCGATCCAGGTCATCTGGGGCGCGGAGGACCGCATTCTGCCCGCCAGCCAGGCCGACGGCCTTCCCGAGCGGATCGAGGTCCGCCGGCTTCAGGGTGTCGGGCATATGCCGCACATGGAGGCTGCGGCCGAGGTGAACCGGCTGATCGAGGCGGCCCTGGGCTAGGGTTCGGCGGACGCGGGAGCGGTCAATCCATCGGTGGCCGCTGGCGTGCGGTTTCGACACCGGCGAGGGGGCCGTTCGGGACTGGCGACCCAGCGCCTGGAGCGTCGGCGCCCAGCCACAAGCTCCCCTTCGGCGGCGCCTTGGAGGCCCGGAATGAGGTCGATGCTCGGCTGCGCCAGGGATGCAGGTCTCTTGGCGGCAGAACGACGGTTTGATTTCTGCGAATTTGCGGATTATCTGGGAACATTCGGATTAGGCCAATGAGGCTCGAACGAACCAATGACGGCAGGTTGGCGGCATGAACATCGAACGTATCGGCGAAGCACGCTACGAGCTCGGCGAAAGCCCGATTTGGGACCCGGTGGACGGCGTCCTCTACTTCGTCGATTCCCTGGCCTGTGCGATCTTTCGATACGATCCACGGAGCGGTGAAATCAGGCGCTGGGGCGTGGCCGGCGACTATCTCGGCGCCATGGCGCTCCGCTCCGGAGGCGGCGCCGTTCTGGCGATGGATCACGGATTTCACGCCTTCGATTTCGAGACCGGCGCGGCGACGGCGATTGCCGAGCCCGAAGCCGGCCGGGCCGACCTCTGCTTCAACGACGGCAAGGTCGATCGCCAGGGCCGCTTCGTCGCCGGCAGTATGCACAGCGACGTGACCAAGCCCGTCGGCGCGCTCTACCGGCTCGACACCGACCTCACCTGCACCAAGCTGGACGGCGGCTATATCTGCTCCAACGGTCCCTGTTGGAGTCCCGACGGGGGCACCCTCTATGTTTCCGATTCAAACGTCGGCGTTATTTTCGCCTACGCCTATGAAGTCGCGACCGGCGCCGCCACCAAGCGCCGCACGTTCCACTCGACCACCGAGTCCGGCGACTACCCGGACGGCTGTACCGTGGACGCCGAGGGCTATGTCTGGAGCGCCCGGTTCGACGCGGGGACCATCCTCCGCATCGCCCCCGACGGCGCGGTCGACCGGGCGATCGAACTGCCCATCCGGTGGGTCGCCAGCTTGATTTTCGGCGGCGATGATCACGACGTGCTCTACGTCACCTCGATCGGCGGCGCGTATCAGGGCGAGCGCGACCCGTCACCCCAGGCGGGCGGGTTGTTCGCCGTCCGGGGCCTTGGAATCCAAGGGCTTCCGGAGCACCGCTTCGCCGGCTGACGCTCGGCCGGCCATAGATCTCTTGGGGGTCCGGCCTATCCGACGGACCGCGATCGTTCTTGATCGACGCAGGCTTCGCGAAGCGAGAACTGTCGGGCCAGTCGCCTGTGGGCTCGGCGAGTCTCGATCGCCGTATCACGCGTCCCTTTCGATCATGGCCTCGAAGATCGTGGCGAGGCTCTGCTCGCCGCGGCCTTTGGCGCGGTCGAGATAGCGCGCCACCACCTGGGGATAGGAGGTGTCGATGCCGAGCTCTTCGCTGAGCGCGATGACGTGGGCATAGGCCATGACATCGACGTCAAGCGCCTCCGCCTTGTAGGATCGCTTGGCGATCATCTCGCCGTATCGCCTCTGCACTTCCCTCGTGTTCTCGCCCACCTGGCCCAGGAGCAGTTCGGCGTACAGCTCGGTCGGGAACCCGGCGGCATGGCACAGGGCGGCGCCGTGGAAGAAGGCGAGCAGCGATCCCCAGTGAAACGAGTAGAACGCCTTGTCGAAGGTCACCGCGCTTCCGACCGTTTCGCTGACGAGACGGGGACTGCCTCCCATGGCCGCCAGCACGCCCGCGTTGGCGTCGAACAGGGCCTTCGGGCCGGAATAGACGACCGGGCAGCGCGCGCCCAGCATGTCCTGGCGATAGCCCAGGATCGACCCGTCGAGGTAGTCGATGCCGTTCTCCCCGGCCCAGCGGCCCAGTGCGCGCGACTCGTCCGCGGTAACCGTGCTGAGTTGCACCAGAAGCTTGCCCCGCAAGGCACGTGCCACGCCGTCGGGCATCAGCAGCGACAGGGTCGCGGCGTGATCGAGCACGCAGACGACGACCCATTGCGCGCCTGCGGCGGCCCCGGGGAGGGAGTCGGCAAGGGTGGCGCCGGCCTCGGCGAGCGGGCCGCACTTCGCGGCGGTCCTGTTCCACACCGCGACCCGGTGGCCTTGGGCGAGCAGGGCTTGCGCGACCGCGCTTCCCATGTCTCCGAGACCGATCACACAAACATTCTGGTTCGCGTTCGATCTACTCATCGCTCCGGCCTCCCCGCAATTTCATGGAGCAATCCTAACGAACTCGCTCCGGCGAAGGCATCACAAACGCGTCGGCGACCGCGAGCCGGTGGATCGGTATCGGAGGGCGAATGAAACTGCCCTTCAATTCTCCCGCAAGTGTCGGCTCGTGGCCGGCGGGTCGCCGGCCGGCCGAATATCGTCCTTCAAAGGTCGAGCTCGGTCCCGGAAAGACGCTTTTCCATGATCCGGAATTCTTGCCCGTTCAGGGTGACGTCGCTTAATCGCCGCCATCCCAGCCGACCGTAGTAGGCGGTCAGTCGGCCTTTGCGGGCGTAGAGGTAGAGAGTCGGATGGGCCTTCGCTCGCGCCCAATCGTAGGCGGCTCCAAGGAGGGATTCGCCTATCGTCCTACCGCGTTCCGCAAGCGGCACGTACAGGCTCGAAACCCATGGGCAAAGATGCGCGTATCCGTCCAGGTCGCAGTCGACCACGAGGACCGTCCCGACGAGCCGGCTCGCCCTTGTCGCGGCGATGATGGTCTGGTTGTCGGCCTCCGCCAGATCGCGGCACCAGGCCATAGTCTCGGACAGTTCATGGCCCTGCGATGTCCCCCACGCCGCGCTCAACCACCTCGCCGCGGTGGCAAGATGCGGAGACTCGCTGGTCAGCTCGCCGACAACGATGTCCCGGCCGGCTTTCATGCCTCAAACTATACGCGCATAAGCGGTCCGCGTCCCCCGCCTGCCGTGGTCGACTGCCAGGCGCCCTTGCCACGCTCGCATTTGGGCGTTTCCCCGCCCTGTCGGCAAAGCCTTCAGGCTGCCCGCGTGCCGCTCCTACCGAACCTCGCCAACCAAACGTCTGGCGCCCACCTCAGGGCGTCACCTCGAGGTGCATGAGATCGAGGTCGTCGACGTCCGTGGCACCGATGCGGCGGTAGAAGTCGCGCGCCAACTCGTTCGGCTTGTACACGGTCCAAATCATGTCCTCGGCGCCATGATCGCGGGAGACCTGTTGCGCCTGCATCATCAATGCTCTGCCGACGCCGTGCGTCCGGTGTTTCTGTGTGACGTAGAGGTCGACGATATGCATCGTCCGTCTCGCCCAATCGCAATCGTAGCCGAAGTGATAGAGCAGATATCCGACGATCTCGCCCTCGACTTCGGCCACCAAGCCGAAGAAGGCCGGATTGCGCCCGAAGCCGTCGCGCCGGTACGTGTCGGCCGAAAACTGAAAGTCGGTCGGGTCTCCGAGGTCGCGTAGGTAGCCGCACATCTCCTCGCTCAAGGCCGCGATCGGCTCGGCGTCGGACTCGTTGGCGGCGCGAATTGTGAGAGGCATATTTGGAGCTTCGTCACTTTGTGATGATGAAGAGAAACACGCGCCCTTGCGCCCGCGTCGGCCGCCCACGAATCTGTAGAACGGCATCCAGCGCAGGGCCTTGGCGCAACGCTGCCATGCAAGCCAGAGTCGGTCAATTCGCCGCTCCGAGATTATCTCCGGACGTCGGCGGCTTGCCTTGCATCGGGTCGTCGCGAGACAAGCGGTTGAAGCTGCGGAGCATGCTTTCCCGGAACGGCGCCAGAACCGCGGAACGGCCGTCATGGGCACAGATGTCGTGGAACACCTTCCGGCGCGCGACGCCGTCGCGGGAGGGGGCGGTGGTGAGCGCCGGCGTACCCTAGGCGGTGCGGGAGCGAAGATCGGCGGCCGGGCGCAGGCTCGTGATTGCCTTCGCGACCCGGAGGAAGGCCTGCGGCAGGGCCTTGGCGGCGGAGAGGAAGCGGCTCGGCTCTACGGCACCCTGTGCGGAGGGATGACGGCCAGCTTCCAGACGGTCCTTCTCATTGGCGGCCTGGATCGCGTTCACGTAGGCACCGGCGGGGGTGATATCGAAGATCGACATGGCTTGGCTCCCTTGGCTTGACCTCTCGGCGGGCGATCCGCCCTCGTTCGCTGGGGTCCAATTTAGGAGACTCCCGTGAAACCTCCGTGCGGCGCGGCGTGAAGCGCCCGCCAATCCGGATGGCCGCAGCGTGAATTCGGCGTTAAAACGGAGGTGCCTGCCGCAAACCTAATCGATTAGGAATGAAGGCCTATGGCGAGACAGCGATCAGGACCGAAGAGCCCCAGCCTGCGGCTCGCCCTGCTTGGCGGGTTCGCCGCCCGCGACGGTGCTGGCCGGGACATCGCTATCGGCGGCCGGAAGGCTCAGGCCCTGCTGGCGTATCTGGCTCTGTCGCCGGGCAAGCCCCAGCCGCGCGAGAAGCTCGCGAGCCTGCTGTGGAGCGATCGCAGCGAGGCACAGGCGCGCGCCAGCCTGCGCCAGGCGCTGAGCGAACTGCGCCGGGCCCTGCCGCGGAGCGAGTCACCGTTCCTGAAGGCCGAGCGGGACAGCGTTTGGCTCGATCCGGACGCCGTAGAGACCGACGCCGTCGCATTGGAGCGGCTGGTGAATGGCGGGGAGCCGGAAGACCTGGCGCGGGCGGCCGAGTTGTATGAGGGCGAATTTCTCGACGGCCTCGACGTGCGGGACGCTGCCTTCGAGGAGTGGCGGCGCGGCGAGCGCGAACGGCTGCGCGAGCGGACCAGACAGGCGCTGATGCGTCTCGTTGAGCAGCAGACCGGCGAGCAAGCGATCGCGACGGGCCGGCGCCTCCTGGCGCTGGACCCGCTGAACGAAGCGACGCATCGTGGGCTGATGCGGCTCTACGCCGATACGGGCGACCGGACCTTGGCGCTGCGGCAATACCAGTCTTGCCGGCAGGTCCTGAATGCGGAGCTTGGGGTGGAACCGGACGCCGCCACCCGACAGCTTGCCGAGGAGATACGCAAAGCCGAGGCAGGCGACGGTCAGAGCGAGAAGATGCCGCCGCCCGCCGAGGCACCAGGGCCCGAAGGCGCGCCGTCCTTGGCGTCGGTCAAGCCCTCGATCGCCGTCCTACCCTTCGTCAACATGTCCGATGACCCCGAACAGCAGTACTTTTCCGATGGGATAACGGAGGACGTCACGACCGAGCTGAGCCGTTTCGGTTCCATAAACGTCCTCGCCCGCCATTCCACTTTCGTCCTTCGCGACCGCTCCGAGAACCTCCGGGAGGCGGTCGCGGCGCTCGGCGCCGATTACCTTCTGGAAGGAAGCATTCGCAGGGCCGGCAATCGCATTCGACTGACGGCACAGCTCGTCGACGTCGGAGATCGGACGAATGTCTGGGCGCATCGATACGACCGGGAACTGGCCGACGTTTTTGCCATCCAGGACGAGCTGGTGCACGCCATCGTGGCAACGCTGGCCGGTCGGCTGGAAGCCAGCAGTCTCGAGCGCGCGCTCAGGAAGCCGCCGGAAAGCCTTGCGGCCTACGATTACTACTTGCGGAGCCTGTGGTACGACCGCAAATACGATTCTCAGTACGCCGCCGCAGAGCGGGCGGCCCTGGAAACGGCGATTGCGCTGGACCCGACGTTAGCCAGGGCGTATGGGCTTCTCGCGACATCCATGATGATGACGGCCTGGTTCGAAGGCTCGCTGGAAGCAGCTTCTGAGAAGATCCTCCGAATCGCCAGGAAGGCGGTCGAGCTGGACCCGACCGATGGCGACTGCTTCGCGAAGCTGGCGATGATTCACATCGACAGGCGCGAGCATGAGGACGCGCGGCGCAGCCTCGAAAAGGCGCTCGATTTAAATCCGCACGAGCCATCTATCTGGTCCCACTTTGCTTGGTATCACGTAACCGTCGGCGAACCGGAGAAAGCTCTCGAATGCCTGGATAGACGGGAAGCCATCGACCCCTATCCACCGAATTGGCATGCGGACGTTCGCGCCGAGGCGTTTTACGACTTGGGCCGATACGAAGAAGCGACCCGGATTCTCGAGCAAAAGGCCGCCCCGTACCATTACAATTACGGGCAACTGGCGGCGTGCTATGGGCAGCTGGGACGGAAGGAGGAGGCCGCTGGCTTCTGGCGGAAATTCATCGATGGCAGCCCGGGGGCGACGCTTTCCTCGGTCGGCGAGGGCAACTGCTATCTGCGCCAGGCCGATAGGGATCATTGGTTGGAAGGTCTGCTCAAGGCGGGACTGAGCGACTGAATAGCGGTCGGGCAGCCGCAAACCGTCAGTTGCCGCAACGAGCGTCGATGCTACGTACGGGTCGAGATCGGGCGTGGGTCGGGAGCGACCGCGATGCCCGGTCCCGGCGGTCGAGCAGGCGCGCCGAATGATCGACCCGTGACGGTTCCCGGCAATATCGAGACGCTGCGGTTCGGGCGCCGCTCGCACCCGTCTGCGCTTCGATCAAGACGGGAATTCGCTGCGTGTCTTGAGGTCCGCCTCCCGGCCGCCGTCGAAGGACAAGCGCGCGGTCTCGAAGGCTGCCGGTCGGTCCGAAAAGGGGCCTAGCGGTCGAGGGCGCTGCCGACCTGGCCCATCAGGGCGTTTTGCGAGTTGCCCATCTGTTGGATCGAACCCGCGATCGACGTCCCGGAGCTGGAAGCGCCTCCGGCGAGGCCGGCGATGTACCGCGAGACTTCGGTGTGATAGATGCCGCCGACGACCAGGGCGCCTACGACCAAAAGGGCAAGAAATTTCATGGTGGCCTCCGTTGCGGCGGGGCCCCGGATCAGCCCGGTCAGGCCTCGGGCGCAAAATCTGAAACGTTTCGTGAACCTTGCCATTTTAGGCGATTTGGGTTTCTCGAAAGTTAAGCCCATTTCGCGGCTCGGACCGGACCCGAGGGGGCCTAGGTCGGGCAAGCGTGCTCGCCTCGCCCGGTTCGGGTGGTCAAGCGGCTATACCGCAGGCGTCGACCCCACATCCGGAGTTAGCCTAATCTCGCCGCCTTGGTATCCCGGTTCCTATGCCCGAGTGTTCCGCCGGATTTCGAGCCACTCTGCACTCCGGTTGGGAGCGAAGATTGACTCGCTCTTTGCTGCCGACATTGCCGCTCACATGGCCCCTATCGAACTAGGCTATTTGGGTAAGTCGCATGACAACGGGCAGGGTGTCTGCAGGAGTGATTGGCAACCAAACATACTGTGCGATGCGGAGCTCGCCGCTCGCGTCCCTGGTTCGAGAGGGGCTGGAGGCTGCCCATCAAAAAGCCCGCGAAATCAGCACCTCGGCTTAGCGGCTTTTTCTCCTAGGGCGCCCTCTTTCGCAAATTCAAGATAAAGGCGGCGGTACGGGCGATGCTGCCGGCAATTCATACTCGTTCAGATCAAGAAACGGCATGTGGCAGGAATACGTTCATGTCCGACCTCGGGTGGAGTCCGAGCGCAACGTCGGCGGCTGTCGCATCCGGAGCCGGGAGAAACCCCGACGGAACCTGAATTCGGCTATCACGGCATGCAATTGCGGCGAACGCACTCCGCCGCGAGTCCCACCAATCAATAGGATTATTAAAGCCGTCGTACGAATCAGTGACGGAAGGAAAAATGCTACCGCGTTTGACAGCGGCGCGTGGCACCAGGCGTCTGCGGTTAGGCTGCAACAACGCGCACCGCGTCGCACTTGATCCTTGAGCACGATGGTACATGCGAGGTAGCATTGAGCATCGACGGAACCTGACAAGCACCGGGCCTCACCCCGGAATTGAGGGCTGCCAGCTCTGTCTTCGTCCGGGGCGATTTCCAGCGTTTCAAGAAGCAGGTCGTCATCACCGTTCCCTGATGGGGAATGTGGCGCGATGTCCATTTCGATCGATACAGATCGAACGTCTCTCTTCCCAACCAAAGATGACACCGCAGGCGCTTGTCTGTGCGCTGCCATGAATTCGGCTGGACACCGCACGATTGCCATCCCTGGGAGAGGCTTCAGTTACTAGGGAGAACATACAATGGCTACCTGGCAACCCGATCCGACTTTCTATCCATCGCCGCGCATGGCAATGAAGGCCCCTAAAGAAAAGCTCGCCTACGTCGCGGCCTTCGATCCGGAGCGCAAGGAGCATGACGCTATCGCTGTCGTCGATGTCGATCCGGGTTCATCGAAATATGCGACAATCGTCGGCCAAGTGGATATGCCGAATGTCGGTGACGAACTGCACCATTTCGGCTGGAACGCCTGCAGCTCCTGCCTTTGTCCGAACGCGGCCCATCCCCACATGGAGCGCCGTTATCTGATCGTGCCGGGATTACGGTCATCGCGCATTTACATCCTCGACACGAAGCCCAATCCTCTCGCGCCGGAGATCATCAAGGTGATTGAGCCGGAGGAGATCGCGGAAAAGACCGGATACTCCCGCGTGCATACTGTCCATTGCGGGCCAGAAGGCGTCTATGCCAACGCCATGGGCAACGCTGACGGCGATCTGCCGGGTGGAATTTTTCTGCTGGACGGCGAGACCTTCGACGTGCGTGGCCGCTGGGAGGTCGAGCGCGGCTCTCAGCAACTGGCCTACGATTTCTGGTGGCACCTCGGCTACGACACCATGGTGACCAGCGAATGGGGGCCGCCCAAGAATTTCGAGGACGGCCTCATCCCCGAGGTCTTGCTGGGCAGCCAATACGGCCGGCGGCTGCACTTCTGGGATCTCCATAAGCGGCGCCATCTGCAGGAAATAGACCTTGGTGAGGAGTATCAGCTGGTGTTCGAGCTTCGGCCCGCGCACGACCCGACCAAGGCTTACGGCTTCGTCGGCGTCGTTATCAGCCTGAAGGACCTGTCATCGTCGATCTGGACCTGGTACCGCGACGGCGGCAAATGGGCGGTCAAAAAAATTATCGAAATCCCGGCCGAGCCGGCGGAGCCGGACCAGCTGCCGCCTCTGCTCAAGGGCTTCAAGGCCGTGCCTCCGCTGGTCACCGATATCGATCTTTCGATGGATGACCGCTTCCTCTACGTCTCCTGCTGGGGCACCGGCGACATGCACCAGTACGATGTCTCCGATCCCTTCGAACCGAAGCTCACCGGAAAGGTGCGGATCGGAGGCATCGTCTCTCGGGCGAGCCATCCTCGCGCACGCAATGGCGCCTTGAACGGTGGGCCGCAGATGGTCGAAATCAGCCGCGACGGCGGGCGGGTCTATTTCACCAACTCGCTCTACGGCGCTGTGGATCCCCAGTTCTACCCCGATGGCATCGACGGATGGATGGTAAAGCTGAACGTCGATCCGGCAGGTGGGATCGCGTTCGATCCGGACTTCTTCGTCGAGTGGCCGAAGAGTCACCGCCCCCACCAGGTGCGCCTGGAGGGCGGCGATTGCTCGTCCGATTCCTATTGCTACCCTTGACGACCCGCAGAACAGTCCTGCGGGCGTCTTGACTGCGGCGTATGTCCGAGCTGTGGCCATGGCTGGCCTTGATCGGCCTCGGTGCCTTTCACGGCCTCAACCCGGCGATGGGCTGGCTGTTCGCGGTCGCGCTCGGCCAGCACAGGCATAGCCGCCGCGTCGTTCTGGCGTCACTAGTGCCGATCGCGATCGGTCATGCTGTGGCGATCGCCGTCGTATTGGTTGCCGTCTTGGTGCTCGGAACTGTGCTCGACCTCGATGTCGTCCGCCCCGTTGCGGGTCTGGTGTTGATTGGCTGGGCGATCTATCACGCGCTCTACGGACACCGCCATCGGGTTCGCTTCGGCATCAGCACCGGCATGACGGGACTCGCCGTTTGGTCGTTCCTGATGGCAAGCGCACACGGGGCGGGTCTCATGCTTGTGCCGGTGGTGATCCCGCTCACCTTGGCGGCGAGCCCGGCGCATGAGCTGGCGGCCAGCGGCTCGCTGCCGCTTTCGCTGGCTGCCGTCGCCGTGCACACCTTGGCCATGCTCGCGGTCACCGGAACGGTCGCCGTCACGGTCTACGAATGGATTGGTCTCGCCTTCCTACGGCGAGGTTGGGTCAATGTCGACCTCCTTTGGACCGTTGCCCTGATCGGTGCCGGTGGAATTTTGGTTCTTTCTTGAGATACGTTTGACCGGGTCGGTGGCGAGGGCCCAAAATTGCCTCGTTTTGCCCAAAACTTGACATCCGCCGGTAGGACCCTTTGCGCCGCCTTCGGGCGGAGTTCGGACGCACCGCCGGTACCTGGCGCGTCCCTGGTGGGAAGTAAACCGGAGTGCGCCTTATGCCTCGGGCGGCAGCAGGCGCGGCAAGGTCCACACGGCCACCGCTTCGTCGCGCCCGGGTAGCCGCTGCGGCCCGAGAGAGATAAGCTTGTCCAGATCGTCGGCAATTTCCTGCCCGATTTCGGCCGCCTGCCGACGCGCTGCGGCGACAAGTGTATCGCTGACCACGAGCCCCGCATCCAGGGGCCGGCATAGTTTTTCCAGCCGGCTGGCGACGATGACGGTGTCGCCGAGGACCGCGAACTCCATGCGCGACTCGTCACCGACATTGCCGAGCAGCGCGGGACCGTGGTGCAGGCCGATGGCAATGCGGATTGGCGGCCGATTTTCCGCAGTTCGCTTCTTGTTCCATTCCCAGAAGCAGCGCTGGATCGCACGCGCGCAGGCGAGGGCGCTTCGGGCGTCCTGTGGTCCTGGCCGTGGCGACCCAAAAGTCGCCATGATCCCGTCGCCGGTGAACTTGTCGAGCGCTCCATGATGGTCGAACACGACCCGGGCGAGATGGGCGTGGCATTCGCGCAGCAGGGCGAAGAACTCGGAAGGCGGCAATGCCTGGGCCAGGCGCGAGGACTGGACGATATCAGCGAAGAGAATCGCGATCTCCTGAACACGCGGCGGGCCGAAGGGCTCACTTTGGCTTACGAGGACCTCGGCGGCTGCCGGCGCGACGTAGCGCGTCAGATCGGCGCGAGTCCGCTCAAGGGCCTTCAACTCGCTGATCTCGAGCGCCACGGTGACCACGCTTTCGATATTTCCCTCCTCGCCGGTCAACGGCATTTTCGCAGAGTACCAAGTGTGAGGACGCCCGTTTACGTCGACGAACTCGCGTTCCGTGAAGGTCGATGCCTTGCCGCTCTCGATGACGGTCCGGTCAAGATCCCGCGATTGGCCACCGTAGGCCTCGCCGGTAAAGTCGGCGGACGTACGGCCCACCGCTGCCTCTGGATCGACACCGTAGAGGGCTCCCTGGAAACGGTTCATCAAGAGATAACGTGAGTCGACGTCCTTGACGTTGATGACCGCCGGGACCGCGTCAATCACGGCACGCAACAAGCGGCGGCTCCGCTCCAATTGCCGCGTCCGATCGATCAATTCGAGCTCGATCCGCTTCCGTTTTGAGATGTCACGCAGACCGCCGACCACGCGGGCGGGCGTGCCAACCCGCCAGATGATCGAGCCGCGCACCACGACCCATTGCGCTGCCGTATCCGACACGCAAGGCGCCGTTGGCGCAACTCGGCATTCCACCTCGAACTTGCGCCGGCGTTCCGCTACGCATCGGTCGAGAAATCCCTTGAAGTCGGTGTCTATGACCGGGACCAGGATCGTCGACAGCGATTCGATCCGCTTGCCCATGGTGGCTTGGCTGCGCCCGACGATGCGGCAGAGACGGGGTGAATAGTAGGTTCGGCCACTCGCCAGATTCCAATCCCAGAGGCCGTCGTTGGCGCCCTGGGCGGCCAGCGCGTAGCGTTCCTCGCTCTCGCGCAATTGCTTTTGCGCCCTGGCGCGCGCGATCCCTCCGGCGACAAGGGCGGCGGATGTGCGCAGCAGCTCGACCTCGATCTCGCTCCAGCGCCGCTCCCGATGGCAATCGTCAAAGCCCAGGAAACCCCACCAGACGCCATCGATATGGATCGGCACGGAGATGAATGACAACGTGCCGTGCTCTTCGAAAATGCGCCGCGTATAGCCGCTGGTTTCGCTGAGGAGGGCGCCGACGACCTCGCCGCGCTGTCGGCGGCGCGACCATTCATCCAGACCGCCGCCGGATTCATCGGCAATCGACATATTGCGGTAGCGGGAGTCACGGCACAGCAAGGCGAGACCCGGCTCGGCCCAATCGCAGCGGCAACTCTCGACCGGATTGTCATCTGGATCCCTGTGGGCCTCGAACAGCGTTACCCGGCTGACCCCGGTCGCGTGTCCCAGGCTTGCCAGGAACGGCCGCCATTTTTCAATCGAATCAGGGCCGGATCCGACTTCCCGGGCACCGCGGCCGATGGCGTCGAGCATCGCCCGCAACCGTCCGGCTTCAGACTCCGAAAGACTGACTTGACCCGCGCGGATTAGGGCTGAGGGCGCAATAAAGAGCTTCTCACCGGCGGGCGGACTGCCGGCGGCGGGCGGCACCGTGCGGGGTCCCACGCCCATGGCTGCAATATCCGGTTCCGAACCAATTCTAATTATCTTTCCCAAGCGACTTGGTTGGCAAGTGGTCAAATCGACCGACCGGCTTGGAGCTGGTGCAAATGTGGGAAGGATTGCTTTGGCGACGACTGATCGAGGAGGGGATTGTTTGAACGGGTCGGTGGCGAGGGCTCAGAATTGCCTCGTTTTGCCCAAAACTTGACATCCGCCGGTAGGACCCTTTGCGCCGCCTTCGGGCGAAATCCGGGCGCACCGCCGGTGCCCGCCGCCTCCGGAGCCGGGATGCGACCTGAACCGGACGAAGGATCGCGTCGCCGGCCCGCCAGTCGGACGCGACCGCGTCGGGCGCGTTGCGAGCGCGACGCTCCGACGCGGACCTTCGTTCGACCGTTGCTGCGGGATTACGAGTCGGCGGCCTATGCCCGCTGCGGCGTGCCCTGGCGCTGGCGGCTCTGCCACTCGGGGTCGATCCACACCGGCGCGTTGGAGGGCGGCAGCGGGTCGCGCCCGAGGATCAGGTCGCTCGCCTTCTCGCCGACCATGATGCTCGGCGCATTGAGGTTGCCGTTCGGGATGGTCGGGAAAATCGAGGAATCGACCACGCGCAGGTTCTCGACGCCGATGACCCGGCACTCCGGGTCGAGCACGGCCAGCGGGTCGTCGGGGCGGCCCATGCGGCAGGTGCAGGACGCGTGATAGGCGCTCTCGGCGTTGGCCCGCACCCAGGAGTCGATCGCCTCGTCCGCCGTGACCTCGGCGCCGGGCTGGATCTCCGGGCCGCGATAGGGGTCCAGCGCCGGCTGCGCCATGATCTCGCGGGTCAGGCGGATGGCGGCGCGGAAGGCCTCGCGGTCGTCCGGGTGCTGCATGTAGTTGAACAGGATCTTCGGCTTGGCCGCCGGGTCGGGCGAGGCGATCCATACGCGGCCCCGGCTCTTCGGCTTGTTGGGCCCGACGTGGACCTGGAAGCCGTGCCCGTCGAAGGAGGCGTTGCCGTCGTAGCGCATCGCCGCGGGCAGGAAGTGGTACTGGATGTCGGGCCACTTGACGCCCGTCTTGGAGCGGATGAAGGCGCAGGATTCGAAATGGTTGGTCGCGCCCAGGCCGTCCTTGAACAGGATCCAGCGGGCGCCGATCAGGAACTTGTGCCAGAGGTCGAGCTGGCCGTTCAGCGTAATCGGCTGGGTGCAGCGAAACTGGAAATAGACTTCCAGATGGTCCTGCAGGTTCTCGCCGACACCCGGCAGGTCGTGCACCACGGAGACGCCGGCGGCGCGCAGCGTCTCGGCCGGGCCGATGCCCGAGAGCTGCAGGAGCGCCGGCGAGCCGATCGAGCCGGCGGCCAGGATCACCTCGCGCCGCGCCTGCGCCACGCGGCTCCGGCCGCCGCGCCGAAAGGCGACGCCGGTCGCGCGCCGGCCCTCCATGACGACGCGCTCTGTCAGCGCCTTGGTGACCACCTCGAGATTGGGCCGCGCCCGCACCGGATCGAGATAGGCCCTGGACGTCGACCAGCGCACGCCGTCCTTGACGGTCATGTGCATGGCGCCGAAGCCTTCCTGGCGGAAGCCGTTGTAGTCGTCCGTCGCGCTATAGCCGGCCTGCTCGCCCGCCTCGACGAAGGCCCGGTAAAGCGGGTTCTTCATCTCGTTGCCGTTGTTGGTGGCGAGCGGCCCATCGCCGCCGCGGTAGTCGTCGCCGCCGTCCTTCCAGCGCTCCGAGCGGCGGAAATAGGGCAGGCAATGGCGGTAGCCCCAGCCCTGCGCGCCCTGCTCCTCCCATTCGTCGAAGTCGCAGGCGTGTCCGCGGACGTAGACCATGCCGTTGATCGAGGACGAGCCGCCCAGGCACTTGCCGCGCGGGCAATGCAGGCGGCGGTTGTCCATGTAGGGCTCCGGCTCCGATTCGAAGAACCAGTTGAAGCGCGTCATGTTCATCGGAATCGACAGGGCGGTCGGCATCTCCACGAAGATGCTGCGGTCGCTGCCGCCGGCCTCGAGCAGCAGGACCGTGACATCGGGGTCCTCGCTCAGGCGGTTGGCCAGAACACAGCCGGCCGAGCCGGCGCCGACAACGATGTAGTCGAAGCTCTCGCCGTCTTGGGGGATGCTCATCTCGACGTCCTCCTCCGGTGATCCGCGGCGGGGGCCTCCGCGGCGGGGACCTCCGCGACGGGGACCTCCGCGACGGGGACTTCCGCGACGGGGACCTCCGCGACGGCGGCAGGGCCCAGCTCGCCCGCCAGGTAGGCGCGCAGGATGGCGCGCGCCTCCTGCTGCGGGATCGGCCGCTCGGCCAGGGCGCTGTTCAGCCACAGGCCGTCGATCAGCGCGCCCAGGCCGCGCGCCAGGCGCTCGGCGCGGTCGTCCGGCAGGATTTGGCGGAGCGCATGCAGCAGGTTGCTGTGCAGGCGCCGTTGGTAGACGTGCTGGATGCGGGCCAGGCGCGGCGACTGCCTCACCAGGCCCCAGAAGGCGAGCCAGGCCGACACCAGTTCCGGGACGTACTGCTCGTCGGAAAAATTGGCGTCGACGATCGCCAGGACGCGCGCTTCCGGGCTTTCCGCGCGATGGAGGGCGGCGATCACCTGCAAACGCAAGTCCTCGGCGAGGTGGCGCATGGTGGCCTCGAGCAGGCCGGCGCGGTCGTCGAAGTAATGCGCCACGATCCCCGCCGAAAGGCCGGCGCGGCGGGCGATCCGGGCCAGGGTGGTATTGGCGTAGCCGTCGTAGTGGATCGAGGCGATGGTCGCCTCGATCAGCTGGCGGCGGCGGATTTCCTCCATTCCGACCTTGGGCATGGGCTGGCGCACCTCTGCGCGGCCGCGTCGGGCCGCGGCGTCGTCTCTCGGTGTTGGAGCAAAATCATGATTGTTTTTTATTGAACGTTCAATTAAAAAAAGCCCGAGGCCACTGGATGCCCGGTGCCGCGCGAACGTGGCGCGCGCCCCGCCGGAAACTTTGACGTTGTAGGCGGTGCCGAGTGCCGGTTCAATCGTGGCAGCGGCCGTGTCCCAGCGGAACTGGCCGAAGAAATGCGGCGCGATTGACCGGGGCGGCGCATTGCACGCACGGCGCTCGACGGCACCGTCGGCGCGAAACCAAGAACCGGAACAACGACGCGGATTCGCAGGGGGAAATCGCGTACCGCGCAAATCAGAGGAGGCACAGGGAACATGTCATTGAAAAAGAGTCTAGCTTTGGGCCTGCTGTCCATCGGACTGATGACCGGGACGGCACAGGCCGGCGACCCGGAGCAATGCCGCGACATTCAGTTCTCCGACGTCGGCTGGAGCTGCGTCACCGCGACGACCGCAATCGCCTCGACCATATTCGATGCCCTGGGCTATAAGCCCGAGGCGACGGTCCTGTCGGTTCCGGTGACCTTCAAGAGCCTGTCGAGCGGCGACATCGACGCCTTCCTCGGGCTCTGGCTGCCGACGCAGAAGGACATGATCGACCCGTACCTGAAGGACGGCTCGATCGACAAGCTCACGACCAACCTCGAAGGCGCGAAGTACACGCTGGCCGTGCCCAAGTACGTCTATGACGCCGGCGTCAAGTCGTTCGGCGATCTCGCCAAGTTCAAGGACAAGTTCAACGGCAAGATCTACGGCATCGAGCCGGGCAACGACGGCAATCAGCTCATCCAGCAGATGATCGACGCCGACGCCTTCGGTCTGAAGGGCTGGGAGATCGTCGAGTCGAGTGAGCAGGGCATGTTGTCGCAGGTCGCCCGCGCGAAGCGCAGCAAGGATTGGATCGTGTTCCTCGGCTGGGAGCCGCATCCGATGAACAGCCGCTTCGAGATGGACTACCTCTCGGGCGGCGACGATTGGTTCGGGCCCAATTACGGCGGCGCGACGGTCTATACCCTGACCCGGGCGCACTATGCCGAGCAGTGCCCGAATGCGGCGCGTCTGCTGAAGCAGATGAAGTTCTCGCTCGAAAACGAGAACGTCGCCATGGGCTACATGCTCGACGACGGCATGGATCCCAAGGCGGCGGGCGAGAAGCTGGTCAAGGAAAACCCGCAGGTGATCGACAAGTGGCTTGCGGGCGTCACCACGTTCGACGGCAAGAACGGTGCCGCAGCCGTGAAGGCGGCTCTCGGGATCGGTATGTAGGCCGCGACGACTTAGCGACGAGGGCGGGACGACCGCCATGAAACGGCGGGCGTCCCGCGCCTCGCGTCCGGGGAGGGCGCCATGGACTGGCTGACCGAGTACAAGATTCCGCTTGGCAACTGGATCAACTGGTTCGTCGACTGGCTGAACGACCACGCCGCGTGGCTGTTCAATCTTATCTCCGACGTTCTCGGCTTCATGATCGGCGGCCTGGTCGACATCATGCAGTGGATCCATCCGCTGCTGCTCGTGGCCCTGTTCGTCGCGTTCGCCTACTGGCTGCACCGCTCCTGGAGGCTGGCGCTTGGCGTCGCGCTCTCCCTCCTGCTGATCATCAACCTCGGCTACTGGAAGGAGACGACGGAAACGCTCTCTCTGGTGGTCTTCGCGACGGCCATCTGCATGGTCGTCGGCGTGCCCATCGGCATTGCTTCGGCGCATCGGCCCTGGCTCTATACCGGACTTCGGCCGGTGCTCGATCTCATGCAGACCATTCCGACTTTCGTCTACCTCATTCCGACGCTGATCCTGTTCGGGCTCGGGGTCGTCCCCGGCCTGATCTCGACCGTGATCTTCGCCATTCCCGCGCCGATCCGCCTGACCCATCTCGGCATCTCCTCTGTGCCCAAGCCGCTGCTCGAGGCCGGCGAGTCCTTCGGCGCGACCAAGAGCCAGCTGCTGTGGAAGGTCGAGCTGCCGCACGCGATGCCGACCATCATGGCCGGCCTGACGCAGTGCATCATGCTGTCGCTCTCGATGGTCGTGATCGCCGCGCTGGTTGGTGCCGACGGCCTGGGCAAGCCGGTCGTGCGGGCGCTCAACACAGTCAACATCGCCAAGGGCTTCGAAGCCGGGCTGGCGATCGTGATCGTCGCCATCCTGCTCGACCGCGTGTGCAAGCAGCGCGGCTACAAGGGCGAGGGGCACTAGGCGATGTCCGCCGTCGAGTTCCGCAACGTCGACGTCATCTTCGGGGACGACCCGAAGGCGGCCATCGCCCTGTTGGACGGCGGCGCCGACCGCGAACGGATCCTGGCGGAGACCGGGGCCGTCATCGGCGTGGCCGACGCCTCCGTCGCGATCGAGCAGGGCGAGATCTGCGTCCTCATGGGCCTGTCGGGGTCCGGCAAGTCGACGCTGCTGCGCTGCGTCAACGGCCTGAACAAGGTGACCCGCGGCGAGGTCTTCGTGAGCGACCAGGACGCGCAGATCGACGTGGCCTCCTGCGACCCCGCGACCCTGCGTCGCCTGCGCATGAACCGCATCGCCATGGTCTTTCAGCAGTTCGCCCTGCTGCCCTGGCGTACCGTCGCCGAGAACGTCGGGCTTGGCCTGGAGCTGCGCGGCGTGGACAAGGCCGAGCGGGAAAAGGTCGTGGCCGAAAAGCTGAAGCTGGTCAGCCTCGACCAGTGGGCGGGCAAGTATGCGCACGAGCTGTCGGGCGGCATGCAGCAGCGCGTCGGCCTGGCGCGGGCGTTCGCCACCGACGCTGATATCCTGCTGATGGACGAGCCCTTCTCGGCCCTCGACCCGCTGATTCGCAACCATCTCCAGGACGAGCTGCTCGACCTGCAGCAGTCACTCCACAAGACGATCATCTTCGTCAGCCACGACCTCGACGAGGCGCTCAAGATCGGCACCCATATCGCGATCATGGAGGGCGGGCGGATCGTGCAGTACGGCGAGCCGGAGGAGATCGTGCTGCGGCCGGCCAACGCCTACGTCGCCGAGTTCGTGGCCCACATGAACCCGCTCAACGTGCTGCGCGGCGCGTCGCTGATGACGCCGCTGGCCGAGCTCGCGCGTGACGGCGAGTCGGTGAAGCTGGACCGCGAGGGGCATGTCTCCGTTACGCTCGATGGCGCGGATGTTCCGACCGCGGCGCGGGTGAACGGCGCCGGGGTCGAGCTCCTGGCCTACGATCCGTCGGCCGGCAACGGCGTGCCGGATCACTTGGCGCCCGGCGAGATCGCCGTCGTCGTGGCGCCCGTGGATCTTCCCATGCGCGCCGTGATCGAGCTGCGGCAGACCACCGGCCACCCCGTCGTTCTGGTCGACGACGGGCGCTTCGCCGGGGTCTGCGGCGACGAGGAGATCTACCGCGGCATCCTGCGCCAGAGCGGCTTGGCCGATACCCGCAAGAGCTCCGCCTAGGCAGGGCCGGTCGAGCATGGGCATGACCGGGTTTTGCAGGACGGCTCTGACGGTGCTGCTGCTCGCATTGTCGGCCGCGTGGCCTGGCCCGGCGCGCGCACATTACATCGATATGCGCAAGGTCGTGATCGAGCCCGGCGTTCTGACCGTCGGGATCGCGCTCTCGGGCCGACCCTTCGCCTATCGCGAGGATGGAATCCTCAAGGGCTTCGAGGTCGACCTCGCGGGCGAGATCGCGCAGTCGCGCGGGCTCGCGCTCAAGGCGGTGCAGCTGCCGCGCAAGGGCCTCGTCGCGGCGCTCAGGGCGGGTCAGGTCGACGCGGTCAACAGCATGCCCTTGGACGGAAAGCCGCCCGCCGGCGTCGCGGTCGTTCCCTACCTGGTGGTCGGCGACCACATGATGATCCTGAAGAAAAACCCCTTTCACATCAAAAGCGTGGAGGACCTCGCCGGGGAGACCGTGTCGACTCCGGCGGGCACCAGCGCGGAGGCTTTCGCCCGTGAGATCGACCGGCACCTGGTCGCGGAGGGGCGCCCGGCCATGCAGATCCACTCCTTTCCGAACGAGCGCGAGGTCCACTTCCCGGTCTCAATGGGCCATGCCGCCGCCTATTTCATCGACACCAGCGGGGCCCTGGTGCCGACGCTCGATCCCGAATCCCGCGTCGGGATATTCCCCGGCGTCTTCAAGCCGCGCCGCGCGGTGGGCCTTGCGGTCCTGGCCGACAAGGCCGATCTGAAGGATGCCCTGGAGCATGCGATCGCGGCCAAGGTGGCCAACGGAACCTACGACCGTCTGCGGGAGGAATACGGGGTTCCCGACGAGCTGTCGGACTTCCGCTGACGCCGTGGCCGCCGGCCCTGGCCATGTTTCTCGTCCGACGCACAAGCCATGACCATTCGCGGAATCCTGTTCGACAAAGACGGCACGCTGCTGGACTACGCGGCGACCTGGCTGCCGGCCAATCGCGTGGCGGCGCTGGCCGCAGCGCGCGGCGACGCCGAGCTGTCGCGGCACCTGCTGGTGGTCGGTGGCTACGATCCGGCCGAGGGCCGGGTCGCCGGCAACGCCGTTCTGGCGGCCGGCAGCAACCGCGAGATCGCCGCGTCCTGGATGGAGCACCTGGAAGGCTGGCGGCACGACGAGCTGACGCACCTGCTGGACACGATCTTCGAGGAGCATGGCGGGGCGCAGTCGGTCCCGGTGACCGAGCTCTGGCCGCTCCTCGCGCGCTTGCGCGGCCGGGCGCTGCGCCTCGGCGTCGCCACCAACGACAGCCGGCGTGGCGCCGAGGCGTCGCTCAGGCCCTTCGACGTCCTGCCGCTGCTCGATTTCCTCGCCGGATACGACAGCGGGCACGGTTTCAAGCCCGAACCGGGCATGGTCCACGCCTTCTGCGTCGCGACCGGCTTGGCCGCCGCGGAGGTCATGGTCGTCGGCGACAATCTGCACGACATGGAGATGGGGCGGCGGGCCGGCGCCGGCTCCGTGGTCGGCGTCCTGACCGGCAACGGCCGGCGCGACGAGCTTGCCGCCCATGCCGATCACGTGATCGACAGCATCCTCGATCTCGAGATCCTGCTCGAAACGCTCTCACCGGCGCGGAGCGCGGATCGGGGACTTCCGGGATAGTCACGGCGAGCGCGTCTTCCTAGACTGCACCGGGCAGATTGCCGCGAGGAGGGCGTCATGGCACAGGACGAACGACACGCCACGCTGGGCGTGGTCAGCTTCGGGCTCGCGCTCGGCGTGACCAGCGCTATCTTCGTCTTCGTCCTTGGGCTCACCGCCACCTTCCTCGGCTGGGGCGTCCAATTGGCGCAGACCCTGTCCTCGCTCTACATCGGCTACGGGCCGACGCTGGTCGGCACCATCGCGGGCGCCGTCTGGGCCTTCGTCGACGGCTTGGTCGCAGGCTGCCTGATCGCCTGGTTCTATAATCGCTTCCTGCTGCGCCGCTCCTGGCCCCGCCGGCGGTCCGCCAAGTGGGACTGATCGCGCCCGCCGGCGAGCAGCGGCGGAGTCATTGCAGCCCGGAAAGGAACACGTCGCGGCAGGATGCATCGCCCGACCATTCGGCTGCGCCGCGTTCACGCGCCTGTCGGATGCGGTCGGCGGCGGCGAAGTAGGACTCCGCTTGGCGCGGCGTGTTCATCGCGTCGACCATGACGCCGAGAAAGCGTCCCTCTCGCGCGAGCTCGATGCCAGGCGGCGTTGGCGCCGTCGTCCACAGGTGCTTGATCCAGTCCGAGAAGCGCGCGTTGTCCCAGAACGAGGCCTTGAGCTCCTTGCCCTCGGGAGCCCAGCCGTAGTCCCCGGTGTCCCCGGGGTCCTTGCGCTTCATGGCAATAAAGAGCGTCCGCAGCGGCGTCAGCGCGCCGAAGGAAAAGAGCGTCGCCGGGATGGTCCCGTAGTCCTTTTTGAGCATTTCGGCCAGACCGGGCAGCGCGCTGATCAGATCCATGGCGCCTTCGTTATGGAACAAGAGGTCGTAGATGGTGTATTCGGCCGAGAGAATCTGCGCCGCGCCGACCCGTTCGTCGCAGCCAATATGGTTCCACGGGATGTAGGCGGTCCTGAACAGGCCCTGCCAGAAATTCCTGGCATCATCGGGGCCGAGGCCCGGATCGTCGACCGCCCGTCCAGACTCCGGCTCGGCGACGAAGGGGATGACGCCGGAGGCCTTGAGCCACATCATAGCGAAGGGCGTACAGCCCGCGCCTGTTCCCTTGTACGGCCGACTGATCAGGGACCCGAAAATATTATGCTCGCCGCGTCACAGAAACTCGACGAAGGCGGCAAGCGCATCCTTTACGCTCGCCTCGGGCAGCTTGAAGCGGGCGAAGACGACGTTGCCGTCCTTGACGATGTATTCCGGCCCGACGTTCTTCGTCTTTTCCGCGCGGTAGAAGCGGCCGTCGATCACGCGCAGCTGCCGCTGTCGCAGCTGCAGTTCCTCGTAGGCTTCCGCAGCCGCGTTCAGGCGGCCCGGCTGCGGCGTCAGAAGCACGCCACCGATTCCCAACTTGCGGCCCAGCGTGAGGTCCGACAGCTCCTCGTCGGCCCGCCGAGTGGTGGTCATTCCGGTGAGCACGGTCGGATATCCGGCGAGCTCGACTTCGACGAAAAAGTGGCCGATGGGATGGCTCGGAACCGGGCGCCGCTCCGCGTCGTCCGTAACCACCGGGCTGACATAGTTGGAATAGGCGCTCTTCACCATGTCGGCCGGGTCGCGCATGTCGATGCCGCGATCGACGCCGGGGTCGGTCGACGGCAGGTCGGCGAGCGGTGGGTCGATCTGATATAGCGTGATAAGCGCATAGGGCCGACCCTCGGAGTTGACCAGGCGGGGCACACGGTCGTTCAGCGTGATGTTGGTTTCAGCCGGAACGTCGGGATCTAATGCGGGATCGTAACGGTGCCGGATCCGCTTGAAATCGATCGGACCGGGCCGGCCCGGCCCGTCCTTCGCGGCCTCGCTCGGCGGCGGCCCGACCAGGAAGGCGCCGTCGCCCTGATAGACGATCCGCACGCCCCCGTGCGTGATGTCTTCACCGGCAATTGCAGGTTCATGCAAATCTGCGATGGCGCCCACGAAGACGAGCGCCAGAATCAGAGGCGCGAGCTTCCTTTCGCTGGCCATGGATCACGGATCCTCGAAGGGAAGACCCTAGCGGCGGACCGCCGCGAGCGCGCTGACCTGGATCAAATCGACGGTCAGCGCTGGTCATTCCGGCACAGCGCCTGCCGTAATGTCCGTAAACCGCCGGACTCAGGCAATAATCGGCAGCTCGGGCGCCGCACGGCGCGTCAGAAGCTGCGGCGGGCCCTCGCGGATCACGATGTTCTCCTCGTGCACCATGACGCGTCCCGGCGCGAAGGCCATGCCGGGCTCCAGCGTGAGAATCATGCCCGGCTCGAGCCGCGTCCGGTCTTCGGGATGGTTCGACGGCCACTCGGTGAGCTGCATGCCGAGCCCATGGCCGAGGCGTCCGACGTCGTTGCCGAGCGCGCCGCCGCGATCCATCACCGCCTGCATGGCACGGTAGACCTCGGCGCAGGTGGCGCTGGGGCGGGCCGCCTGCAGCCCCGCCTCGGTCGCGGCGTAGACGACCTCGTAGGCGCGGCGCACGTCGTCGGCCGCCCGGCCGAAAGCGTAGTTGCGGTCGAAGTCGCAATAGTAGCCGTCGAAGACGGAACCCGTGTCGAGGATCAGCACGTCGCCTGCCTCGACCGGACGCGTCGAGGGCGGCGAGATGATGTCGCCGTAGCCGTCCGCTCCGGCGCCGCCGACCAGATAGGCGACGTCGTCGGCGCCGCGCTGCAGGCATTCGGTCTTGAACAGGCGGAAGATTTCAATCTGGCTCATGCCGGCCCGCAGCAGGCCGGGAAGCGATTCGAAGACCTCGGAGACGATACCGCAGATATGGGCGACCTTGGCGATCTCCGCTTCCGATTTCACCATGCGCAGGGCGCGCAGGATATCGCTGGCGTCGGCGAAGGTGGTGTCGGGCAGCCGCCGCTGCAGCGCCTCGAAGTCCGCGAGCGGCATGCGCAGATGGGTTTCCGGCCCTTTGGGCAGGCCGATGCGCCCGCGCGCGCCGGCGGTCTCGGTCAGGGTCCCGGCCAGCAGCGAGATGCCCTCGTCCGCCGGGTTGGGCGACGACCAGGTGCGGATGTCCTCGACCCAGGTTCGCGCCATGCATTCGGCGCCGATCGCCGGGATGACGGCGATCGGCTTGCCGCGCGCCGGCAGGACTAGGAACCACGGGCGCGTCGGGCTCTGCCAGAACTGCGTCAAATAGCCGGAGAAATAGCGCACTTCCGGTTCGGTTGTGAGCAGCAGGGCATCGAGCCCGGCGTGCGCCATCATCTCCTGCGCCTTGCTGCAGCGCGCCGCGAACTCCTCGGGCGGAAAGCCGCGCGGCGGCAAGCCAGGGGTCGCGGCCTCAGCCACGAGTCTCGCCCGCCGCCGCGCCGGCACTCTCGGCAGCGACGATCGCCCGATAGATCTCGCGATCGGTGGCCCCTTCGGAGCCGATGACGACGATGCGGCTGTCGCCGTCGAGGCCGAGCGCGGCCCGCCGCGCCGGGTCGCCGCAGACCGCCAAGAGGCCGAGCAGCCCGGCGACCGCCGACTCGCCGGCCTCGATCGGACCGCCGCCCCAGGCGCCCGACGCCAGGCGGCGCATGGCGGGCGCCACGCCGGATTCGCCGATGGTGAGGAAATGCGCCGTCCCGCGCGACAGGACCTCCCATGCCAGCAACGAGACTTCGCCGCAGGACAATCCAGCCATGATCGTCTCTTCGCCAATTTCGATCGCCATGGGGCGGTCGCAACGGGCGCTTTCCAGCAGGCAGGCTGCGCGGGTCGGCTCGACGACGACGAAGCGCGGCCGCGCCGGCCCCAGGGCATTCCACATCTGGGCCATGACCGCAGCGGCCAAGCCGCCGACGCCGCCCTGGACGAAGACGTGGCTTGGCGGCGCCGTGTCCAGCGCATCGAGAATCTCGCGCGACATCAGGCTGTAGCCCGCCATGACGTGGCGCGGCAGCTCCATATAGCCGTCGTAGGACGTATCGGAAACGACGAACCAGCCGTTCTCGGCCGCCTCCCGCGCGCAGAGCCGCAGGGAGCCGTCGTAGTCGCTGTCGATGCGCAGCACCTCCGCACCCAACTCCTCCATGGCCGCGTGACGGCCCGGGCTTACCTCGGCGTGGACGTAGATGCGACAGCGGCAGCCCGCCATCCGCGCGCCCCACGCGACCGAGCGGCCGTGATTGCCGTCCGTCGCCGTGATGACCGTCAGATCGCGCACCTGCGCGGCGCAGCGGCCGTTGCGCAGGTCTGTCAGCGAAGGCGCCCGGCCGTTTCGCCGGCCGATTTCCGCCGACAGACACTGCAGCACCGCGTAGGCGCCGCCGAGCGCCTTGAAGCTGCCCAGGCCGAAACGCCGGCTTTCGTCCTTGTAATGGATGGCGGCGAGGTTCAGATCCGCGGCAAGCCGGTCGAGCGCGACCAGAGGCGTCGGCGCGTAGCCTGGCCAAGCCGAGATCTCGTCCTGTGCCTCGGCCATCAATTGCGGTGACAGGACGGACTCGAGCGCGGCCGGATAGGGGCCGGTCTCGGCCCTGCGGTCTACGCTGTCGATGAGGACGCGTGCCGGCGCGAAGGGATCGATGGACATGCGACGAGGCTCCGCGGTTCGGTTCATCGGCTAACGTCGCCGCGCGAGGCGACGGGGGCGTGCACCGGAGGCGAGAGGAGTCACGCTTCGAGCAAGGCGGCGCGCGAGTCTGTCCTGCCGCCCGGTTCGCCCGCGATTTCGGCGAGCGCTCGCTTCAGCGTGGCGATGACGGACTCCATCTCGCTTTCCTGGGCTTCGCTCAGCGCCTCGAGCGGCTTGCGCACGGGGCCCGCCGGCAGGCCGGCCAGGGTGCAGCCGTACTTGATGCATTGCACGAACTTGCCGCCCTGCTCGAGCACGCGCATCAGCGGCATGAGCGCCGACATGATGCGCCGGCCTTTGTCGAAATCCTTCTCGAGAACGCAGGCCTCGTAGAGCGCGAGATGCGCCTCTGGCAGGCAGTTGCCGCCGGCGCAGACCCAGCCGCGCGCGCCCCAGGCGAAGAACTCCAGCGCCTGGTCGTCCATGCCGCAGAGCAGGGTCAACTGCGGATAGTCGCGCGCCAGCATGTGGAGCTGATTGATGTCGCCGCTCGATTCCTTGATCGCGGCGAAGTTGCGGTTCCGCGCCACGCGGTCGAAGAACGCCGCCGCCATCGTGGTGCCGGTGCGGCCGGGATAGTTGTACAGCATGATCGGCAGGTCGACCTCTTGGTCGATCGCCAGGGCATGGTTGGCCAGCTCGTCCTGCGTCGGGAGGGCGTAGTACGGTGCGTTGACCAGGATGGCGTCGGCCCCGTTCTCCCTGGCCGCAAGGCCGTAGGCGATGCAGTCCTCGGTGCGGATCGCGCCGGTCCCCACGATCAGCGGCAGCCGGCCCTTGATCGCCTCCCGGGCCAGCTTCATCAGAGCGACCCGCTCGTCCCGGGTTTGGGCGTAGTACTCGCCCGTCGTGCCGCCGACGATGATGCCGTGCACGCCGGCCGCGATCAGATGCTCGATCATCGCGACGAAGCCGTCGCGATCGATCGTGCAGTCCGCCGCGTGGGGCGTGATGACCGGCGGATAGATGCCCTCGAATTTCATGCTGCCTTCCTCCTGGGCGCCGACAGGCTGCCCGATCTCCGCATTCTTGTCCAAGCAACGGCGTGGGCCGTCAGAACCGCGGCGTGGAGCCCCGCTCCGCGCGGCCGCGCCGCCGCCGTCCGCGCCCGCCGGCGCCTTCCTCCGCGGGCAGCCCGCCCAAGGGCGCGCCGGCGCTTTGCGCCTCGGCACCGCTGCTCACCTTGCCGAATCGGGCCACGATGTCCTCCAGAGTGGGCTGGGGACCCGGCTGGTAGCCGTCGAGCGCCGCCTTCATGGTGCGAACGTGGTCCGGCGTGGTGCCGCAGCAGCCGCCGATGATGCGCACGCCGATGTCGCGGGCTGCCCGCGCGTAGTCGGCCATCAACTCCGGCGTGCCCTGATAGCGGATCTCGCCGGCGACGTATTCCGGCACGCCGCAGTTGCTCTTGGCGACCAGCACGTCGTCCGGGTTCGCGGCCTCGCGCAGGTTCAAGAGCGCGGCCAGCAGCTCGGCCGGACCGATGCCGCAGTTGCCGCCGTAGGCGAGGGGGCGCGGGTCGAGCTCGTGGGCGAGCTTGGCCAACTGCGCCGGGGTGACGCCCATCATGGTGCGGCCGTTGGTGTCGAAGCTGAAGGTGCAAACGATCGGCAGCCCGGCCGTCGCGGCGCCGGTCACCGCCGCGGTCAGCTCCTCGACCGAGGAGATGGTCTCGATCCACAGCACGTCGGCGCCGCCCTCGGCGAGCGCCTTGGCCTGCTCGGCGAAGGCGGCGGTGCCGGCCTCCAGGGTCAGCGGCCCGAGCGGCTCGAAGAGGTCCCCGGTCGGCCCCATGGATCCGGCCACGACGACCGTGCGGCCGGCCGCGTCGGCGACTTCGCGTGCCAGACGCGCGGCCCGGCCGTTGATCTCGCCGACCCGGTCCTCCGCCTTGTGCAGCCGCAAGCGGTTGCGCGAGCCGCCAAAGCTGTTGGTCAGCACGATGTCGGAGCCGGCCGCAACGAAAGCGCGCGCCAGGTTTTGCACCTTCTCGGGCTGCTCCAGGTTCCACAGCTCCGGCGAATCGCCGGTCTCCAGCCCGGCGGCGAAGAAGTTCGTGCCGGTCGCGCCGTCGGCCAGCAGCCAGGGGCGCGCGGCGAGCAGGGTCTGCAGGCGGTCGGACATGGCGATGCAATTCCTTGCGGCCGGCCCGCGACGCCGGCCGGCAGAGCGACGGCCCCAAAGTAGAGGCGGTCGCGCTCGCCGGCAAGCGCGGCCACGGGGCCGGGGGGCCGCCGCGCCGACGGGATTCCGGTTGCGGCCCACCGAGACGCGGGCGAAAGTGCGCCCACGAAGGGCGCTGCCCGGAGCTGCCTGGAAGGGCGCGAAAAGACGAGGCACTCGAGATGCGAATCGACAAGCTTCCCAAGGACGACGATTCCAACGGCTGGTACAACATCCTCCCGCCGCCGCCCCCGGCGCGGTGGGTGAGCGGCGCGCAGGCCTTCGACGCCGTCGTCGTCGGCGCCGGCTTCGCCGGTCTCGCGGCGGCGCGCCGCCTGGCCGAGCACCTGCCCGACGGCGAGATCGCGCTGATCGAGGCGGAGCGGGTCGGCGCAGGCGCGTCGGGGCGCAACTCGGGCTTCGTGATCGACCTGCCGCACAACGTCTCGGTCTCGGACCACGCCAAGATCGCCGAGCTCGGCCGGCGCGAAATGCGGCTCAACAAGCTCGCCATCGACTGGCTCACGGACCTCGTCGAGAAGCACCAGATCCAGTGCCAGTGGAGCCGGCGCGGCAAGATCCACGCCGCGATCGAGGACAAGGGCATCCGCGACCTGGCAACCTTCAAGGGCTCGCTCGACCAGGTCGAGGCCGACTACACCGAGCTCGATGCCCAGGCGCTGCAGGCCAGGCTGGGCACCACGTACTACCGCGCCGGCATCCACACGCCGGGCTGCATCCTGATGCAGCCGGCGGCGCTGACCCGCGGCCTCGGCGCGACGCTGCCGGAGAACGTGCGCGTGCTCGAGGAGTCGCCGGTCGTCGAGGTCGACTACGGGTCCGAAATCACCCTGACCTGCCCCGAGGGCACGGTGCGGACCCGGCGGCTTCTGCTCGCCACCAACGGCTTCACCATGGGCTTCGGGTTCCAGGGCAACCGCCTCATACCGGTGATGACCTTCGCCAGCCTGACGCGCCCACTGAGCGCGGCGGAGCAGGCCGCCCTGGGCGGCGAGCCCGACTGGGGCATCATTCCGGGCGAGCATCTCGGCACCACGCTGCGCTACACGCAGGACCACCGCCTGCTGATCCGCAACACCTTCGCCTACACGCCCGACTTCTCCTACAGCCGGGCGGGGCTGGCGCGCATGCGCAAGCTGCACGAGGCCTCGTTCAAGGCGCGCTTCCCGATGCTGCCGGAGGTCGGGTTCGAGCACACCTGGGGCGGCGTGCTGACCTTCTCGCGCAACGGTGCGCCGTGCTTCGGTAAGCTGGCCGACAACGTCTGGTCGGCCGTCTGCCAGAACGGTGTGGGCGCGGCCAAGGGCACCTATCAGGGGCGCCTTCTCGCGGACCTCGTGGTCGGCGCCGAGTCCGATCGGCTGCACGACATGCTGGCCTACGACCGGCCCTCGGGGAACATCCCACAACCCTTCCTGGGATTCGGCGTGCGCACCCGGATCGCCTACGAGCAGTCCCGCGCCGGGCGCGAGCGCTAGGCCGCGCCTTGCCGCGCGCGACGGGCGACGACCTGGTCTTGCGGCCGGCCACGGCCGCCGATATTGCCGCGGTGGCGCGCTGCAGCCGGGCGGCCTACGGCAAATACCTGGCGCGTCTCGGCTACGAGCCAAAACCCATGGCGGCGGACTATCGGGCCCTGGCGGTCGATCACGCGCTTTGGGTGTTTAGCGACGGCAGCGCCTGCCGTGGCGTGCTGGTGTTCCAGGACGAGGCGGATCATCTGCTGATCTACAGCGTCGCGATCGATCCGGCGTGGCAGGGGAGGGGCCTCGGCCGCCGCCTCATGGCCTTCGCGGAAGACGAGGCGCGGCGCAGCGGCCTGGCGGAGCTGCGTCTCTACACCAACGCCGCGATGCGGGAGAACGTCGCCTTCTATGCCGCGCTCGGCTACCGCGAGACGGCGCGCCGGCCGCACCCGCGCGTCGCCGGCTCGCCTCTGGTGTTCATGAGCAAGGCGCTGCCTGCAGGGCCGGATTAGGGGCCGTGCCGACAGGCGGCCGAGCGATTGCGGCCGTCGCGGGCCTTTTCCCGCCGCTGGTCGCGGGGTACATCCTGCAGTCATGATCGGAAGCAACGAGACCGGCGCCGGTGATCGCGCCGCGGACACGACACTCCCCGAGGTGCGTCTGCTACCCGGCCGGCACAAGCGTCCGCGAAGTGGGCACCCTTGGGTATTCTCCAACGAGATCGCGATGAGCGCCGCAGCCAAGGCGCTGCCGCCTGGCACCCTGGTGCGCCTGCTCACGGCGCAGGGCGCAGCGCTGGGCGTGGCCGGCTTCAATCCGCACAGCCTGATTGCCGCGCGATTTTTCGCGCGCGACCCGCTTGAGACGGTCGACAGCGCCTGGATCGCCGATCGCCTGAGGCGCGCGCTTGCACTGCGCGAGCGACTCTACCCCGGCGGCTTCTACCGCCTGGTCCATGCCGAGGCCGACGGCTTGCCCGGCCTCATCGTCGACCGCTTCGGCCCGGTCGTGGTGGCGCAACCCAACACGGCTGCGATGGACCGGCTCTTGCCCGAGATTGCGGCCGCACTCGAGATCGCACTGACACCGACCGTCATTGCCATCGCCGCCGAAGGTGTGGGTCGCCAATTGGAGGGACTGCCGCCGCGCCACGAAATTCTCCACGGCGCGCTCGACGGTCCGCTCGCTATCGAGGAAAGCGGCCTGACCTATTTCGCCGATCCCTTGGCCGGACAAAAAACGGGCTGGTTCTACGACCAGCGCGACAACCGCGCCTTCGTGGCAGGCCTGGCGGGTGGTGCGCGCGTGCTCGACGCCTACTGCTACTCCGGCGGCTTCGCGGTCGCCTGCGCAGCCGCTGGCGCCGCCTCCGTAGTCGGGCTCGACCGCTCCGCGCCGGCGCTCGCGCTGGCGGAACGCGCCGCCGCCAGTAACGGCGTGGCGGCGCGCTGCGACTTTCGCCAGGCGGAGATCTTCGCCGAATTGGAACGGCTGGATGCGGCAGGTGTGCGTTTCGAGGTCGTGATCGCCGACCCGCCGGCCTTCGCCAAGAGCAAGAAGGAACTCGGCGCCGCGCTGCGCGGCTATCGCAAGCTGGCGCGCCTCGCGGCGCGGGTGACGGCCCGGGAAGGGCTGCTGTTCCTCGCCTCCTGCAGCCATCACGTAATGCCGGAGGCTTTCCAGGCTGAGGTTGCGCGGGGCCTGCACGATGCCGGTCGCGAGGGCCGCATCCTGCGCGCCGCGGGCGCGGCGGCCGACCACCCGACGCATCCCCACCTGCCGGAATCGGCCTACCTCAAGGCGCTCGTCATGGCGCTCGATTGAGCGGCGGGACGGAGATGGGCCGTGCGGACGGCACGGCACTTTCTCAATGTTTTCGACCTGCCACTCGGTGCGTCAGACGCAGCGGCCTTCATTGCCCGGGTCGAAGGGCGTTTCGGGCACGATGACCGCGGGCAAGTCCTCGCCCGGCACGTTGAATTCGAGCCGGTGCCGAGCTCGGCCGAAGGTTCATGAGGCTGCGGAAGCACGTTCGGAAACGATCCCTTCTTGTGATTCCGGGAGCACCCCGTCGACGCCGCCACTACAGCGCGGTCAAGAACGTCACTTCATGTCCGCGGTTTCAGATTCTCCGGGTCATAGAGCGGCTCGTAACCAACGCCGGCCACCTCGACCGGGTAGGTATCGCCGAAGTACTCCACCTGAAACCTCTCGCCCTTGACCGCGTGCTCGTGCGGTAGATAGCCGAGAGCGATGTTCTTGCCGATCGTCGGGCCGTAGGCGATGGAGGTGGTGAAGGAACGGCGGCCCTCGGAATCGACCAGGGTCTTGCCCGTTTCAAGGTCCATGATCGGCAGAGTCCCCACGGGATAACGGGCCACACCTTTCGAATCCCCGTTGTCGGTCATCACCAGGGTGCAAAGCGTGGCCGGCTGATGGTCACGGGCGCGCTGCGCGAGGTAGGCCGCCTTGCCGATAAAGTCGGCGTCCTTGACCTTGGGGCGCGCAAGGTCGGCCTCCAGAAGATTGTACTCGGTCAAGAGGTCCGCGTTCTGCAGGCGCAGGCTCTTTTCCATCCGGCGGGAGTTGGCATAGGTCTCCACACCGAAGGGCATGACGTCCTGCGCGCGCAGCGCATCCCAAACGGCGAGGCCGTCTTCGTATTTCATGTGCAGTTCCCAGCCCTGCTCGCCGACATAGGAAATGCGGAAGGCCGTGACGTTCTTGCCCGCGATGCTGATCTGCCTGATCGACGCGAAGGGGAAATTCTCGTGGGCGAGGCCGTCCGGGTCTTCCACCAATTTTCCGAGCGTGGCCCTGGCGTTCGGCCCCCAAAGGCCAATGGTGGTGAAGTCGGTCGACACGTCGGTGATCGCGACGTCGTAGCCCAAATCCTGCGCCATGCGCTTCATGTAGACGAAATCGCGGTTTCCGGCATCCGCCCCGTCGACGAAGCGAAAGCGGTCTTTCATGCGGAAGACGGTGAAATCGGCCCTGACCATGCCTTTCTCGTCGAGGAAGTGGGTATAGATGCCCTTGCCGACCTGGTTATCTCCGCCAACCTTGGCGACGCAAAGGTATTCCATGAACTTTACGTGGTCCGGACCGGTCACGTCGTACATGGCAAAGTGGGACAGATTGACCATGCCGACGTTGGCGCTCATTTCGAGGTGCTCGGCGTTCGAAACGCGCCAAAAATGGCGATTGTCCCATTCGCTTTCACGGACCGGCACCTGATTGGCATACTTGTCCAGCAGGTGTTCGTTGCTGGCATATCCGTGGGCGCGTTCCCACCCGCCGAGCTCCATGAAATAGCCGCCGAGCTCTTTCTCGCGCGCGTAGAACGGACTCCGGCGCACGTCTCTGCCGCCCGCGAAGGGCTCTCGCGGATGGACGGCCGGATTGTAGATTTTCATCGCGGTTTCGGTGCAGCGGGCTTCGATGAAATCTTCCTTGGTTTGGAAGGGATAGAAGCGCGCATAGTCGATCGCGTGATGGTCGATCTCCGTGCGGCCGTCCGTCATCCAGTCGACCAGCAGCTTGGCCATGCCGGGGCCGTCCTTGATCCAGATCGCGACGGCATACCAGAGCCCGCGGACCTTCTGGCTTTCGCCGACCGAAGGTCCGCCGTCCGTCGTCACCTGGAGAAGGCCGTTGAAGGAGCGCTTCTCGTCGTACCCCAGTTCCGCGAGGATCGGGGTCAATTCCATCGCGCGCTCCAGCGGCTCCATCACCTGCTCGATATCCAGGTCACGCTGCGAGGGGGAGAGACGCGCCTCGGTCTTCTCCAGAATGTCCCGCGGGTGGCACAGGCGCGGCTCCGATTCCTCGTAGTAGCCCCATTCGATCATGCCGCCCTCGGTGGTCTTGGGGTCGCCCGTGTCACGCATGTAGGCGGAGTTGCCCTGATCGCGGAAAAGCGGCCAACCGATGTCCTTGCCGGTTCCCGCAAATTCCTCGTAAGGCCCGAACCACAGAAGCGGATGATCGACCGGCATGATGGGCAGGTCCTCACCGGCCATACCGGCGACGAGACGTCCCCAAAGCCCGGCGCAGACGATGACGTAGTCGGCCAAGATCTTGCCGCGCGGGGTTTCGACACCCTTGATGCGCCCCTTTTCCATGATCAGGCTGGTCGCGGGCGTGTTGGCGAAAGCTTTCAGCTTACCGGTCTTCTCCGCGTTCTCAATCAATATGCCGGAAACGACCTGGGAGCGCGGCACGACAAGTCCGGCATCGGGATCCCACATGCCTCCCTGCACCAGGTCTTCCTCGACCAGCGGAAACTTTTCCTTGATCTCGGCAGGGGCCACGAGCCGCACGCCGGTCCCGAAGGCCTTTCCGGAAGCGACCTTGCGCTTGATCTCGTCCATGCGGGCGTCATCGCCGACCCGGGCGATTTCAAGCCCTCCGACCTTCGCGTAGTGCCCCATCCTTTCGAAGAAGTCGATGGAGTAAAGCGTCGTCCAGCACGACAGGAAGTCATGGCTGGTCGCGTAACAGAAATCGGATGCATGGGAGGTCGAACCAATGTCCGTAGGGATCGCCGATTTGTCGATTCCTACGATGTCGTCCCAGCCCCGCTCGATCAGGTGGTGGGCCACGGAGGCGCCCACGATTCCACCCAGGCCAATGATGACGACGTTCGCTTTTTCCGGAAACTTTGCCATTCGTATCCTCCCGAAACTGGGCCGACGACCGGGGTCCCTTGAGTTTATGCCCTTCCATTAGGGATGATCTGGTACCTAAATGCAAACACACGGGGCGGTGCCGGCGCGACATCGAATCGAGCGTCCGGACCGTCCTTCATTTCCTGCACATCGAGTCTGTTTTGGCTCATTCCAGACATCCTGCCGGCTGTCGCCGCATGTCCGCTTCACTCCCAACTCCGGACGTCGAAGGCACCCCTGGGGCATGTCCGGAAACGTCCCTTAGCGAACATCGCCGCTGCCGGCGATCGCTGCGCAAGGAACCACTCAGACCGCCAGCGTGACCGGCCATGCCTCTCTCACGATTCCGGCGCAATGCGCCGAGGGGCTGAGCAGCGGCGGCCGGCCGGAGCCGATCGCGACCGCGCGCATGCGTCTTCATGAGGAGTCTCCCTCGCGTTCGATTGTCCGGCAGTCCGCAGCGCGGCCGCACCGTCATTTCGCCGTCCCACCGCCGCCTTCGCACAACCCGGCGGACCGGGCGCGGCGGGGCACCTCGGCCCGACAAGTCCCCGCCAGCCTTGTGGGAATGGCGAACCTTGGCGGATCGGGTATCGCCATTCCAAACAGATAGCGACACGGCCCCGCGGGATTCCGACATGGCTTCATTCAGGTCTCCGGTCGCGGCTCGGGCCGTCGTCCCGGCCCGGCGGCGCGCCGCTTTTCCAGGGTTCTCCGTCGTTCGGACGACAGAGACGCCGGCGGGCGAAAGCTGTTATTCTGGGCGTTCGGTTTCCCGCGGAGGACCAAAGCGATGACGGATGCGCCCGAGACAGCGCCCGAGACACCTTCCGACGAGGCCCCGGCCGACGCGCCGGGCGCCGGGCGCGGCCGGCGCGCCCGCGGCGGCGCCGATGCCCGACGGGCGGCCCGGCGCGGCGGCGGGCCGGTCCAGCAGCAGCGCTTCATCACCCGCGCGATCCCGGCCTATCGGACGTTGAACGAGGAGGGCCTCGCCCTCGTCGAAGGCAACGCCGACACCATCCTCGAGGAGATCGGTATCGAGTTCCGCGGCGAC
>Ga0210123_1000194_pt1 | contig 40103 bp, 42 predicted proteins | sample Muzzi_PWB_D2_FD_185535 | JGI IMG/M metagenome (GOLD analysis project Ga0210123, IMG submission 185535) | Wetland microbial communities from San Francisco Bay, California, USA, that impact long-term carbon sequestration - Muzzi_PWB_D2 (SPAdes) | ecosystem: Environmental > Aquatic > Marine >... | reverse complement strand
AGCCGTGAGCGTCGTCGCCCGCTACGTGGTGGGGGAGCAGCTGCGCATGCTGGCCCTCACCTTAGGTGGGCTGACGGCCGTCCAGCTCACCGCCGGGCTGGTGGACCGGCTGCGGGAGTTTCTCACCGTGGGGGTGCCGTGGGACGCGGTGGCGGAGCACTACCTGCTGGTGCTGCCCCAGCTGGTGGCCCAGGTGGGGCCCTTCGCCCTGCTGCTGGCCACGGTCCTGGCCTTAGGGGGCCTGTCGGCCCGCTCCGAGGTGGTGGCAATGCGGGCCGCGGGGTTCTCGGCGGCGCGCACGGCCCTGCCCCTGCTGGGGGTGGGGCTGCTGGCGAGCCTGGTGCTGGGGTGGGCCGGCCTGAGCTTCATCCCCCGGGCCAACACCGTGGCCGAGCGGGTGCTGGACGCGGCCCGGGCCGGGGGCGGGACGACGGTGTTCCTCCGGGACAGCATCTGGTTCCGGGCCGGCCACGACACGATCTACGGCATCCGCACCGCCGACACCGCCGCCGGGATCATGTGGGGCGTGCGCATCGTGCAGACCGACGGGGCCGGCGGGGTGCAGCGCCTGATCACCGCGCGCCGCATGGTGTACGGGAACGGCCGCTGGGAGCTGCGGGACGGGCGCGTGGTGCAGTCCGGGCCCGAGGGCCCCACGGTGCGCCCCTTCGAGCGCCGCCCCTCGCCCCTGACCCGGCCCCCGGAGGCCCTGGGGGAGGTGACGGTGCGGGAGGCCAACCTCTCCTACCGCCGCCTGACCCGCTACGCCGAGCGGCTCCAGGCCGACGGCTACGACGCCACCCGCTACCGGGTGGAGCTGGCCGGGCGCCTGGCGTTCCCCTTCGCGTCCCTGGTGATGGTCCTGGTGGCCATCCCCCACGGCCTCACCCGGCCCCGGGCCCGGGGCATGGCCCGGGGCGTGGGGGTGAGCCTGCTGCTGGCGGTCACCTACTGGCTGCTCCAATCGCTGTCCATGGCCCTGGGGAAGGCGGCGGTGCTGCCGCCTCAGGCGGCGGCCTGGCTGCCGGTGGCGGTGTTCGCGGCCTACGGCATGTACCGGCTGCTGTCCGTGCGGCAATGACACGGGGGGCGGCCTCCGGCCGCACCCGGCGCCGCGCGGTAGCGATCGGGCTGCTGGCGGCGGCGTGGCTGGCGGTTCCGGTGCCCGCGCCGGGGGCGGAGGGCGGCGCGGCCTCCGGACCGGGCCCGGGGCCGGGGCCGGTGGGCATCGCGGTGCTGGCGGCCCCGCGGGACCCGGAGGCGGCGACGTGGCTGGCGGGGGAGATCGGGCGCTACCTGGCGCGGGCCCGCTTCCTGTCGGACCGGGTCGCCGTGCGGGTGGTGGAGGCCCCGCCGGCGGACGACCCCGATGCCGATCCCGCGGACGATCCCGCAACGGACCCGGCCGTGCGCCGGGCCGCGGGGGACGCCGCGTTTCTGCTGTGGAGTGGCCCGGCGCCCGGGGGCGGGACGGCCCTGCACCTGACCCACCTGTACGGCCTGGACCCCGCCTACCAGTCCCGCCAGGCGGCGGGGCGGGCCGCGGTGGTGCCCATCCGCCACCGCCTGCCCGCGCCCCGGGGGGACGACGCCCTGATGACCCTGTTCGCCCTGCAGGGGGTCCTGTACGTCCACCAGGGGCGGCACGAGGCGGCCCGGCAGGTGCTCTCGGCGCTGAACGCCTTTCCCGACCTGACGCCGCCGGAGCGGTACCCGGTGGTGTTCTTCATCGCCCTGTCCGAGCTGGCCCTGGGCCTGGGCGGGGACGATCCGGCCCGGGTGGACGAGGCCCTCTACCACTTCGGTGCCCTGGGCGCCTTGCCCGGGCCCGCCGCCGACCCGGACCTGCTGGGGGCCGTGCTGTGGAACCGCGGCGTGGGCTACCAGTTCCACCCCACCCGCCACGGCCCCGCCGCGCTGGACCTGGCGGTGGCCTCGTACGAGGCCGCCCTGCCCCACTTCCCGGCCCGGCGGGTGCCGGTGCTGCGGGCCCGCCTGCTGCACCAGCTCGCCTCGGCCGAGCAGCACTACCCCCCCACCCCCGACGGCCGCCACCTGTTCAAGGCCATCCTGGCCTACCGCCGGGCCCTTAAGACCTGGACCCCGGAGGCCTTCCCGGAGGCCTACCGGGCCGCGCTGCACAACCAGGCGGCGTGCCTCCAGCGCCTGCCGGTGGGGGACCGGGAGCGCAACCTGAGGGACGCCATCGCGCTCTACGAACAGGCCCTGGCGGTGCCCGCCCTGGCCGACCGGCGGGACCTCAAGGCCGTCACCTACACCAACCTGGGGCAGGCGTGGCAGGCGCTGCCCCCGGACCCGGCGGGGGAGAGCCTGCGCCGGGCCCTCGCCGCCTACCGGGAGGCGCTGCGCTACTGGACCCTGCGGCGCGACCCGCGCCAGTTCCGCCGCCTCCACGGCCTGGCCGGGCAGGCCTTCCAGCGCATGCCCGCCGGGGACCCGCGGGAGAACCTGCTGCGGGCGCTGGGGCACTACGACCAGGCCCTGAACGCCCTGCCGAAGGCGGACGACCCGGCGGCCTGGGCCGTGCTCCAGTTCAAGCGCGGGGTGGTGCTGGCCCGGCTGCCGCCCCCCGGCGAGCGCCACGCCCTGGCCCGGGCGCGGGCCGCGTTCGAGGCGGCGGCCGCCACGCTCGGGCCCGAAACCGTTCCCGCCTTCCACGCCAAGGTGGTGCATAATCTGGAGCGGGTGAACGCGCGCCTGGCCCGCCTGGAGGGGGGCGTGCCGCCCGCCGTGGACGACACCGTGGAGGAGTAGCCGCGATGGCCCTGGACGAAGCCCTCAGAGCGGTCCTGGTCTGCCCCCGCTGCAAGGGGGAGCTGACCTACGAGACGGAGCCGGAGGCCCTGGTCTGCGGGGCCTGCCGCCTGCGCTACCGGGTCGAGGACGACATCCCCGTGATGCTGGTGGACGAGGCCCAGCCGCTGGAAGGCTGAGGGCCCGCGGCGCCCCCCGTGAGCCGGCGGCGCCCCGCCGACCCCGGGCGGGGACGCAGGGGGGCGCGACCCGTAGCGCTCCGGAGGAGGAGACGATGCCGAAAGTCGGTGTGCTGACCGGCGGGGGTGACTGCCCCGGCCTCAACGCGGTCATCCGGGGCGTGGTCAAGAGCGCCGACACCAAGTACGGCTGGGACGTGATCGGGATCGAGGACAGCTTCCAGGGGCTGATCCTGCCCGGCAAGACCCGCAGCATGACGCCCTTCTCCATCCGCGGCATCCTGCCCCAGGGGGGCACGATCCTGCACAGCTCCAACCGGGCCAACCCGTTCGAGTACCCCACCCGGGTGGACGGCCAGACGGTGGTGCAGGACGTGAGCAAGCAGGTCATCGAGCGCTTCCACGAGCTGGAGCTGGACGGCCTGGTGGCCATCGGGGGCGACGGCACCAACCGCATCGCGTCGCGCCTGTTCGACCTGGGGCTGCCGGTGGTGGGGGTGCCCAAGACGATCGACAACGACCTGCGCGCCACGGACGTCACCTTCGGCTTCAACTCGGCGGTCACCACCGCCATGGAGGCCCTGGACAAGCTCCACACCACCGCCGCGAGCCACCACCGAGTGATGGTGGTGGAGGTGATGGGGCGCTACACCGGCTGGATCGCCCTGGAGTCGGGCATCGCCGGCGGCGCCGACGTGATCCTGATCCCCGAGATCCCGTTCCAGATCGCCGCCGTGTGCCGCAAGATCGCCCGCCGCGCCGAGCGGGGCAGCACCTTCTCCATCGTGGTCGTCGCCGAGGGCGCGCACCCCGAGGGGGGCGAGGTCTCCGTGGTGGCCCACGGCGGCAGGGGCAAGGGCATGGAGCGCCTGGGGGGCATCGGCAACAAGGTGGGCGAGCAGATCGCCGAGACCACCGGCATGGACGTGCGGGTGACCGTGCTGGGCCACATCCAGCGGGGCGGCTCCCCCACCGCCTTCGACCGCATCCTGGCCACCCGCTTCGGCTGCAAGGCCATGAGCCTGGTCACCCGGGGCGAGTTCGGGCGCATGGTGTGCCTGCGGGGGCGGGAGGTCACCTCCGTGCCCATCAAGGAGGCCATCAGCGACTACAAGTGGGTGCCGTTGGACTCGGGGCTGATCCTCACCGCCGAGGCCATCGGCATCTGCATGGGGCGCTAGGCCCCGCCGCCTCCCGGGGCCGCGGCTCAAGCTTCGGCCCTTGCGGCCCGATACCTCCCTCGTATAATTGCGCCCGCGGGCGGCTCGGGCGGGACGCCCGGCGCGGGCCCCGTCCCTCGCAAGCACAAGGAGTGCCTTCCATGCGACGCACCCTGCCCCTCCTCCTGGCCGTCCTGGCCCTTCTCGCCCTGCCGGCCTCCAAAGCCCTCGCCGCCGGCAACGACATCACCCTGCCCGGCGGCCTCTCGCCAGGGGACTTCAAGACCTTCGTCAAGGAGCTGGGCCTGGCCGTGGCCTACGACCCGGTGGCCCCCGCCGAGCCCCGGGGCATCACGGGCTTCGACATCGGCGCCTCGGTGACCCTGGTGCACGTGGACGACACGGTGTGGGACCAGGTGGTCTCCGACGGCGCCGCCCCGTCCAGCCTGCCGGTGGCGCGCCTGCACGTGCAGAAGGGGCTGCCCTTCGGCCTGGACGTGGGGGTGTCGTTCATCGAGGTCCCCGGCAGCAACGCCAGCGTGGTGGGGGGCGAGGTGCGCAAGGCGATCCTCTCCGGCTCGGCCGTCACCCCGGCCGTCTCCATCGGCACCCACTACAGCCGCCTGAACGGCGTCAGCGACCTGGACCTGTGGTCCTGGGGCATCGGGGCCGGCATCAGCAAGGGCTTCGCCATCTTCACCCCCTACGCCGGGGTGGACGAGGTGTGGGTCCACGGCAGCGAGAACGCCGGCATCGGCCTGTCGGACGTGAGCCAGGCCATGCTGCGCTCCCACGTCGGCCTGAAGGTGGCGGTGCTGCCCATCGCCAACGTGGTCGCCCAGGCCAGCTTCGCCACCGTCAACAGCTACACCCTGCGCCTCAACATCGGGTTTTAGAAGGGCCTTGCGGCGCCCCGGGGCCCCGCCCCCCGCGGGGGCGCGCGGTTTGACTCGCGGCGGGCCGCGCCCGTAAACTTCGCAGTTTCAGGTGGGCCGGCGGCCGCGCGGGAGCGCCCCCGCCGGGTCCCGCGGAAGCGCGCGGCGTGCCCGGCACGCCGGCGCTAATCAAAGTCCCCGAAGGGTGCCGGCCCCCAGGGCCATCCCCGCCAAGGCGGCCCGTCGATGACCGAGTCTTCCGTAGCAGCCGCGCCCGCGGAGCGGGAGGCCGAGGCGTTGCTCCAGCGCCTCGACCGCCGCCGCCTGCCGCGCCACATCGCCGTGATCATGGACGGCAACGGGCGCTGGGCCCGGGACCGGGGCAAGGGCCGCATCGAGGGCCACCGGGCCGGCATCGCCAGCGTCCGGGAGACGGTCACGGCCTGCCGCGAGCTGGGCATCGAGGTCCTCACCCTCTACGCCTTCTCCAGCGAGAACTGGCGACGCCCCCCCGTGGAGGTGCGGGCCCTGATGGGCTTCCTCGAGGAGTACCTGGCGCGGGAGCTCTCCACGCTGGTGGAGAACGACATCCGCCTGACCACCATCGGCGACCTGTCCCGCATGCCCCTGTCGGTGCGGCGGGCCCTGGACCGGGTGGGGCGGCGCACCCGGGACAACCGCTCCATGACCCTGGTGCTGGCCCTCACCTACGGCGGCCGGGGGGAGATCGCCCAGGCCGCCCGGCGCGCCGCCCGCGACGTGGCGAAGGGGCTCATCACCCCGGAGGAGATCACCGAGGAGCGCTTCGCCGGCTACCTGGAGACCGCCGGGCTGCCCGACCCGGACCTGATGATCCGCACCAGCGGCGAGCAGCGCATCTCCAACTACCTCCTGTGGCAGATGGCCTACACGGAGTTCCACTTCACCCCCGCCCTGTGGCCGGACTTCCGCCGCCCGGACCTGTACCGCGCCATCCTCGACTTCCAGGACCGGGAGCGGCGCTTCGGGCTCACCAGCGACCAGCTCGCGTCGGCCGAACGGGCCGCCGCGGGGGGCCGCCGGGGCTGACCGCCGGAACCGCCGGACCGCCCCCGTGCTGGGCAAGGACCGCCTGATCACCGCCGCCGTGGCGCTGCCCCTCCTGGGGGCGGCCGTGGTCCTGCTGCCGGCCTGGGGCCTGGCCCTCCTGGTGGGGGCCGCGGCCGCCGTGGGGCAGTGGGAGCTGTACCGCATGCACTTCGCCGGGCCCCTGCCGGCCGCCGCCTGGCTGGCGTGCGCCGCCGGCGTGGCGGTGGTGGCGGGGACCCCGTTCGGCTGGGCCCCGGTGGCCCTGGCGGGGGGCGTGGCCCTGGCGCTCATCGCCCGCCTGCTGGACCCGGCCCGGCGCGAGGCCGCCATCGCCGAGGCCGCCGTGGTGGTGTTGGGGCTGGCCTACGTGGCCTTCCTGCTGTCCCACGTGGCGGCGCTCAGGGCGCTGCCGGACGGGGTGCGGTGGGTCTTCTACCTGCTGCTGGTGACCTGGGCCGGGGACGCCGCCGCCTACTACGTGGGCTCGCGCCTGGGGCGCACCCGGCTCACCGAGGTGAGCCCCAAGAAGACCGTGGAGGGCACCCTGGGGGGCCTGGCCGCCTCGGTGGCGGCGGCCTACCTGGGGTGGCTGTTCGTGCCCCTGGCGTGGGGATGGGACCCGCTGTTCATCGGCCTGCTGCTGGGGGTGGCGGCCCTGCTGGGGGACCTGGTGGAGTCCCTGTTCAAGCGCGCCGCGGGGGTCAAGGACTCCAGCGCCCTGATCCACGGCCACGGCGGCGTGCTGGACAAGGTGGACAGCTTCCTTTTCACGGGGCCCGCGCTTCTCTATTATCTGTCGGTCGTCGGGGCCGGCTGACCCCGGCCCCGCGAACGAGCACCCGGCGAATGGCCCGCAAGCGAATCACCATCCTCGGCGCCACCGGCTCCATCGGCCGCAGCGCCCTCGACGTGGCGGCCCGCCACCCGGACCGGTTCGAGGTGGTGGGGCTGGCGGCGGGGGGCAACGACCGCCTGCTGGCCGAGCAGGTCGCCGCCTTCCGGCCCCGGCTGGCGGCCCTGGGGGACCCGGCGGCCGCCGCCCGGCTGGCCCGGGACGCCGGCGCCACGGCGGTGCGCTCCGGCCCCGAGGGGCTGGCGGAGGTGGCCGCCCTGCCGGCCGACCTGGTGATCGCCGGGATCGTGGGCTCGGCCGGGCTCCTGCCCACCTTCGCGGCCCTCGAGGCGGGCAACCCGGTGGCCCTGGCCAACAAGGAGGCCCTGGTCATGGCCGGGCCCCTCCTCATGGAGGCCGCGGCCCGCAAGGGCCTGCCCGTGCTGCCCATCGACAGCGAGCACTCGGCCATCTTCCAGTGCCTGGCCGGCCACCGCCGCGAGGACGTGGACCACATCCTGCTGACCGCCTCCGGCGGGCCGTTCCGCCGCACCCCGAAGGCCGCCCTGGCGGCGGTCTCCCCGGCCCAGGCCGCGCGTCACCCCAACTGGGACATGGGCCCCAAGATCACCGTGGACTCGGCCACCCTGATGAACAAGGGCCTGGAGGTGATCGAGGCGTGCTGGCTGTTCGGCCTGGCCCCGGAGCGGGTGCGGGTGGTGGTGCACCCGGAGAGCATCGTCCACTCCATGGTGGCCTTCACCGACGGCGCCGTGATCGCCCAGATGGGCCTGCCCGACATGCGGGGCCCCATCGCCTACGCCATGGCCTACCCGGAGCGCATCCCGGTGGACGTGCCGGCCCCCGACTTCGCCACCCTCGGGCGCCTCACCTTCGAGGCCCCGGACACCGAGCGCTTCCCCTGCCTGGAGCTGGCCTACCGGGCCGCCGCCGGGGGCGGCACCCTGCCCGCCGTGCTCAACGCCGCCAACGAAGTGGCCGTGGCGGCGTTCCTCGATTCGGCCATCGGCTTCACCGACATCCCGAAGGTGGTGGCGGCAACCCTGGAGGCCCACGCGCCGAAGCCGATCCGCTCCCTGGAGCAGGTCCTGGCGGCGGACGCCTGGGCCCGGGGGCACGCCCGCGAGGGGCTGCCCTCCGGCGTGGCGGCGGCCGCCGCCGCCCGCCCCGGATGAGGTCTCCGAACGGGGGGTGACGGCGCCCCCGCCGGGCGCCCCGGGCGGGGTCCGGACAACGGCCGGTTGCGATACAATGGAGCGCGAGGGTTCGGGCCCCTGTCCGGCCCCGTAACTGGGAGCGCGGCGATGTCGAAACCGATTCTGGTGATCCAGCAGGTGGCCCACGAGGGCCCGGGGAGGATCTACCCCATCCTGCGCCGGGCCGGCGCCACCGAGGAGGTGGTTCCCTGCTACCGGGAGGACGCCCGCGTGCCCCAGAGCCTGGCCCGTTACAGCGGCCTGATCGTCCTGGGGGGCCCCAAGAGCGCCGTGGACGCCGAGGACGATCCGGTCCTGGCGGCCCAGCTCGCCCTGTGCCGCCGCGCCATCGAGGCCGACTTCCCCACCCTGGGCATCTGCCTGGGGGCCCAGCTGCTGGCCCGCGCCGCGGGGGCCCGGGTGTTCAAGGGGGAGACCCCGGAGATCGGCTGGTACGACCTGCACCTCGCCCTGGAGACCGCCGAGGACCCCCTGTTCGCCGGTCTGCCGAACCCGCTGCACGTGTTTCAGTGGCACGGCGACGGCTTCGACCTGCCGGCCGGCGCCCTGCACCTGGCCAGCTCGCCGCTGTTCCCGCACCAGGCCTTCCGCCTGGGCACGAACGCCTACGGCCTCCAGTTCCACCTGGAGATCGAGGAGCCCATGGTCAAGGAGTGGGTGGCGGTCAACGCCGCCGAGCTGGAGCGCCTCGCCGGCGTGGTGGAGGCCCCGGCCGTGACCGCCGACGCCGCGGCGCGCTGCGCGGCCCTGGCCGAGACCTGCGACACCGTCGTCAGCCGCTGGCTGGAGCGGGCCGCGGCCCACGCCCGTTGAGACCCGGGCTCCCCGGCGGCGCCCGCCTGCGGGCCGCCCGGCGCCTGCTGTTGTCGGTGGCCGTGGCGGGGAGCGTGCTGGTGGCGGGCCTGGTGGCCGAGCGTGCCTCCCGCCTGGGGGAGGAGGACGGCGGCACCCCCTGGGAGATCGAGGCCGACATCAACCTGACCGGGTTCGCCCTGGAGCAGGTGGGGGACCGGGGCCTGGAGATGCGCCTGAGCGCGGACCGGGCCCAGATGGTGGAGGTCAACAGGGTGGTGGTGGTGGAGGGCATCGACGCGGCCTTCTACGAAGAGGGCCGCCCCGCCGTGCGCCTGGCGGCCGACACCGGCCGCATGGCCCTGGACGACGGCGTGGTGCGGGTGGCCGGCGAGGCGCGGCCGGCCCGCCTGACCCTGGCCGACGGCACCCGCTTCACCGCCCCCGCCCTGGTGTGGGACCCGAGCGCCCGCACGGTCCGCTCCGAGGGGGGCGCCCAGGTCACCGGGGCCGGCTTCTCGGCCCGGGGCGCCGAGGCCGTGGCCGATACCCGCGCCCAGGAGGTGCGGCTCACCGGCGACGTGGCCGTGCGATGGGCGCCGTGAGGCGGCGCCGGGCGGCCCCCCGCCTCTTGCCGGCGCTGGCCCTGGCCGCCGTGGCGGGCTTGGCGAGCTTGGCGGCCTTGGCGGCCCTGCTGCCGGCCGCGCCGGCCCGGGGCGCCGGGGAGGCCTCCCCGGCCCGCGGCCTGTCCCTGGACAGCGGCGGCGGCACCCTCACGGTGAACGCCGACGAGATGTCGTTCTCCAACCAGACCGGCGTGCTGGGCTTCTCGGGCAACGTGCGGGTGGACCGCAACGGCATGCGCATGGAGGCCCGCCGGGTGACCGTGACCCTTGAAAGGGGAGGCGCCGGGGAGGGCGCCGGGGACGGCGGCGGGAGCGCCGAGAAGCGCAAGATCCGCCGCATGGTGGCCGAGGGGGACGTGCACTTCAGCTACGGCGACCGCACCGCCACCGCCGGGCGGGCCGAGTACGACCCGGTGGCGGGCACCGTGGTGCTGACCGAGAAGCCCCGGGTGACCGAGCCCACCATGACCGTGGAGGGCAAGCGCATCACCATCGACCTGGCCACCCAGGAGAGCACCGTCGAGGGCGGCGCCTTCACCTTCACCGAGGGCCAGTGATGCCCCTGGAGGCGGTCGGGCTGGTCAAGTCCTACGGCGGCCGGGCGGTGGTCAAGGACCTGTCCCTCAAGGTGGGCCCCGGCGAGGTGGTGGGGCTCTTGGGCCCCAACGGCGCGGGCAAGACCACGGCCTTCTACATGGTCACGGGCCTGGTCGCCCCGGACGCCGGCACGGTGCGGCTGGACGGGGACGACATCACGGGACTGCCCATGTTCGCCCGGGCCCGCCGGGGCATCGGCTACCTGCCCCAGGAGCCGTCCATCTTCCGGCGCCTGACCGTAGCCGAGAACGTGGACGCGGTGCTGGAGCGCATGCCTCTCGGGCGGCGCGACCGGGGCACCCGGCGGGAGGAGCTCCTGGAGGAGTTCGGCGTGGCCCACCTGGCGGGGGCGCGGGCCTACACCCTGTCGGGGGGCGAGCGGCGCCGGGTGGAGATCGCCCGGGCCCTGGCGGCGGCCCCCAGCCACCTGCTGCTGGACGAGCCGTTCGCCGGCATCGACCCCATCGCCGTGAGCGACATCCAGGGGATCGTGGAGCGCCTGAAGGCCAAGGGGATCGGGGTCCTGATCACCGACCACAACGTCCGCGAGACCTTGCAAATTACCGACCGCGCATACATTATTTACCAGGGTACCATTCTTGAATCCGGCACCCCGCGCCAGGTGGCGGACAGCCCCCACGTGCGGCGCATCTACCTGGGCGAACGCTTCACCCTGTAAACTTGCGGGGCGGCCCGGCCGAGAAAACAACACGAAAGGGTTCCCGCCCATGTCCTGCCCCCATCCCCTGGGATCGCCTCGATGAAGCTGACGCTCAAGCCCATCCTGGCCCAGAAGCTGGTGATGACCCCCCAGCTCCAGATGGCCATCCGGCTCCTGCAGCTGTCCCGCCAGGAGCTTGAGCAGGCCATCGAGCAGGAGATGATGGAAAACCCCACGATGGAGGAGGCGACCGGCGACGAGGAGCCCGAGAGCGCCGACGAGTCCGCCGCCGAGACGGCCGGCGAGGCCCTCGAGACCCCCGCCAACGGCAGCGAGCCCCCGGCCCCCGCCACCGACGAGGCCGAGTCCCTGGGCTACAAGTGGGAGGAGTACTTCGCCCAGGAGATGGGCGACGGGCGCGACTTCGGCGGCGTGGCCGCCCCCCCGGACGAGCTGCCCAGCTACGAGCAGACCCTGGCCGGCACCACCTCCCTGCTGGACCACCTCAACTGGCAGCTGCGCCTGGCCCCCCTCACCGAGCGGGAGATGGCCATCGGCGAGGAGATCATCGGCAACGTCGACGACAACGGATACCTGAGGTCCGAGGTCGAAGAGATCGCCGAGGCGGTGGGCGAGTCCGCCGCCGACGTGGAGCGCGTCCTCAAGGTGGTGCAGGACTTCGACCCCTCCGGCGTGGGGGCCCGCAACCTGCGCGAGTGCCTGCTGATCCAGATCCATCAGCTGGGCCTGGCCGACACCCCGGTGGCCCGCATCGTGGAGGACCACCTGGAGGACCTGGAGCGGCGCCGCTACCCCCAGATCGGCCGGGCCCTGAAGATCTCCGCCGACCAGGTGTACGAGTCCGCCAAGGTGGTGGAGGCCCTGGAGCCCAAGCCGGGCCGCCCCTTCAGCGTGGCCCAGAACTTCACCATCACGCCGGACGTGTACGTGGTGCCGGTGGACGGCGAGTACCGGGTGCTGCTCAACGAGGAGGGCATGCCCCGCCTGCGGATCAGCCCTTACTACAAGAAGATGCTCGCCAACCGCGAGGCCGCCCCGGTGGAGGCGCGGGAGTACCTGGACGGCAAGCTGCGGTCGGCGTTGTGGATGATCAAGAGCATCGAGCAGCGCAACCGCACCATCGTCAAGGTGGCCGAGAGCATCGTGCGCTTCCAGCGGGAGTTCTTCGACCACGGCATCACCCACCTGAAGCCCCTCATCCTCAAGCAGGTGGCGGACGATATCGAGATGCACGAGTCCACCATCAGCCGGGTGACCACGAACAAGTACATGCACACGCCGCACGGCATCCTGGAGCTGAAGTTCTTCTTCAACTCCGGCCTGTCCACCGTGGGGGGGTACGGCCCCGAGGTCTCGTCGGTGAGCGTGCGGGAGATGATCCGCACCCTGGTGGCGGACGAGGACCCGCAAAAGCCCCTCAAGGACCAGGAGCTGGTCCGGATCCTCAAGGCCAAGGGCATCGCCGTGGCGCGGCGCACCGTGGCCAAGTACCGCACCGAGCTGAACATCCCGCCCTCCAACCGGCGCAAACGCCCGTTTTGACCCCCTCCCTTGCCACGCCGGCGCGGCGGCCCTTCCGGCCCCCCGGCGCGGCACGTTCCCGCTTGTCCTCCACCCCGCACCAGGAGCCCGACCGCACCATGGAGATGGACATCACCGGCCGCCAGCTCGAGATCACCCCGGCCCTGCGGGACTACGTCCGGGCCAAGGTCGCCAAGGCGGACAAGTACCTGGCCCGCAGCTTCGGGGCCCGGGTCATCCTGGAGGTGGACAAGCTGCGGCACATCGCGGAGGTGATCCTGAATGTCAAGGGCGCCCAGATGACCGCCAAGGGCGAGGCGGAGGAGATGTACGCGGCCATCGACAAGGCCATGGACAAGATGGAGCACCAGCTGCGCCGCTACAAGGACAAGCTGGCCCACCACAAGGGCGGCGTCTCCCTCACCGAGGAGACCGCCGCCGAGCCCGCCCCCGACACGGAGGCCTGAGGCGGGCGCCGGCGTGAACGGCCCTCCGGATCCGGTCCGGACCGCCCCGGCGGCCCTGCGCTTCCTGATCCTCACCGGCACCTCCGGGTCCGGCAAGAGCCACGCCCTCAACTGCCTGGAGGACGTGGGCTACTTCTGCGTCGACAACCTGCCCCTGGCGCTCATCGTCCCCTTCGCCGAGCTGTTCGAGGCCTCCTCCCGGCCGGTCGACAAGCTGGCCCTGGTGGTGGACGTGCGGGAGCGCTTCTTCCTGGAGGAGGGCACCACCCCCATCCTGGCCTTAAGGCGCCGGGGCCACCGGGTGGAGACCCTGTTCCTGGACGCCGACGACGCGGTCCTGATCCGGCGCTTCTCCGAGACCCGCCGCCCCCACCCCCTGGCCCCGGAGGGGGGCGTGGTGGAGGGCCTGAAGCGCGAGCGCGAGCTGCTGGCCCCCCTGCGCAACACGGCGGACCGGCGGGTGGACACCACCCACTTCTCCGTCCACGACCTGAGGGCCTTCATCCAGAGTCATTACGGTGGCGATCAGGGCGCCAAGGCCCTGACGATCTCCCTGGTGGCGTTCGGCTTCAAGTACGGCGTCCCCCTGGAGGCGGACCTGGTTTTCGACGTGCGCTTCCTGGCCAATCCGCACTTCGTGCCGGAGCTCAAGCCCCACACCGGCCGGGAGCCCCGGGTGCGCGACTACGTGCTGGCCGACGCCCGCGCCCGGCCGCTGCTGGAGCGGATCACCGAGCTGCTCAAGTTCACCGTGCCGGCCTACGAGCAGGAGGGGCGCAGCTACCTGACCATCGCCGTGGGGTGCACCGGGGGCCGGCACCGGTCGGTGGTGGTGGCGGACCTGCTGGCCGAGGCCCTGCGGGCGGACGGCCGCCAGGTGGAGGTGCGCTACCGCGACGCGGGCGCGGAGGCCGCGGCCCAGGGCGAGCCGGAGGGCGGGGCGGCCTAGCGGGGGCCGGTCCCGGGGCCGGCGCTGTTGCCCCGGGCCCTCGAATCCGTACAATGGCCCCGCGCCACGGCGGGCGGCGGGGGCCCCGGGGTGTTCAAGGACGAACGGAATGTCCACCTTTGTCATCGCCATCACGGGCGCGAGCGGCGCCGTCTACGCCCTGAGGCTGCTCGATGCCCTGGCCGCCGGCGGGCACCGCCTGCACGTGGTCGCCTCCCCCACCGGGCGCGCCATCCTCAAGGACGAGACGGGCCTGGACCTGGGGAGCACGGCGGCCTCGGCCCAGGCCGCCCTGGCGGAGCGGCTGGGGGCGGAGGCGGCGGTGACGGTGCACGGCCCGGGAGACCTGTGGGCCCCCATCGCCAGCGGCAGCGTCCCCACCGACGCCATGGTGGTGGCGCCCTGCTCCATGAAGGCCGCCGCCGCCATCGCCCACGGCCTGGCCGACGGCCTGATCGAGCGTGCCGCCGACGTGCACCTCAAGGAGGGGCGGCCGCTGGTGCTGGTGCCGCGGGAGACGCCCCTGTCCGCCGTGCACCTGGAGAACCTCCTCAAGCTCGCGCGCCTGCCCGGCGTGCGGGTCATCCCCGCCATGCCGGGCTTCTACACCCACCCCAAGACGGTCGAGGACCTGGTGGACTTCGTGGTGGCACGGATATTGGATCAATTGCGCTCCGGCCCGGAGTGGCACCCCCGATGGCGGGGAGGCGATCCGGGCCCGGCTTCCGAAAGTGGGACATAAAGGTCCAGCGCGGAATGCCGAAAAGGAATCCGCGGGGTCGCACGGGCGTCCCCGGATCGCCACCCACCGGGGGGAATGGCCTTCCCGGGCACACGGCTTCCAAGGATCGGATGACGTCTTTGCTTGCATTCCCGCTACTTGGGGTACAATCCCGCACGGTTCGGTCGCCCCTCGCGCGGCACCGGCCAGGAGAGGGGAACCAGCATGATGTTCGCTAGCGGCCAGCCCCTGGTGGGCCTGGACGTGGGCTCCAGCAGCGTCAAGCTGGTGCACATGTCCGAAAAGCACGGGGAGTTCACCCTCGACCACTTCGGTGTGGTGGAGCTGGACCCCGACGCCATCGTGGACGGCGCCGTCATGGACGCGGGCCACGTGGCCGACGCCATCCGCCGGGTGTTCGCAGCCCAGAAGCTCAAGGAGAAGCGGGTCGCCATCTCCGTCTCCGGCAACTCGGTCATCGTCAAGAAGATCCACCTGCCGATCATGAGCGAGGAGGAGCTCTCCGAGAGCATCACCTGGGAGGCGGAGCAGTACATCCCGTTCGAGATCGCCGACGTCCACCTGGACTTCCACATCATGGAGTCCGGCGACGCCGCCGTGCCGAGCGGCCAGATGCCGGTGCTGCTGGTGGCGGCCAAGAAGGAGCGCGTCTCCGAGCTGGTCACCCTGGTGGAGGAGGCGGGCCTGAAGCCCATGATCGTGGACGTGGACGCCTTCGGCCTGGAGAACATCTTCTGCGCCAACTTCGGCGTGGGCGACCACATCACGGGCCTGGTCAACGTGGGCGCCTCCGCCATCAACATCAACGTCCTGGTGGACGGCATGAGCGCCTTCACCCGCGACATCTCCATGGGCGGCGACCGCTACACCGAGGAGATCCAGAAGGGCCTGAACATCAGCTTCGGCGAGGCCGAGCGGGCCAAGCGCGGGGAGCGCATCGAGGGCATCGACCAGGCCAAGGTGCAGCGGATCATCCAGGACACCAACGTGGAGGTGGCCAGCGAGATCGGCCGCACCTTCGACTACTTCAAGACGACCATCCAGGCCGCCCAGATCGACAAGGTCTACCTGGCCGGCGGGGCCAGCAAGACCGAGGGCCTGGTGGAGCAGGCGGGCGAGCGCCTGGGCATCCCGGTGCAGGGGCTCAACCCGTTCGAGAACATCCACCTGGCCGCCGGCATCGACACCGAACGGCTCGCCGCCTTGAGCCCCTTCCTGGGTGTGGCCGCCGGGCTGGCGACGCGGAGGCTCGGCGACCGTTGATTCGCATCAACCTCTTCCCATCGAAGCGGGGCCGCGTCTCCAAGAAGGCGATCGACTTCCGCAACTACCTGATGCTCGTCGGGTCCGCCACGGCCGTCGTGGTGCTGGGGGGCGGCCTCCTCACCTGGGCCATGGCCAGCCGCATCCACAGCCTGCAGGCCGAGAAGCAGCAGGTGCAGGCCCAGCTGGTGGACCTGAAGGCCAAGTCGGCCCAGATCGCCACCTTCGAGGACGACCGCAAGACCTTCGAGGAGAAGATCAAGATCATCGCCCAGCTCAAGACCCGCCAGGGCCGGCCGGTGCAGTTCCTCGACACGATGGCGCACCGGATCCCCGACCGGGTCTGGCTGACCCGGCTGGAGGAGAAGGGCGGCACGGTCACCGTGGTCGGCCGCGCCCTGACCAACGCCGACATCGTGGACATGATCCGCAGCATGAAGGACCAGGCCTTCCTGTCGGACGTCCAGCTCGTGGAGAGCCGCCAGGTCCAGAGCAAGGACCTGTCGGCCTACGAGTTCACCCTCACGGGCAAGCTGCCGGCGCTGGCCGGTGACGCCCAGGCCGCGGCCCCCGGCGGGGCCCCGGCGCAGAAGAGGTCGCGGTGAACCTCAACTGGCTCAAGAACCTGCCGGCGCTCCAGCGCAACATCCTCGGGGGTGCGCTGGTGTTCGTGGCGCTCTCCGCGATGGTCTACTTCGCCTACCTGCCCCGCGCCCGCCAGGTGGACAGCCTGAAGGCCGACCTGGCCCAGCTGGGCAGCGAGGTGGCCATCTACCAGGCCAAGGTCAAGAAGCTCGACGAGCTGCTGCGCGAGAACAAGCGCCTCCAGCACCAGCTCGCCGAGCAGCGCCGCCAGCTCCCGGAGGGGCACGAGGTGGCCGAGTTGCTCAAGCAGGTCTCCGACGCCGGCGTCGGCGCCGGCCTCGTGTTCCGCCTGTGGCGCCCCGGCGCCCCGGTCGCCAATCCCTCGGGCCTCTACCAGGAGCTGCCCGTCCAGGTGGAGGTGGCCGGCGGCTACCACCAGCTGGGGGTGTTCTTCGAGCGGGTGGCCCACCTGGACCGGATCGTGAACATCACGGACCTGCGGCTGGCCCCGGGCCAGGGAGGCGCCCTGACCACCCAGCTGACCGCCAAGGCCTTCGCGACCCTGCCCCCGGACCAGGTCCCGGACGATCCCAAGGCGAAGAAGGGGAAGACATGAGATCCGCCCCCACCGCCCATCGAATGACGCCGCTCCTGACGGCCCTGGCCCTGTTCGTCACGGCGGCGCCCGCCCTCGGGGCGGACGACCTCGCGCTCACCGCCCGCGGCGACCTCAAGGACTCGGCCGTCGCGTCGCCCGCCGTGATGCCCGCCGGGCACCCGGCCGTGCCGGCCCGGCCGGTGAAGGACCCGGCCGCCCCCGCGTCGGCCGTGATGCCCGCCGGCCACCCGGCCGTGCCGGCGCAGCCGGTGGCGATGTCGCCCGCGCCCGCGCCCCCGGCCCAGGCCGCCCCGGACCTGGCCGCGATGGCCGACGCCGCCGCCCCGACGGACACGGTGGAAGGGCCGCCGGCGGTCGAGGCCGAGCCCTACGTCTACCGGGCCCGGGGCCTGCGCGACCCGTTCCTGCCCCCGGCGGAGGTACGCGCCCCGGAGGCCGAAGCCAAGGACGTGCCGCCCCTGGAGCGCCACGCCCTTCAGTCCTTCCGCCTGGTCGGCGTGGTGCAGGGCCGCCGCGGCGCGTACGCGATGGTCACCACGGCCGAGGGCAAGGGCTACACCATCCGCGTCGGGACGCGGATCGGCTCGGACGGCGGCCGGGTGCGCCGCATTACGAAGAACTCCGTGATCGTCGAAGTGGTGCAGCCGGACGAGTTCGGTGAGCTCAAGAAGAGCGAGACGATCCTGGCGTTACGCCCCGAAGAGGTGGTCCCATGAAACGCATCCCCCTGATTCTCCTCCTCGCGGCGGCGCTGGCCGGCGCCCCGGCCTGGGGGCCGTGGTCCGGCCCGGGCGACGCGCACGCCGCGTACCGGGGCCAGAAGGTGAGCCTGGACTTCCAGGACGCGCCGGTGCGGAACATCATCCAGCTCCTCGCGGACGTGAGCGGCCGCAACGTGGTCATCAGCGACGCGGTGCAGGGCAACATCACCCTCAAGCTCAAGAACGTGCCGTGGGACCAGGCCCTGGACCTGGTGCTCAAGATGAACGGCCTGGGGATGGAGACCGAGGGCAACATCATCCGCATCAACACCCTCCAGAACATGGCGCGGCAGCGCGACGAGGAGGGGCGGGCCAAGGCCACCCAGGTGCAGGCCGAGGACCTGATCACCCGCGTGATCCCGGTGCACTACACCGTGGCCTCGGCGATGATCGATACCCTCGCCAAGGGGGACGCCAAGTTCCTCTCCACCCGGGGCCACATCAGCGCCGACGAGCGGACCAACACCCTGATCATCCAGGACATCGAGAGCGTCATCGACCGGGTGGTGAGCCTGGTGCGCGAGCTGGACACCCCGACCCCGCAGGTGATCATCGAGGCCCGCATCGTGCAGGTGAAGCCCAGCTTCAACCGCGACCTGGGGATCCAGTGGGGCGGCGGCTACACCCGCTTCGGCGCCTCCAACACGATCTCCGTGAACGGCGCCGAGAACAGCGGCGCCCTGCCGGACATCGCCGTGAACCTGCCGGCCACCGGCAGCGTGGGCACCTTGGGGGCGGTGGGGGTGTCCTTCGGGCGCCTGATCGGCTCGCCCATCAGCCTGGACCTGCGCCTGTCCGCGGGCCAGAGCCGGGGCCTGACCAAGATCGTCTCCACGCCCAAGGTGGCGGTGCTGGACAACCAGACCGCCAAGATCGAGCAGGGCGAGAGCATCCCCTTCCAGACCGTCTCCCAGGAAGGCACCCAGACGGTGTTCCACGACGCCAACCTGTCCCTCGAGGTCACCCCCCATATCACCGGGGACGGCAAGGTGGCCATGCAGATCAAGGTGGCCAAGAACCTGCCGGGCGAGACCCGCTCCTCGGCGGGGCCCAGCATCCTGCGCCGCGAGGCCCACACCAACGTGCTGCTCAACGACGGCGAGACCACCGTGATCGGCGGCATCTATGAGCGCACCACCGTGGACTCCAAGAACAGCGTGCCGTTCCTGTCCAGCATCCCCTTGGTGGGGCTGCTGTTCAAGAGCGCCTCCAACCGCGACGACGTGGAGGAGCTCCTGGTCTTCATCACCCCCCGCATCGTGAAGCAATAGGCCGGTCATGGAACACCACACCCTTCAGAACGGATCCACCGCATTCCGGGCCCTGGCCCGGGGCCTGACCGGCCTGCTGGGGCTGCTCCTGCTCCTGGGCGCGGCCGGCTGCGGCGGCAGCGCCGCCTCCACCGAGGCCGTCATCTACGTCGACGCAGCCGACGCTGACTGGTCGCTGCCCGACGACTACGGCGACGGGGTCAACACGATCGCCCCGGCCCAGCCGATCCTGATCCTGGTCCAAAAGAGCGCCGACGACACCACGCCCGTGGCCGGGGTGAACATCACCCTGCTGGTCGGGGGCGTCGCGGTCGCGGGGGCGGGGCTGTTCGACCCCGCCACCGGTGTCCAGCTGGACGACGGCTTCGGCGTGCTGCAGACCACGACCGACGACCACGGTGCCGTGGTGGTGATCCCCCAGGGGGCCGTCACCGGCTGCACCGTGGTCCCCGCGGCCGACGCCACGATCAAGGGCAACCTGTCGGTGGGGATCTTCATCTCCAGCGACAGCTCGGTGTGGAACGGGAACTTCTCCTACACCTGCAAAGCCTGACGCCGCCGGTCCGGTGGACCTGCTCTACCTGACCGGCTTCATGGGAACGGGGAAAAGCGCCGTGGGGCCCCTTGCGGCCCGGGCGCTGGGGTACACTTACGTGGACCTGGACCGGGAGATCGAGCGGGCCGCCGGCATGACGGTGCCCGAGATCTTTGCCCAAGAGGGCGAGGCGGCCTTCCGGGTCCGGGAGGGCGAGGCGCTGGAGCGGGTGTCGCGCCGCCGCCGGTGCGTCGTGGCCACCGGGGGCGGGGTGGTGCTCTCCGACGCCAACCGGAGTCGCATGGCGCGCTCCGGGCACGTGGTGTGCCTCACCGCCAGCCCCGCCGCCATCGTGCGCCGCACCCGGCGCGGCCGGGGCCGCCGCCCCCTGCTGGCGGGGCCCGGCAGCGTGGAGTCGCGGGTGCGGGGCCTGCTGGCGGAGCGGGCGGCCTGCTACGCCGAGTGCCACCACATGGTGGACACCACCGGCCGCTCCGTGGCCGCGGTGGCCAGGCAGATCGTGGAGCTGCATCGGGAAGGGGAATGGCGACGCTGACGGTGAGCCTGGCCGACCGGAGCTACCCCATCCGGATCGGCGCCGGCACCCTTTCGGAACTGGGGGACGCCTGCCGCAAGCTCGAGCTGGGCGACAAGGCGGCGGTGGTCACCAACCCCACCGTGGCGGCCCACTACCTGGCCCCCGTGACCCGCGCCCTGAAGCGCGCCGGCTTCGCCGTCTCCGTGTGCGAGGTCCCCGACGGCGAGCGCTTCAAGACCCCCCGCTGGGTGGGGCGCATCCACGACCACCTGGTGAGCGAGCGCTTCGACCGCGGCTGCTTCGTGGTGGCCCTGGGGGGAGGCGTGGTGGGGGACATGGCGGGCTTCGCCGCCGCCACCTTCCTGCGGGGGATCGCCTACGTGCAGGTGCCCACCACCCTGGTGGCCCAGGTGGACTCCAGCGTGGGGGGCAAGACCGGCGTCAACCACCCCAGCGGCAAGAACCTCATCGGCGCCTTCCACCAGCCCCGCCTGGTCCACATGGACATGGAGGTGCTGGCCACCCTCCCGAAGCGGGAGCTGCTGGCCGGCATCGCCGAGGTGGTCAAGTACGGCGTTATCGCCGACGCCGGCTTCTTCCGCTACCTGGAGCGGCACGTGGAGCCGGTGCTGGGCTTGGAAACGAAGGCCCTGACCCGGGTCGTGCGGCGCTGCTGCGAGATCAAGGCCGAGGTGGTGGCCCAGGACGAGCGGGAGACCGGCGGGCGGCGCACGCCCTGGAGGCCGTGACCCGCTACCGCCGCTACAAGCACGGCGAGGCCGTGGCCGTGGGCATGACCCAGGCGGCCCGCATCGCGGTGCGCCTGGGGCGCCTGAAGGCCGACGCGGCCGAGGCGCAGGAGGCGCTGCTCACCCGCTTCGGGCTGCCCACGGCGCTGCCGAAGCGCCTGGACCGGGAGGCGCTGCTGGAGGCCATGACCCTGGACAAGAAGGCCCTGAGCGGCCGCATCCGCCTGGTGCTGCCGGACCGCATCGGGGCCGTGTCCCTGGTCTCCCTGACCCCGGCCGAGGTGGCCGGCCTGCTCAAGGCCCTGTAAGGGGGTGCGCCCCCGCCGCCCCCCCGCCCTCCGGCGCCGGCCGGTGCCGCCGTGGGCCCTTGCCGGCCTGGCCGCGCTCCTGGCCGGGGGCTGCGGCGGGGGCGGGAGCGCGTCCAACCTGTGCCCCGGCCTGTCCACCGCCGGCGCCGGCGGGGCCTTCACCGTGACGGGAACGGTGGAGTACGAGGACCGGCCGCTGGACACCGACGGCTTCACCGGTGCCTCCGCCTACCTGCCGGTGCGGGAGGCCGCGGTGCAGGCGGTGCGGTGCAGCGACGGCGCCGTGCTGAAGGAGGGGAAGACGGATGGGACCGGGGCCTTCTCCCTGTCCGCCTCCAACGCCGGCACCGCCGGGATCTACGTGCGGGTGCTGACCCGGGCGCTGAGCGCCTTGTACGACGTGACGGTCACGGACCAGACCTCCTCGCCCGTCGCCGTCTACGCCGTGCGCTCCGTGGGCTTCGACGAGCGCTCGGCCCCGGTCGTGACCCTCACCGCCACGGCCGCGGCGGGCATCGCGCCCCCCTTCAACATCCTGGACCAGGCCCTGACGGCCATCGAGTTCGTGGACGCGGCGGTGCCCCTGGTGGACGGGCAGCTGGCCGCCCTGCGCATGGTGTGGGAGGCCGACACCACCAGCACCACGGCCTACTTCCCCACCTCCACCACGATCTACGTGCTGGACCAGCCCAACGCCCCCGGCTTCTTGCAGGACACGGACGGCTACGACGACCCGGTGATCCGCCACGAGGTGGGGCACTACCTGGCGGATCAGCTCTCCAAGGACGACTCCCCCGGGGGCGGCCACGCCGCGGGGGAGGAGGACCAGGACGCCCGCCTGGCGTGGTCGGAGGGGTGGGGCAACTTCTTCGCCGGGGCCTCCGGCGACTCCCCCAACTACGTGGACACCTACGACCCGAACCCCCCGGGGGGCATGACGTCCGCCCTCTACTTCAGCCTGGAGGACCTGAGCCCCACCTACGCGGGCACCTCTGGCTCCACCGCCGAGCTGGCGGTGGCCGCCACCCTGTGGGACGGCCTGGACGGCTCCGTCGGGGGCCCCACGGACAACGACGGCGACCCCGCCGCCCTCACCTCCGCCCAGGTGATCACGGCCATCGAGCGCCTGGCCGGGGGGCCCTCGCCGGTGGACTTCGCCCGCTTCTGGAACACGATGCGGGCCGACACGGCCACCTTCTTGGCCGGCGACCTGACGGGCTTCCGGAACGCCGCCGCCCTGCTGGGGATCGACCTCCAGGAGGACGCCGGCACCGATGATACCGCCGGGGGCGCCACGGCCCTGGCCGGCGGCTTCCCCCGAACGGCCGACGCCAACCTGGCGTGGGACGTGACGAAGGCCTCGTCGGACACGGACTACTACACCACCGACCTGACCGGGGGCACCACCTACACGATCTTCACCAGCGACCTCGGCGACGGGGCCGACACCTACCTGGAGGTCAGGGACGCCGCCGACGCGACGGCCCTCAAGAGCAACGACAACTGGGACGGGACCTTCTACTCGGCCGTGTGCGGGGCCCTGGGCGCCCCCGCCTGCCCGCCGAACGACGTCGCCACCCTCGCCTCGCAGCTGACCTTCGACCCCGACGTGGACGGCTCCGGCACCGGTACGTACCTGATCCGGGTGACCCGCTCGCCCAACGCGCCCCCCTCGGCGGGGCTCTTCGGGGGCTACCACCTGGAGATCCAGTAGCGCCTCGGCCGTGCCCCCTCGACCGGGGGAAGCGGCGGGAAATGGCGGCCGGATCTTGACATATTTCCGATCGATGCGTATATTGCGCACTAAATTGATCGGAATAATATGAAGTTCTCCGCCCGCTCCCAGTACGCCCTCGAGGCCATGCTCGCCCTGACCGACAGCCCGGACGGGCGCCCGGTGCAGGTGCGGGCCATCTCCCGCGAGCACGGCATACCGGTGCGGTTCCTGGAGCAGATCATGGCCTCCCTCAAGAAGGCCGGGCTGGTGCGCAGCGTGCGGGGGGCCCGGGGGGGCTACCTGCTGGCCACCCCCCCGGCGACCATCCGGGTGTCCCGCATCCTCCAGGCGGTGGAGGGGCCCATCCGGGAGGAGGAGGCCGACACCGGCCCCCTGCCCCCCGCCACCCAGGTGGTCCACGCCCTGTGGCGGGAGGCCCAGGACACGGTGCGCGCCGTGTTCGACGCCACCACCCTGGACGAGCTGGCCAAGCGCAAGCGCGACCTGGAGGGCTCGCGCACCCTGATGTACCACATCTGACCGATGCCCGCCCCGACCCCCGCAAACCGCCCCCGGAAGCAGCCCGCCTCAGACCGCACGAGCGAAAGGTCCCCAGGATGGAACGGCCCGACCAGCCCGCGCTGAACCGCGTCACCCACGAGACGGACGTGCTGATCATCGGCGGCGGCACCGCCGGCTGCCTGGCCGCCGTGGAGCTCAAGGAGCAGCACCCGGACCTGAAGGTGACCATCGCCGAGAAGGCCCACGTGGACCGCTCCGGCTGCCTGGCGGCGGGCATGAACGCCATCAACGCCTACCTGAACCCCGGGGAGACCGCCGACAGCTTCGTGCGCTACGTGCGCTTCGACTCCTGCGGCCTGGTGCGGGAGGACCTGGTCAAGAGCCAGGCCGAGCTGTTCGAGTACGTGGTCAAGAAGGTGGAGGGGTGGGGCCTGCCCATCCTGTGCGACGAGCAGGGCAACTACGTGCCCCGCGGGCGCTGGAACATCAAGATCAACGGCGAGAGCCTCAAGCCCATCCTGGCCAAGGCGGCCCGGGACGCCGGGGCGACGATCCACAACTGGGTGGTCATCACCGGGCTCCTGGTCAGCGGCGGGCGCTGCGCCGGGGCGGTGGGCTTCTCCCTGCGCACCAACACCTTCTACGTCTTCAAGGCCAAGGCCACCCTGATCTGCACCGGCGGGGCCGCCGGCCTGTACCGCCCCAACAACGCCTACGACGCCCAGCACAAGACCTGGTACTCGCCGTTCAACAACGGCGCCGGCTACGCCATGGGGATCCGGGCCGGGGCCGAGATGACCTCCTTCGAGATGCGCTACGTGGCCCTGCGCACCAAGGACGCCATCGCCCCCACCGGCACCCTGGCCCTGGGGGTGGGCGCGCCCATGGTCAACGCCCGGGGCGAGCGCTTCATGGCCAAGCGCTACGCGCACCTGGGGGGCGACGGCGCCCCCACCCCGTACCGCGCCTTCGGCCCCATCCAGGAGGGCAAGGCGGGCCGGGGGCCGTGCTACCTGGACACCACCCACATCTCCGAGGAGCAGGCCCGCCAGCTCAAGATGGCCTACCTCGACATGTACCCCTCCCAGGTCCTCTACTGGGCCGCCAACGACCTGGACCCGGCCAAGCACCCGGTGGAGGTGCAGACCACCGAGCCCTACATCGTCGGCGGCCACTGCCAGGCCGGCTACTGGGTGGACGTGGAGCGCCGCACCACCTTGGCCGGGCTGTTCGCCGCCGGCGACGTGGCCGGCGGCGCGCCGTTCAAGTTCGTTTCCGGCTGCTGGGCCGAGGGGGTTATCGCGGCCCGCGCCGCGGGGGCCGAGGCCGCCTCCCTGCCCCCGCCCGAGCTGGAGCAGCACGAGATCGAGTACCACTACCAGCGCACCTTCGACCCGCTGTTCAACTACGGCAAGGTCAAGTACGGCGTCAAGCCGTACGACATGGAGGTGCGGATGCAGAAGATCATGGAGGAGTACGCCGGCGGCGCCTCCGGCCACTACGAGATGAACGAGGAACGCCTGGTGCTGGCCCGCAACTACATGGGCCAGCTGCCCGGGCAGTTCGACCAGCTCGTGGTGGGCGACATGCACGACCTGATGCGGGCCCACGAGGTCATGGACCGGGTGGTGGTGGGCCAGGCCCTCATCGAGCACCTGATCGCCCGCAAGGAGACCCGCTGGCCCGCCTACCAGACCCGCACCGACTACCCGGAGCGGGACGACCTGCACTGGCTGAAGTTCGTCAACACCCGCATGGACCCGGCCACCGGCAAGTTCGAGCTGATCTTCCACCCCTACGAGCAGCTCGTGCCCGGCGACCGCTACCACCCGGGGGAGAAGCCCGGCAAGGGCGCCTGACGGGCGCCCGCCGGAAGCGCTTAAGGAGGCAAGTCGATGCCCGTCGTCGTGGACCCGGACCTGTGCAACGGCTGCTACAACAGCCGCCAGCCGCCGTGCGTCCGGATGTGCCCCGGAGACCTCATCGTCAAGGACTTCCAAGTCAACAAGGCCTACCTGAAGTACGTCGACGACTGCTGGGACTGCCTGCCGTGCGTGAAGGCCTGCCCGGAGGAGGCCATCCGGTTCCAGCTCTCGTACCAGATGGGCTTCTTCAACGCCTCGCTCCAGCCCCACATCCATCGCGACCGGCAGCACATCACCTGGAAGATGGTGGACGCCCACGGCCGGGAGGACACCTTCACCATCCGCACCAAGGTGATGGAGGTGGCCCTGGACGAGAAGGTGGAGGGCGAGCCCACACCGGACTTCTCCATCTGAGGCCCTTTACCGAACAACCCCCCAAACGCAAACCTGCAAGGACCGTCATGACCGCCAACATCCCCCCCCACGGGGGCACCCTCATCAACCGGATCGCCCGCGGCCACGAGCGCGAGGAGCTCGCCCGCAAGGCCGCCACCCTGCCCCGGGTGCCCCTGTCGGCGCGGGAGATCGCCGACCTGGAGATGATCGCCACCGGCGCCTTGAGCCCCCTGACCGGCTTCATGGGCGAGGACGACTACAACCAGGTGGTGGACACCATGCACCTGACCTCGGGCCTGGCCTGGAGCCTGCCGGTGACCCTGGCGGTGTCGGACGACCGGGCGGCGGCCCTCGCCGTCGGGCAGGAGGTGGCCCTGGAGGGCGCGAACGGCCTGCTGATGGCGGTCATGGAGATCACCGACCGGTTCCGCCGCGACAAGCGCAAGGAGGCGGTGGAGGTCTACCGCACCGACAGCGAGGGGCACCCCGGGGTGGCCAAGATCTATGAACAGGGCGACTGGCTCATCGGCGGGCCCGTGACCCTGTTCGCCCGGCCGCCCCACGACGACTTCCTGGAGTTCCGCCTGGACCCGGAGGAGACGCGCTCCCTGTTCCGGGACAAGGGCTGGCGCCGGGTGGTGGGCTTCCAGACCCGCAACCCCATCCACCGGGCCCACGAGTACATCCAGAAGTGCGCCCTGGAGGTGACCGACGGCCTGCTGGTGCACCCCCTGGTGGGGGAGACCAAGTCCGACGACATCCCGGCCCACGTGCGGATGGAGTGCTACCAGGTGCTGCTGGGGGGCTACTACCCCAAGGACCGCACGGCCCTGGCGGTGTTCCCGGCAGCGATGCGCTACGCGGGGCCCCGCGAGGCGATCTTCCACGCCCTGGTGCGCAAGAACTACGGCTGCACCCACTTCATCGTGGGGCGCGACCACGCCGGGGTGGGGGACTACTACGGCACCTTCGACGCCCAGTACATCTTCGACGAGTTCGAGCCCGGCGAGCTGGGCATCACCCCCCTGTTCTTCGACCACTCCTTCTGGTGCAAGGCGTGCGAGGGCATGGCCAGCTACAAGACCTGCCCCCACGACGGCGAGAACCACGTGATCCTGTCGGGCACCAAGGTGCGGGCGATGCTGCGGGAGGGCACCGAGCCCCCCCACGAGTTCACCCGCCACGAGGTGGCCCAGGTGCTCATCCGGCACATGATCACGAAGGGCTAGGCCGCCCGGGAAGACGGCGCCCCCCGGGCGCGCCGGGGGCCGCCCGCGCCCCTAGTCCGCGGACGGCGGCCGGGTGCGCTTCTTCCGGATCAGGTGGGCCCCCTTGCGGGTCACCAGGAAGGCGGAACACACCGCCACCGGGATGAAGAGGGCCGTGGGCAGGATCTCGGAGGCCAGGATCCCCTCGTGGGTGAGGGCCTTGAAGACGTAGCTCGCCAGGCCCGTCAGGTAGTACGAGATCACGATCACCGACAGGCCCTCGGCCATCTGCTGCAGGCGCAGCTGGATGGCGGAGCGGGCGTCCAGGTTCTGGAGCACCTGGGTGTTCTGGGCCTCCATGCTCATGTCCACCCGGGTGCGCAGGATCGCCACCAGGTCCGAGATCTCGTCCTGCATCCGGTCCAGGCGGGCCAGGAAGGCGCGGTACTCGTCCCCCACCGTCGCCACCCGGTCCAGGATGACCGCCGACAGGGAGTCGAAGCCCGCCACCGGCTGCTCCTTCCACTCGGCGAATCCCTGCCGCACCAGCTCGGTGTAGGGGAAGGTGGCCGACAGGACGTGATTGAAGCGGCCGTAGCGGCGCACCACCTGGGCCAGGTCCAGGGTCAGGTCCCCCAGCCAGGCCCGCAGGCGGTCCGGCGTGGCCTCCCCGATCTCGGCCGTGAGCCGCTCCATGCGCTCGCTGAAGGCGTGCTCCATGCGGTGCACCTCCTGCACCGTGTCGCGCACCTCGAGGCGGGGGATCATCAGCAGGTGGTAGTAGTTCTCGATACGGCCGATATTCGAGACGATGAACGAGCCGTGCTCGGCGACCGCCTCCGGGGTGCCGGCCACCACGTAGCGCTCCCGCCCCTCGAACGGCTCGTAGTTGGTGTACACGGCCACGTCGCCCCCTAAGACCCGGGCCCCGAAGCGGTTGCGGCAGACGATGCGCTCGCACACCTCGTCCGGGTCCATGGGGCGGTCCACCACCAGGATCTCCAGGCTGGTGAGCAGGGGCGGCCGGCCGGCCCGGTGCATGGCGGCGCTCACCGGCTCCATGCGCTCCGGCGAGGCGGGCTCCGGCCCGCCGTCCAGAACGGCGCGGATGAAGTAGTACTCGGTGTGCAGCTCCCAGGTGAGCTGGAGCTTCTCCGGACCATCCGGGGCCGGGCCCCAGGCGTGGGCGCGGGTCTCCCCCAGGGAGCGCTGGGTCTCGGGGATCTTGAGCTCGTCGCACAGGGCCGCGAAGCGGTCGCGGACGCGCTTCTCGTCCTCGTCCTCGTCCCGGAGGTAGGCGACATGGTGGACGAAGGCCGGCCCCGTCACCCGCTCCGCCGGCACGGCCCCGAGGCCGCCGTGGACCTCCTCCATCAGGGAGAAGACGTGGGGCGGGCAGGCCTCCACGCAGACGGTGCACCCCTCGGGGCACCGGTCGGTGTGGGTCATCACGATGCGGCGGTCGCCCATGGTCAGGATCTGCTGGGGGCAGGCCGGGATGCAGGCCGGCGCTCCCCCGCAGCGGTCGCAGCGTTCGTCGTGGATACGGATCGGTGTCAGCACGGTGTCCGGCCCGGACGGGCCCCGGCGCCCCTACAGGCCGCACATCCCGGCGCCGCACCCCCCCACGGGGGTGCCGCAGCCGCCCTGGGGCCCGCAGGCCGGGGCCGGCTCGGGGCCGCCGGCCACGGCGGCCGCGAACACGCTCATCCGGCGGGTGGCCTCCCGGGCCCCGCAGGCCGGGCAGAGCGTCTCCTCGGGGCGGGCGTGGATGGACTGCAGCAGGGTGAACCCCTCGCGGCAGGCGCCGCAGGTGTATTCGTACAGGGGCACGGGCCTGTCTCCTCCCTCGGGCCGCCCGGAGGCGGCGGTTCCAGTTCTGAAACAACTTTTTGAAACAACACATTACCACGCCGCCGCCGTCTGCGCAACGCAACCCCCTGGCGCAAAAAGGCATTTCGCCCCCCGTCCGGGCCCGAAAACTCCGGGGGGACCGTTCGGCGGGGATCGGATAAAATAGGCCCATGGACGAGATCGTCTCCGTCACGTCCCGGAACGCCGACCGGGCCCTGCAGGAAGGGTTGGCCCACTTCGATGAGGGGCGTTACGAGGAGGCCCTGGCCGTCTTCGACGCGGCCCTGGCCCGCCTGGGGCCCCAGATGGACCTGAACCACTGGAAGGGGGTCGCCCTGCGCCACCTGGGCCGCCTGCGGGAGGCGATCGAGGCCCTGGAGCTGTCCGCCGGGGCCGAGGCCCCGGAGGGCTCCCTCTACGAGCTGGCGGTCCTGCTCCTGGAGGAGAACGTGGACTCGGCCCGGGGCCTGAAGATCCTGGAGGACCTCTCGGCCCGGGACGACATGCCCGCCCGGGAATACCTGGCCCACCGGGCCTACGAGGAGGGCCGCTTCGCCGACGTGGTGGCCCTGGCCCGCCTGCCCGTGCCCGCCGGGGCCGACAGCCAGTGGCCCGACAGTGTGGAGTGCCTGGAAACACTCGAGGGCATCGCCCTCACCGAGATGGGCCACCTCGAGGAGGCCCGCTTCCACCTGAAGAAGGCCGCCCGCAAGAGCCCGGGGTGCGCCTCCCACCTGACCAACCTGGGGCGGGTGTACCAGCTGGAGGGGCGCCACGCCCGGGCCCTGAAGTACTACATGCGGGGCATCGAGCTGGACCCGGACGACCCCATCCCCCGGGTCAACCTGGCCCACCTCTACGAGGAGATGGGGCGCACCGAGACCGCCCGCACCATGTTCCGCAGCCTGTACGAGGGCTTCGGCGACGACCCGGCGGTGCTGGAGGATTACGCCCGCTTCCTGGCCCGCCACGGCCAGCTGCCGGACGCCACCCGCCTGGTGGAGCAGGCCCTGGCCGCCCAGGGGGAGGAGCGGGACGACGACCTGGCGGCCTTCCTGGGCTGGCTGGCCCTGGACGCCGGCGAGCCGGAGCGGGCCCGGTCCATCTGGGAGGAGCAGGTGCAAAGCCGCCCCGGCGCGTTCGCCGCGCGCCACTACCTGGCCGGCCTGCTGGCCGAGCGGGGCGAGACCGGCCGGGCCCTGGACCTGCTGGAGGACGCCGTGCGCATCGACGCCGTGGCGGCCCGCAACTGGTGCGTGCGGCCCGACGGCGAGGTGGAGCCGTGCTTCGCCGGCCTGGCGGGCCACCCCCGCTTCCAGCGGGTGGTGGGGGCCGCCGGCGACGCCGACGCCGGACGCTGACCGCCCGCCCCGCCCGTCCCGACAAGGGGAGCCGTCCCGCGTGAGCCCGCCGTTCTCCGCCGCCCTGGTCCTGTCCGCCTACCGCCAGGGGATCTTCCCCATGGCGGAGCCCGGCGACGGCACGATCCACTGGTACGCCCCCGACCCCCGCGCCGTCCTCGACCTCGAGCGCTTCCACGTGTCCCGGCGGCTGGCCCGAACGGTGCGCGGGGGGCGCTTCACGGTGGCGGTGAACCGGGACTTCGAGGCCGTCATGCGCGCCTGCGCCGCCCCCGGTCCGGGGCGGGAGCAGACCTGGATCAACGACGCCTTCGTGCGGGTGTACGCCGAGCTGCACGCCCTGGGCCACGCCCACAGCGTCGAGACCTACCTGGACGGCCGCCTGGCGGGGGGCCTGTACGGCGTCTCCCTGGGCGCGGCCTTCATGGGCGAGAGCATGTTCTCGCGGGAGCGGGACGCCAGCAAGGTGGCCCTGGTCCACCTGGTGGAGCGCCTGAAGGCGCGGGGCTTCGTGCTGCTGGACACCCAGTTCATGACCGAGCACCTGGCCCGCTTCGGCGCGCGTCCGATCTCCCGCCGGGCCTACCTGGCCCGCCTGCGCGAGGCGATGGCGCGGGACGCCCGCTTCGCCTGAGCCGACGGCCGTCCGGGCGGGCTCGCCCCCCGGCCCGGGTTGCGTCCGCCGCTCAGGATGGCATTATTGAATCAAACCGTATCGAGGCGTGGGGTGGGACACGGGGCACGGTCCCCTCCCGCCGTGCGCTCTCCGCCAGCCGCCGGGAGGACCTGTCCATGCGGATGCGCACGCGTGCCAAGCGCGCGCTCCACCGAGCCCTGTTCCGCGGTCCGGGCCTGAGCCGGGTCCACATCGTCGGGTGCGCCCGCTCGGGCACGACGATGCTGCACTATGCCTTCCTGGCCTTCCGGGGCACCTGGCTGCACGACCGCGAGACCTCCCTGCGCAACACCCCCACCGGCCGGGAGAGCCTCCACCTGCTGCGCATGCGCGCCCGGCGTCCCCCGGCCTTCTACGTGACCAAGCGCAACTACGACTGGTGGCGCGACGCCAGCGTGGAGCGCCTGATCGCGCTGGCGATCGAGCAGCGGGCCCAGGTGATCGAGATCGTCCGCGACCCCCGGGACGTGCTCACCAGCGTTCACGCCCGGGCGGGGACCGGCTACTACGTCTCGACCGACATGTGGCGGAGGAGCGTCGCGGCCGGCGAGCGGGTCATGCAGGCCCTGAAGCCCCACGGCCTGGCGCTCCGGCTGCGCTACGAGGACGTCGTGGCCGAGCCCCTGGAGACCCAGGGGGAGGTCACCTCCCGCCTGGGCCTCTCTCTGCGGGACGGCGTCACCTCCTGGGCCGCCCTGGCCGACAACATGGGCCGGGCGCGCAGCCTCGGCCGGATGGCGGCCTACATGCACAAGCTGCGGAACTTCGACCCCGACTCCATCGGGCGCTGGGCCCGGGACGACGCCAAGCGCCGCCACCTCGACGAAGCCCTGGCCGGGCCCGCCGGTCCCGCGCTCGAGGCGTTCATGGCCCGCCACGGCTACTGACGGCCCCGCTTCCGGCCGATAAGGGGCCGGAAGGCTCCTCCGGGGGGGACGTGTTGGCGGATTGTCGATGAAACAGGGGGTTCGATACGCTCTCGCGGCGCTGGCCGTGGTGCTCCTGGCGGGGTGCAGCGCCCACCCGGCGCCGCCCGTGCGCATCGGCACCAACACCTGGCCGGGCTACGAGCCGTTGTACCTGGCGCAGGACCTGGGGCGGCTCGGCCCCAAGAACGTCCGCCTGACCCGGTTTCACTCCGCTACCGAGGTGATGGGGGCCTTCGGCGCCGGCACGATCGACGCCGCCGCCCTCACCCTGGACGAGGCCCTGCTGCTGCTCGCCTCGGGCCGGGAGGCGCGCATCGTCCTGGTGATGGACACCTCCCAGGGGGGCGACGCCATCGTGGCCCACCCCGGCGTGCGGGACCTGAAGGACCTGGCGGGCCGCCGGGTGGGCGTGGAGCAGACCGCCGTGGGGGCCTACATGGCCAGCCGCGCCTTCCAGAAGGCCGGCCTCTCCCCCGAGCAGGTGAGCCTGGTCGATCTGCCCGCCAACCAGCACGCCGCCGCCTTCCTGGGGGGCCAGGTGGACGCGGTGGTCACCTTCGAGCCGATGCGCAGCGCCCTGGTGGCGGCGGGAGGCGTGGAGCTGTTCTCGAGCGCCGAGATCCCGGGGGAGATCGTGGACGTGCTGGTGGTCAATCCCACCTTCCTCGACCGCCACCCCGAGCGGGTGCGGGCCGTGGTCGCGGGCTGGTTCGAGGCCCTGGACTACCTGAAGTCCCAGCCCTCCAAGGCCGCCAACTTCATGGCCATGCGCCTGCACCTGACGCCCTCGGCGGTGATGAAGGCCTGCGACGGACTGCGCTTCCCCACCCCCGCCGACAACCGCCGCATGCTGGTCGGCACGGGGGGCGTCCCCCAGCTGGCCACGGCCGCCTCCCGCCTGCACGAGACGATGCGCACCATGGGCCTCCTCCCCCACGCCGTCATGCCCGCCCGCCTGTTCCCCGGCCCGGACGACGTGGAGCCGCTGCTGACCAGGAAAGGGGAGCCGGACCGGACGTGAGGCCCCGGGCGGGCTACCCGCCGTCCATGTCGGGTATGGCCTCCTCCGTGTACCCCTCCGGCACCGCGAACAGGTCGGCCTTCACGGCGCCGTGGGAGATGGACCGGAGCGTCTCCGGTGCCCCGCCGTCGTCCGCGGCGGCGGCCTCCGGCGTGTACGCGAGGGCCAGGCCCTGGGGCATGATGTCCGGCACGGCCCCGCCCCCCGGCGCCATGGCCGCCATGCGCCGGATGCCCTTGTGCATCTTCTCCAGGGCGGCCCGGTCGGCGGCCGGGACGCCCAGGGACTCCAGCTCCGCCACGCACATGCGGGCCATCGGCCGCCCGCCCGCGACCATCTGCACGTCCTTGCAGGGGTGGCCCGCCACCTTCCGCGTGCTCCCCAGGGGCCTGATCTCGACCGGGGACGGGCCTTGCGCGGCGGCCGGCTCGGCGGCGGCGAGGCCGCCCATCATCTGCTCCATCATGGCGCGCTGCTCGGGCGGCATCCCGGCCATCTGCTCCTGCATCTGCTGGATGGAGCCCGCCATCTGCTCCCGCGCCCGCGCCGCCCCGGCGGCCATGCGCTCCATCTCCTCGGCGCCCATCACCGTGTACGACCGCTCTTCCGTGTCGATCATGGTGAAGCGCTCCGCCGCCGCGTCGTACAGCATCACGCCGCCCCCCGTCTCCAGCCGCACCTTCCCGTCCTTCACGTACACCTGCGTGGCCGCCTGCCCCGCGTCGTCCACGTAGGCCAGGTGCGTGTCCGCCCAGGCCGGGCCCGCCAGCGCCAGGGCCGTGACGATGCCTGCGATCGATGCGCTCCGCATGGCCGTCTCCTTTCGGGATGGGCGAGGTTGTGACGCGGGGGGCGTGGAGTTCAGTGTAGCGCGGGCGGGGGGGTTTGTATGGGCGGAGCGGAGGCAGGAGGGGACGGTAAGGAGGTTGAAGGAGGCGCGGCTTTCGCAGGGTCGGACACGACAGGTAATTCCGACACGGAGGCTCAACTCAACAAATCATTTGGCATTCTTGGTCGCAATTCGGTAATACCGTAGATCAGAATTTTCTTATAGAACAACATGATCCATAACGACTCCTTGGGACTGTCTCCTGCCCGCGCATATCTATATGCGAAAGCATCAATACCAACCGAATTTAACGCCATTTCTTCCATTATTGGAACGAACTCGTTCGGAATCGACGATAACAGGCCAATAGTAACGGTAACGTCAGCGGATAGTACGTCGTTAAAGTGGTGAAAATACAACCCTCTAACTATCTTCTCCATCGTTTCCACAGTCGATGTCTTTTCCCACGGAATTCCTCTCTGCTTTCCAACGATAAGCCCCCCGCCCGTCCGGACTTCGTACTCGCGCATGGATCCGACGATTCGGTGCAACAGCTTCTGGTTGTGCTGTAACGTGGGCACAGCGTGATTTGTCCAGAGCCGCGATGCCCTTTCAGTCCCGGTTCCAAGCTGAAGGCTCAAGAACACCCTAAATTCTTCATCTCGTGTGGATGCTCCATGGTTGCAGGACGAACAGCCGGGGACGGTAATTAGATCTTCCGGAAATGGAGCCGGAAAGATCGCCTTCGGGGGCACATGATCTCTCGTAACAATACCGATCTTCCCACAGAAGGCACATCTGCCTTTCCGTCTATTGAATATCCGGGCGATTCCCATCAAGGATAGTCTTTCATCTTACGGCACTGACAGAGAGGCGAGGAAACTCTTGACTCGGTTAGTAGTGAAGAATGGCCACACCCGAATCGGTTGAAGCGGTGGAGCCTTAGGTGCCCTTCTTCGGCAACTTCCGCCACGCCATCCGCATCACCCCCTTCTCCCACTCCGGGTGCTCGGCCTTCAACCGCCTTGACGCCTCGCGCCACACGCGCCAGCTGGCCAGCATGTCCCGGATGCCCGGGACGCGGGGGAAGTGGGTCAGCTCCCAGGTGATGCCGACGGGGTCCTGGAAAAAGACGGCGAAATAGCCGGGGTAGTAGAGCGGGTAGGCGGCGGGGGGATCGACCACGGTCACGCCCTCGGGCACCAGGAACGTGTCGTGGAAGCGGCGCACCTCGCGCTTGGACCTGGCCCACAGGGCCACGTGGTTGATGCCGGGGGCGTAGCGCTTGTCGGCGAGTCGCCGGCCGGTCTCCACGGTGGCGGGCTGGATGCCGATGTAGCTGTGGGGAACCGGAAAGCCAGCGAAGTAGTAGGTGGAGGTGTACTCCAGCCCCAGGGTCCAGAAGCTGCGGTAGCCCAGCCAGCCGAACATCCGGTCGTAGAACCGGATCGACGCCTCGTAGTCCGGGACCGTCAGCTCGACGTGGTGGACCGTGCGCTGGCGCATGGGGCGGGCCTCCTCTTCCCCGGAGGGACCGCCCCATTCAACGGCGCGAGGGGCGCCGCGTCAACCCGCTCCCCTACAGCCGGTGCTCCCACGCCACGATGGGCAGCACGCCCTCGTGGTGCCAGTACCAGGAGCCGACGTGCAGGCCGAAGTGGATGAAGTCGGTGGGGTTCACCTTCCACTGGTAGGAGACCCCGGCGTGGATGCCGACCAGGCCGGCGACGCCGGAGACGACGAAGCTGTCGCCGCTGCGGTCGTTCAGGAACACCGCCCCGCCGAGGCCCACCAGGATCGGGCCCAGGCCGGCGGTCGCGAAGAGGTCGGTCTGCCGGTCGGTGTAGAGGTCCTTGCGGACGCCCACCAGGTTCCAGCCGTACGGGCTGGGGCCGACCAAGACGCTCAGCTGCTGGGCATGAAGCTCCGCCTGGGTCACGCCCCAAGAGGGGGCGGGCACGAGGGCGAGCAGGAGGAATACGGCGAGGCGGAGGCGAAAGACGGTCAAGGGGTCCTCACGGGTCGGGGGCCCCGATGGTACCACCGGACGCCCCACGCCGTGGGCGTGCGGCCTCAGTCCCCGGCGGCCGCGCCCGCCCCGGCGGCGGCGCTGACGGTCAGCTCGCCGTCCTTCACGTCCACGCTCACGTGGGCGCCGTCGGGCACGTCGCCCGCGATCAGCTTGCGGGCGATGGCGGTCTCCAGGCGGTGCTGGATGAAGCGCTTGAGGGGCCTGGCGCCGTACACCGGGTCGTAGCCCTCCTCGGCCAGGTACGTCTTGGCGGCGGGGGTGACGTCCAGGCTCATCTGGCGCTCGGCCAGGCGGGCGGCCACCTCCTCCAGGAGCAGGTCCACGATGTGGACGATCTCGCCGGAGGTGAGGGGCTTGAACAGCACCACGTCGTCCAGCCGGTTCAGGAACTCGGGGCGGAAGTGGGCCTTCAGCTCGGCCATCACCCGCTCGCGGGCGGCCTCCGAGATGTGGCCCTCGGCGTCGATGCCCTCCAGCAGGTGGGGCGAGCCGATGTTGCTGGTCATCACCACCACGGTGTTCTTGAAGTCCACCGTGCGGCCGTGGCCGTCCGTCAGGCGGCCGTCGTCCAACAGCTGCAACAGCACGCCGAACACCTCGGGGTGGGCCTTCTCCACCTCGTCGAACAGCAGCACGGCGTAGGGGCGGCGGCGCACGGCCTCGGTGAGCTGGCCGCCCTCCTCGAAGCCCACGTAGCCCGGGGGGGCGCCGATCAGGCGGCTGACCGTGTGGCGCTCCATGTACTCGCTCATGTCGATGCGCACCAGGTTCTGCTCGCTGTCGAACAGGGTCGCGGCGAGCGAGCGGGCGAGCTGGGTCTTGCCCACGCCCGTGGGGCCGAGGAACAGGAACGAGCCGATGGGCCGGTTGGGGTCCTTGATGCCGGCGCGGGCGCGGATCACGGCGTCGGCCACGGCGCGCACGGCCTCGTCCTGCCCCACCACGCGGCGGTGCAGCACCTCGTCGAGGCGCAGCAGCTTCTCCCGCTCCCCCTCCACCAGGCGGGTGACCGGGATGCCGGTCCAGCGCGCCACCACGGCGGCGATCTCCTCCTCCGTCACCGCCTCCTGGAGCAGCGGCGTGCCCCCTTTCGCCGCGGCGGCCTTGCTCTCCTCGGCGGCCAGGCGCCGCTCCAGCTCCGGCAGGCGGCCGTGGCGCAGCTCGGCGACCTTCTCCAGGTCGTAGGCGCGCTCGGCGGCCTCGATGTCCAGGTGGGTCTTCTCGATCTCGGCGCGCAGCTGCTGGACGTGGCCCAGGGCCTCCTTCTCGGCCCCCCAGCGGGCTCGCATGGCGGCCAGGTCGGCCTCCACGTCGGCCAGCTCGCGGCGCAACGCCTCCAGGCGCTCGCGGCTCGCCGGGTCGGTCTCCTTCTTCAGGGCCGCCTCCTCGATCTTGAGGCGCATCTGCTTGCGGGTGATCTCGTCCAGCTCGGCGGGCATGGAGTCGATCTCGGTGCGGATGCCGGCGCAGGCCTCGTCCACCAGGTCGATGGCCTTGTCCGGCAGGTGGCGGTCGGCGATGTAGCGGTCCGACAGGCGCGCGGCGGCCACCAGCGCGGCGTCGTGGATGCGCACCCCGTGGTGGACCTCGAAGCGCTCGCGCAGGCCCCGCAGGATGGAGATGGTGTCGTCCACCGACGGGGCCTGGACCATGACCGGCTGGAAGCGGCGCTCCAGGGCGGCGTCCTTCTCGATGTAGCGGCGGTACTCGTCCAGGGTGGTGGCGCCGATGCAGTGCAGCTCGCCCCGGGCCAGCATGGGCTTGAGCATGTTGCCCGCGTCCGCCGAGCCCTCGGTGCGGCCGGCGCCCACGATGTTGTGCAGCTCGTCGATGAACAGCAGGATGCGCCCCTCGGCGGCCTTGATCTCGTTCAGGACGGCCTTGAGGCGCTCCTCGAACTCGCCCCGGTACTTGGCCCCGGCCAAGAGCGCCGTCATGTCGAGGGCCCACACGGTGCGGTCCTTGAGGCCCTCGGGCACGTCGCCCCGCAGGATGCGCTGGGCCAGGCCCTCCACGATGGCGGTCTTGCCCACGCCGGCCTCGCCGATCAGGACCGGGTTGTTCTTGGTCTTGCGCGACAGGATGCGGATCACGCCGCGGATCTCGGCATCGCGGCCGATGACGGGGTCGAGCTTGCCCGCCTTGGCCATCTCCACCAGGTCGGTGCCGTACTTCTTCAGGGCCTCGTAGCCCTCCTCCGGGTTGTCGCTGGTGACCCGCTGGTGGCCGCGGACCTCCGAGAGGGCGGCGAGCAGCCGGTCCCGGTCCACGCCGGCCGCTTTAAGGGCCCGGCCAGCGGCGGTGCGGTCGGCCTCGGCGGCGAAGGCGAGCAGGAGGTGCTCCACCGAGACGAACTCGTCCTTCATCCGGCGGGCCTCGTCGCCGGCGGCGACCAGGAGCCGGTTGAGGCGCTGGGTGACGTAGATCTTGCCCGCCTCGGTGGCGCCGCCGGTCACGGCGGGGCGGCTGGAGAGGTCCTTCTCCAGCGCGGCCTGGACGGCCTGAGGGTCGGCCCCGGCGCGGGCCAGCAGGCGGGTGGCGAGGCCGTCCCTGTCGGCCAGCAGGGCGGCAAGCAGGTGCTCGCCGTCCACCTCCTGGTGGTGGCGGCGCACCGCCGCCTCCTGGGCCGCGGTCACGGCCTCGCGGGCGCGCTGGGTGAGCTGGCTCGCATCCATTGTCCGCCTCCTTGGGTCCGTCTCCCTGCCGCGTCCCCCGCTTCGGGGACGCCGTCCTCCGTCCATTCTCCGGGGCCGGTGTCCCGGCCCGCTCCCCCTTAGTTAACCATCATCCGCCCCCTGGCAACCCGCCGGGGTCCCGGCCCCGCCCCGGCCGGCACAAAAACGGGCCATCCCGTCCGCGCCCGGCCCCGGCGGGGGAAGGGCTTGGGCGGCGATGGCCCGGGCGGCCCCCTTCCCGGCGGGGGCGGGCCGGCCTCGAGGGGGGTCAGGCGGCCTTCACCTCCACCTTGCGGGTCTCGCTCTTGACCTGCTCGGTCTTGGGCAGAACCACCGTCAGCACGCCCTTGTTGAACGTCGCCTCGGCCTTGTCGGTCACCACCTCCCGGGGCAGGGGGACGGTGCGCTGGAAGCTGCCGAAGTGGCGCTCGGCGTGGAAGTAGCCCTCCTTCGTGGTCTCGGTCTCCTCCTTCTTCTCGCCCTTGATGGTGAGGCTGTCGCGGGCGATGGTGACCTCGATGTCCTTCTCGTCCATGCCGGGCAGCTCGGCGGTCACCCGCACGTCGTTGTCGGTCTCGGTCACGTCCACCTTGGGGGCGAAGCCCTCGGCCATCCACGGCCACGGGGCGGCCCCCGGCCACTCGGCGGGCAGGCCCCGCCAGAAGCGGTCGAACAGCCGGTTCATCTCCTCCTGCAGGGCCAGGAAGGGGGCCTCCGGCTCGCGCCGGACCGGCACCTCCCTGCGCCCCCACCGCATCAGATCGCGCATGGGCATGGTTCGTTCCTCCTTGCCTTGGCCTGGGGGGCCCCGGAGGGCCCTTCAGGCCGCCTTCACCTCGATGCGCCGGGCCCGGGCCGGGGCGGCCTTGGGCAGCACCAGGGTGAGCACCCCGTTCCGCACGCGGGCCTCGATCCTGTCGCGCTCGATCGCGTCGGACAGGGTGAAGACCCGCTGGTAACCGCCGGGGCGGTACTCGGCCCGCACCGCCTCGCGCCCGGCCGGGCGCGCCTCCGCCGGGTTGCCGGTGATGGTCAGGGTGCGCCCCTCCAGCTCCACGGCCACGTCGCCCGCCGCCACCCCCGGCATGTCGGCCACCACGACGATGGCGTCCTGCGTCTCGTAGATGTCGGTGGCGGGGGTGTAGCAGCGCTGGCTGCGGGTGCGCTCGGGGGCGCCCGGGGCCTCGGTCCCCGGCGCCGGCTGGGTCACGGTCGCGTCCATCGTCTCTCCTCCTTCACTGCCGGGCCCGCGGCCCCTTCAGGCCGCCTCGATGGCGATCTTCCGGGGGCGGTCGGCCCGGGCCCGGGGCAGGGTCACGGTCAGCACGCCGTCCTTGAGGGACGCCGCCACCTGGTCCGACTCCACCGCGAAGGGCAGGACCACGGCCCGGCCGAACCGGCCCGCCTCCCGCTCGCGCCGGTGGTAGCGGCCGCCTTCCCCCGGCTCGGTCGTGGCCCGCTCCCCCCGGATCGTCAGGCGCCGCCCGACCACCTGGATGTCCAGGTCCTTCGTTTCCACGCCGGGGAGCTCGGCGGTGACGGTCGCACCGTCCTCGTCGGCCCACACGTTCACCGGCAGGTCCCCGGGCGACAGGCCCCGGCGCCCGCCGCCGAACAGCCGGCTCACCTCGCTCTCCAACGCCTCCAGCTCCCGCCAGGGGTCCCACGCCCCCGCGAAGCCCTCCAACGCTCTCGTCACCATCTCGTCGCTCCTTCCCTTCAGCGGGGTCCGCCCGGCACGGGCCCGGGACCGGCACCCCCACTCTTTGCGGATAACACCCGGAACCGCGAAGTCAAGGCCGCCCGGGGGGGTGTCCCCGGCGGCGGCGCGGTCTCGGCTTCCGGGCTTTGTTTAATCCGGTTTTCGGGGAGCGCAAGGGGGGGCG
>Ga0210123_1000193_pt1 | contig 40126 bp, 32 predicted proteins | sample Muzzi_PWB_D2_FD_185535 | JGI IMG/M metagenome (GOLD analysis project Ga0210123, IMG submission 185535) | Wetland microbial communities from San Francisco Bay, California, USA, that impact long-term carbon sequestration - Muzzi_PWB_D2 (SPAdes) | ecosystem: Environmental > Aquatic > Marine >... | reverse complement strand
ATCGTTGATCGATGAAAGGACGCTACTCCACCTCGGCGACCCGGGCCACGGGCAGGGCGCGCGACCAAAACGCTTAACCTGAACTGTTACGCCGAGAGGAAGCTGCCGCGGAGCGGTTTAGTTCAACCATTGAGTGAGCGGGCACGTCGAGGCAGAAACAAGACATGAATTCTGACAGCGAACCCCGTCGACAGCTCCGCGCTCAATCTCGTCATCGTTCTGATACCCGTGTCTCGGGAAATCTAACAGGCATTGCCTGAATGGTCAATCACGACACTGGACGTGGCGCTTAGTACCCGGTGGAGTGACGCCTAACTCCTGCCCGGTCAAAGGCTGCGGGGAAGCCCCGGATCGAGAGGTGCAGTCGGCCCGGAGCTCGGGGCCGGTCTGGCCGACGGCTTCGATGCGGCCATGGGGGCGAAGGGGTCGGGTTCGTCTAAGGAGCTCGAGAGTGGCACCAGGGAGGATCTGAAAGAGGCCGGTGGCGCGTTCGACGATGCCCGACGCGGGCGGTGGCAGTTGGAGCGGAGGTGAAGCTCCCAAGGGTCGACTCGCGGACGGTCGCCGATGGGCTGTACAGGTGGCGTGTTGCGTTGCGCTCCGGTGGCTCGAGCTGGTCATCCTACGCATGATCTGGCAGAGGAGAGACCTTAATCTGCCGCGTCATGAGCAAAACACTCAATTCGCACCCCAGATCGCGCAACCCATGCGAGAGATGTACATCTCATCGTGAGCGCCTGCCGTTTCCCGGGGTCGGCCGCGTCCGCCAATCCCGCCAGTCCGGCGCCCTCCGCATCACGATCCGGTCGCGGCGCCTCGAGTCGCCACCCGCACCCCGTCCTCCAGCCGGTCGCTTGGGTAGACGACAACCTGTTCGCCTGGCTGGAGGCCGTCGAGGATCTGGGCGGCTGTGGGGTTGCGGTGGCCTACGGTGACCGGGCGCAGATGGGCGCGGTTCTCTCCGATTACGAAGACCGCCCAGCCGTCGTCCTGGCGGAAGAGGGAGCCGGTGGGGGCCTGGAGGATGTCGTCGCCCTCCCAGAGGACGATCCGGGCTTCGACCCGGTAGCGGTCGCCGAGGGTGGTTCCCGGAGCCTGGCCAGCGCCTGGCTCGGCTCCCGCCCCCGAGGCGGCTCCCGTCAGGTCGCCGATCACGTTCACCCGTTGCTCTTCGACGCCGAGGGGGGAGATCTTGGTGAAGCCGGCGGGCTCGACGCGGCGCACGCGGCCCTGGAAGGTGGCTCCGCCGCCCGCATCGAGGATCATCTCGGCTCCGGGGCGGATGGAGACGGCGTCGGTCGAGAGGACGTCGACCACCACCTCGAGGTCCGCCGGGTCGCCCAGCTCGAGGATCTGGGTGCCGGCCTGGACCACGCGCTCCGACCGTTCGAACAGCCGGAGCACGGTGCCGGTCACCGGCGCGGGCAGGTCGACGGCCCTTGCCTCACCGTTGAAGCCCCGGCCGTCCGAGCCCGCGCCCCCTGTCGCCATCAGCGCCGCCCGGGCGCTCTGCACCTGGAAAACCGCGGCCTCGGCGCGGTGACGGGCCGCGTCCAGGGACTCCTCACGCATCTCGACGTCGGTCCGGGCACGGTCGAGCTCTTCCGGGGCGAGGGCGCCGGCCGCCTCGACCGCTTCGAGGCGTGCAAGCGTGCGCCGGGCGTCGGTGAGCGCGGCCCGGGCCTCGGAGACGCCGGCGTCCGCCTCTTGCTTCGAGGCACGGGCGGCGCGAAGCGCTGCTTCGGCCTGGTCGTGGACTCGGGGGTCGAGCGGGCTCGGGAAGATCCGGGCCACCACCTGGCCGAGGGCCACCGGGTCGCCTTCGCGCAGGGTCACCGCCTCGAGCCGGCCGGTCACCGGCGCCGCCACCACGTAGCGCGGCTCGATGCGGGTCTTGCCCTCTTCGTCCACGGTCACCCGGAGCGGGGCGCGCACCACCGCCGCCACGTCCACTTCCACGGGCCGGGGCCGGAAGAGGACGCCGAGCAGGGCGAGCAACGCGAGGCCCGCGACGACGGCGAGGGCGCGACGGACGACGGTCTTGGTGACGGTCTTCATGGCGATCACTCCCGGGTCTTCAGGACCTCGACCAGGTCGAGGTGGGCGATCCGGCTGCGTACGGCCAGGCCGGAGAGGAAGGCGGCGCCGGCGGTGACCAGCACCGACAGGGCCAGGGTGTTGCCGGTGACGATGAAGGGCAGGCGGAAGAGCTCGGTGTCGAAGCGGAAGGAGACGAGGGCGAGGAGCCCCACTCCCAGGACGAAGCCGACCGGCACGGCGAGCGCCGTCAGCACCGCTTGCTCGCCCAGCAGCATGGTGGCCACCTCCCGCCGCGAAAAGCCGAGCACCCGCAGGCTGGCGAGCTCCCGCCCCCGCTCGGAGAGGGCGATGCGGGCGCCGTTGTAGACCATGCCGAAGGCGATCACGCAGGCGAAGAGGAGGATGGTCACGAACGAGATGCGGAAGCTCTCCTCGAGGGTCTGCTCGAAGCCGTCGATGATCGCCTGCTTGACCGCCACGCCGCTCACCCCCGGCATGCGCTTGAGGCGGGTGTAGAGGTCGTCCAGACGGCGCTCGTCGACCGCCAGGAGAGCTCCGGTGAGGACGTCGTCCTCGTCCATCAGCCGGTGGAGGGCGGCGAGGTCCATGTAGGCCGCGGTGCCGAGGAGCTCGTCGACCGTGGCCGTGACCGGAGCCTCGATCACCGGCCGCTCCCCCTCGAGCACTTCGAGCACCACCCGGTCGCCGGGCCGAACGCCGAGCATCTCGGCGAGCTTCGCGGTGAGCAGCAGCCCCTCCGGCGGCGGCCGGTCCCGGCGACCACCGCGGCCCACCACCTGGCGGAGCTCCCCGTCCTCCGGCAGGCCCTGGACCGCCGTCCGCTCCCGCCGGTGCCCGGCCACCAGGCGGGCGGCGACGTCGCGCGACGGCTCGACCCGGGTGACCCCTGGCAGCCGCGCCAGCTCGTGCCGGACCGACGCCGAGTGCACCTCGCGGAAGGCGACCAGCACGTCCTCCCGCTGGACCTGCTCGAACTGGATCTCTTTCATGCGCTCGATGGCGTCGAAGAGCCCCCAGCCCACCAGCACGATGCCGATGGCGAATGCGACCCCGAGCACCGAGAGGGCCGCCTTGATCGGTCGGCGGTCGAGGTGCCGGGCGATGATCCGGCCGGCGAGGGGCAGCCAGTGCCCAAGGCCGAGCCGTTCCACCAGCCCCTGGCGGAATCGCGTCGGCGCGGGCGGGCGCATGGCCTCGGCCGGGGCCAGCGCGACCGCCTGACGGACCGCCACGAGGGCGCCGGCCAGGGCCGCGCCGCCCGCCACCAGAACCGCCGCCACCACCACGCCCCAGCGCGGATGGAACTCCGCCTCCGGGAACTGGAAGAACCGGGCGTAGACCGCGGCCAGGCCGTCCGCCAGGCGCAGGCCGAGCACGGTACCCAACACCGCGCCCCCGAGCACCGGCACGAGCGCCATCTCCAGGTAGTGACGGCCGACGGCGGCGCTCCGGTAGCCGAAGGCCTTGAGCACGGCGATCTGGTCCCGCTGGGTGCCCACCAGCCGCTGGAGCACGAGGTGGAGGAGGAACGCGGTCACCCCGAGGAAGATCGACGGGATGACGATGCTCGTCGCCTGGGTCTCCGCGATCTCGTCCCTCAGGAACCGGTGGGAGAGGTGGTCCTCCCGGCCGTAGGCGCCGAAGCCGCCCCACGGGGCGAGCAGCCGGTCGAGCCGGTCGATGACCGCCGCCTCGCCGCTCCCCGAGCCGGAGGCCGGCCCCCATCCGGGCGACAGGGTGAGCACCACGTCGTTGAACGAGCTCTTCATGTCGAACGCCGCCTCGAGGGTCTCGCGCCCCACCCAGAGGACGCCGAAGCGGCGGTTGTCCGGGAAGATCTGGCCCGCGCCGATCTCGTAGACGTACTCGGGCGAGATGGCGGTGCCGACGATGGTGAGCCGCTGCCAGCGCCCGTGGATGACGGCACCGAAGGAGTCCCCCAGCCCGAGGCCGTTGGCGGTGGCGAACGCGTCGCTGGCGATCACCTCGTCCGCCCGGTCGGGGGCGACCCACCGGCCGCTCCGGAGGTGGAGCTGGTTGAGCATCGGCCGGGGGATCTCGGGGATCGTGATCAGCCGCCCGGTCGCCGGCTCCGCGAGGCCGGGCACGTCGAGCACCACGTCCGCCACGATCCGCGCCTCGACCGCCGAGACCCCGGGGATCGTCCCGATCCGCCGGGCCACGTCGATCGGCGCCTCCTTGACCGAGGCGAAGACCTGGGCGAAGCGGTAGGTCCGGTAGTAGTCGGCCTGGGTCTCGAGCAGGAACCCGTGCATGCTCCGGAGCGTCACGAACACCGCGACGCCCGAAGCCACCACCAGCATCACCGCCGCGAACGGCCCGCGGAGGTGCCAGAGGTCCCGGACGAGCTTTCTTCGGAGCATGCGCACGGTCTGTCTCCTCCTCCCCGGGGCCTACCGGAATTACCAGGCCCTACCAGGCCCGACCAGGCCCTACCAGGCCGGGCCGGGCCGGGCCGGGCCAGGACTACCAGGAGAGGTCCGCCGGCGTCACCCGGCGCTCGTTGATCTCGATCTCGGTGATCCGCCCGCTCCTCAGGCGTACCACCCGGTCCCCCATGGCGGCGATCCCCACGTTGTGGGTGATGAGGGCGGTCGTGGTACCGAGCTCCCGGTTCACCCGGTCGAGCACCTCGAGCACGATCTTGCCCGTCTGGTAGTCGAGGGCACCGGTCGGCTCGTCGCAGAGCAGCACGTCCGGGCGCTTGGCGACCGCCCGCGCGATCGCCACCCGCTGCTGCTCGCCACCCGAGAGCTGGGCCGGGAAGTGGTCGACGCGCTCGCCGAGGCCGACCATCTCGAGCGCCTCGCCCGCCGCCATCGGGTGCTCGGCGATCTCGGTCACCAGCTCGACGTTCTCCCGGGCCGTGAGGCTGGGGATCAGGTTGTAGAACTGGAAGACGAAGCCCACGTGTTCGCGGCGGAAGCGGGTGAGGGCCTCGTCGTCGTCGGTGGTGAGGTCGTGGTCGAGGAAACGAACGGTCCCCGTGGTCGGCACGTCGAGGCCCCCCAGGATGTTGAGGAGGGTCGACTTGCCGCTTCCGGACGGGCCCAGGAGGACGACCATCTCACCGCGGTAGAGGTCGAGGTCGACCGAGCGCAAGGCGTGCACCTCGGTCTCTCCCATGCGGTAGACCTTCGACAGGCCCCTGGCCTCGAACACAGCCTCGGAGGCATCGGAGGCAAGCTCCGCCATGGTGGGACCTTAGCGCCCGGCGGCTCCGAGCGCGCCGGCCCCCGGGGTGGCTTGGCAACGGTGGGGGCCCGTGCGGCGGGAGGGGTCGGCGTCGGCGCCGTCAGACCACGGCGGCGACCAGCACCTGGGCTCCGACGGCGATCCAGTGGCAGAGAACCGGCGGGACGAGGCTCTCCGAGCGGTCGCGGGCCATGCCGGCCGCCAAGCCCAGAACCAGGGCGCCGATCAGAGCCCCGATCAGCGCGAGACCGAGCCCGGCCGACCCCTGCACCGGGAGCCGCCAGAGGAGGCCGGAGAGCGCGAGCGGCGCCACGCCGTGGAGCAGTGCCCCGAGGACGGCCGCCGGCCGGGGCAGGCGGGGATCGGCCGCCGGACGGAGGCGGAAGGCGCGGGAGAGCTCGCCCTGCACGAGGCCGCGGAGCAGGAGCTCGGCGGCCAGGGGCAGAAGGACGGCCGCGAGGACCAGGCTCCAGAACGGTGTCCGGGTGCTCTCGCCGCTCGCCATCCCCAAAACGAGCTGCGGCGGCAGGTCGAGGAGCGCCGCGGGTGCCCAGGCGCCGCCGAGCAGGCCGCCGACGAGGGCACCGGGCAGGAGGAGCAACCACCCGCTCCCCGCCGGAGCCCGAAGGCCGTAGACACCGGGCCGGCGGTCTGCCCGCGCGAGGGCGAGGCCGGCCACGGTGACCGCGAGCACCGCTCCGGCCGCCAGAAGGGAACCCGCACCCGCCCCGACCTGCGCCGCGCCCCAGGCGGCTGCCAGCCCCGCCACCGCCGCAGCCACACCCCGCCCGAGGGCCGTCGCCCGCTCGCCCAGGGTCGGCGGCCGGAAGGCGCGGGCCGCGGCGCGGGCGATCTCGCGCGCTTCGAGGCGCGTGCCCTTGCCCCGGGGCGAGCCGCCGATCTCGGCCGAGCCACCCCAGCGCTCGGCGGAGCCGCGCGGGCCGGCCGCCGGGTCGATCAGGTTGAGCTCCGCGTAGACGGCGTCGAGGGTCGCCGGCAAAAAGGCGTCCACCTGGCGCACGGTCACCGTCTCCGGGTCCTTCTGGAGCACGACCACGCCCAGACGGTCGCCATACAGCCAGCGGAGAGTCCGCTCCACCCGGTAGATCGACTCGGCCGATCGGCAGGCGACCACCAGGTCGCCACCGGGCAGCTCCTCCCGGGCCAGCTCTTCGACCTCCGCCCGCTCCCGGTCGAAGTCCTCCGGCGAGTAGACCAGGGCGTCGACGGCCCGCAGAAGGGCCACCGTCCGCTCCATGCGATCGTCGGTCTGGCGTGGCCCGCCGCGAGCTCCCTCCCGGGTCAGGGCGAGCTCCAGGTCGTGGAGGGAGTCGAGGCTGGCGAGGGTCTCGCGGTGGAGGTCGTCCGGCAGCCCGGCGAGCTCCTGGAGCTCCAGGCCGTGGGCGTCGATCACCCCCTCGAGTCGGATGAGCGGGATCACGCGGCGCCGCAGCTCGGGCGACGAGGAGATGCGCATGTGGTTGAGCAGCACCCAGAGGGCGAGCACCGTGTCGAGGTCCGGCTCGTTGGCGCGGACCGTCCACTCCCGGTCGCGGAGATCGAACCCCTTGAGCACCAGGACCAGGGCCTGCTCGCAGGCGGCGAGGGTGAAGCTCCGTACGCACCCTTCGTGGTGGTCCAGGTTGTGGACGTCGCGCTCCCGGTCGAGGAACGGCGGCCCCTGGGCGGCGCCGTCGAGGAAGATCGTGCCCGCCGGAGCGCTCTTGGCCGCCGAGGCGGCGACCGCTCCTTCCTCGACGACCACCCGGACGGTCGGCGCCTCCCGGCAAGACAGGTACCCCTGGCCGTCGTCGTCCCAGCGCAGGGCGTAGCGGTCCGGCACTAGAGAGAGGTCGTCGGCGCCTGCGGCGCGCTCGGGGGGATGATGGTCGCTCATCGAGTCGGAAATGGGAGAGCGATCAGTCTATAGGAGGCCTCTCGAAACGCGGCGTCGGATAGGCTCGTCGAGCCATGACGAGCGGACGAACGACGCGTGCCGCGGGCCTGCCGCGGGGCCCAGCCCAGATGGCCCAGATGGGCCAGGTCGCCCAGATGATCTCCACGGTCTCGATGGCCTTGATGGCCTCGATGGCCTCGATCGCCCCGAGCCTGCTGGCGGCCCTCCTCGCGATCGGAGCGGCCGGCTGCGGCCGGGGCGACCTGCCCGCGGGCTACGGCGAGGTGGCCGACCTGGCGGCCGAGCTGCCCGCGGCCGGGATCCACCGGGAGGTGCCGGCGATCGACATCGGCACGCCGGAGGCGCGGCCCCACCTGGTCTCCGGCTGGTCGTGGGACGAGTCGGCCCCGGACGGCGGGACGTTCGCCTGGGGGGTGGGCGAGGCCTCCGAGGTGCGCTTCTTCCTGGTGGCGCCCCGGGACCTGACCCTCCGCCTCCGGGGGCGTCCGTTCGAGGTGCCTTCCACGCAGAATCAGACCCAGGAGCGGGCCCGGAGCCAGACCCTGGCGATCGAGGTCAACGGCCGGCCGGTCCAGCAGCTCGCCATGGAGCCCGGCACCCGGACCTACTCGGTGCCCCTGCCGGCGGCGGCGCTCGCCGCCGGTGACAACCGGTTGACCCTTCGCTACGGCCGGGCCCTTTCACCCCGGGAGCTCGGTCTCTCGTCCGATGACCGGGCCCTGGCCGCCGCCTGGGAGGGTCTCCGGCTCGACCCGGTCGCCGCTGGGGCTGACGGCGCCGAGGCGCCCTCCGTCGTCGCCGGAGGGCCCCGGGGACCCAAGAGATCTGGTGGAGCGCCGGGCGAGGCCGAAGCGCGCGCCCGCCTGCGCCTTCCCTTTGGCACCGGCGTCGACTTCTTCCTCGAGATCCCCGACCCGCGCGCCGGAGCCGGCTCCGGGCTGGCCTGGGCGGGACCTGCGCTCGTCTTCGACGCGCTCCGGGTCGAAGGAGCCGGCTGGCTGGCGGTCGAGATTCAGGAGGAGGGACAGGAGCCGATCGTCGCCGGGCGGCTCGAACGCGCCGCGGGGCACACGGTCTTTCGGCTGCCGATCGGCGCGGGGGCGCCAGGGGCGCGGCTCCTCCGCCTCGGCCTCCGGGCGGTGCCCGGGACGCCGGGAGCGGCAGGTGCCCTGGAGCTGGTCGAGCCGCACCTGCTGGCGCGGGGAGCCGGCCCGGCTCGGCCTGACGATTCCGCCGAGATGGCGGGCCCGGCCGGCCTCGCCACGGACGAGCCGAGCTCCGACCGCGCCACCACCGGCCGCACCAACGTGCTCGTCTACCTGGTCGACACCCTCCGTGCCGACCGCCTCGGGGCCTACGGCGACGGCCGGGGCCTGACCCCGGCGATCGACGCGTTCGCCGCCGAGGGGGTGGTGTTCGAGGACACGGTGGCCCAGGCCCCCTGGACCCGGCCGGCGGTGGCGACGCTGCTGACCGGCCTCGAGCCGCTGGCCCACGGCGTCACCACCCTCGACGACCGGCTGGCCGAGGAGGCCGAGACCCTGCCGGAGATCCTCCGCCGGGCCGGCTACCGCACCGCCGCCTTCAGCACCAACTGGCACGTGATCCCCGAAACCGGCCTGGCCCAGGGCTTCGACGACTTCGTCTTCACGCCGGACGACTTCCACGCCGACGCCGTCAACCGCCGGGTGCTCGCCTGGCTGGACGAGCACGGGGCGAGCTCGACGGCACCGGACCGGGAGGAGCCCTTCTTCCTCTACGTCCACACGTTGGACCCCCACGCTCCCTACGAGCCGCCCGAGCCGTTCCGGAGCCGTTTCGCACCCGGGGCGCCCCCCGATGCCGGCTCGCGGGAGCTCTTGAAGCGGATCTACGCCGCCACCGCCCCGGAACAGCGTGACCAGCGGGCACGCATGATGGCGACCGTGCGGGACCTCTACGACGGCGAGGTGGCCTTCACGGACCACGCCTTCGGCGACCTGCTGGAAGCGCTCCGCGAGCGCGGCCTCTACGACGAGACGCTGATCGTCTTCGTCTCGGACCACGGCGAGGAGCTCGACGAGCACGGCCACCTGGGCCACGGGTACGACCTCTACCGGGAGGTGCTCCAGGTGCCGTTCATCGTCCGCCTGCCCGGCGGGGAACGGCCGGGCGGCCGGGCGCGGGTGGCGGAGACGGTGCAGCAGACCGACCTGCTGCCGACGCTGCTCGGCCGCCTCGGGGTCGAGGCCCCGGCGGAGCTCCGCGATCGCCTCCCCGGGGTCGACCTCTTCGCCCCGCTCGCCTCATCCCAGACTGCGCGGCCGGCGTTCTCCCACCTGGACTACGAAGGCCGCCGGGCGCTCGCCGTGACTCTCGGCCGGTGGCGGGCGACGGTCCCCCTCTCCGCCGACTACGGCCGCTGGACGACGCTTTTCGACCGCAGCCGGGACCCGGCGGAGCTCGACGACCTGGCCGAGAGCGCCGGAGGGCCCGGACGTCTGCCGGTCCGGGCCGGTTACCTCGAGACCCTGGTCCGCCGCCACCTGCTCGCCGCGGGCAAGGGCTCCCTGGCCGAGGCCGCGACCCTGGACGACGAGACCAAGAAGGGCCTCGAAGCCCTCGGGTATCTCTAGTCTGCGCGGCTACCCGGCCGCATCATCGCGTGCGCCACGATCACCACGCCGATGATCACCAGCAGCAGGGGCCAGTGGTCGATCACCAGGTCGAGCAGGTCCTTGGTTCCCGGAAAGGCGAGCAGAACGAGAATGCACCCCGGCACGAGCGGCCACCAGAGGCGCCGCCGGCGGTAGAGGAGGTCCAGGCCGTAGATCAGGAAGAAGCCGCAGCCGAGGCCGAAGAGCGTCCAGTCCGCCTCACCGGTGGTGATCTCGTCGAAGTAGGAGCCCACGGCCAACCCCAGCAGGATGCCCGCGGGCACCAGCAGGCCGTACGCCTTTCGCCACAGGTAGCCGACGAGGAAAATCCCGCCGAGGGCGGCGAAGATGGCGGTATCCCCCAGCCCTTCCATATGCTGGAGGAAGAAGAGGAGCAGGCCCACCACGATCAGGGTGGCGCCGGCGGTCACACGGCTCTGCCGTTGGGCATCCATGGCGGTACCTCCGGTCGGGGATGGAGTGGTGGGGAGTATACCGGCGGCCCTCCGAGCTCCGGAGCTCGATCGATCGCCTCGACCATGGTTCCTCCCGCGGTGCGATCGAGGTAGGTTATCCCGTACAGACGAACCGGGCAGTCCTACCAGAGGAGGTCACCATGCTCCGGAGCACGCCCCGCCGCGGCACCGAGCGCTCGCCGCTCGCCCTCGCCGCCCTGCTGGCCGCGACTCTCCTTCCCGCCCTGGGCACCGGCCCCGCCGCCGCCCAGCGTTCCCCCTCCGACTGGAGCCGGCCCGTGGTCGTCTCGGTGGAGCTCTCCGCCGCGCCCGAGGGGGAGCGCCGGTCCGTGCCGGTCGACGGCCGGACCCTCCAGCTTCCGACCCGGTCGCGGATCGAGCTCTTCGCGGACCCCTACGACCAGTGGGGGGCCCGCTTCCCCCTCGACCGCTTCGACCTGCGGGTCGAGGTCGACCGCTACTGCAACGACCTCGTCTCGATCTCGCGCCGCGACGAGGGGCGGCTGATCCTCGAGACCGGCTCACGCACCGGCTCGTGCGACGTGCTCTTCTGGGTGCCGGGCAACCTCAACCTGGACCGGGAGGTCAGAATCGAGGTCGAGCGGGGCCGGCGCTCCGGCTTCTCGCGGGAGGAGTCCGAGCTGATCGCCCGCTGGCTGTTCCAGGGCATCCTCGGCCGCGACGTGGACTACAACGGCATGCGCGCTTCGGCCGTCGAGATCCAGCGCGGCGAGCTCCGCTCCCAGGTGGAGTCGATGATCCGCAGCCCCGAGTTCCGGCAGCGGCGCGCCGGCCTGCCGGCCGAGCAACTGCTGGAGGAGGTCTACCAAGGGCTCCTCGACCGGCTGCCGGACACCGCCGGCGTGCGCAGCTACCTGCCCCGGGTACGCCGGGGTGACCTGGCCGGCGTCGTCCTCACCCTGCTCGCCTCCGAAGAGATCGAAGAGCGGCTGGACCGGGAGCTGCGGTGACCCGGCGCCGGGCCCGAAGCCGGCCCGACCGGCACGGCGCCCCGGGAAAGCGGCGCCTCGCGGCGACGGCGAGCACTCGCCTCCTGCTGGTGGCGGTGGTCGCCGCCGGCCTCGCCGCGGGCTGTGCCACGGTGTACAGGAAACCCCAGTTGGGGGACCTCTACAACTACGCCGCGCACCATCACGACCCGGAGAGGAACCCGGTGATCGTGGTCCCCGGCCTGCTCGGCTCCAGGCTGATCGACGAGCCGACGGGGACGATCGTCTGGGGCGCTTTCGGCGAGGGGGCGGTCCACCCGTCGAACCCCCAGGGAGCCCGGCTGTCCGCCCTGCCCATGGCCGAGGGGATCCCTCTGGCGAGCCTCCGGGACGACGTGGTGCCCGACGGCGTGCTCGACCGGCTGCGGGTGTCGCTCCTCGGCCTGCCGGTCGAGCTCAAGGCGTACTTCTACATGCTCGGCGTCCTCGGAGCGGGCGGCTTGCGGGACGAGGGCCTGGGGCTCGCCGGCGTGGACTACGGGCCGGAGCACTTCACCTGCTTCCAGTTCGGCTACGACTTCCGCCGCGACATCGTGGAGAGCGCCAAGCGGCTGCACGAGCTCATCCTGGAGAAGCGCGCGTACGTCGAGCAGGAGCTCGAGAAGCGCCACGGACCCCTGACGAAGCCGGTCAAGTTCGACCTGGTCGCCCACTCCATGGGCACGCAGGTGGTGCGCTACTACCTGCGCTTCGGTCCGGCCGACCTGCCGGAGGACGGCTCGATGCCCGAGGTCACCTGGGCCGGGGCCGAATTCGTGGAGCGGGCGATCCTGGTGGCACCGCCCAACGCCGGCAGCCTGGAGGCGTTCATCCGCCTGGTGGACGGCCAGAGATTCGGCGTGATCGGGCCGCACTACTCCCCGGCGATCCTCGGGACCTACCCTGGCGCATACCAGCTCTTGCCGCGCTCGCGCCACCAGCCGGTGGTGCTGGCGGGAAACCCCGGGGAGCCGGTGGGCGACCTGTTCGACCCCGAGCTCTGGCAACGGATGGCATGGGGCCTCGCCGACCCGGACCAGGCGGAGGTGCTGGCCGAGCTGCTGCCGGACGTGGCCGATCCCGCGCAACGGCGGCGAATCGCCCTCGACCACCAGGCCAAGTGCCTGCGCCGGGCCGCTCAGACGACCGCCGCCCTGGACCAGCCGGCCCAGGCGCCGGAGGGCCTGGCCCTCCACGTGGTGGCCGGCGACGCCATCCCCACGGACCTCCAGCTCGCGGTCGACCCCGGCAGCGGCGAGCTCTCCGTCGTGCGCCAGGGCCCCGGGGACGGCACGGTGCTCCGGTCGAGCGCGCTCATGGACGAGCGCCTGACCCCGGGCCGCAAGGCCGCGACCCTCGAGACCCCGATCGACTGGGACCACGTGCTGTTCCTGCCGGAGGGCCACCTGGGCATCACCAGGAGCCCGGCGTTCAGCGACAACGTGCTGTTCTGGTTGTTGGAGTCGCCGCCCTGATCTGATCGCCCCTCCTCTCCCCGTCCCTCTCCTCACCCCGTCCCTCTACTCGTCCTCGATCACCACCGCCGTGCCGTAGGCCAGCAGCTCGGCCGCGGCCTGCATCACCATCGAGGTCATGAACCGCACCTCGACCACCGCGTTGGCGCCCAGGCTCCGGGCCTCTTCGACCATGCGGTCGATCGCCTGCTCCCGAGACTCGGCGAACAGCTTGGTGTACTCCGCGATCTCGCCGCCCACGATGTTGCGCAGGGCCGCCGTGATGTCTCGCCCGATGTGACGGGCTCGGATGGTGTTGCCCCGGACGATTCCGAGGGTGCGAACGATGCGCTTGCCCGAGATGGACGACGTGGTGGTGACGATCATTTCTGCACCCTCCGATAGCGGTCGGTCTTGGAGTCCTTCAGACGGTCGAGCAGGATGGATACGAACAGCAGGGCGAAGCCGGCGATCCCGCCGACCACCATGATCTTTTCGAGCAGGTTCTCCGGCGAAGTGAGGAACTGCCAGAGGCCGAAGAGGCTGACCCCCACCAGCCAGATCACCACCAGCAACCAGCCCAGCCCCCGCGACAGGGCCGAGCCGGGGCCGCGAGGCCGCTCGTCCCATTGCAGGTCGTCGGGCACTTCGAACCGGGTTTCCCGGGCCGTTTCTCTCATCGTCCGCATCTCCTCGAAGAGCGCACGGGCCTCCGGATGGTCTTCCAGATAGATCCGGACCCGTTGCTCCTCGGATTGGGTCAGCTCCCCGTCCAGGTAGCCGGACAGAAGGGCTTCGTCGAACTGGTCGAGGCGGTCTTCAACCATGATCGCCTCCTCTTCGGTCATGCTCGCGCTCAGCCGAGCCCCGGCGCTGATCCCCGGAACGGCCCGGGCCGTAGTCGGCCTCGAGCAGGCTCCTCAAGGACCGCCGCGCCCGGTGCAGGCGGGACATCACGGTCCCGACCGGGATCGACAGCACATTCGCGATCTCGGCGTAGGCGAGGTCCTGGTAATCGCGCAGCACCAGGATCTCCCGTTCCTTCGGCGTCAACCGACCGAGGGCGCGCCACAGGTCCCGGCGAAGCTCACTTCGCCGGCTGTCGGCCTCCGGGTCGGCGTGGCGGTCGATGACCTGGACCCCGAACTCCTCGCGCCGCTCCTCGAGCGAGTCGGAGCGCCGCACCGTCCGCCGCCGCATGAGGTCGACGGCGGCGTTGCGGACGATGGTGAGCAACCAGGGCCGGACCGGCCGGCCGGGCTCCAGCCGGTCGAGGCGGGAGAAGAAGCTCATCAAGGCGGTCTGGGCGGCGTCCCGGGCGTCCTCGGGGTTGCCGAGGAGCTGGAGCGCCAGCAGGTAGGCTGGGCGCACGAACCGCCGGGCGAGCTCGTCCGCCGCGACGCGGTCTCCCGCGCGGGCGAGCTCTGCCAACGAAACGGCGGGGGGATCGCCCGGGGCGCCCAACAGCTCGGCGGACAGGTTCCCGGCCCGATCGGCGGCTCGGGCGCCTGGCAAATCACCGGGTGCCATGGTCATTTCGACGTCCACACTACACCTACGGACCACCCCGAAGCTCTATTCGCCCGCCACCCGCACGACGGCGTCCCGCACGATGAAGGTTGACGGAATAGCCTCTCGTCGAATATGGTTGCATGTGCCAACAGACAAGCCGCCCGATCGAAGCACCGCCATGACCACCCAGCCCCGACAGACCGACCCCGAGCTCGACCCGGGCGCCGCCGCCGCCACGCTGGAGAGCGACGCGCGGGCGCTTCACCGGACACTCGAAGACCTCATCCGGCTGATCCAGTTCCGCGACCGGGACCGGATCTGCTGCCACGACGTGTCGGTCTCCCAGTGCTACGCCCTCGAAACCCTGGCGACCGCGGGCCCGATGCGACTCAACGAGCTCGCCGGGCGGCTCTACCTGGACAAGAGCACCGCGAGCCGGGTGGTCGACGGCCTGGTGGCGAAGCGCGCCGTGAAGCGCACCCGGCATCCGGAGGACGGGCGGGCGGTGCTGCTGGCCGTGACCCCGGCCGGCCGGGCACTGTTCGAGCGCATCGAGGCCGATCTGCTGGCCGAGGTCCGGGCGGTGCTCGTGGAGCTCGACCCGGAGGTGCGCGGCGCGACCATCCGCCTCATCGGGCAACTGGTCCGGGCGGCCGAAGGACGCGTGGAGATCTCCTCCGGCTGCTGCCGTATGAAGGGGGTCTCGTGAGAGCGATCGAACGCCGTCCCCCCTTTTTCGACGAACCGTTGCATGTACCAACAGAATTGGACCCGAACGGAGACACCACCATGCCGTCGACCAGCACGCCCTACTTCACGCGCGTGGCCACGCAGTGGGACACCCTGCGCGCGGGGTTCTTCCCCGACAGCCTGCGCGACCGCGTGGTCGCCGCGACCCGCTGCGTCCAGACCGACGACCGGCCGGCGGTCGTCCTGGACCTGGGAGCCGGCACCGGCTTCCTGACCGAAGGCTTCCTCGCCGCGGGTGCCCGCGTCATCGCGGTCGACCCGACCGAAGCGATGCTCATCGAGCAGCGGCGCAAGTTCCCCGAGGCCGTGGCGAGCCGCCAGCTCGTCCTGCGCCTCGCCGACGCCGAGGCGATTCCGCTGCCGGACGGCTCCGTCGACGCCGCGGTCGCCAACATGGCGCTCCACCACGTCGAGGACCCGCCGGCGGCGATCCGAGAGATGGCCCGGCTGCTCCGCCCCGGCGGCGTCTTGGTGATCTCGGATCTCGACGCCCACGAGCACGAGTTTCTGCGCACCGAGCAGCACGACCGCTGGCTCGGCTTCGAGCGCGAGGATCTCCGCCGGTGGCTCCGCGCCGCGGGGCTCGAAGAGGTCGCGGTCGAGGATGCCCAAGCCACCTGCTGCACCTGCGCCGGAGGCGCGGCCCTCGTTTCAACACCCCCCCACTCCAAAACAAAGGGCCGGGAGCGGGAAGGAGTGAGGAGGGTCGATCAAGAAATCGAAATCTCCGTCTTCCTCGCCTCGGCCCGCAAACCGGGCGGCCCCGCCACCGGCCGGGGCCCGGCCGCCTGCACCTGTTGACCCCCGACCGACCGTGCGACAGGAGGTGACCGCCGTGAAGCGCTTCTACGTTCCGCGCACCGCCCACTGCTGCGAGGGCGCCTGAATCTAGCCCCGGTCCCCGGTCGTGCACCCGGGGGCCGGGGCCTCAGTGCTCCGGTCCTGAGTACTAACCGGGCGGCGGCGTTGCCTGCGGCCCCAGGCCGGGCGGCAGCTCCGCGGCCGTGATGGTCTCGCCGCGCGCCAGGAGCAGGGCGTGCTCCAGCACGCGCTCGAGCTCGCGCACGTTGCCCGGCCAGGTGTGGCGCAGGAAGAGGTCCAGCACCGGTTCGGACACCCCGGTCACCCTCTTGCCGAGCTTCGGGCCCAGCTTCTGGAGCAGGTGGCCCACCAGCGCCGGGATGTCCTCGCGGCGCTCTCGAAGCGGTGGGATGTGGATCTCGAGCTCCTTCAGCCGCGAGTACAGATCCTCCTGGAACAGCCCGAAGACCACCTGGTGCTCCAGGTCGCGGCTGCTCGCGGCGAGGACTCGCACGTCGACCGGGATCGGTTGCGAGTCGCCCAGGCGCTCGACCTCCATCGTGTCCAGGACGTGGAGCAGGCGGCGCTGCATGCGCGAAGACATGTCAGTGATCTCGTCGAGGAACAGGGTACCGCCATGGGCGAGCTCGAAGCGGCCCATGCGATCCCGCTGGGCGCCGATGAACGCCCCCTTCACGGAACCGAACAGCTCGATCTCCAGAAGCTCCTCCGACATCACCGAGCAGTTGACCTTGAACAACGGGCGCCGGCGGCCGGCGGCGTGGAGGGCATCGGCCACCACCTCTTTGCCGGTCCCGGGCTCGCCGGTGATGAGCACCGAGCGCGGCAGCTCGCTCAGGGACTCGATGGTGGCGCGGATGCGGCGGATCGCCGGGCTGTCGCCCACCAGGTCGCCGGGCTGGCAGCGGCGCAGGCTCTGCTCCAGGTCCTCCAGGCGCGTCTGGTCGCGAATCACCAGCACCCCGCCGGAGGGTCCGTTGTTGCCCCGCACAAGCGGCGTGGCCTTGACGTTGACCACCTGCTCGGGCCGGTGCCGCGCCCGGCACTCCAGGTGATGGATCACCACCGGCGGGGGCCCGGTGACGGATCTCTGGAGGGCTTCGAGACACTCCGCGCCGCACTCCAGCACGTCGCCGGTCAAGGGCTTGCCCAGGACGTCCTGGCGGCGGATCCCGCACAGCCGCTCGGCGGCGCCGTTGACCTCCACCACGCTCATCGCCCTGTCCACGGTGACGATCCCGTCTTCGAGGCTGCGGAAGATCGCCTCCAGGTTCAGCCGGTACTGCTCGACCGCGTCGCGAACCGCCTTGTGGCGCAGCGCGACGTCGGCGGACTGGAGCAGGGCCTCCCGGTCCACCGGCTTGACCAGGTAGTCGAAGGCACCCAGCCGCAGCGCCTCGGACGCCGTCTCGACGCTCGGCGCTCCGGTGACGATCACCACTTCGGTGGCCGGCGAGCGCTCCTTGATCTTCGCCATCAGGTCGATGCCGGAGGTGCTCTCGAGCAGGATGTCGACGAACGCCAGGTCCACCCCGCCGTTGGACAGGGCGTCGAGGGCATCGCCGGGATCGGACACCGCGGTGGTCTGGTAGCCCGCCTCATCGAGAAACAGCGAGAACGTGTAGCGGATGCTGTGCTCGTCGTCGACCACCAGGATGCGACCCCGGCTGATCAGATCCTCCGGGCTCATGCTGAGATCTTCCAGCGTCGTCGTGCTCATGAGGCGTCTCCTCTTCCGGCGCGGGATCGCCCAGAGACCATGTCCCGTGCCACCACCGGCTCCCGGCCGACAGGCAGCAGAACGCTCACCCGGGTGTACTCGCCCTCGGTGCTCTCGACGACGAGGCGCCCACCTTGCTCGGTGACGATGCCCTGGCTGATGCTGAGGCCGAGCCCCGTACCCTTGCCCCGCGGTTTGGTGGAGAAGAAGGGCTTGGTGACCTGGTCCAGAGACTCCTGGGGGATGCCCGTGCCGTTGTCGTGGAACGACAGGCGGAGGAACGGCGCACCTTCCAGGGTCTCGGTGGCGGCGGTGATCGTGATCTGCGGATGGTCGGTCGTCGCCCCGTTGCTCTCGTCGAGGGCGTAGCGGGAGTTGTTGAGGACGTTGAGGAAAACCTGCTGGAGCTGGCGCGGGATGCAGGCCACCGGCGGCAGGTCGTCGGGCACCTCGACCTCCAGATGGATGCCCTCCTTGCGGAGCTGGTTCGAGGTCAGGGTCAGCGTGTCGTACAGCACGTCCTTGAGGCTCGTGACCTGGACCTGCCGCTGGTCTTGCCGGGCGAACGACAGGAGGCTGATCACGATGTCCGCCACACGGTGCCCTTCGCGCACGATCTGGCCGGCCACCTCGTGTACGGTCTTCGCATCCCGCTCCTTGGAGGACAGGATCTCGCCGTAGTTGATGATGCCGTTGATCGGGTTGTTGATCTCGTGGGCCACGCCCGCCGCCAGCTCACCCAGGGCCGCGAGCTGCTCGCTGCGGATGGCGGCGTCGCGGGCGGCCTTGGTCTGGGTGATGTCCCGGAAGGACTCGACGATCCCCAGCAGCTCGCCGTCCTCGTCGCGGAACGGCCTGGCGGTCAGCACACAGGTGGCCTGGCTGCCGTCACGGCGGTGCTTGTCGACCTCGAGCTCGACCTCGTCGGCTCCGCCCACGATGCGGTTGAGCGGGCACCGGGGCGTGTGGCAGAGGTCACCGGCGAAGACCTCGTGGCAGAACCCGCCGACGGCCTCCTCGGCGGTCACCCCCGAAAGGTCGACGAAGGTCTCGTTGACCTTGAGCACCCGGCAATCGCGATCGATCAGGCGCATCGCCACCGAGGCGGTCTCGAAGATCTGCTTGAGCTCCGCGTGGGCAGAGCGCAGGCTCTTCTCGATGCGCTTGCGGTGGTCCAGGCCGTGCTGAGCGAAGAGGCTGAACGCGATCAGCAGCGACGCCACGACGAGACGCTTCCAGACCTCGTGGGGGTCGAGCGTCAGGAGCTGGGAGGAGAGCGGCCCATCCTTGAGGATGACGACGTGGATCGCCGATTCGAGGACCCAGTAGGCGGCGGCCAGGGACAGACCGACCCACACCAGCGAGGGGTGGTCGTCCCCCTCCCACGAGAAAAACCTGCGCGGGCTTCCGACGTCTAGAGCCACGGAGCCTTCCCTTCCTCGTCTCACCTATAGCGCGTCCTCCTCGGACTGTCGCCACCCACCGGGGTGGCCGGAGCGCAGGCTCGGAGTGGAAAGGAGACGAGGCCGGGCGTCTACGGGTTGCAGGCGCTGTCGAGGCTGATCGCATCGACGGCCAGGCCGTAGCGCCCCTCCGCGCTGTAGACCGCCTCGACCCAGTTCTGAGCCGAGAACGGATCGACGGCGAACGGGTTCGGCCCCTGGTTCAGGTCGAGGTAGAGCCAGCCGGTCTCGAACGGCACCGGCAAGTCGATGCCGACCCTCGTCCGTTGCGCCTCGAGCGGGAAGGGAACGAGCTGGGGCGGCTCCGGGATACCCGAGACCGGGGGGCCACTCTGGAGCACGGGGTTCTCTTCCTCGTCGAAGATGATGATCTCGGTCTGGGTGAGAGGGAACCAGACGGGTGCCGTGCCGCAGGGCAGTCGGCCCGTCACGGGCCGGGTGCTGTCCCGCCAGACCAGCAGATCGGTGCCGCCGTCGAAGCCGGCGCCGGCCAGGAAGCGGACCGCGAAGGTCGTGGGCAGAGGCTCGCGCTCGTCCGCGAAGAATAAGGCCGAGGTGTAGCGACCGTAGAACGTGTACGAGTTCGGCCCGCCGACGAACCCGTTCTCGGCCTCGATATGGACGAGGGGGCCGCCCTGGGCGGAGGCATCGTTCGGCTCAACGATGAAGAAATCCCCCCAGAGCTGATTGTCGTTCGAGGCGATGCCGGTGCCTCCGGGGGAGAAGTAGCCCGGGTCACCGGGGAACTCCAGGCTCTCGATGTTCACGTCGTCGATCGTCACGTAGCCGCGGGCGGTGTCGTCGCCGAAAGGCAGCGCCGCACAGTCGCCGGTGAGAGGCGACGGATCGCCGGTGAGGGAGGTCTGGAAGTGCTGGAGCACGAGGGGGTTGTCGATGACCGGGTTCTGCTCGCCGGCCAGGGAGCCGGTCAGCGGCAGGTTGCCGAGCACCAGGACGTCGCGCAGGTTCACCGTCTGGATGTCGTAGCCGGTGAGGTAGATATCGAAGTCCATCACCGGGACCGAGAAGTCGGACCAGATGGTGACGTGGGCGATGGTCGGCGCGGCCGACGCGTTGCCCACGGCGAAGAGCGTGGTGATGCAGTCGGTCCCCGTCAGGTCCACCTCGAAGTAGGGCAGCAGCAGCGTGGCCGCCGGCACCTGGTCGATGGTGCACATCTCGGCGGACGCTCCGGAAGCCGGGACGAGCAGCACGACGGCGACCACCAGGACAACAGCTCCTCTCAAAACCATGACTCTCCTCCTCGCTGGGTCACCTTGCGACGAAACGCTCTTCGAGCGGGCGCCCACGCTGGTTGGCTCGATCTACGGTCCGGGCTTGTCGAGAACATCGCGAAGTAGGTCTGTGAAGACCGGCCGAGGGCAACACCCCGAAGGGTGAGGCAGGCCGTCTTGTGGGGTAGGCGGAGTCGCGGCCCGCCATGCTCCTCATGCCCTGGATCCATGCTATTTTGACCATCTTACCCCCGAGAGCGGGACAACTCGCGCCTCGCTACCCACCACCCCCCGCCCATGCAACCCTGGCGCACCCTCGACGCCGTCGTCACCCCGGACGGCCGGGAGCTGGTCCTGGCGCAACGGGGGGATATGTTCTTGATTGAGGTCGACGGCGAGGAGCTCATGTCGAGCCGTACCCACGGCTCCGAGGAGGACCTGGCCCGGCTGGCGGTGGCCGCCCTCGGCGACCGGGCGGCGCCGCGCGTGCTGGTGGGCGGGCTGGGTATGGGCTTCACCCTCCGGGCGACGCTCGACTCCCTCGCCGGACGCTCCGGCGCCACCGTGGTGGTGGCCGAGGTCTTTCCGGCGGTGGTGGCCTGGAACCGGGGGCCCCTCGCGCACCTGGCCGGCCACCCGCTCGACGACCCCCGGGTCGAGGTCGCCGAGGGCGACGTGGCCGAGCGCCTCGCGAACGACGAGCCGTACGACGCGGTGCTCCTCGACGTCGACAACGGCCCGGACGCTTTCACCCTGGACGGCAACCGCCACCTCTACACGGCGGCCGGCCTCGAGCGCATCCGGCGAGCCTTGACGCCGGGGGGCGTGCTGGCCGTCTGGTCCGCGTCGGACGACCCGCGCTTCGAGGACCGCCTGCGGCGTGCCCGGTTCACGCCCCGGGTCCACCGCGTGCGCGCCCGCGCCGGCGGCAAGGGAAGCCGCCACGCGATCTTCCTCGGCCAACGATCCATACAATAGCGACAGACCTTCGACGATCGAGTCCCACCTCAACGCGAGGAGCTCCCCTGTGCGCAAAGACCGCCCCAGCCGTTCCGCCGTCCAGGTCAGCCAGGTCCTGATCCTGGTGGCCCTCGAGGAGCGCTACGCTCCGCTCTTTCCACCCGAGCTGACCGAGCCGACGCGCGAGCTCCTCACCGAGGCGGGCGCGCTCAATCCGTGGCGCATGAAGCTCATCCGATCGGCGCGGTACCGACGGTTCTCCGAGTGGGTTGCGAGACTCGTCTCCCCGGGGCACCTCCTCTACATCGCGCTGCGCAAGCGCGTGGTGGGCGACGAGGCGGTGGAGGCCGTCGAGCAGGGAGCCGACCAGATCCTGGTGGTGGGAGCGGGCATGGACTCGCTCGCCCTGCGGGTGGCCCGCAAGTTTCCGCACGTGGCCTGCGTGGAGCTCGACCACCCGGCGAGCCAGCGAGCGAAGCGGAAGGCCGTGGAGGCCGCCGGGGCGGTACCGGAGAACCTCCACTTCGTCCCGGCGGACCTGGCCGAAGTCTCGCTCGCCGAAGCGCTCTCCGGGTGCCCGGCCTTCCGCCCCGGCTCGCGCACGTTCACCGTCGCCGAGGGGCTGACGATGTTCCTGCCGGAGCCGGCCGTCCACGCCCTCTTCGACGGCGTCCACGGGGTCACCGGCCCCGGCAGCCGTTTCCTCTTCACCTACATGCTCCGCGACCAGGACGGCGAGATCATCCTGGGCGAGAGCCCGTGGATGATGGCGCTCGCCGCCAAGGTCATGGGCGAGCCGATCCGCTGGGCCATCCACCCGGAGGACGTCCCGGCCTTCATCGAGCCCCACGGCTACCGCCTGGCCGGCGGCCCCGGCCCCGGCGACCGCTTCGATCTGCGAAGCCGCTACCTCGAGCCCGCCGGCCTCGGAGACGACCCCCTGGGCACCCTGGAGAACATCTCTCTGGCCGAGCGGCTGGACAAGTAAATATCGACGAGTAGGGTGCGCTTCAGCGCACCAGGCCATGGTTCGGTGCCCAGAGATCAGCCCGGCGGAAAGCCGTCCCGGTCGAAGCTCCCCGGCAGCGAGTCGTCCCCGGGGGTCGCACCGTCGAGAACGTAGTGGCGCATCAGGCCGGTCGAAAGCTGCTCGATCCAGATCTCGATCCGCGAGGTCGAGAACCGCACCAGCGTCGGCCAGAGGCGGCCGTTCGGCTTCGGCCCGACGATCCGGACGAAGAGCTCGGAACGCCCCGGCACTGCCCCGGACACACAGAGGGTCTCCGGGATGCAGGGCTCGGTGTGGACCGGAAGCTCCGCCCCGACGCCGGAGACGATCCGTACCCGGAACCGGAACCCGGGGATCTCCGGCGTGTCCAACCACTCCCCTTCCTCGGGCGGCGCCACGGCGGCTCGCCCCGAATCGGCGTCGACCAGGAGCGAGGAGACGTCGACCGCTTCGAAGTCCCTCCCCTTCACCCGCCGCAGCTCGGTGACCAGGGTGTCATCGTCCCAGCGTGGATCGGGCGCCCCGGAGATGAACCAGGCGCTGCCGTTGTCGGCGAGCATCATGCCGTAGGTCTGGAGCGCCCGGAGAATCACCCGCACCTGGGGTGAGAACCCGGAGAGGTCGAAGTCCGCGCGCAGGCGGAAGCGCTGGCCCATGGGCGGAAAGCGCGCCGCCGAGAGGTCCGAGGCGTCGTGACGCGCCGGCCAGACGTGGTCCGAACGGGTATCGGGCGCGGTGAACCGCAGAGCGTGGTGGATGGCCCCGGCCGCCACCTCCTCGTAGCGCACCAGCCCGGGCAGAATCGGCAGGCCGGCGGCATCGGCCGAGGTCCAGCCGTCCCGGCGGAGCGCATGGGACCGCAGATCGAAGACCGCCCCCGAGCCCGCGCTCCAGCGGCTGCCGCCGGCCACCGGCCGGGCGTCGAACAGCTCGTAGAGCCTGCAGGCGTCCCGGTCGACGATCAACACGTGCCGGTCGCCGTCGCTCGTCGCCCCGCCCTCGATCGGCGGATCGGGCGGGATCGGGTACGGCCCCGGATCGCTCTCGTCGTCGTAGAGGAAGTCGACCGGCAGGCGCGGCTGGCTCCCCGGCACGACCACGAACGGGATGCCGATCGGCGCGCCCTCGTAGACCGTGCCGAAGTCCGGGTGGACACCGACGCCCGCCCCGATCGCCTGGACGAAGTCGTCCGACCGCGGGTCGACGGGCAGCTCGTCCACGCGCACGTTCCAGATGTCGTCCGGGGGAAGGATCGGGCAGCCGGCGAGCTCCTGGCCGGCGAGGGGCAGCGCAAGCACTTGGAGGAGGAGCAGGAGCCCGACGCCCTGGATCCACAATCTGGGCCGAAGCTTCGGAGACCGAGAGGGTACCCCCGCTGGGATGCAGCTCGTCCTGGGATTCATCCGAAGAGCATACAAGGAGCGACTCCGACGCCGAGTACGATAGATTGCCGGGCGGATCGACCCGCCTCCGATGACGACCCTCCTCATCACCGGCGCTGCCGGCAACCTGGGTAGCCGTTTCGCCCGCCATCTCGCGGAGTCCGGCCACGATCTACGACTGATGGTCCACGCGACCCCGTTGCCGGAGGACCTGCAGCAGGCCGCGGGCGTGACCGCCGTCCAGGCGAACCTGGCCCGGCATCGGCTCCTTGCGGTCTGGCGCGAGCCGACCTGGATCCACCTCGTCTCGACGGCCGACTTCCTCCGCGCCACCCAGGCCGCTGCGCTCGAGCCCGGGATCCAGGGCATCTACCACGTAGGTGACGAGCAGCCGATCACCCTCCAGGACTTCCTCACCCGCGCCTGCGCCGCCTGGGGCGAACCCCCGCCGCGGGTCCTGCCCCTCTGGATGATCTACACCGCCGCATGGCTCTGCGAGGCCTTCGCCAGAGTCACCGGTCGGCGCTCCCCGCTCACCCGCGACTTCATCACCATCGGTCGCGTCTCCTACTGGGGCGACACACGCCGGGCGCGCGAAGAGCTCATCCCCACCCTCGAGCATCCGACGCTCGAGAGCGGGATCGGGACGCTGTAGAGCGAGAGAGCATCGCCGGGGAACCGCGTGCAGGTGTAGGTTCGGGGCTTGTCCCCGGACGCCAAGCTCAGCCCTCTCCCTCGAACGGGTTCACCACCTCCAGCCCGCACTCCTCGAAGTCCTTCACGTTCCTGGTGGCGACGGCGAGCCGGTGAGCCCGGGCGATGGCGGCGATCTGGCCGTCGAGGATGCTCATCGGCCGGCCCAACCCCCGGCGGTGGCCCATGATCTCGCCGTAGAAACCGGCCGCATCCAGATCGAATGGCAGAACCCTGTGGTCGAAGCCTCGGGAGACGAACCGCTCGAAGCGCTCTTCCAGATCGCGTCGCCGCCTGCCGTCGGGCAGGATGTGGAGCCCGTAGCCGATCTCGGCGACGACGATCGCCGGAAGGAAGAGGACGTCCGCCGGTCTGGCATCGAGCCAGTCCAGAACGGGGCGTGGAGGCGCCGGAGCCATGACGGCCGACACCACGTTCGTGTCGAGGAGGATCACCCGTCGAGATCCAGCGGTTCGTGGGGCGTCCTCGGCGGCAGCTCGAGCTCCACACCGTGGTCCGGCCCGAAGCACTCGCGCGCCAGCTCGCTCAGCCTCTCGGGCGCTGCCAGCGCCCGCTCGAGGATGCGGCGAACCTCTTCCTCCATCGAAACACCGTGCTCCGCGGCCCGGAGCTTCAGCCTCTCGTACACCGCGTCATCCAGCCGTCTCACGCTCAGGCTCGCCATGGTCTTCCTCTCGACCAGATGCTAGCAGATGCTAGCACTCATCGGCGGGCGCCGTGGTCGATAGGGTCGCGCCCTGGCGGGCGCACTTCGGCCGGCGCGGAGACCGGCCGCTTCCTCAGGAGATTGCCGGCCGAAACACGGGCGCAGCGAGCGACCTTCAATGGCCCCTTCGGCGTTGGAAACGGCAGCCCGAGCATCCGCGCCCAGGACGAAGCAGGCACCGACCGCTTCGATCTCGGAATGGACGGCCCGGAGCTCCCTCCCCAGACGAAGCGGCCGGTCTCCGCGCCGGCCGAGGTGCGAGCGGAGCGAGCGGCCCTACCCGGTCCCCGCACCCGCCGAGGCCCTCCCCGAACGCACCGAGGCCCGGGCTCTGAACCTCCGGCCCGGGCCTCGGGGAACTTGGAAGGTGTGCTCCCGCACACCGTTCGGCCGCCGCGGAGGACGGCCGCTTCAATCTCGGGACGGTCCGGCCTACCCCGTCAGAACGCCTCCTCCGGAAACTCCATGATCGGCTTCCGACCGGTCATGATCGTCCCGAACAACGCGCCACTCTTGGGCAACATCCGCTGCATGTAGTACCGGGCCGTATGGAGCTTCGCCTCGTAGAACTTGGCGTCGTCCCCGCTCGCTCCGGCCGCCAGCTTCTCCTGGGCCACCTTGGCCGTCTTCGCCCAGAGATAGGCGAACGCGGTGTAGCCGAACAGATGCAGGTAGTCGCTCGCCGCGGCGCCGGCCTCCTCCGGGTTCTTCATCCCCTGCTCGGCGAGCCACGCCGTGGCCCGCTGCAGCCGGCCGAACGCCTTGTAGGCAGGGGCGATGAACTCCTCGAGCTCGGCGTTGCCCGCCTCGGCCTCGAAGAAGGCGTTCACCGGATGGAAGAACCGCCGCAGGTACCGGCCGAAATGGGCACCGAGCTTCCGGCCCACGAGGTCGAGCGCCTGGATGCCGTTCGTGCCCTCGTAGATCTGGGTGATCCGGGCGTCGCGGACGAGCTGCTCCATGCCGTACTCGTGGGTGTAACCGTAGCCGCCGCAGACCTGCATGCCCAGGTTCGCCATCTCGAAGCCCAGGTCGGTCTGGAACGCCTTGATCACCGGCGTCAGGAGCGACGCCAGGTCGTCCCCCTCCACCCGGCGCTCCGGATCGGCGCTCGCCTCGGAGTGGTCGATCTCCAACGCCGCCCAAGCGGTCAACGCCCGGGCACCCTCGGTGAACGCCCGCATCGAAAGCAGCATCCGCCGCACGTCCGGGTGGACGATGATCGGGTCCGCCTCCTGGTCCGGGTACTTGGCACCGGTCAGGGCGCGGCCCTGGAGCCGCTCGCGGGCAAACTGGACGGCGCCCTGGTAGGCGGCGTCGGACAGGGCCAGGCCCTGGACGCCCACGTGGAGCCGCGCCGCGTTCATCATGGTGAACATGGCGCGCATGCCCTTGTTGGCCTCACCCACCAGGTAGCCGATCGAGTCGTCGAAGTTGATGACGCAGGTCGACGACCCCTTGATCCCCATCTTGTGCTCGATCGAGCCGCAGGTCGCCCCGTTCGGCACCAGCTTGCCATCCTCTTCCCGGAGCTTTGGCACCACGAACATGCTGATGCCCTTGATGCCCTCCGGAGCGTCCGGCAGGCGGGCGAGGATCAGGTGGATGATGTTCTCCGTCAGGTCGTGCTCGCCGGCCGAGACGAAGATCTTGGTGCCGTTGATGCGGTAGCCACCGTCCGCTCGATCTTCAATGGGCACCGCCTTGGTGCTCACCAGGCCCAGATCCGTCCCCGCCTGGGGCTCGGTCAGGCACATGGTGCCGGCCCAGGAGCCCTCCGTGAGCTTCGGCTGGAACCTGTCCTTGAGCTCGTCGGTGGCGTGGTGGTCCAGCGCCGCATAGGCGCCGTTGGTCAGGCCGATGTACATGGCGAACGACAGGTTCGACGCGCAGAGCAGCTCGCTCACCATCATGTTGACGGTGTGGGGCATGCCCATGCCGCCGTACTCCGGCCGGCAGGAGAGGCCGACCCAGCCGCCCTCCCGGAGGAGGTCGTACGCCTCCTTGAAGCCCTCGGGCGTCTTGACGTCGCCGTCCTTGAAGGTGCATCCCTCCTCGTCGCCCGTCGAGTTGATGGGCTGGAGGACCTCGGTGGCGATCTTTCCCATCTCCTCGAGGACGGACTCCACCAGATCGGGGGTCGCCTCCTCGTAGCCCGGAAGCTCGGCGAGGGAGGCGCCGTCGAACAGCTCGTAGTACGCGAAGCGCAGGTCGCGCAGTGGCGCTTTGTATTCCATTTGTGTCTCCTCCCTAAACCCGTATGTTTCTGGAACGCTCGTCGCGAAACGGCGAAGCTGCCCGCGAATGCAAGGCGCGCGACGCCGAGGGCGACGGAGGCGTACTCAGCAGTACGTTGAGGAGCCCGAGCGAGCGCAACACAGCAGGCGCGGGCAGATTCGCAGTTGCAGCAGAGTGAGCCTGAAACATGCGGGTCAATTTCGGAGCGGCTTGCCGGTCGAGAGCATGTGCTCGATCCGGGCAAGGGTCCCGGGCGTCTTGATGAGATCCATGAACGCCTCGCGCTCCAGGCGGGAGAGGTCGTCCTCGGTGACGGTCTCGGTCAGGTCCGTGTCACCGCCGGTCAAGACCACCGCCAGGCGCTTCGAGACCACCTCGTCGTGGGCGGTCGCCATGCCGTTGGCCACGAACCCGTCGACCGCCATCTCGAGGGCCGCCCGGCCGCTCGGACCGGGAAGCGTCACCTCGGGCGGCTCCGGCGGCTGGTAGCCGGCCTCGAGCATCGCCAGGGCCTTCGCCTTGGCGTCCGCCAGCAGGCGGTCCCGGTTCATGGTCACGTCGTCCCCCGGACGGAGGAAGAGGGCCTCTTTCGCCTCGAAGGCGGAGGTGGCCACGTGGGCGGTCGAGATCATCTCGAACACCTTGGCCACACCCGGCATCGGGCCGCCCGGGCGCTTCGGGTTGAGGGCCCAGCGGAGCGTCATCTCCTTGCAGCCGCCCCAGCCCGGGATCACGCCGACGCCGACCTCGACCAGGCCGATGTAGCTCTCGGCGTGGGCCTGGATCGCGTCGCAGTGGAGAAGGGTCTCGCAGCCGCCGCCCAGCGCCATGCCGGACGGGGCGCCCACCACCGGGAACGGCGCGTACTTCATCGCCTTGAACGCCCGCTGGCCCTGGCCCACGCTCTCGGCGATGAGCGGCCAGAGCGCGATGTTGGCGGCGAAGAGCGCAATGCCGATGTTGGCGCCGACGGAGAAGTTGTCGGCCTCGTTGTGGATGACGAGCGCCTTGAAGCGCTTGCCGTCGATCAGCTCCCCGGCCTTGCCCACCATCTTGACGATCGCCTCGTCGAGGGCGTTCATCTTGGAGTGGAACTCGAGGCAGAGGACGCCGTCGCCGATGTCCCAGAGGCTGGCGGAGGCGTTCTTCGCCACCGGCTCCGAGGCGCGCTTGACATCCGAGAGGAGGAGCACGCCCTCCGGCCGCGGCACGGCGTGGTAGGCGCCGTCCAGACCGAAGTACTGGAGCTCCCCGCCCTCGACCCGGTAGAACGTGTCGCCCTCCGAATCGACCAGCTTCTGGATGAGCTCCGGCACCGGCCGGCCTTCCGCGGCGAGCTTCTCCGCCAGCCAGGCGGCGCCGAGCTGGTCGATCAGCTCGAACGGGCCGTACTTCCAGCTATAGCCGGTCCGCATGGCCTCGTCCACGGACACGATGTCGTCCGCGATCGCCGGCACCAGGGAGGCGGCGTAGGAGAGCACCTTCGAGAGCATGCTCCAGGCGTAGGGGCCGCCTTTGTCTCTGCCCTTGTCATCCACGTACTCGACGAGCGCCCGGAGGCCGCCCTTCTTGGCGGCGTGGACGCTCGACAGGCGCGGCTTCTCGGCCGTCCGGTACTCGCCGGTCGTAAGGTCGATCGCCTGCTTGACCTTCTTGCCGGTCGACTTGTCCATCGCGTAGAACCCGCCCTTGCCCTTCCGGCCGGTGTAGCCGGTCTCGATCATCTTCTGGACCAGCGGCACCTCCCGGTGGACGTCCCGGTAGGGGTCGTCCTTCGGCAGGGTGGCCAGCAGCGAGGCCGCGATGTGGGGTCCCAGGTCGATCCCGACCAGGTCCATCAGGCCGAAGATGCCGGTCTTCGGGAAGCCCATCGGCTTGCCGGCGACCGCGTCCGCCTCCTCGACGGTCAGCCCCATGTCGATCGCGTCCAGCATGGCCGCCTCGATCCAGAAGGTGCCGACCCGGTTGGCGATGAAGCCGGGCGTGTCCTTGCAGTCGACCACGCTCTTGCCGAGCCGGTGGTCCGCGAAGGTGCGGATCGTCGCGACCGCGTCCGGCCGGGTGGCCTCGCCCGCCACCAGCTCGAGGAGCCGCATGTAGCGGGGCGGGTTGAAGAAGTGGGTGATCAGGAAGTCCCGCGCGAAGCTCTCGGGCAACCCCTCGGTCAGCTTGGCGAGCGGGATGGTCGAGGTGTTCGACGAGACGATCGACCCGACCTTCCGGACGGAGTCGACCTTGGCGTAGACCTGCTGCTTGATGTCCGGCCGCTCGATGACGGCCTCGATGATCCAGTCGCAGTCGGCGAGAAGGCCGAGGTCATCCTCCAGGTTGCCCGGGGTGATGAGCTTGGCGTTCCGCTCTGCCATGAGCGGCGCCGGCTTCGCCTTCTTGAGCTTCTGGATGGCCGTCTTGGCGATGACGGAGCGGTCTTCTGCTCCCTTCGGCACGATATCGAGCAGCACGACCGGCACCCCGGCGTTGGCGACGTGGGCCGCGATCCCCGCGCCCATGACACCCGCACCGAGCACGCCGACCTTGGCGATTGTCGGAGCGTTCTTGATCGGCTCGGCCATCGTTACACCGCCTCGAGAATCGTCGCGATCCCCTGACCGCCGCCGATGCACTGGGTGGCCAGCGCGTACTTCTTGCCCTCGCGAGCAAGCAGCGCCGCGGCCTTGCCGGTGATCCGGGCGCCGGTGGCGCCGAGCGGGTGGCCGATGGCGATGGCGCCGCCGTCCAGGTTGATTTTCGACTCGTCCAGCCCGAGCTCCTCGATCACCGCCAGCGACTGGGACGAGAACGCCTCGTTGAGCTCGATGACGTCGATGTCCGCGAGCTTCAAGCCGGCCCGGTCGAGGGCCTTCTTGGTCGAGAGGACCGGCCCCAGGCCCATCAGCTCCGGAGCGCAGCCGGACCCGGCGATCGATTTGATCCGCGCCAGGATCTGAAGGCCGTTGGCCTTGGCGTAGTCCTCGGAGCAGACCAGCGTGGCGGAGGCGCCGTCCGTGAGCGGCGACGAGGTGCCGGCGGTCACGGAGCCGTTCTCATCGAAGGCGAGCTTGAGGTCCGCCAGGCCCTCGAGGGTCGTGTCCGGCCGCAGGCAGCCGTCCTTCGAAACCTTGGTGCCGCCCCCTCCGGATCGATCGACGGAAATCGGGATGATCTCGTCATCCAGCTTCCCGGCCTTCTGGGCCTCGGCGGCCTTCTTCTGGGAGGTCACCGCGAACTCCTCCTGGCGCTTCCGGGAGATGTCGTACTTCTTGGCCAGGTTCTCGGCCGTCTCGCCCATGGAGGCGAAGGCCTGGGGGAAGCGCTCCATGAGGCCCGGGTGGGGCAGCGGGTTGTAGCCGCCCATGGGGATGCGGGTCATGGACTCGATCCCGGCGCAGATGAAGGCCTCCCCCGCATTCATCTGGATGGCGCCCGCCGCCATGTGGATCGCCTGCATGGACGAGCCGCAGAAGCGGTTGACCGTGGCGCCGCCCATGCCGATGGGGAGCTCCACCAGGAACTCGACCATCCGGGCGACGTTGAAGCCCTGCTCCCCCTCGGGGAAGGCACAGCCCATGTACAGGTCTTCGAGATCCTCCGGGTTGACCCCGGTCTTGTCGAGGAGCCCCCGCACGGTCTGGGCGGCGAGCTCGTCCGGGCGGACCTTTGCGAGATCCCCCTTCTTCGCGAGGGTGAAGGGAGACCGGACATAGCCGGCGATGACGACGTTCTTCATGGTTTGCTACCTCCGTCCAAGGGTTCTATCCAACCTCGTCCGCATCGCCCGCCCGGCCCTGACTGCGTCGATCTCCTCGAGCTCGTTCCGCCCCGCGCGGCAGCCGAACGCTCGGCGGCCACCCGGGGGTCAGGGCCTCAGCGGGCCGGCTCCGATCCGGACGGCATATCCGCTCCATCCAAGGCAAACCCCCGGCGCCCCATCGCGTCCAGGGTCTCCTTCTCGATCTCCCGCAGCTCCTTGAGCGACAGCTCCAGATCCCGCCGCTGCCGCTCCAGCTCCCCCACCCGATGCCGCACCCCCCGCAGCAGCAACAAGAACTGCTCCCGCTGCGTCGGATCCGCGTCGTACAGATCCAGGAACTCCTTCACCTCCGCCAGCGAAAACCCCAGCCGCTTGCCCCGCAGAATCAGCAGCAGCCGGCCCCGGTCCCGATAGGTGTAAACACGGTTCTGCCCCACCCGCTGCGGATCGAGCAACCCCTTCGCCTCATAGAAACGCACAGCCCGGGGAGTGACCCCCAGCTCGTTCGAGAGTTCGGTGATGGTGTAGAGGCGCGGGAGATCCGCGTTGGCGGAAGCTCTGGCGTCCGAGCTCGGGGTGCCGTCAAGGGTGCCGGGGGCGTCGATGGGTTGATCGGCCATGGTGTCGCGTCGGTGCGGTGTCGATCTCGGGTGTCGTCCGCTGCCGCACGGCGGCAGAAGGTCGCCGACGGGCGGAACGACTAGCTCACCCGCCGCCGGGGGGAGTGCGAACGGGGCGCGGGCGGCGGATGAGAGAGACGCTACAGGATGGGTGACGCTTACGTCAAGTGGGTGGCGTGGGGGTTATGCCGCGTCGCGGAAACAGGCGAGCCTCAGCCTATCGCCTCAATGCCTCGTAGCGACACGTGACTCGAGGTGCTGGGCCGTCCAGCCACGCCAATCGTGTCCGAAGCTCTCGCGGCGGGTGTTGGGGTGAAGTGCCGGATCCTCCTCATGTGGTGTAATCCTCTTGGCCGCGCCTGGGTGACCCCATTTGTTCACACAGCAGAGGAATTCCCGGCTCGCGTGAAGATTATAGCCCTGGAATTCTATGAGTGAGCTAAGTGTCGCCCTCCCTTTCTCTACACCCGCAATGTGCCGTTTCCGCTAGAATAGATACGGTGGAACTCGCCTTTGAAACGAGAGAGCTTCGCAAGATCTGTGAGATCGCCGAGTATGCTGATGGGCAGCTAGGTGAGGAGGTCGGGCAAGCCCTCAGGCATCGCTTGGCGGACTTATGGGCGGCATCCTCACCCGACGACCTCTTGCTGGGCCGGCCACGGCTGCAAACTGGACAGGATAGTCGGATGCTGCTCGACCTCAAAGACGGTGTCACTATTCTGTTCTGCGCCAACCATCCTGAAAGCCCCCGAATCTCAGGCGGAGATATTGCCTGGTCCAAGGTCAGGAGAATAAAGATTCTCGGAATTGGAGCTAGTCATGAGTGAGGGCCAACTGTTCTCCCCTGATTGGGCATCGCCGCCAGCAGACACTATTCTCGACATCCTTAAGGACCGCGCCATCTCGCCGGAGCGACTCGCGCGGCAAATGAATAGCTCCATTAGGGAGGTCTATAGTCTGCTCGAACTTCAGAAACCCCTCACTATCGACCTGGCGCGAAAGCTCTCCGCCGCCCTCGGTAGCTCGGTCGAATTTTGGATGGCCCGCGACTACCAGTACCAACAGTCAAGACAGCACCTTCAGGCTCAGGCCAAGAGATGGTTGTCAAGCTTGCCACTCACAGACATGGAGCGGTTCGGCTGGCTCAAACCGCACCTGGAGGGGCGGAGCAGAGTTCAATCGTGCCTTGACTTCTTTGGAGTATCGAGCGTTTCCGCCTGGTACGAAATCTACGCAGGTCCAACAGCTCTGGCAGCATTTCGAAGGTCTCAAACCTACGAGTCTCAGCCCTCGGCCCTCGCTGCCTGGCTCCGCCAGGGTGAAGTTGAGGCCGCTTCGATTGACTGCCAGCCCTGGAGTCCAACTGGACTCTGGGAGACTCTCCCGGTGCTTCGGGAACTGACCCGGAGGAAGCATCCCTCGGACTTTGTTTCGTCACTTCGCGGCCATTGCGCACTTAGCGGCGTGGCGATCGTAATCGTTCGCACTCCTAGTGGCTGTTCGGCAAGCGGCGCCACTCGATTCATCACGCCCGACAAGGCTCTAGTACAGATGAGCTTCCGATACCTTTCAGATGATCATTTTTGGTTTACGCTGTTCCACGAACTCGGCCACCTCTTGCTACATAGCAAGCAGCAGGTCTTTCTCGAGGGAGACCAAGAAGCGACAGACACCGAGGAGATTGAAGCCAACGAGTTTGCCCAAGAGACCCTGATCCCGAGCAGGTATCGCAAGCAACTCTTGCGTCTGCCTGCTAGCCACCGGGCTGTCATTCAATTCGCCCGTCAGGTTGGTGTTGCTCCGGGAATCGTTGTTGGTCAACTGCAGCACGAAGGAAAAATCGACTACAACTGGCTAAACAAGCTTAAGAGACGCTATCGCTGGGAGGAAGAAGTTCGCAAAGGCAGCCTGAACTTAGCCACGAAAGGGTAGGAAATGCCCTGGACTCTTCTGCCAGTTGCACAAGGCGTCCTCTAGGGCTTGCATACCAACGCCCAAATAGCTGTCCAACACCTGTATCTCAGCCTCAAGAGCTCTCGGGCTCGTCTGCGCGTGTCGGGTCCCTGCGAAAAGAAGCCTAGCTCCGCGGAGCGGCCCTGTAGCTCCCAGTAGGTACGGCCGCCCCGGCTCAATCGGCACCAAACCCAAGTTCCCAATCATTGTGAGGTAGTCGAACCGCGCCGTTCGCCCGAAGCTAGCTACTGCAACCATCGAACGGTAGAGCTGTTCGAATGCTCCGTGTCGGCAGTTGTTGGCTGCCGCATTTGCTTCGGCGAAGACATCTTTATGAGTTCGCGGAGGATCTATCCACCTAACGTACGTTTCAACTGCGGCCCCTGTGCCGCGGGGCGAGGATGCGTCTAGGCTCTCGTACTTTCTGTGGTTGCCGAAGCCACCTGGAGAGCCACTACACTTGATCCTCCGCTCATTCTTGCCGAGCCATTTCCGAAACTCCCTGACTCGGGTTCTTGTTTCCTTCCAAGTCCACCGCCCACCGTCGTCGAGTCTACCGTAGACCTTCCTCAGATAGGACCAGCCGGCTTTTTGATGCTTCCCGAAATGGACCAAAAGAAAGACAAGCCAGAAGGCCTCCTCTATGTCCCCCTGCTCCTTCGCGAGAGCTGCCGCCCTTATCGGATCAAATAGATCGCTCCCAGGATCCTGGCGTATGGCGCTGATCTCTCTCTTACCGACAGTTTGGACGAACCTGACTCGTCTTACACTCTCCACTAACTGCTCAACTAAGACTGTTCGACGCACCGGGTCCCCTTCGATACCCGGGAGAGGTTCGACATCCCCTTCGTAACGGCGCAACTGTTCCTCGAGACGTGCCGCCAAGTGTCTCTTCCCAGGCCTCACGCAACCACCGCCCTTGTAGACCTCTCGAGCCACCCAGCTATAGCATCGGTAACTGCGTTCGTCACACCGAAGCTACTTTGGATATTATGGTTGAAGCCGAGAACCAAGACTTCGCGGTCCAGCTGTATCCCGGATAATGAGGTAACGATTCCCTCAAAGGAGAAGCCCGGAACAGCGCTTCCATGTCTACGGGGAAGCGCCCAACCGGGCATTGAACGACGTCGCAGAGGCAGTCCCGTGACCAGCTGAAAATTCCGAACTACAGACTGACCGTTCAAGATTAGAACATCCACCGCGGACTCCGAAAGAAGCTCTGCGAGGCAATCGGAGCCCAATTTCAGCAGTCTCCGCTGCTGGGCGTTGGTTAGCTCTCCCCACTTCGGGTACGTAGCATAGGGAATCAGATCCAGGTGGCATGCAGCCCTGCAGAGATGGTAGTAGGAAACCTGTGTGCGAGACACCAGCTTGTCGAGCCTCTTAAACCAACGGTCATACGGGTTTCCAAAGAAGTACCCTCTGCATGAGCCTAGGATTCGATCCAGATGTTCAGCATGCACTTGCGACCAGGACTCCAAATTAAAGGAACGGAGGGTATGGAACCTCCTAGCTTCCCCGGTCAACTCGTTGCCTACCTCATCAAGAAACTCACGAGAACTGGGATTCAAACCAACTGTCGCGATCCTCGCCCTCCGAAGATCGCCGAAAAAGGGGACAGGTGCTGCCCACGAGAGAACAGGTGAGTCACCGACCCCTTGACTATCCAGGCAGTCCAGCAGCCTAACTAGAGTTGAGTACATACGCAGGAGTTCCTTTTATGGTTGCTATGCTTCCAGCTCCGACTTCCGCGCAAGGTACTGCTCGACATATAGTCTATAACAGGGAGCTACCAATGTCGCAGCTACTTCCTCCATCACTCCCACCGCACGCTCCTTGCCATACCTAAAGATCAGGAGAAGACGTACCAAGTCGGCCCAGTACGACTCGACCTTGTCGAGCTTGCCTAGATCAAAGTGGTGCCCCTCCCGTATCGTGGCCTCTGCTTCGAGCAAGAAATCTATCGAAGGCCAAGGATCGCGACATGGCATTGGAGGCATTGGATTGCAAGAGGATTGCCAACCCTCACTCAGGAAGTTGTTCACGCGGAGCTTGTGCTCGGCATAGACATGCAGACTACCCACGAAATGTTTATAGGTTCCGGGCTGGACGCCAAGTGATACCGCAAGAATCTCCTGAAGCATCGTGAAGCAAAAGAGGTCATGACTGAGGCCGAAGAAGACATCGTTTGACCTCATTGTGACGCAGGCGTGAAGGAGATCAGCTCTCTTGAAGAACTGGATAGCCGTTGTACAGGGCACATCTTTGTGCTCCTCTGCGAGGTCCACTGCGTCAAAAAGCTGAATCACGGCTCTTCGAGAGTCTTGGCGTTGTTCAAGCAGAACACGTATATTGGCTAGTTGATTCTGTCCCTTCCAGTCAAAGAGACGAGGTCCGTAACCCCCGAAGATAAGATCTCCCTCTGCAGACTCCTCGTAGCGTGGGATATAGTAGCGAATCGGATCGAGGGTATTCTTTCCAGAGAGGTACCAGCACAACTCACCTAGGCAACTAAAGAGTTTTCCTCGAGTTTCCGTCCTACTCAGTCGCGCTCGTGGGTTCTCTAGCTCAATGGTCGCACCGATCAACTCGAAAGCCTCACCCCTGGAGGGCCTAATCCGTCCCCCTTCTGAACAGAGAGTATCGAGTACCTCCCTCAGGAGGTCGTCGAAGGATTCTGCCTGGAAGCAGTGGGGTATCAGAGCTCTCTCCTCATTTCCCGTCGAATATACCTCAAGCCGGCAGAACCACCTGGTACCAGAACACCACCGAGATTCAAGCCGACCTCGACCGCGTCCTCGCCTACTACAACCTCGAGCGAACTCACTAGGGCTACCGACTCGGGGGAAAAACCCCCGCTCAGGCACTCCGCGAAGCCACTGGCCCCGACGAGCTGCCGAGCCTCTACTACGCACTCAACTCACACGAGGGCACCATCGACGAACCACAGGCTGCTTGACTGACCTCGCCAGGGGACGGGTGTCGGGAAAATACCCAACTTGTACACGCCTCGGGTTGACGTTCGCATAAAGCGGCTATGGCCCCTATCATGCCGCGTCGCAGCGTACGAGGTTCATCGTGTGCCCCCACCCGAAACTGCATTCATCGCTCTATAAGCGAACTAACTTCTCGCTCTTCTAGAAGCTACAAACACTTCCTTCCTGTTCGTTAAAGGAAACACGCATAAGCAGCAATCTTCCGGCCCAGGCGTTGCGCCAAGAGATGGCTAGCCCCCCCCAGAACATCTCTTATCCGTTCAGCCTCCTCTCTGTAGCTGATCCGACGACCGCTAGACCAAGTTGACGGTGGCTCTCGCAGATTAACAATTCGATCTGCCAACTTGACCAGCCACACCTCTTTGGGCTGAGTCTTAATTCGTTCAATTGAATCGCTCATCTGCCTCGACTTTGGAAGTGACCGGTCCTTCGTAAGGGCGGCCACACCATCCGCAATGGCAGCACCATACCGTCGATGGAGAGCAGTATACCCCACAGTCGTATCTTCCAGCACATCATGCAGTAGAGACACTTGAACAGCTAGGTCTTCATCAAGAGGGCCTGGCTCCTTCTCCAAGGCCTTTATCACTTCAACGCTCACAAGTGAGAGATGAGTGACATATGGCAGGGGACTCCCTGGCACCAGTTGGCCCTGGTGTGCCTCAGCCACGAATTGGAAGGTGGTTACGTAATTGTCGATTGACCACTTCTCTCGAATCATCCCGTTTCTCTCTTGCCGCACAGCGACGCATGCCCCATTTTCGCAAAGCCGGGCCATTGGCCCAACGCTCAAAGTTGAGCTAGGATTTGTTGTAGAATGCCCCCGGCCGTCGCCCCTTCGTCCCGCACAACAGGAACGTACGCGCTATCAGGCCGTATCAGCAAATCATCTCTACTCGGTACAAGCACGTCCTCCCCAAGATGTTCAACCACCTCCTTAAGACCCTGAAGTTTGCGGCCCATGAGCTCGACGTTACTATCAGCGAGCATCTCCAAACTACACCACAGATAGAACTTAAGATTTTTCCGGAAGTTTCCGTCTGGCACAGGTGACCCACTCAAGGCTACCAGAGTGTTCTGATTAATCGCATCCAATGCAGTCAGGACTTCTTCCGCCAGTGCGGGCTTAGGGGACAGACGATAGACCACCACCTCGTATTTCCGCATCAAGGGGCCATCATCTAGGCTGCCGGCGCTAACATGTGCGGTATCGAGCTCTCCGCAATACTGGTAAGCGAACGCATCAACTAGCTTTGCATCGAATCGCTCACTTACGACAAATCTCGGCTCCTGCCCTGCCGCTCGCCTATCGTCCAGCGATTCCAGACCCTTGGCTGGTACTTGGAATTTCCGAGCGAAGAAATCCCATCGTAGTAACAAATATCCCTCGCCGCTCTCCTCACCCGTGCCTATGAGGAGCACATCGCACACCCTCCTTCGACTCAATGCTTTTGACAGCCTAAAGGAGAGCAGGCCAAGTAAGGATTCGTGCTCTTGAAACACCGCACTGCGATATCGTTCAACCTCCATCCTTGCACCTGCTTGCACCGCCTCGCGATACCAGTCATCTCCGCCCTGTGGTTCAAAGATCTGGCCCTCGGTCAAGGACCAAGCTGCTAGAGTCTTGATCAGCGAGGGGGACACAATAGAAGCCGGTGCAAATCGGCTCCTATCATCGAGAAATCCCAAAAGACTAAGCAAAGCGTAAAGCTGCTGAGTACTCGCTCTGGAGATACCAGACAGTGCTGCCGGCAGAGTTCGGTGGGCATCCTCAGTGCTCTCTAAGAAGTCCGCAAGATGGCGTAACGGACGGGAGAGGAGAAGGAACCTGCGCAAGAGTCGGAGCATCCTGGTGGTCGCGCCAAAAAAGGCGACTTGCGAATCGATGAACAAATCAGCCAGCTGAAGCCACTTGTGATCATCGAATTCTGGGGCAACTGAGTACGGCGTGTCCGGTGCGCTGCACCAGTAAAGCCGCATCAGCATGGCTTCTCCTGTCTCTCTGTCTAGCCATGTTTCGGCGAGTTCAGTGATTTGTTCCAGCGAGTCCCTCCGAAGCTCTACTCCGACCTCCTCCTGAACCTCCCTCTTCGCAGCAGAGCAGGGCTTCTCTTGCTCACCTACCTTTCCGCCAGGCAGCTGCCATAGACCTGCGCCTGTCCTCTGCGTCCGTGCACGTCGCACTAGTAGCACAGCATTGTCGCGCACGATTGCCACACTCACCGCCCGGCGAATCGGAAGCCTCTGCCGGAAGTCAACCTGGGGGCGTCGCCGCTCCTTCGACCGAGGAGGGGGCACACCCTTGATAGCTCTATAGAGATCGGCCCAAGGCCTCTCCTCCTCAAGTCCATCCCGAAAGTCGAGGTGACGTAGAGTCCCCAAATACCTACTGACTCCTAGTTCGTCAATCGGCCCAGCCGGCGCACCTGGCAAGAGGAGCAGGATCACCCTCTTCCTCTGTCTCCGTATCGCCAGGTCTAACGCCATCTGCACCTCCGACCCCTGCCAGTCACTGAAGCCTTCAGATCCGAGACAGATTAACGCGTTGTCCGCAGCCTCTACTCCTGACTCCAAACCACTCAGGAGTGGCTCTCCTGGAAGGAGCTGATCTCGGTCGATCCAGTAGGACAGACCCATAGCTTCTAGCTTTTGAGTGAGATATTGAACCTGATCCGCGTCCTTAGAATTGTAAGAAATAAACAGATCAAACATTGCACTCAACCTTTCCTCAGCTCTCCACTCTCAGTGCGAGAGCAGCACCACTCACCCTACCTGCTACTCCCTGCCCCCAACCACACTCCTCCACCAAGTATTCTGCGAAGAGGGTGCCACCTACTTCGGGAGAAGACCCCATTATCGAGGCTCTCTGAGGGAGATTTCGACGACCGGGAGACCCTCTTCAGCCCCGGTTTCGGTCGATTCGGTGACTCGGAGGGCCGGCTGGCTTCAAGAGCGCATCCACAGAATGCACCTCTCCCCTCTCCGCGACGCGCTCGGACGAGGGGGAGGCCAGGTTGTCTGAGGGTTCAGTCTGCCCCGGCTATCCGGGGGCCTGATGGGGAACGTATGGCATGCCCGGCGGGAAGCTCCCGGGCGGGAAACCCGGCTTGGGGTCGCCCAGCCTCAGGAGCTCGGCGGCCTCACGGAACGCCGCCATGAACTCCCGATAGGCATCGGCGAGCGCCTGCCATGCTTCCTTGGTGGCCGCATGGAATCGCGGCGCGGGTGAGCGCTTGAGCTTCTCGGGTTTGCTGTGCGGGTGGCGGCGGCGCACAGCTTTGGCACCGAGAACGCCTTTGCCTTCAGCCCGGCGCCGCTCGTCATGCTGACGCTCGATCGATTCCAGCAGGTAGGCGATCCGCTCACGGATCTCTTCGGCTGAGAGGCCCTGCCAACACGGAAGGGTCGACAAGGTGACGGTTCTCCTCCAGAAGGTGTAGCTTCCGAGGGGTTTCTATAGCAGGGGCGTCGGAGCATGGAGTTCGAGTCCGGAGCAGCAGAGATAGATGGTGGCGATGAGGGGTGGTGCGGAGTGGAAGCCGTAG
>Ga0210123_1000192_pt1 | contig 40222 bp, 31 predicted proteins | sample Muzzi_PWB_D2_FD_185535 | JGI IMG/M metagenome (GOLD analysis project Ga0210123, IMG submission 185535) | Wetland microbial communities from San Francisco Bay, California, USA, that impact long-term carbon sequestration - Muzzi_PWB_D2 (SPAdes) | ecosystem: Environmental > Aquatic > Marine >... | reverse complement strand
CGGTACTTTTCCCAACGGCATCCTTACCGGCAGTGATGCGGATGTATTTCTTGATGCCGGTCTCCAAATTCAAATCGAGAATCAAATTTATACTTTGACCACCGGCTCGCAGCCGGTGTCCGGGCAAGATGACAACGTGACCATGGTGGTGGACACCCCCATGACGTTCTACCCTTCCGGGACCATCGTCTTACCGGTGGCGGATGCGGACGATGTGCGAACCCCTTTCGTTTCAAACGACAGCAACCTCGCATACCAGACCGGCCACGGCAGAATGTTTCCACTGCGCAACGGGCGCATTCGAGTCAACGGTCGCCTGCTGACATACAGCTTCAATGACCGTGCCAATAATCAGTTTGTGAACGTGCATGACCCGGAGGATACCGCCATGGCGGGTCACCCCATTCCGCCCGGCACCAAAATCATGCTCACCAAATTCGTGCGCCTGCAGGCCACCGGAATCTACGGCACCGGGCAGATGCAGGCGCGCCGGCAGGTGACCTACCAGACGCCGTTGCCCCTCGCCGAAACAGCGACCCAGCGCAAAGAGTTCGTCGATCCCTTCAACACCAAGGAGGATTGGAGCGACACCACCGGCTCGAACACCTCCATCGGCAGCGTGGCGGGCAACAATGTCCTGACGGTCGATGCCGCCGCGTCATCCGGCAGCGATCAGGGCAGTCTGACCGCTTTTAAACCCACGTCCCAGGCGGCCGGGGAGATCGACTTCAGCGCTTCCAGCCGTGGCAGCCGCGGCTATTTGAGCTACGACATTCAAGCCAAGATTGGATTCAATCGTCCCCCCACTCCTCCCGCCCATGGTTTTACGCCGGCGTCTTCATCCATGCCCACTTATGTGGCCGCCGGCCTCAATTTTCGCCTGAATCTTCCTGCCGCCACTGCGACTGTTTTCGATGTGAATACCTACGGCATCTCCTTCCTGCGCGGCAACAACGGCCCAACTGACGGCATTCCCAACGAAATCGTTCCCATAGTGGACCGGCAGGCCATTGTCCTGTGGCAGCAGACCGGCAGTGGCACCAGCCGCTCCTGGCTGGCCTATAAAGAGATGGCGGACAAGCACTTCGAAGAAGACAATGAGGATGCCGGCAACCATCAGTTTGCAGTCCTGGGTCCTTCGGCACTATGGAATCCCCATACCAGCGGTCGACAATCCAGCGGATCTTCCCGCAACTGGTACTATGGGTCGGCTGCCACGAACACTTACAACACCGGCGGCATTAACCAAGGCACCATCCAGTCCGCTGCCATCGATCTGCCCGGCGGATACGGCCGCACGACCCTCACCTTCCAAAGCTGGCACGAGACTGAACCGCAGCGGGTGGGTTTTGGACTCAATGACTTTGACCGCAAGGAAGTCATCATTGTCGATAGTGGCGGTTCAACTCTGGCCACCCATGTCATCGGCACCGCGGCCGCGCCCGGCGACTGGTATCGGCAGGAGATCGACCTCTCCGCCTTCGCCGGGCAGACCATTCACATCCGGTTTCGGTTCGATACGGTGGATGGGCTGAACAATGACTTTGAAGGCTGGTATATCGATGATGTCACGGTCGTCTCGGACTGGCCGGTTCAAAACGCCACCCTGGCGGTCAATCTTCAAGAGGCCCTGGTGCTGCGCTTTACCAATGGCGTTGCGGAGATCAAGGCCGGCGATAAAATATATGGCAACAGCCGGGGCACCATCGGCACCGTGCTGTCACCGCCCTTGTTGACCAGCGGGAATTGGACCGCCGCCTCACCGGCCCAAGGCGTTCTCTTGCTCAATCGCACCGCCATCACCACCTCCGGAGACGCATTTGTCTCCAACGAGAAATTGACGGTTATCGGCAGCACGGGGACCGCCGAGGTGGCCACATACGATCAGGCCAGCGACCTCAAAGCCAATGTTATCAAGGTTTACTTTGCCAGCGAGAACGGTATCGGCACGGCCAACACCGACCCAACCGATTTCAACACACTGGGTTATGGCCGGCTCGGCACCAATGACGCGCTTCAATGGCCGCCGGATCTGGATGCGCAGGGCAATTGGACCGACAGCAACGGCAACTACACCGCTGCCGATGATTACTTCCGCCTGGTTCAATGGGATGCCGTCAACATAGGTGCCGGTATCATCGCGTTCAATACAAATGCCCAGGGATTGATCCCGGACGCCATCATTCAGACCCATCATAATGACTTGCAATCTACTTCATTTCCGGGCATTCTGTCTCAGGCTGAAATCGGCCTGCACGCCCTTGGAGACGGCGCTTTGAATGCCTATTTCGACGATTTCGGCATCCGCATCGATGTCTCCCAAAACAATGCCATTCCCGCCCCCCTGCAACAATAAAGGAGTCCTCCTTGAACCATACGTCCATAGCCAAACCACCCACGACAGCTGCGCTCGACGAACACCAATCCAAGCAACTGCTGAGACAATACGGCATCCCCGTGGTGGAAGATCATCTGGTGGCTGATGCCGATCAGGCCATTAAAACGGCAGAACAATTGGGTTACCCTGTAGTATTGAAAGGCATCGGCGCCGCTTTGATGCATAAAACCGAAGCCGGCCTCGTCCATCTGCACATCAACGGCCGTGAAGGCGTTCGGGCGGCAGTGCGCAGTCTGAAGTCGGTTGCCGGCGATGCATTGGAAGGCATTCTGGTCCAACCCCAGGTGTCCGGCCAAAGGGAATTCATGGCGGGGCTCTTCCGCGATCCCCTTTTCGGCCCGGTGGTGCTGTTCGGCCTGGGCGGCACTTTGGCGGAAGCGCTCGATGATACGGCCATGGCCGTGGCCCCCTTGTCCACAGCGGAGGCCTTGGAAATGGCTGGTCAAATCAGGGCACAAAAGCTGCTGCAGCCTTTTCGCGGGGAGCGACAAGTAGACATGGAGGTATTGACCCGGATATTGACCGGGCTTTCACGCCTGGCCGAAGACCATCCGGAGGTGAGCGAGGTTGATATCAACCCTCTGAAAATCTCGTCCAGGGGCGATATCTGCGCCGTCGATGCGCTGGTCCTGCGCGAGCCATCGGACCCGCCGGCGACAGCACCCGAACCGGTTGCGCCCGCATCCATCGGTCGTCTCTTCTACCCGCGCGCCATGGCCTTTGTGGGCGCCTCGGCGAAACTGGGAAAGTGGGGCCACATGTTGACGGTCAACACCATCGGAGGGGGTTATGGCGGCGACGTCTACCTCGTCAATCCAGGCGGTGGCAGGATTTTAGGCCGTAGAGTATATCGGACCATCGGGGATATTCCCCATCGCATCGATCTGGCGGTGGTCACCATTCCGGCGGACAAGGTGCTGGGCCTGATCCCAGAATGCCAGGCCAAAGGCGTACGCTATATGGTGTTGATTACTTCGGGATTCAGCGAGACCGGCCCTGCCGGCAAGCGGTTGGAGCAGCGCCTGATCGCTGCGGCCCGCGAGGCCGACATGCTCATCCTGGGACCCAACACCATGGGTTTTGCCAATCCCCACATCGCTTTGTTTTGCACCGGCTCTGCAGTGACGCCACTGGCCGGAGGGACGGCCATGGTATCCCAATCCGGAAACATGGGCACCCAGCTGCTGGCCTTCGCGGAAAGGCAAGGCATCGGCATTCGCGGCTTCGCCGGCAGCGGCAATGAAGCCATGGTTACCGTGGAAGACTTTCTGGAAGGTTTTGAGAGCGATACCCTGACCCACACCGTAATTTTGTATGTGGAAAGCATTAAAAACGGTCGGCGCTTTTTCGAGAGTGCCCGCCGTGTCAGCCGCAAAAAACCGGTCATCCTGCTCAAAGGCGGTCAGACCCAAGCCGGCCACAAAGCCGCTGCCAGCCATACCGGTGCACTGATGAGCGATCATCGCGTCTTCAATGCCATGTGCCGTCAGAGCGGCATCATCAAGGTAGAACAGCCCATGGAACTGCTGGATCTGGCCGCTGCCTTTTCATCATTGCCGCTGCCCAAAGGGCCGCGGGTGGCCATCATGACGTTGGGCGGTGGTTGGGGAGTGGTCACGGCGGATCTGTGCCACCATCACCATTTACAGGTGCCTGATCTCGACAGCGCCATTATCGGCGATCTGGATCAATTGCTGCCCGCCTATTGGAGCCGCGCCAACCCTGTGGATCTGGTTGGCGAGCAGGATCCGCAACTGCCTGTCAAGGCGCTCGATGCACTTGCGGCCTGGGAGGGATGTGACGCCGTAATTAACCTGGGCATTTTGGGACGACGCATTTTTCTCGAGCGCCTGGGCAGGGCCGCCTTGGATAGCGACCCGGATATGGACGCAGCGACGTTGAACCAAATGCGGACCTTGCTACAAGAATTCGAATCACATTACATTCAACACGCCGTGGCGCTCATGGAGCGTTATGAAAAGCCCATTATCGGGGTGCACCTGCTGACGGATGGTCTGGATCAGACCCTTTACCGTGTGGAAGCTTCCCGATTTAAAGGGGTTTTTTACGAAACTCCCGAACGCGCAGTTTACGCCCTGTCCAAAATGGTGTCCTACCAAAAATATCTGAGCCGTTGAACACCCGCTTGCTTTGTACCCTGTCATGCCTTCCGCACGAAGTTGACGGAAGCGATGAACACGATACTTAAAAACCGTGAATTTCTTGGAGATGTGTTACTTCCTTCAAAATTATTTTTGCGCGAGCCCTTAGTGCCCGTTGGATGCAGCGGAGGAAAAGCGGCCCGGACTGTTTGACCACGCCACAGGCGTGGGAGTTTCCGGGTCGCCCGGAGCGCATCCTACGGGCACTTGACGATGTTGCGTGTGGCACCGAGCGCCTGCCCGCTCAGGGCCGGGTTTAATGAACCATGTTCAGTTAGAATTACTGACCCCCTACAGGCATCTTGTTGAATTTATTTTTTTTTGGTATTGTAAATGGTTATGAACGACATTCATTCAAATGCCGACAAGTTGGATCGCGAACTGGTGGTCCGTCCACCGCTTCTCCCAAGGGCAAGACAATTCGATTTCGATGTGGGGTATTTGAAAAAAAGTCCGTGCAAAGCGTGCCTGCAGCGGCCGCTGCTGCCCCATTGCGTCGAAAAATGTGAAATGCTGGACCGCATTCAAACCCGATTGGCGCGCGGTATATCCACGACCCATAGCCATTCCCCTTTGGAGCCCTTTGCTATTTTTCTGGAGGGTGAACAGGACAAATAAAGGTTCTTTTTATGCCCGGGACATTGCCGGATGCACCTGCATCTTACAATTTGGTAACCAGCGCAGACGGTGCCATGGGCATTCAGTTTATCGGACGCATCGACCACCACCGCGCGGCGGCATTGATAAAAGCCCTCAAAAAAGAAGTATCCACCCGCAAACCCGTTAAAGTGACCGTGGATCTGAACCGCGTCACCTATATCGATGATTTCGGGGTCCTGGTGCTGTCTGAACTGCGAAATATTCTGGGCCATCGCGATATCCCCTTCAATCTCATTCAACCGCCGCCCAGGGCCGGCGAAGTGTTGGCCCTGTTTAATTTCGATTCACCCGACGCTTGCCGGCATGTGGAACCCAAGGAGCGGGATAATTTCGTTGTGCGCCTGGGAGACGGTTTTTTTCATCACCTCTATCATATCCGCTATCTGGTGTCCTTCCTAGGCTCGGCAGCCCTGTGCATGCTGCATGTCGTCATGCATCCCAAAAGCCTGCGCATGAACGATACCTTGTTGCTGATGCAAAAAACAGGCGTCGATGCAGTCCCCATCGTGGGGATGATCAGCTTTCTGCTCGGTCTGATCATGGCCTTTGTTTCCAGTATTCAATTGGAACAATTCGGCGCCAGCATCTATGTGGCATCCCTGGTGGCTTTGGCCATGGTTTCAGAATTGGGACCGATCATGACCGCCATTGTCGTGGCCGGGCGATCCGGATCGGCTTTCGCCGCTGAAATCGGCACCATGCGAATTTCCGATGAGGTGGACGCCCTTTTCACCATGGGTATCTCCCCCACTCTCTTTCTAGTGGTACCGCGCATTATCGCGGCTATCATTGTTGTGCCTTTGTTGACGCTCTTTGCCGATCTGTTCGCCATCTTCGGCGGACTGGTCATCAGCGTCACCATGCTGGACCTGACCATCAGCACCTATATCAGCCAGACCATCAAATCCCTGGACTTTTTTGAATTTTCCTGGGGTTTGATGAAAAGCGTCATCTTCGCCGCCCTGATCGCCTGGATCGGATGCCTGCGGGGCTTTCAGGTGCGCGGGGGCGCTTCACAGGTAGGCAATGCCGCCACCTCCGCCGTAGTATCCGGCATTTTTTTAATTATTCTCTTCGACTCCATATTCGCGGTAATCCGCAGTTACTGGTAAAATGACCGAAGCAAAACCAGCATTAATTCAGGTCCGCGATCTGATAGCCAAATACGGCAATGATACTATTCTGGAAAAGATTGATCTGGACGTCTTTCCCAATGAAATTCTGGCGATCATCGGCGGCAGCGGATGCGGCAAGACCACCCTGCTGCGGCATCTGGTAGGCCTCAACAGACCGGCCGACGGTGCGATTACCATTGACGGGATAGATATCTCCGATCACGACGCGAACGACTTCGATGAAGCGCTCAAGAAAATCGGCATCCTGTTTCAAGGCGGCGCCCTTTTCGGTTCCATGACCATTGCCGAGAATGTGGCCTTGCCCATTAAAGAATATACCGACCTCGATCCGGAAGCCGTGGCCGATTTGGTACGCATGAAATTGTGCAGCGTGGATCTTGGCGGGTATGAGGATCACCTGCCGTCCGAATTGAGCGGGGGCATGATCAAGCGCGCAGCTTTGGCTCGCGCCCTGGCCCTTAATCCGGAAATTCTGTTTCTGGACGAACCCACGGCCGGACTCGATCCGGTTATATCTGCGGAAATCGAAGAACTCATCTTGCGCATCAACCACAGCATGGGCACGACGATGGTGATCATCACCCACTCGCTCAATATTATCTTTAAGGTTGCACATCGTATCATTATGCTGGATAAATCGGCTAAAGGCATCATCGCCCAGGGCGATCCCAAAGACTTAAAAGCAAAAAGTCCCAATCCCATCGTCAGGCAATTCTTTAACCGTCAGGCCAGCATTTCCAAGAGGCTACTATGGCAACACTAAAAACGAAATTCAGTGTGGGACTCTTTCTGATTTGCGGCATATCCGTTGCTATCATCGGTGTCATCTGGCTCGGCATGTCCAACTACCTGGAGAAGGGGCGACTCTTTGTGGCCTATTTCGATGAATCGGTTCAAGGTCTGGATGTGGATTCGCCGGTAAAATATCGTGGCGTGCTTATCGGTCGCGTGCATTCAATAGGGGTTGCACCCGATGGAAAGTTGATCGAAGTGGTGCTCAAAATTGAATCCGATATTAAACCCAACGGCGATCCCCAGGATCTCGTGGCCCAGCTGAAGTCGGTGGGCATCACCGGTCTGATGTTCCTGGAACTGGAACAAAAGGAATCCGGATATAGCGCCTATCCGCCTATTACGTTTACGACCGATTATCCCGTGGTCGCCACACGTCCATCGGAAATATCAAAATTCTTTCAAGGCATCGAAGATATCTTTACCCTGTTTCGCGCCCTGGACGCTGACACCATCTCCAGCGAGCTGACAGGGGCCCTCAAGAAGATCAACAAAACCATTGATGATGCGCAGATCACCGAATTGGTCGGTGACTTGAGATCCACCGTTAAAGAGATGCAGCAATTGATTGATGCAGAAAAAGTGGAGCGGTTGTTTGCCTCTCTTGAAAAGGCCTCCAACAGCTTTGGCAAGATGTCCAACAATGCCGACGATGGTATCAGTGAAATACGCCATACCGTCAACCGCCTGGATCGTGTCATCGATGGCAGCGGCGGCAACTTGCAGGACATCACGGCGGATCTGAAGTCCTCGGCCTCGCAGGTCAAACGCGCCATGGAAACCGCCACGGCGTTGCTGGAAAATACGGATCGCCAGGTTGATACCATTCAACGCCAGGTATTGTTGACCTTGAATCGCATCGACCGTGCCACCGACGCACTGAACCGTTTTCTGGATCAGCTGGCCAATCAGCCCTCCCAGGTGATATTCAGCGCGCCGGCCGTCAATAAGCCCTGACGTTAGTCATCTTTAATCTCCAAATAGCCAAGCCGTGAGGAAGAATCGATAATGAGAGCGAACACCGGAGACAAACTGCGAAATCGAATCTTCAAGGGATTTCAACTTATGCTGCTGTTGGTTGCCGCATCGGCGCTATCGGCCTGCATGGGAAATTCTTCACCGCCCAAACCGACCTACTACTATACCCTGGACTATGAAGCACCTCCTGTCAGCCTGAACCATCAGCTGCCATGCACCGTAAGGGTGGAACGCTTCAGCGTCAGCCCCCCCTATCAATCCCAACGCATCATCTACGCCGGCAGCGGCACACGCCGCAATTCCTATGCCTACCACCAATGGATCGCCGGCCCGGGCGAATTACTGCCATATTTCCTGGTTCGCGACCTGCGGCATACCAATGGGTTCAAGGCCGTGTTGACTCCGGATGCCTCTTTGTCCACAACCCACAGCCTGCATGGATGGGTAGAAGAGTTTGTCGAAAGGGACGCTGCATCGGGATGGCAGGCCGTTGCCACTATCCATATCTCGCTGATCAATAATATGAATGCCGATCCCACCCGGAAAATCATGCTGCAGAAACGGTACCACGCCGCTGCGCCCTGCAAGGCCAAGACACCTTCGGCACTGGCGCAAGCCATGAGTGCAGCGGTGGCGCAAATATCCTCGGAGGTCGCCAAAGACATCCATCATCAGCTTTCCACCACCGGAACTTTAAAATATTAGGATGAGAGCCATGCCATTCAAACGCCTCGATCAGATGCCCCGCCATGAAGACTTGATAAAGCATGCCGAAGCCATGCAGCAATCGTCCATGCACCTCAAACATTTACTGAAAGACGCGGCCCGCCTGCAATCATTTTCATCCCGGGGCGGGGGCCTCTTTTTCGATTATTCCCGACAGCGGATGACGGAAGAAACGCGACGGCTGCTGTCCCAGGTGGCATCCGATCTCCACCTGCACCGATGCTTTGAGGAGATGTGCCGGGGAGATAAAATCAACGTCACGGAACAACGCGCCGTACTTCATGTGGCCACCCGCAAATTGGATGACGAGCCCGTGATGGTGGATGGTCAGAATGTGATGCCGGATATTCTCAGCGTAAACGACGAGGTCAAACAGTTCAGCGAGGGTGTCCGCAGCGGTGCCATTAAAAGCGCCTCGAGCCGCCCCTTCCGCCATGTGGTGGTGGTCGGCATCGGCGGTTCCTATCTGGGCACCGAGTTTGTCTCCACAGCCCTGGCGGCATATGCCCGCAAGGATTTTCACTTGCACTACCTGGCCAACGTGGACATCCACAATTTCGGTGCAGTAGCCGCAGCCATTGATCCGCCGTCCACCCTATGGGTCATCATCTCCAAGAGCTACACCACAGCCGAGACCATGGCCAATACCCTGCTCGTCGAGAATTTCATGCACGCCCAGGGGTTGGATCCCGCCCGCCACATGGTCACCGTCACCGCCAAAGGCAGCCCGGGCGACGATCCAGCACGCCCGGTCCTGAAATCCTTTCACATGTTTGATTTCATCGGCGGCCGTTACAGCGTGACATCTGCGGTCGGCGGGGTACCATTGAGCATCTACCTGGGGTATGAGAATTTTGAAGAATTTTTAATCGGCGCGCACGAAATGGACGTTCACGCCCGATCGGCGCCTGTCCTGGAGAACCTTCCCATGATGGCGGCGCTGATCTCGGTATGGAATACAACCTATTTAGGCTACATGCAGCAAGCCATTATTCCTTATGCCTCCCCCCTGGCCAAGCTGGCCCCCCATGTGCAGCAGCTCAATATGGAGAGCAACGGCAAAGCCGTGGACCTTCGGGGTGACTTCCTGCCCGCACCGGCCGGTGTCGTGATATTCGGTGAGCCGGGCACCAATGCCCAGCACTCGTTTTTTCAACTGGCCCACCAAGGCCGTCCCTTTCCCATCGATTTCATCGGCATCGTTCGACCGCAATATTCGCAGTATAAGACCCTCTCCAAGGGTGTCACGAACCATCAGGAGTTATGGGCCAATATGCTGGCCCAGGCAAATGCCTTGGCCCTGGGAAAAGACCACGCCGACGGCGCACGTCATTTCAGCGGCAACCGCCCGTCATCAACCATCGTACTGGATGATCTGAGCCCGCGCAACGTGGGCAGGCTGCTGAGTTTTTACGAAGCGCGCACGGTTTATGAAGGATTTATCTGGGGCATCAACTCTTTTGATCAATTCGGCGTCCAATTGGGCAAGGATTTAGCGGCCGGATTGCGCCGTCAGATGGCCGATGGCAATAAAAACCCCCGGCACGACTTCGATAGCACGGACCCTATCACCCGCCATTATCTGAAGATGCTCTTTCCAGATGCTACACCTTGAATTTGGGTGCCCGCTGCTCGGAAAACGCCTGCATCGCTTCGTTCAGATCGCCGGATAATAGCATGGCCGCATTTCTGAGGGCCACGTAATTTAACCCTTCGGCAACGGAGTGGTCCCGACTGTAATTCATCGTCTCCTTGATGCCGCGCAAGGTTATGGGCGACTTGGCCGCCAGGTCGGCGGCCATTTCTCCCACCCCGGCGTCCAGGGCTTCCTTGTTCTTGTACAGGCGGTTAATGAATCCCATGGCCTGCGCTTCTTCGCCTTTGAATGTCCGGCCGCTGAATGACAACTCCCTGGCAATCCCTTCGCCCACGATACCGGGCAGCCGCTGAAGCGACCCCACATCCGCCACGATGGCCAGGTCCACCTCCTTCACGGAAAACCGCGCAGATCCCGTGGCGTACCGCATGTCACAAGCAGATGCGATGTCCACGCCGGCTCCCAGGCAAAATCCGTGAATGGCGGCCAGCACCGGCTTGCGACACTTTTCAATGGCGTTGACGGAAGCTTGCAGCGCCGTAATCACCTGCTTTAAAAGCTCCTGTCTGCGACCTTCCGGTAAACGAAGCACATCCTCCTGCACCACCGCCAGATAGGCCAGATCGATACCGGATGTAAAATGCTTGCCCGCACCGCCCAGGATCACCACACGCACCTCCTCGGTCCGATCCAGTTCCTCGAAGGCCGCCTTGATCTCCTGCCACATGGTGCCATTGAGGCTATTGGCCTTGTCCGGACGGTTAAATTCAATGCGGGCCACCCCGTCTTCCAGTGTCAAATGAAGGGTTTCAAAATCGAACATCGGTCACCTTATGCGCTTTCTTCCAACACCTGTTGGATCTCTCTGGATAATATCTTTGCGTCGATCCATGTAAATCCTCCTAAAGGCCATTGACCACATTGATAAATACTTGGCATCATTTGCATTGCAGCTTTTGCTACACAGCGCATTGCATCAAAGGTTATTACCAATAATAAGAGACTTGATATCCAAAAATCTCATTCTCAATTCGCCTTTTGGTTCCATGCAACTACCTGAGGTGGGCCGAGGTCTTTGGGCAGCAGTACGTTAGCCATCGGTTTTAGTGCGGCTTAGGTGCTGCATAGGATCGGCGTCCCGCACTGTCTGAGCGCAGCGAGTTTGCGGGACGCCCGCAGCGCACCTTAGCCGCACTTAAACCGCTTGACGTGTCCTGCTGCCCGAAGACCTCGGCCCACCGGAGTCCTACTCGGATCCACAGGTCATGTCACTGCTTACCATGCAAGGTGAGCTATGCTTCTCGCCACAAAGCTTCCCTCAATCCCGACGCACGCCGAATACGCCGTTTGACCGCCGCCAGAAAAATCTCCGGACGTCCCCAAATTTCAACCTGCTTGCGCGCACGCGTCACCGCAGTGTAAATCAATTCACGGGTGAGCACGGGCACATCCTGGTCGGGCAGCACCAGCAAGATCCGATCGAACTCGGTCCCCTGGCTCTTATGCACGGTCATGGCATAGACCGTTTCATGGGCCGGCAACTGTTCCGGTGCCAGCGTATGGATAGCGCTGCCGCCATCGGGAAACGCCACCCGCAGGGACCGGTCTTGCCCATCATCTTCGACAACCGCAATGCCCACATCGCCATTGAACAGATTCAAATGATAGTCGTTACGGTTAATCATCACCGGGCGGCCGGGATACCATTGGACTTCACCACCGGGCAGCATGTGTATAAGACCAAATCGTTTCAAGATTCTTTCCACGATTTGGTTTAAAGCCGTTACACCTGACGGACCTTTGCGAACCGGGCAGAGGATCTTGAAGGCGTTCATCCTCTCCAGCATGGCACGGGGATCTTCGGTTTTAAAAACAGGGCCCAGGCTTTCATGAACCAGAGCCGAGAGCTCTTTTTCCAAGGCCTGGGGGCTCGGCATCGTTCTGAAAGTAACATGGCTTTTATGAGCGTCTTCCAACAGCGCCATCGCCATGGGTCCGTTTCCTGCGTTGATGGCTTGGCCCAATTCATCAATGCCGCTCTGAGCGCTGAATCGGTAAGATTTCCGCAATACGACAATATGAGACACCAGGCCGCCCCCGTCATCCGACTTATTTTCCGGGCCCGAGGCCTTGACCTTCCTGGCCGTCAAGCCGGCGCATATATCCCCCAACACCGATCCTGCTTCCACCGATGCCAGTTGATCCTTATCGCCCACAAGAATAATCCGGGCGGCATCCGGCAAGGCCTGCATCAACTTGGCCATCAACGCCAGGTCGATCATCGAAGCCTCATCCACAATAACGACATCCACGGGCAACGGATGATGTCGGTTAAATCGACAGAGGGGTTTGCCCGGGATGGCACCCAATAAACGATGCAGGGTTTGGGCCTCCGGGAATTCATTGGGCAGGGTCAATTTTTTACGCTGCTGCAGGGTATCCAACCCCCTGTCCAAGGCCTCCTGCATTCGGGCCGCCGCCTTTCCGGTGGGCGCTGCCAACACGATTTTCGGCGGTTTATCTGCTGCCGAGCGATGAAACAGGAAGATCATTTTGGCAATGGTCGTGGTTTTGCCCGTACCCGGTCCGCCTGAAATCACTGTAAAGCGATGGCGCAGCGCAGCCTGAACAGCCCGCGACTGATCCGGATCTTCATCTCCGAACAACTGGGCGGCAATATCCTCACCGTTTAATTGTTTATTTTGACCGTCTCGAGTCCGGCTGCGTCCGCGAATGGCTTCCGCCACCGTGGTTTCATAGTTCCAGTAACGCTGGAGGTAAATACGTTTTCCGTCTAATATCATTGGTTTTTTGCTACCAGGTTCGCCTACGACAGCCGAAGCCGCAAGTGCGAGATACCACTGGTCGAATGCAATACCCTCAGGGATGCGAAAACCGGCGTCGGTGGTTTGAAAACCCTGTTCGGCGATCTCCTCCAGATCCAGACAGACGTCTCCATTGGCCGCTGCGCGGCTGACCAACCCGGCGGCCAGCGCGACCAGCGGCTCCTTTGCGCCCAAAATGCGGTCAATCATTCGTCCGAAGGCGCGGTCGATGTTGTTGAACATACTGCTTTGAAATAGCGCATTGAGATCCATGGAGGCCACTATCCTGTCGCCATCATGAGTTCGTCCAGCGCCCGGATTAAACTAACGCCCGGTTTGGCATAAAAAACGCCAGTGTCGCCGGAAGGATTTTCGTCGATTCCTCTCAGGAAGATATAAAATACGCCACCGAAATGACGATCGTAATCGTAGCCATTCACTTTCTGCTGCAGCAATCGGTTGAGGGCCACGGTGTACAGGTGATATTGGAGAAAGTAATAGTCTTCCACCATGCTTTGCGCCAGATTATCAACCCCATAATCATCCGGGTCTCTGCCAAGGTGGTTGGATTTCCAATCCACCAGATAGTATTGCTGACCATGCTGAAAAACCGTATCCATGAACCCCTTCATAAAACCCTGCATGGGGGCGAACGTGAGCCGATCCAGTTGCCGTACCACGGAACCGCCAAGTTGATGGCTATCATGCTGTACAAAACAATTTCGCAATTGCGCGGATGCAAAATGTTTAAGCGCAAAATGAAACTCCATTTCATTCACGCGGTGGTCCGGGGGCACCTGGGAGAGCGCAAAATCCGTGGTAGGGGTCGACAGCACTTTTGTTGCCAGATGATCCAAAAACCGATTGATCAACGGCAGCCATTGCAGTTGAAAACCATGCGCAACAAGCTTGCCCCTGACCAGATCAATTTGCCCGGACGGGTCTTTGCCGGTATGATCCCAATTTTCCAGCAGGTCGTGAAAAAAGAGGCCGGCGTGGGCCCCTTTGGGAAAATCCAAGAGGCAATCATATTTAGCGGCAGCCTCTTCGGATTCAACACTTGATGCATTGTTGAAATCCCGATCGGGCCACTCGTTCTGTTCATGGGACAATCCGGCGGTCAGCGAAGAAAAACTGGCCATGCGCCAAATGTCGGCAATTTCCCGCCGCAATACCCTGTGGGGCCCGGGAGTCTGTGCCACGCCATCCGTGCGGCAGACCATGTTGGTCGATGCCGGCAGCGGTTCAACCTCGATGCTGTCCATAGACCGTTTGGCCAGTTGTTGGAGTTCCTGAACCATATCGTCCTCGGTGAGCGCCTTCATCCTGCGCTCCAAAGGGCTCAGCCAGTCACCATCTGTCAACTCCATCTGCGAGCCGTGCAGCAGGTAGGCCGGTGCCGATAGTTCGGCACCATGAATCCGACCCCAGATCATGTAGCAACGGTATTTTGCACGCGTCAGGGCGACATACAACATGCGCAGGTTCTCTGAAAAGAGCTCTTTGCGGGCCTGGAGCTGATGTTCCATGGAAACGTTGCCCCCGAGACTGATCGTGAGCCGATCGTGGTATGCGGCATCGTGAAACACAACGCCGTCTTTGCTCATCCGGACGCCTCCCCAGGTGAAGGGACAAAAGACAACGTCAAATTGCAGCCCCTTGCTCTTGTGCATGGTTACAATGCGCACTGCCCGGGCATCGCTCTCCAGGCGCAACTGGTTCTCATCGCTGTCGTCCGGTGACTGCCGCTGAAAATCCAACCAATGGACCAATGCTTCCGGCCCCAAATGGTGTTCGTTTTCAGCCTGATGCAGCAATTCTGCCAAATGCAACACATTGGTAATGCGCCGTTCACCGTCAGGCAGACAGAGCAACTTCACCTTGGCTTTCTGGCGCACCATCAGCCCGCGCAACATGGCGTATACGCCGTAGCGGATCCAGGTCTGATGATCATGATGAAAAGCGCTCCAACGGTCCTGCCATTGTTTTCCGGGGTTTTCCATGCCCAGATGGAAGTCTGTGGCATACAGGTCAAAGATGGGATCGAGCAATGCTGCACGGATTTTCTTGGGATTATTGGGCTCTGCGACGGCTGCCAAAAGCCGGGCCATGGCCTCTGCTTCACGCGTGTCGAAAATGGATCCGGCACTGTGCAGCACGGCCGGTACCTTGCGATGCACGAGGGCATCTTTTATGGTCTGGGATTGACGATGGGTGCGGGTCAGCACGGCAATCTGGCGGGGTTCAAGATCGTTCCGGGGGTCGCTCAGCAGGCGGACGATTTCCTGGGCGACGGCCGCCACGATGGCATGGCCGGCATCGGCCTGATTGACGGGCTTGGCATTCTCGTCCGCACTTGTGTTGGTAAGATACCATAATTTAAGGGGCCATTGCGCGCCTTTCATTTTCTCATCGGCGGCCACTGCCGGCGTAAAGTTTATATTTTTAAATCCAAAGGGGTGTGCGTGATTTTCAAACAAGGTGTTCACTGCCTTCACCAGCGTTGGCGTGGCACGCCAATTACGATCCAGGGTGGTGCGGCTCTGCACGTCTTCGGACGCCTTGAGGTATGAAAAGAGATCAGCCCCGCGGAAACTGTAGATGGCCTGTTTGGGATCACCGATCATGAACAGGATATGCGGCGGACGGCTAAACAGACGCTGGAAGATCTCGTATTGCAGCGGGTCTGTGTCCTGAAATTCATCCACCAAAGCGGCACAGTATTGAGACCTGACCGTTTGTGACAGAACATACCCCTGTTTGCCGGCCAATGCGGCATGGACCTTGAGCAGGAGGTCATCAAAAAAAAGAATATTTCTGCTGCGTTTTTTCTGATCCAGCAGTTGATGGGTCTGCCGGACCAGCCGCGCTTTGAGATAGCACAGATAGGACGCCATCTGCCCGACCATCTGCTCTTGACCTGCAAGGGCGCGTTCACAGGTGTCGAAAAATGCGTGCCCTGGAATGGCGTGTCCTTTTTTGGTGTATTTCGCAATCAGCGAAGATCGCAGATACTTCACCGATTTATCGTCCAGTGGATATTTGCCGTTCCATTGATCAATGGCTGCTGAAAATTCCGCCAACCGAAGCTGACGATAAGTTTTTGTCGGCTGAAGCGCGCTGGCCTCGCACTTGCCGTAAAATCTGGCATGCATCCCGGGATCGAGCAGCAAGTTCAGAATACGCGCCTTGTCTGCCGCCCACTGGCGCAATAATGCGTCCGCTTCCCGGCGCCAGCCTCGAATCGAACTGAGCCGCGGTTTTTCGGTTTTGGGCAGCACCCTCACCAGGGGATAGGCGCATAATTGAAGCACTTTGGACAGCTGGTCGGGCCCCTTTAGCTGGTGCAGGGCAAAATGGGCCAGCTCATACGGTGCACTGCTGATATAACGTCTCCAGAAATCTTCCACCATTTCGCGCACCATGATCCGTCGATCCTGCACCAGGTCTGACTGAAACAGATGACCGGTCTCAAACGCGTATTGCTGAAGCAGGCGCTGACAAAAGCCATGAATAGTGAATATGGCGGCACGATCAAAATCAGTGAGGGCGGTCTCGATCCGCTGTAAGGCTTCTTTGATATCAGGGGCCGTATGCACCATGGAAGCCAGCGCATCATCGTCCACGGGTCCACCGCCAAAGGCATTTCTGGCCGCTGTCAACCGATTCCGAATGCGTGTTTTGAGTTCTTCGGTGGCCGCCTTGGTGTATGTCACCACTAAAATTTGCTCGATGCGCAGCCCCAGTTCCACAATCATGCGCAGAAATAGACCCACCAGGGCATAAGTCTTCCCTGTTCCTGCACCCGCCTCAATGAGGGTGCCACCTTTAAGCGGTGCGGTTTGAAGATCGAATGGTTTCATTTTAAGCGTCGTGACCCGGTTGAATCTCCACAGAATGATGCCGTCATTGGTGCAATTCCTGGTTCAGACGATAGACAAACACCAGAACCTCAGCCACAGCCTGGTAAAGCTCCGCCGGAATGGCAGTATCCACGTCAAGGGCCTCCAGCATTTGAATGAGATGGGCATCTTCCACCAACGGCACCTGATGTTCGTTGGCCAGCGCCACGATCTTTGCGGCAATCTTGCCGCGTCCTTTGGCAACCACCCGAGGGGCATTGTCCCGGCCCTGCTCATATCGCAAGGCAGCGGCTTTATTGAATTCTTTTTTTGTCATACACTAAGATCGATTCTCCCGGTGACTGCGCCTGATAAATCTTCGTGCTCAAATTGAGCGATACGTTCTTTGGAAACCATGACCGCAACCTGAATCTGCTTGAATTTTCCTGACAGCGAATCCCGAACGTTATTGACTTGTGATGCCACCTGCTGTTGTATTATGGCATTTTCCACAAAAAAATTGATCTGCAATTGTTCTCCGGCCATGGCCAGGTCAACGCGCACCGCACCCAGCCGGTCCATGTCCAGCAGCAAAGCAATTCTGCTGTTGCGATCAGATCCGCCCGGCCTCTCTTTTCGGGGGTGGTATACTTTGAGCTGCACCGGCTGGTTGTGGTCCTGCCATGGCAGGGTATGCACAAACACTTGTTGGCTTTCGCCATTGGCCCAGCGGACCACGGCCCGCTCCTGCTGCTGTTCCACATGGGCCAACATGCGATCCACACTGCGGTGCAGAAAGCTGATCTCTTTGGCATCAAGCTGCTCCGCCAGCGGATGGGGCTCACCGGATTGTACCAGATAGCTCTTCAGTAGCATCAGCTGTGATTTGATATCCCGCGCAATGATAAGGCGGGCCGGGGGCGGTTCAGTTTTTGGGGACGGCTCATTTTTCGGAGGGGCAGCATTTTCGACGGCTGCGTCAGCCAAGCGCTTTTCAAACAGCATGCCGCGATCCTCCACCACGCTTTTCAGCCATGGCATCAATTGTGCCAAAGAACGCTCCGCTGGAATGGATTCGAAAGCGGATCTGATTTGAGCCAGGGCGTTTTGCACATCATCAGGAATCGCAGGTTTATTGGCGACCATATCAAATCGACCGGTGAGGCGTTCGGATATTCGGTTGAGTTGCTCCTGATCCTGCGGGGACATCACCTGGGAGAAATCGGTCTGCGGTAGAGGCCGCGCACTTTTACTTCCCACGGTGGAAGGATCCGCGCGCAGTTGAAGCGGCGGTCCGGTTTTCACCACTTCCAACATCAATGTTTGGCCCGTCCTGACCGGCAAATCTATTCGAGCCCATGCCCGCGAAGCGCCCAAATCAACCAGAATGCGGCCATCATCCTGGACTTGCGATACGCTTCCCCAAAACCTGCTCCCCGGTTGCAGGTTTGATATATCGCCGGGGGGTTCTGCCAGGGTCGGCGAATCATTCTGAATACCCTTAATGTTTTGGTTTCCGCCGGCCGAATCGGCGCGCAAGTGAATCACCGGACCGTTGCTGACCACTTGCAAGCTCAAGGTCTGACCAGGTTTGACCGCAAATCCGATCTGGGCCAACGCCCGTTCTCCTCCCAGATCGACCAATACCCGGCCGTCATTTTCAATCCTCAGCACCCTGCCGGTCAACTGGTCCCCCGGCTTTAAATCCGGCAACGTCCCTCCGGGGCGATCATCGAAGGAGGTCAGTACGGCCTTTATGATCGGGGTCAGATCCATGTTCACGTTTTATATCATGTTTCTAAACTATTGCCCACCTTAGGTAAGAACATCAAATGTCAAATACCCAATGCAAAATGTTGGTGCCTCCGCAATTGCATCTCTTTCGGCAAAGTGGTATTTTAGTTCCTTCAAACTTTCAACGACCATACAAGAAAAGGAGAAGCTCATGGCTCGCCGACACGCCGGTAATTTTCGCGCCAAACACCCTGACGGTGCCACTGTGGAGGATGCAATTGCGAAAGCCGTGACCAAACAAATGGCGCGGGAAGAGATCACCTGCAAAAGCGCCTTTTCCATCGCGGCTGCCTTGTCGGTTGCCCCCAAGGGTGTCGGCGTTGCCATCGACCTGCAAAATGGTCGCCTCACCCAATGTCAGTTGGGATTGTTCGGCTATGGGCACAACAAAAGCATTTTGGATACGCCTTCGAATATCGATCCGTCCCTTCAAACCGCCATCACAGACGCACTCGAAGATGGGCGCTTGACTTGTCAAAATGCCTGGCAAATTGCCGTTGCGTCCAACGTACCGCGACTGGAAGTTGCCCGTACCTGCGAATCATTGGGTATTCGCATCAGTCACTGCCAGCTGGGTGCCTTCTGACGGTCTTCTATGCTTTCATTTGCCGGCCGCGAGCCCCTCTGTCTTGCGAAAAATCTATTGCAATTCAAGCATGAAGCACATAGGATGCATCGACGCTGGGGGTGCGATTGCGCTGAGAAAAACCCTTAGAACCTGATCCGGATAATACCGGCGAAGGGAAGCGGCCCGATATTCCGCAAATGACTGCCAGAGGGCATTACGAGGCATATCAATCCAGTCCCAGCCGTATCCGTTTCGTCGGATACGGCTTTTTAGTTATCATGGCGGTATATGACCACACAGATATTCCGGTCGAAAGCCCGCCGCTTGGAGGAACCCAATGACAAATTACCATACACAAATGGAAGCAGCTCGCCAAGGCGTGGTGACGCGGCAAATGGAGCATGTCCTGGCAGATGAACCCATTAACCGGGACCAGCTGTTGGAAGGCGTGGCTCGAGGACATATTGCCATACCGGCCAACAAATTACACACCAACCTTCATGGCGGTGGCATAGGCCAAGGATTGCGCACCAAGATCAACGTCAACCTGGGCGTATCCCAGGATTGCCATGACCTGGATATGGAAATGAAGAAAGTCCAGGATGCGGTGGCACTCAAGGCGGATGCCATCATGGATCTGAGCACTTTCGGCGACACGCGCAGTTTTCGACGGAAACTGGTGGCGCTGACCCCGGTCATGATCGGTACGGTGCCGGTTTATGATGCCCTGGCAAGCAGCAGTTGTGCCCTGCCGGAAATGACCGTGGATCAATTCTTTAATACGGTGATCGCCCATGCGGAAGACGGTGTGGACTTCATGACCATCCACGCCGGCCTGACGCGAACGGCTGTGGAACGCTTGCATAAGAACCCGAGACTGACCCATGTGGTCAGTCGAGGGGGTTCCATCCTGCTGGAATGGATGTTGGTCAACGATCGGGAAAACCCGTTCTATGAACATTTTGACCGCTTGTTGGACATCTGCCGCGAATATGATATCACTTTGAGCTTGGGGGATGGTTTGAGACCCGGTTCATTAATGGACGCCACCGACGCGCCCCAGATCCAGGAGCTGATCTACCTGGGCGAATTGACCAAGACCGCCTGGGAAAAGGATGTGCAGGTTATGATCGAAGGCCCGGGGCATGTACCGCTCAATGAAGTCATCGCCAATATGCAGCTTCAAAAAAAGCTCTGCCACGGCGCCCCCTTCTATGTACTTGGCCCTGTTGTTACGGACGTTGCGCCGGGTTACGACCATATTACATCGGCCATCGGCGGCGCTCTGGCCGCCAGTCATGGAGCGGATTTCTTGTGCTACGTCACCCCGGCCGAGCATCTGCGCCTTCCGGATAACAACGATGTCAAGGAAGGCATTGTAGCGGCCCGCATTGCCGCGCATGCGGCGGACATTGCCAAAGGGCTTCCCGGCGCCATTGAATGGGATCACCAGATGAGCCGGGCACGCAGCGATCTGAACTGGAAATCGATGGTGGAACTGGCCATTGATCCTGAAAAAGCACGCGCCTATCGCGAAGCATCGCAGCCCAATGATGAAACCGTGTGCACCATGTGCGGCGATATGTGCGCGGTTAAGCGTAGCCGCGATATATTGAACACCACCAAATAGGAAGGTCTTATGGAAAAAGCGGATACCGCCGCTGGCATCTATGTTCACATTCCGTTTTGCGAACGCAAATGCCGTTATTGCGATTTCTACTCCGAGACCAACACCCAGCGTATTCCTGAATTCCTGGAGGCACTGAAAAAGGAGATGCAACTCACCGGTGTTCCCGGAATGACATCGGACACCCTCTATATCGGCGGTGGGACGCCGTCATTGTTAACCCCGAAACAAATGGGCAAAATTGTGGATTGGGCGGCGATGTGTTTTAACCTGGGCGCCTCGTCCGAAATGACCCTTGAAATCAACCCGGCCACTGCCAGCACGCGTGACCTTCAGGATTATGCCGCTTTTGGATTCAACCGCATCAATATCGGTGTTCAGTCCTTCAATGATCAGAACCTGGCTTTTCTGGGTCGCAAACATAATTCCCAGCAGGCCTTGGCCGCTGTTCAGGCCGCAAAAGAAGCCGGCTTTAATAATATCGGCATTGACTTGATCTATGGACTGCCGGAGCAAACACCGGGTTCCTGGAAAAAGGATCTGATGCAGGCCATTCGATTGGGGCCCAAGCATCTTTCCTGCTACCTGTTGACATACGAACCCCACACCCCGCTTTATGACGATATGCAGGCCAGCCGTTTCGCCCCGTTATCAGACCTCCATGCAGCCGAGCTTTTCCGCATGACTCATGACTTTCTGAGTGTCGCCGGATATGAGCATTATGAAATATCGAATTTTTCGAGGGGATCTCGATGGCGCGCCGTTCACAATCAGAAATATTGGAATTTTGTGCCCTATATCGGCCTGGGACCTGCTGCTCACAGCTTTCGGCTCCCTGAGCGTTGGTGGAATCATCGTTCCCTGGATCGCTATATCGAGGAGCTGCAGAACGGCATTAAACCCAGATCGGAGGAAGAAGTCCTGAATGAGGAACAGCAGATGATCGAAGCGCTCTATTTGGGTCTGCGGCAATTAGATGGCATCGATCTGGAAGTTTTTCAGCAAAATTTTTCCATGGATTTCAAGCTCTATTTCCACACGGCACTGGACCGTTTTGAAGCCGAGGACTGGATCGAAATCGACGACCGTCATTGTCGATTGACGGTGGAAGGCATGCTGTTTCTGGATCGCATCGTGGATGAGCTAGTGGAGTTGATCGACTAGAAGTCATCTCAAAAAAGTCTTTTGGCTCAATCTGGGTGTTGGGGCCGGCCTAGACCTTGGGCCAAAATCCGTTTTTTGAGATGACTTCTAATACTGGTCTATATCCAATTGACTGAGATAACGGAACAACATCCGGCCGGCTTTTCGGGGATGCTCTTTTGTCTGAACGCGGGTGGCGCTGTCGACCAGCTGTTTCAAATGTGCGGCATCAATGTTCGGGATGTTGTCCACCAGCCATGCAAAACGGTCCTGGTCACCGGCCACGAGTTCATCGCGCCAACGCTCCACCATTTTGAATCGTCGCTGTTTCTCGGCTTCTTTCACACTGACGCTGTCGATTGCCGTCGCAATGATGTCAGGGTCATAAAGGCGCATCAGCCGACCGATATATTGAAGTTGCCGTCGTCGCGCTTCTTTCTGCTTAATTTGCCTTGCCATGGCCACAGCTTCCATCAATTCGCCGGGAAGCTCAAGCGCCTCGAATTGCGCGTTGTCGAGATAAACCAGGCTTTCTCCCATCTTTTGCAGTGCCTGGGCATTCTTCTTTCTCTTGGTCCGGCTGAGCGCTTCCATATCACATCACATCTGCCACGATAAACGGTATGCACCTGATGGCCATACTGCTTTTTCTGACCCAGATACGCACCATGGGGATCACCTCATCCTCCATCGTGGCGAGGTTGGGCAATTCCTCCACATAGGCGATATCATCAATCTGAAATTCGTAATAAAAATTGTTGCGGCTATAAGGGTCCGAGACCAGCACCACTCTAAATGCATCATAGGGATGCTTGCGTGGTGATCCGCTAAACGCCACATGATTCTTTTTCAGATGCCTTAAATCATCTGGACGCTTGAATTTGGTAATTTCAAAAGTCTCGTACTCCTTGATCGACAATGAGTTGTTCATCATCTACCTCCTGAATCACAGGTTGGCATTGCTGAAACAACAGCCTTATGGATGTATAGCACCTGGTGGGGAAATCGGGCAAGCGGCATGGGCTTCGCTCTTTGCGCGAAGCCCATGCCGTCCGTGTCTCTCCAAATGCAAAGGCTTGGTCAAGAACAGGCAAGCATGCCAAATGCAATGTGATTTCATCATTATTTTGCTTTGAGAGGTCGCTGGTTGCGGGCCTTATTTGACGTACACGTGAATCTTCGATTTCTCTCGCAATGAATAAACGTAAGGCTCCAGTTGTTTCTGAACCTGCTCGTTGAACAGAAAGGACATTATTTTGGGTTTGATTTCATCGAAAGAAGGATTGTTTTGCGGTTGATGGTCCAGCACTTTAATCAAATGATAACCGAATTGGGTTTCGACTATATCGCTGACCTCGTTGGGGGCCAGCTTAAAGGCGACATCTTCAAAGGGCTTGACCATCCTGCCACGGGTGAAGTATCCCAAATCACCGCCTCTCACATTGCTGGGGCCTTGCGAATGCTCTTTGGCCAGGCTGCTAAAGTCTTCACCGGCCAGAATTTTTTTTTGAATATCCTGCAACTTTTTTCGAGTATCGGCTTTTTTGTCAGCGGAATCGTCTTTTTCAACCTTCAGTAAAATATGTTGTGCCCGTACCCTTTCAGGCTGGCCGAATTTGTCGGTATTTGCAGCATAATACTTCTTTGCGTCATCCGGAGTAATCTTTATTTTGGGCACAATTTCATTCTCAATCAGCTTGCTGATGGCGGCCTGCTGTTTAATCTGGGCGCGGAGCTTCTTCTCCGTCATCCCGACGGCCTTCAGCCGACCCTGATACTGGTTTTCATCGCCGAATCGATTTTTTATTTTCTTTATTTCGTCTTCGATGGTCTGGTCTTCTATTTTGATCCCCTGTTTGGCAGCCTGCTGGGACAGCAGCTCATCGGCGATCATCTTATTGATCACCTGATCCTTCAACCGTTGGTTGAGGGCCTCCGGCAACTGGGCCGACTGACCTTTTAAGACCTGCTGTTTGAACATCTCCAGTTGACGTTCAAAATCTGCAATCGGAATAGTTTTTCCATTGACTTCTGCCGCTTTGTCGGAAACCGGTTTTTCGTCGGCCAACGACATGCAAGGAAAAATTGAAGCGCCCACAATGGCCGCCACCATTATTGTTTTGCATACTTTGGAACACATCATTTAATTTGCTCTCCTTAAAGCAGGTGGTCCTGCAATCAACGGTCCAGATCCAAGGGATTAAAGGTTATCGGCATCCTTCTTTGTTGTAAACAAAAATATCCATTTTGTCCCACGAAGCACTGTAAGCCTTTTCGAATCCATCTATTGACCAAAAGCAGTGCAATTCAACGCCCCTCGGCATGGGTGGAAAATTCAGCCGATGCTTTCATGCATCCTAACATATCGTTTTCATTATTTTTATTATACATTAGACGCTGTCTTGTCAAACGTCACGCCATCTGATAGAACCGGCACCATGGCGAATCATGCACCGCAACCACCGCTCATCCTGGCGTCCAAATCCCCGCGCCGGAATTATTTGTTGAAGCAAGCCGGGATTGAATTTGATGTCATTCCCAGCCAATTCGACGAAAACGTCATGCCGGTGAAGGAGCCATCGGCGTATGTAAAGGCCCTCGCTCAAGCCAAGGCGGAAGATATCAGCCGCCAATATCCGGGACGCTGGGTCATCGGTGCCGACACCATTGTACTCATCGATGGATTGATCCTCGGAAAACCTAGCGGCAAAGAAGCTGCCCGCGGCATGCTGCTGCGCCTCAGTGGACAGACGCACCAAGTTTGTACTGGCTTTACCATTTGCTGTGCTGAATTGAACAAATCCTTTACAAATGCCGTTCGCACCGATGTCACCTTCAAACGGCTTTCCACAGATGAGATCGAGTGGTATATAAATACAGATGAGCCGTTTGACAAAGCCGGTGCTTATGCTATTCAGGGCCTCGGTACCTTCCTGGTAAAATCGATTCATGGTTCATATACCAATGTTGTCGGGCTTCCGGTATGTGAAGTCATCGAATACCTGATCCAGGAAGGGGTCATTCGAATGAACTCCAACAGCCGTCGACATTAAATCCGGGCAATCAATGGATAAAAAGGAAGAAATACATCGCAATATATGCTCGCTCTTACGCCGCATCGCGGATGCCGCCATGCAATGCGGGCGTGACCCTGAAGAGGTACAACTGGTTGCCGTAGGAAAAACCCAGCCCATCGAACACATTCGCCATGCCATTGACGCCGGAGCCCCCATTGTCGGAGAAAACTATATTCAGGAAGCTCGTGAAAAATTTGATGCCCTCGTTCATATGGGCATCCCATGGCATTTCATTGGCCATCTGCAAAGCAACAAAGCCAAGCATGCCGTCCGCATGTTTGAATTGATCCATAGCGTGGACACGCTGAAACTCGCCGGTGAACTGGATAAACAGGCGCGCAAAGCCGGCAAAATTCAACCAATCCTCTTACAGGTCAATATCAGCGGCGAACCGACCAAATCAGGTATTGACGAGCAACAATGCCTTGAACTGGTTGGCAACATACTGCCCCTTGAAAACCTTCAACTCCAGGGACTGATGACCATGCCGGCCTTTTTCGACGCACCTGAAAAAGCACGCCCATATTTTACGGCCCTGCGGATGCTCCGTGACCGCTTGAACCAACAATTGGGTATTGCTTTAAACCACCTGTCCATGGGAATGACCGGCGACTTTGAAGTCGCCATTGAAGAGGGAGCCACGTTGGTGCGTATCGGCACGGCTCTGTATGGAGGCCGCCAATGAAGATGCTGTTGCATACCTGCTGCGCGCCTTGCAGTATTTATCCTGTACGTATGCTGCGCGAACAAAACTTCCAGGTGATGGGGTTCTTTTATGGCAGCAACATCCACCCATACCGAGAATGTCTTAAACGCAGGCAAACCCTCTCCGATTATGCCGCATCGATCGATCTCAAACTCATCATATCGAATGCGTATGATTTGGAACATTTTCTGCGCAATGTTGTTTACAGGGAAAAAAACCGCTGTCTCTTCTGCTATCAGGAACGCCTGCGCGCTGCGGCGCTCATGGCCAAAAGCGGCAGATTTGACACCTTCTCAACGACCTTGCTCTACAGCAGGTTCCAAAAGCATGACACCATACGATCCATCGGTCATGCCATCGGCGAAGAAGTTGGGATACCCTTCTTTTACCAGGATTTCAGAACCGGTTGGAAAGAGGGTGTCGACACCTCCAAGCAACTGGGTATGTACCGCCAGCAATATTGCGGCTGTATATTCAGTGAGAAGGAGCGATACTTCCGCAACCAAGAATCCACGGATGCATAAACAGCCGATATGTTCGCGCATTTTATCTATTTTATCATCGCCCTGCTGATTCTGTCCCTTTATGAACCACCGGACCAGCTGCCCCTGACACTCTCGCAGGCCTTGTCCCTGTTCACCGGCACTGCCCTGATCTATGGCCTCTATACCCGGTCGCTTTTTGAAAGGCTGAAAAAAAGAGTCTCGTGGGAGGGCCAGGCAAGCCTGGACCACAGCTTCGGCCAGATCAGCACGCGGTGCGCCATCCTGTCTTTGGTCCTGCTTGGCATTGACGTGTGGTGGTTGCACCTGCCCGCTTTTTTGAACCGGGTGCCCTTGTTCTCTGTGCTGCCCACCTTAAATTCCCTGTTGTTCTTATTTCTTTTTGTGGGCTATCTTGCCATGATGTGGGCATTTTCATATCGGGCCCATCGGGCGATTTATCAAACGGGCATCTCTCTTAAGCAGTATGTATCATCCAATATCGCTTTCAGCGTCCCCATTTTGATACCCTGGACATTGCTTTTCGGCATTAATGATTTATTGCAGTTGCTGCCCTTTGACTTCCCTAAGCTGATCCAGAATACACCCGCCGGCCAGATCGCATATTTTCTTATTTTTCTCATCGTGGCGGCCATATTCGCCCCTGTTTTGGTGCAACGCTTCTGGCGTTGTCGGCCCCTGAAGGCCGGAAAAAGCCGATCCCGAATCGAAGCCTTATGTCAAAGGGCGGGCGTAAAATACGCCGACATCGTCCTTTGGCCTATCTTTGGAGGGCGCATGATCACCGCCGGCGTGATGGGACTGGTGGCACGTTTTCGCTATATTCTGGTGACCGAAGCCCTCTTGACCATGTTGACGCCCGACGAGGTGGATCAAGTGATCGCTCATGAGATTGGCCATGTAAAGCGCAAGCACTTGTTTCTGTACCTGATCTTTTTTATCGGCTTCATGCTGATCTCTTACAGCGCCTATCCAGTGACTCAGTTTTTGCTTTTCTCAAAAGGCCCGCTCCTCAGTGCGGTGAAAATATTTCAGTTAAATCCCTTTAAAACACACGACATATTTTACGGCATCGCCCTGGTCGTCTGCATCGTCCTCTACTTCAGATTCATTTTCGGTTATTTCATTCGCAATTTTGAGCGTCAGGCGGATATTTACGTGTTCCAGCTTTTCCCAACTGCGCGGCCTTTGATTTCAACTTTTGATAAAATAGCGGACAGCAGCGGGCAACCGGCTGATAAGCCCAATTGGCACCATTTCAGTATCCAGCAGCGGGTCGACTATTTGTGGCAATGCGAGCAGGCCCCAAAATGGATATCCCGCCACAACAAAAAAGTAGCTAAGAGCATTGCCATCTTTTTGGTCTCCATTTTTATTTTGGGTTTGGCATCATTCCAGCTGAATCAGATGATGAATAGCCGCGGCCAGCGGCACCTGGATGTCGCTGTTTTGGAGGCCTATCTGGATCAGAAAGAGCATAAAAATACGGAAGATGCAGTGCTTTACTGGCTGGTGGGAAACGTCTACTACGAAGAGGAGCAACTCGTTCGGGCTGCCTCCGCATATGAAACGGCGCTGGTTTTAAGTCCCGACAATCCGGATACCTTGAACAACCTTGCCTGGTTGCTGGCGACGGCCGAAAATACACCGGTACATAACCCCGGCAGGGCTTTGGCACTGGCGCGCAAGGCCATTGACCTGCATAAAGCACCCCATATCTGGGATACGCTGGCGCAATGCCTCTATGCCAATGGTCTGTTTGAAGAAGCCATGGATGCCGAACAGCAAGCCATCGCAATGAACCCGGAAGATCGGCAGCTCTACACCGATCAATTGACGAAGTTCAGGAATGCATATGAGCAAGGAAATCGATGAATCGGTGATTACTTAATACATACTTTGCGAACTTGCAGCAAATCGGTGTGACCGGCAAAAATTTTCTCGATACCATCCTGTTTCAAAGTCGTCATCCCGTCCTCAATGGCCTGGGTTCGAATGACATTCATCTCCGCCCGCTGCTGAATGAGCTTTTTCATCTCATCGGTACCGACCAACAACTCGTGGATGCCCATACGGCCACGGTAACCGGTATTGTGGCACAATTCACATCCGGCCGCTTTAAACAGGGACAGGTCATCTGAATACGCAGAGTTGCCATTCTTTTCAAATTCTTCTTCGTCATACTCTCTGACCAGTTCATTGTACTCTTCTTTGGTTGGGTTGTACTCCTTTTTACAATCCGGGCAAAGCGTTCGTACCAGGCGCTGGGCCATGATGCACAATATGGCGTCCGCAAAGTTAAAGGGGTCCATGCCCATATCGAGCAAACGGGTGATACTTTCTGGGGCGCTGTTGGTATGCAGGGTGGAGAAGACAAGATGGCCGGTCAGGGAGGCCTCGATGCCGATGTGCGTGGTCTCTTTATCGCGCATTTCGCCCACCATGATGACATCCGGGTCGGCACGCAGGAAAGAGCGCATGGCGGCTGCGAAGTTGAACCCGATCTTGGATTTGACCTGCACCTGACGCAGTCCTTTTTGGGTAATTTCAACAGGGTCCTCGGCTGTCCAGATCTTGGTCTCGGTTTTGTTGATATAGGCCAGGGCTGAATGCAGGGTGGTGGTTTTACCGGAACCAGTGGGCCCACATACCAGGATCAATCCATAGGGATTGACCACGGCATTGACGAAATTTTCATAGTTGCGCTCCGAAAACCCGATTTTGGCCAGGGGAATGGGTTCTCCGGCCGCCAGAATACGCATGACCACATCTTCCAAACCGCCTTGGGTGGGGACGGTTGCCACACGAAGCTCAATGTCTTTGCCGCCGTACTTTTTAAACTTTATTTTTCCATCCTGGGGCAGCCGTCTTTCCGCGATATCGAGGTCGGACATGATTTTGATTCTGGAAACCACGGCATTCCGATAGGCAAAGGGTATGGTCTGGTAGACAGTGCAGGAACCATCCACACGGATTCGGACCATGGTGTTCTGTTTACCGGCATAGGGCTCGATATGAATATCCGAGGCGCCTCTGGCAAAGGCGTCCAAAATAATCTTGTTGACCAACTGAACGACGGCGCTGTCCTCTTCGCCGACGGAAGACTCGGCATCGTCGATCTCATCGGTTTCATCCTGCAATTGCGACAGGATGTCATCGATTTCGGCCATCTCTTTTTCATCTTGCGTAAAGAGTTTAATAAAATCGAGGATATCCTGTTTGAGAGCAACCACAAACTTAAGCCGCCGACCGGGAAACAACGACTTGATCTCATCGATGCGCTTCAAATCATGGGGATCGTCAATGGCGACCACCGGATGCTTGTCTTCGGTTCTGACCGGCACCCAGACATTGTTGCGCATGAAGGGAACTTTTAAGCCGGAAAGGAGCTCTCCGGGGATGGGAAAGGTAGCATTGAAAGAGATAAACGGGATTTTGAAATACCGTGACAAAGATTCGCCGATTTCGCTCTTGGGTATCTTGTACTCCTTCAGCAATAACGCTTCGACCGCCTCTTTTCTTTGCCGCGCATCCGTGATGGCCTTGGTCAGCTCTTTCTGGGTCAGCAGGTGGTTTTCCAAAAGGTAGTCGAATTTGCTGGAGCGCCCTCCCCGGGCCGCAATTCGTTTTTGATTGTAAAGCGCGATGCCGATGATCTTGGACAGATCGGCGACTGTCTTCTCGTCTTCCCGGGTAAAGGTGTCGCCCACTTTGCGATTGATCAACTGCAAGGCACCCATCAGGTATTTCTGGAAGATAATGGGATAAACCAGAACTTGTTTGGTCCGATAGCCGGTCTTTTGATCCCAGCTCTTGTCGAACATGAGCCCGTCATCAATCTCATACAGCTCATCCTGGTCATATACATTTGATATATTCAGCAACTTATGGGTCAGGGCCGAATAGCCGGCAAGCGAGTTCTTGCTGACCGGCAGCCGAATCTCGGCGATCTCATCGCCGGATTTAAAGCGCGATACCAGTTCACGCTTGACGCCGTCCACGACATAGACGGTCAACCGTTCGGCGCTGAAAAGCGACAGGATATCATCCTTGAGGTCAATCAAGATCTCATCCAGATCGCGGGCCGCATTGATTTTATTGCCGATTTCTTGAAGTTTGGCCCGGAATTCAACTTCCGTTTTCAAGGTGTCGATCCCGTTCTCCGGATCGCTCTGGGATTGGGTTGCTTTCAGCATGATCTCCTACCTGCCCGATCAAACATCATCTTTTTTCACCGGGGTGCCTTTCCGGTTGATCTTCCGTCCTGTCATGTAGCCCAGCACTTTTTTGGTTCCACCCCCCACAAGGAGAAAACCCATCAGGTAAAAACAGGCGCGAATGAACCCGATGGTGGTCGCGGATTGCCACATTTCAGCAAACTTGGGCATCACCTGGGGTATTCTGAAAAAAACCGCAACACCCATTAAAATCAGGGCTAGCCCCCAAGCCAACTGCACATTGTTTTTCGAATGACGCGGCGTTTCCATTTTGCTTCACCCACGGGGCTTCAGTACCAGCGCAATATAAATGAGTTTTCAATATACTCGACATCACAAGCTACTGTCAATCGAATGTCTCTTATTTTTCCAACAGGTACAGCACCTTAGGCATTAACTTGATCTAAATTGGAGCGTCGCCACGGATTGTGCTGCGTCTTATGTTGTATCGGTATTTAACCACGAAAGTTAAACTTTGGGTCTCTATTTTCTTTAGCTGATCATAAAATCGACATAAATTAGGCACCTACATCTTATAGAGCAGCGGCCCATCGATGACTTCAATGCCATCCTTTTTCAGTACATCTATGGCTGAAGATACATTATCGACCCGGAAAATCATGACAGTATCCTTCCCAGTGTGCCGAAGAGAGGCATACATGTACTCAACATTTATAGTGGCGGCTCTCAGTGCTTCCAATATATGGTGTAAACCACCCGGTAGATCTTTCACCTGGGCGGCCACCACTTCTGTTTTGCCAACCGTAAAGCCGTTTTCTTTTAAAACGGTAATGGCGCGCTCATTGTTGTCTACAATCAAACGCAAGACACCAAAGTCCGATGTATCAGCCAGCGCCAGGGCACGTATATTGATTTGCGCCTCAGCCAATATGCCCGTCACCTCGGATAACCGCCCGGTTTTGTTTTCCAAAAAAACAGAAATTTGCTCCACCTGCATAGGCCCTCCTTGATGAGGTTGTGCATTTTCCGTTGCTGCTACTGGATGCTGCACGCTTTGGCCTTAGAAGCCGTTAAATCTTGCGATTGTCGATGACCCGTACGGCTTTGCCCTGACTGCGGGCAATGGCTTTGGGTTCGACCAGTTTGACGGTGGCTGACACCCCTAACAATTCCTTGATATTCTTAGATATTGATTTTTCCGTGGCCTGTAGCTGTTTGACTTCGTCCGAAAACATCTTCTCGCCGACTTCAACCATCACTGTAAGCACATCCAATGAGCCTTTTCGATCCACGACCAATTGATAATGGGGAGTTAGCCCATCGCTCTGCATCAGGACAGTTTCAATTTGCGACGGAAACACATTCACCCCTCGAATAATCAACATATCATCGCTCCGTCCGGTGACGCGATTCATGCGCAAATGGCTTCGTCCGCAGATGCACGGCTCCGGATTGAGAGATGTAATGTCTCTCGTACGGTAGCGCACCAAGGGGAAAGCTTCCTTGGTAATGGTGGTAAAAACTAGCTCCCCGGTCTCTCCAAAGGGCAGCGGCTCCAGAGTTTGGGGATCGATAATTTCGGGAATGAAATGGTCTTCAAATACATGCAGGCCGTTTTTAGCCTCATGGCACTCGATGGAGACGCCGGGCCCCATGATTTCACTCAGTCCGTAAATATCAACGGCCACCAGATCCAGCTTGCGCTCAATCTCCTCCCGCATGGTTTCCGACCAGGGCTCGGCACCGAAGACGCCGAATTTAAAATTGAGGTCTTTGAAGGAGACCCCCATCTCTTCGGCCGCCTCTGCCAGATACAAGCTATAGGACGGTGTTGCCGTGAGGATCGTGGGGCCGAAATCCTTCATGATGATGATCTGGCGCTTGGTATTGCCGCCGGAAACCGGAATCACGGAGGCGCCCAGCTTTTCCGCCCCGTAGTGGACTCCCAGGCCGCCGGTGAAAAGGCCGTATCCGTATGCGTTGTGAATGATATCGTTTCGCGTTGCGCCGCCGGCCATTAATGCACGCGCCATGAGCTCTGCCCAGGTTTGAATATCACGGGCGGTATAACCGACCACCGTGGCCTGACCGGTGGTGCCGGATGACGAGTGAATACGAACCACATGATCCATGGGCGTGGCAAACATGCCATATGGATAATTATCCCGCAGATCCTGTTTGGTCGTAAAGGGCAGTCGGGTCAGATCCTTCAGGGACTTGATGTCCGCCGGCGTTACGCCGGAGTCCTTAAACTTGCTTCGATAATACGGCACATTGGCATATACGCGCTCTACCGTGGTCTGAAGACGTCTCAATTGAATGGATTCCAATGCCTCTCGCGGCATGGTCTCGTATTCCATATTAAAAATCATGGCATCCCCTCCTTCCAACAGCTTGATTGCAGTCCATTATCATTTGCCGATGAACAGCTATGCCAACCGGCCCTTAAACACCGCTTTGCGTTTCTCGATGAAAGCGCGGGTACCCTCTTGCGCATCCTCGCTGACCATGCACAAGGCGAAACCATCCTGCTCGATCTTTAACCCGGTACTCAGATCGGTGTCCAGTCCATTGTTAACCGCTTCTTTGGCGGCCCGCAGCGAGACCCTGCCCTTGGATACCATGGCCCTGGCTGTAGCCATGACCTCGTCCATCAATTCTTCAGCCGGAAAAACCTGGTTCACCAGGCCAAGCTCACGGGCCTGGGCCGCCGCAATGATTTTGCCGGTATAGATCATCTCTTTGGCCTGATTGGGCCCGATAAGCCGAGCCAGCCGCTGAGTACCGCCAAAACCGGGAATCAACCCCAGGTTGGTTTCCGGCAAGCCCATAGAGGCATTTTCAGACGCATAGATAAAATCACATGCCAGCGCCATTTCCGTGCCGCCGCCCAACGCATACCCATTAACAGCGGCAATCACCGGAATCGGAAGCGCACAGAGTTTGTTGATCACATCCTGTCCTTTTTTGGCAAACAACTTGGCCTGCAAGGCACTGAGGCCGGCAAGTTCCTTGATGTCCGCACCGGCCACAAACGCTTTCTCACCGGCCCCGGTCAGCACCAGCACGCGAATGCCGCTGTTGGCGGCGACCGCGTCAACCGCCTGGGATAGTTCTTTCAATAGATTCGAATTCAGCGCATTCAATGCCTTGGGCCGGTTGAAGGTGATAACGGCGATCCCCTCCTCTTCAGCTACTAAAATGTTTTCATAGGTCATCATCTTCTCCCTTTATATCAGGTTTAAAACATACCCCGGGCTTAGCTTCGTCCATTTTCTACAGTTATCGGACGCAGGGCCGTCGGGTTCGTTTCCTGAATATACCGTTTGATACCGTCGACAATGCCCTGACACACCTGCTTCTGGTAATTCTTGCTGAGTAGTCTCTTACATTCCCGCGGGTTGCTGATAAACGCGGTCTCCACGAGGATGGACGGCATATCTGCACCCAGCAGCACATAAAAAGGCGCCTGTTTGATCCCCTTGTTGCGGATGCTTTTAAACTTTTTTTTAAGTCGGGTGCTCATAGCCTGCTGGACATAACTGCCAAGCCGGGTGGATTCATTGACCTTGGCATTCTTCATCAAATCCTCCAGAATGGAATCGAGATCACTGATATTTTTTGCAGAAGTGGCATTTTCCATGGCCGCCACGCGTATGGCCTCATCATCGGTTGCCAGGTTGAGGATATAGGTCTCCATACCGTACGCCCGCCGATCCCTGGAGGCATTGGTGTGAATGGAGATGAACAGATCGGCGTTTTGGGTGTTGGCAATCGCTGTGCGCTCCTCCAGGCTCAGGTATTTATCCGTGCTGCGGGTCAAAACCACATCGCATTTGAGCTGATCCTTAATCATTTGTTTAAGCTGCTTGGCAATCTGAAGCACCACCTTCTTTTCATGAATGCCTTTTTGATATCCCGGAGCGCCATAATCTTTTCCCCCGTGACCGGGATCGATAACCACCCGTCGGACGCCCAGGGCCAATTGTTTAACGATAGCGCTGGGCGGCAACTTTTTTCCATGAAGATCCGGCTGGGGCATGGTTCCGGCGGTGCTCTCCGTGTCGATTCCCCAAACATCCAGAACAACCCTGAATGGGTTTTTCAATGAAAATATCTTAAATGTTTTAAAGGATTTGATATCAACGACCACCCGGACTATGTCCTTGGTATACTGTCCGGCCCGGGCATCGCTCAACAAGTCATCATTAATGGGAACTATTTTTTGAAGGTTCCGCCCCAACCGGCTGTTATGGACGTCGATGTAGATGCGTTGGGGTTTTCCGATGGAGGGGTCTTCGCGCAACTCCCGATAGGTGAATATGGTGTCCCGGTCTGCATCGATGACCACTCGGGTATAGCGCGGATTCGACCAGAAGCGCAGACCATGCACTTGTGCCGGCTCACCGGACGAGGCCGCCTGCTGATTGTCATCGGTTGCGGCCCTGTCGACGCTGGCCTCGCTGATGACCTGCGCAATGAGGTCCGTGCTGTCGTCGGCCGCCTTTGCGTATTCAGCTTCATCCGGCAGTGCCGCCCTGGCTTTATCCGTATAAGCGCTGTCCGTAAAGTCCTCAATGATCTTCCGGTAATAGGTTTGCGCCTGCTGCCGGTCGGAATCTCTTCTTGAGAAATGATGCAGCTCATCGTAGCTGCGGGCCACCCCGAAGAGCGATGCCGCGGCTAAAGGCCCTTGGGGATCCGCCTGGTACGCGTCTTGGTAGTTCTGAATACATTTCAACCATTGGTCACGATATTTTTTAAGCGCCGGCTTTTTCTGCAGTCGCTGGTTGTTGGCCTGTGCGCGCTTATACAGAGTCCGCGCTGACGCCGACTGACTAACGGCGTTGTTTTTTACCACCCCTTGCAGCAAGTCCTTTTTGGCCTGTATGGATTTATGGCGGTAGCTGCTTCTGGGGTAGCCGCGAATCACACGATCGAAAAGATCCAGCGCCTCTTTTTTATCACCGCTGAAATAGGACCGCTTGTACAATTCGGCATACAATACACCGGCATGGTACAATCCAGCCGAAGCCCATTTCCCTCGGGGGGCATGCTTGTGGACGGACAGGTATTTATTGATGCATCGGAGCCATCGATCGCGATATTTTTGCTGGGCCGCATTGTGGCGCAACTGCTGATAGCACCGTTCAGCGGCAAAGAATTTGGACTCGGCAGTGGCCGCTGAGGCCTGCATTGGCCATGAAGCCGCAGCCAACACAGCAATGGCCGCCATAGTACAAATCCGTAGGTATGAATTCATTTCCATCATAAACATTGTCGGCGCGGCTTTATTTTCCACCGGCCTTTCCGCGGGTTTAGCGCACCGCCATTTTGACCTTGTTCTGAAACTGCACCAACAGATCCAAGGCTTCCATGGGAGTGGTATGGTTGGTATCGATCTGCATCAAACGCTCCACAATTTCATTTTCAGCGGAACGGAATAAATCGAGCTGCACAGGTCTGCTGTTTTCCGCCAGCCAGGGCGAGAAGGCCTCGGCGACATGTGCGCCGTCCGGTGCATGATTTTCAATGCGTTCTAAAATTTTTTTAGATCGTTGTATGACGTTGTCCGGGATTCCGGCCAAACGCGCCACCTGAATGCCATAGCTTCGATTGGTGCCGCCGGGGACCAGTTTCCTTAAGAAGATGACCTTGTCGTTCCACTCTTTAACCGCAATATTAAAATTTCGAAGCCTGGGTTTGGACTGGGCCAGCTCAATCAGCTCATGATAGTGGGTGGCAAAAAGGGTTTTGACGCCGGCATCTTTGAGATCGTGAAGATATTCAACCACCGCCCAGGCAATGCTCAGCCCGTCATACGTGCTGGTCCCTCGTCCGATCTCATCCATGATGACCAGACTTTGACTGGTGGCATTGTTTAAGATATTGGCGGTTTCTTCCATCTCCACCATGAAGGTGCTTTGGCCCGACGACAGGTTGTCCAAGGCCCCCACGCGTGTGAAAATGCGATCCGTAACCGCAATGCTGGCATTTGTGGCCGGAACAAAAGACCCCATTTGGGCCATGATGACCGACAGGGCCACTTGGCGCAGCACCGTGGACTTGCCGGCCATATTGGGGCCCGTGATCACCAGGATTTGATTCTCCTCATTGTCCATCGACAGGTTGTTGGGAACAAAGCGCTCGCCTTTGATCACCTTCTCCACAACAGGATGGCGTCCATGCTTAATTTCGATCACCCCTTGGGTATTAATTTGCGGACGACAATAATCATTGCGGTCGGCAACCTCGGCCAGCGCAATCAGGCAATCCAGTCGGGCGATAAAATCCGCCGTCTTCTGAATCTCGGCGCTGGCCGCTCTGACCTGATCCCGTATTTGATTGAAAAGCTCCAGTTCTAATGTACAGCGACGATCCTCGGCGCCCAAGACTTTGGTTTCGTATTGCTTCAGCTCATCGGTGATGTATCGCTCGGCATTGACAAGCGTTTGCTTGCGTACATAATGGTCCGGCACCAGTTTGGTTTGTGATTTGGGGATTTCGATATAGTATCCGAATACTTTATTGAAGCGCACTTTCAGGGTATTGATGCCGGTGGCTTGCTTCTCCCGGACTTCAAGCTGAGCCAGGTATCCTTTTCCATCGCGCGAAAGCCGCATGAGTTCGTCCAGCTCGGCGTTGAATCCGTTCTTTATCATGCCGCCTTCCTGAATCGTCGGCGGCGCATCGTCTCGAATGGCTGCATCGATAGCATGTTCCAACGCCATAGGCTTTTCAAGTGACGGACGCCGGCTGAACAATTCACTATGGAATGCGTCGATAACCCCCCAAATACCCGGCAAGGCCGATAACGATCTTTTCAAAGCCGCCAGATCCCGGGCATTGGCATGTCCCATGCCGATTTTGCTGTTCAGTCGTTCCAGGTCATAGACCTGGTTCAAACCTTCCATCACTTTGCCGCGCAGTTCGCCCTGCCCCACAGCCTCTTCGACAGCATCCAGCCTTTGGCCGATATCTGCCGCCGCCAGCAGCGGGTAGCGCAGCCATTGTCGCAGGCGTCGGCCGCCCATGGCGGTTGATGTTCTGTCGAGCACGCTCATCAGCGTGCCCTGTTTTGAGCCGCTGCGAAGATTTTTCTCCAGTTCGAGATTTTGGCGGCTCAAGTGATCGATCACCAGGTGCTGGTCGAGGCTGTATGTTTCGATGCCATGGAGGTGTTGAACCGACTGTTTTTGCGTATCGCCGACATAATAGAGCAGCGCGCCGGCGGCCCCCAGGCCTGACGTCATCGTTTGACATCCGAATCCCTCGAGGGTGAGGGTCTGGAACTGTTCAATCAGACGATCTTTACCGCGTTTAATCTCAAAGATGGCGTCGTCCATCCAGTTGACGGCCTTCGATTCCAGGCAGCGTTCAATTTGCACTTCAATGGGCGTGCCCTTCAGCTTGTCCGCCAGCAACAACTCCCTGGGACCGATGCGCTGAATCTCCTCCATGATCTTGTTCTCGTTGGACGTTTCCGCTACGCGGAAGGTGCCCGTGGATATGTCCAAATAGGAAACGCCGAACAAGTCTTGCTGGATGTGCAGCGCCAGCAAATAATTGTTGGATTTGGCATCCAGCAATTCGTTCTCAATGATCATTCCAGGTGTAACGACGCGTACGACTTCTCTTTTGACAAGTCCTTTGGCCAGAGCAGGATCCTCAACCTGGTCGCAGATAGCGACTTTGAGACCGTTCTCTATCAATCTGGCGACATATGTTTGGGCGGCTTTATACGGCACGCCGCACATGGGTACAGGATCGGCATCATTTTTATTGCGCGAAGTTAAAGCGATCTCCAATACCCGTGAAGCGAGATGCGCGTCTTCGAAAAACATCTCGTAAAAATCACCCATGCGGTAAAAGAGAATGGCGTCTTTGTACTTCTCCTTAATCGACAAGTACTGCTGAATCATGGGAGTTGATTTGGGTTTACTCATTCTGTAAAAATGATCTTCCCCGAAGAACTGTCCCCGTAAGAGGACAAAGATGGAACCGGAATTGTATGCATATACCAATTCGCAATAAAGCACCTTTGGTATGCAGTGGCGTGTAGTTAGATTTCAGTTGTTTGGGCGGTTTTGGTTTCCGGCGAAGCAACCCCTTCTTCCTGCGCCGCGGTCTCTTCCTCCGGAGTTTCCTGTATGGGTGGCCTCGCACCGCTTTTAAGCAATTCAACTTCCTGCTTCAAGCCTGAGATGACGCTTGAGTTCTCTTCCATGCTGCTGCGGAGATCCTTGACGGTCTTTTTTGCCCGATAACTTTCATAGCGGCTGGCAAAATAGAAAATCATCGTAATCAATACACCGATGCCGACAAAAATCGCGATGATGGCGCCATTGGCCAACTCGGGGGTGCTTCTTTGATAGATGCCGAGATCGATGTGCAAACTGTGTCTGGCCGTAAAATAGGCCAGATTCTGATATACCAGCAGCCCGACGATACCGACAAGCACCAGCCAAAAAGCGTATTTGAGCTTCTTCATTAAATTTCTCCCTGAATATCAGTAGATTGGAGATTAAGCTGCATTAATACTTACAATTTCCGCACCTAAAACTCAAGGCCTTTTTTCCCCTGCCCCTTGGCTTCAAGCCCCTTTAAAATACAGGTATGAAAGGATTTTTTAGAGCACCGGGTTGTCGGCTGCGATGCCCATGGCGGTCATCGCAATTTGCCCCCATGCCCCCATCTTATCTTCGGCAATGACCAGAATCCCCAGTACACCCGGAATTACACGCCCCTTTTGGATGGCCGGCTCAATATCGTCAGGTGTGTTGATTTGATTACCGATGGCCGTGGCACAGGCATCGGCCAATGCACAGGACTTGCTGAGTACACATACCGCATCGGCTTTTCCATAGCTCAGGGAATGGCCCACCGTGCCGGATGAAGTACACACAGAAATCGGTGTCTGGACGGATGCGATCTTCAAACCGACTTTCAGGCTCAGTGGCGAATGGCCGGCATAGATCCCGATGGACAGATCACGCCGGGTCTTTAAAAAAATGTCGCCGCCATTTTCAATGATCACTTCGTCGGTGTGCGACAGCAGGAACCGCCCAACGGATTGGGCCACCGCGCCTGCCACGGCAGCCATGGGACCCACATTGGCCCTTTTGCCGGCATGAATCATCTCCTGAACGACAGGCGGTGCCAACGGGTCTTCCGGCCAGGGCAGTAACGCGCGGCTGAAGTCGGGATGGTTTTGAATATAGTTCTCGATATACCCGCGATGCTCGATAACAGCCTCTTTGACCAGCCCGGAATCGATGCCGCTTGCATGCACACTGAGGTCGGTCTCCTGCACACTAACCCGCATGGAAGGCAAATGCCCGCGGACCAGTTGACGGTAAGTCCGTTCCTGGAATTCGTCATTCATATTAATACTATCAGGCTTTTTCGACGGCGGGCCGCAATTCTTCGGGGCATTGATCCAGGAAATAACGATCGGTCATGCCGGCGATAAAATCACGCACAACTTCGGCCGAATGATGCGACTGGATA